>WNFC01040756.1_pt1 | contig 12943 bp, 8 predicted proteins | sample 5400541 | NCBI WGS metagenome assembly WNFC01 (sample SAMN13153342, study PRJNA577476) | soil metagenome | isolation source: 120 cm saprolite under Douglas fir tree site 2 hole 2 replicate 1 | place: USA:California | collected 2015-04-18
CGTACAAGTTTCGTGTGTACAAACTAAGTAGAGTCTTTTGTGTCTAATCAACACTCTCGCTCTAACCTTCGGTTAAGCCTGTGTGGCGACCCTCTCCTCTGCCTCTCTACTTTGCACCAAGTCCCTCTTGATCGTTACCGAGTGAACACTGTCCTTGTGTAGGAGCAGCACTGTAACAATGTTAATGTTAACTCACCTTACATGTGTGTTACTTATCTTCACCTCACATTCACCTCATTCCTAATACTGCTACTAGTAGGATTAGGATCTCTTGTGCTTAAAGGACTCCTTGAGTGTCTCTAGGACACCAAGTCAAGTCTCTTGTCTATCTTGACAACAATAGCATTCGACTATCCCCTTTTCTCCTACATTTGCACTCAACAAGGGTCCACCAGGCATGCTTAGTGGCAATACCCCTTGACAAACTAGTCTATACCTAAGGTGCAACACCACCTTATCAGTCTTAAGTACCACAGAAAGTCTTAGTGGTTACAAACATTGTTTCACATCATGTAGAAAACAACAGTGTCAAATCAACAGAAGACATTTCAGACACAAATCTTGTTAACTCTGTGATTTATCCGAGGCGGTTACTCCACGCAACTTCGTCATCGTTCGGCGGGTTATTGTGGGAGCGGCCAATCGGTCGCACTACGTCTGCGTCCGCTGTGCTTTATCATTCAAAAGTTCAGGGGAGTCCTTATGTTGGCGGAAGCAAAGTCGGTGACTTTCCGAATTTGGATTCTCAACAGCGCAGCGTAGGCTTTGAAGTCGGTCATTCCCGTTCCCACGGGGACACGAAGGTGTATTCTGGGAGCGGCCAAGAAACAAAAGGAGACAGTGACAAAGGAGGTGGGGATGTAGTCAAACAGGCACTGTAGTAGGTGAAGGAGGTGAAGAGGGGGATTGATCACAATGAGGAGGCAGGGACGCAGGAGCAGGTGGGGATGTGACCAAAACAGCACCCGTTGGAGGCGAAGGAGGCGATGGGGAGGACTCAAATGGAACACGGCCAGATGGAGACCGTCGGGTTGCAGGAGGCGACGGTGTTCGTCGCCGACGAGGATACGGGTCATGCAGGATGATTGGAGGAAGGGGTCGACCACGAACCTGTTGTTCACTATGTTCGCGTAGGTGTTCGCTGTGCCAACGCGAGGGAGTTTGATCATGACATAAGCGTTCACGCTCCCGGCGTCGACGTTGGCTTAATTGTCGAGGAGACAGGGATGCAGGAGGCGGTGGGGATGCAACCGAAACGGCGCCCGTCGCAGGTGAAGGAGGTGATGGGGATCGGTTTTGAAGAGCAAAATCCATGGAACACTGTGATGGCAAGAGAGAAGGGAATTCAAACGTAGTGCAGCGCAGAAAGTAGAAGAGAAATCTGTGTGTACGACGTAAGCATTTTCGACTGATGGCACGCACGAAATTTCAGTAACCAATGACAGATCATGTCGAGATTTGTGGTGTGTGGGTTGAGATTTGTGGTCTGAGATCGTGGGTCTTTTCGTGACCAATCAGATGGACAAATTTCAAACGCTCAACTTTATATTACCTATCCTCTACAACAACATTTCCCAGAATATTTCAACTCAGTAATGGAGCGAGCTGTATTCTAGCTGTAAAGTGTTTCCCGTCATACCCCCCACGAGGTTTACTCGAATACTACACCATAGTACGTACTCCCTACGTACATCATGCATCATGGATTATGCTATCGGTCACCTGATGGAGTGTTTCGCTGTTCACTTCCCGCTTTTCAATTACTCCTCCCTCTGTCGAAGATGAACAATCCAGATGAGCAAACTCTTATCCAAAAACTACTGACACCGCTACGGGAGTCGGTCATCAACAAGCCACCCTACACAAGCGGAACGCTTCGACTTTCAGATTCTTGTTTTTCGCTCTTTTACAGGGCCGCAAAAGACGGTAAAGATGCTAGGTTCGAAGATCAAGGAATCTTGAAGAGTTAGGCTGACTTTCTCGTCGTAGATACATCAACCTTGCGAATGCTACTCTCGACGAGTTGGAACAACTCTCCCAAGCTTGTGAACCTGCTTCTTCCTATCGCAAGGCTGGAAAGATGGACCTGGAATGTTTCGCTTCGCTACTAGACCCGGTTCAAACCAACCTGATAGAGGTCATCCGCGACTATCTGCTCGAAGGTAGACAGTCAACAGACTATATCACCGTCGAGCTACACAAGCTCAATGTGTACAGTACGCATTCAATCTTCATTCGCCACCAGAAACTAACCCCTAGCCCAGGCAAGGGGTCGTTCTTCAAGACTCACATCGATACTCCACGCGGAGAAAAGATGTTTGGATCGCTTGTGGTCGTCTTCCCAACACCACATGAGGGCGGGGCTCTGCTCCTTCGACACCGCGGCCACGAATGGATGTTCGACTCTGGCCGTGAGCTCGCAGCCGAGCGCCAACAGTCGATCGGTTACGTCGCATTTTTCAGTGACGTCGAGCACGAAGTCGCACCAGTCATATCCGGTCATCGAGTGACGTTGACGTACAATCTCTACTTTGGCGACGGCGGAGACTCGGAGCTCCCTTCGAAAGAACCAGTCTCAGAGCATCTCTCCATCCCACCTGCATCGAATGAAAACGAATTCCGCGAGGCATTCCAAGGGCTGCTTGAGAACCCAGAGTTCCTGCCACATGGCGGCACTCTTGCATTCGGCCTGAGGCACATTTATCCGATCGGAAATGACCTTAGCCACCCCAGTCCCCTCGAGCACGTCTACGGCGCCCTGAAAGGGAGCGATGCTGTCATTTACCAGACTTTCCGTGCGCTCGGGTTCCAGCCCGTATTGTACATGTACTACGAGAAGACCAGATGGCTCGGCTTTCGTGAAGCGGCGGTCATCGACAAACTGGTCGACTTCAACGGATCAAAGTCATGCAACGAGGAGGTGGACATTATCAAGACTATACGGTACGAAGGTGGAATTGTCGTGTGCCAAGAAGGCTGGAAGATTGACCCCGAATATGGACATGAGAACCCAGAGAGGGTGGAGTGGGTGTCAATGACGACGTTCAATCGTAAGGAGATCACGTACGCGACGTATGGGAATGAGCCAACTTTGAACGTGGCGTACGCTGACTTATGTCTGTTCGTGCGCATCGGAAAGGCAGGGGAAAGGTTGGTGTATCCAACAGTTTCTCAGTTGAAAAGCGAGTGGAAGAGTGAGCCTCAGACGTCGCCTTTCTGGAGTCGCTAGTTCTACTAAATCCGTACCTCTCATGGACTAGGGGTGGGTAGAGGGTAGAGACACGTTAGCAGTACAGAGCCCCAGCACGTGCTAGGAAATCTGATGACTAGTAGAAGTATGTGTATTGAGAGCATATAGTATCATATAGCTACTGTATACTTTGTGTGGAAGAATGAAGATGAATGAGTGCTCATAACGGGGGCCAGGCAAGGTTGTATGTACCGTCCAAGTCCCCAACTTAGAGCCTACTAGTATGACTCGGACAAATGAATCATTTCAAACACTGGGCCGCAGCGCTCGGTCGGCGCAGAAAGATCATGAGAAGCCTGAGAGTCTGTAGGCTCCATGAGGTATATCGATCCTGATTCCGGTTCATGGGTCGAATTCTGACCAGTCACCTTATTCGAGCTTTGTTTATGTAGAGCACCTGACACTATTCCAGAGAAGTTCCCTGCTATAAAACAGTGGCTGTTCAGTTATGCCAGTGAGAGTGTTCCGAGTCGCCTTCGGGATTCAACGTACGAAACTCAAAGGCCTAGAACCGAGGCAATCATGGCATACAGCGTAGCCGAAATCGAGAGGAGTAAATATCCGATTGCTCAATGGCTACGGCGCTGTATCTTCGTGAGTACGCCTTGCGAAGACAAATTTCTGATAGGTACCATACCTGCATAGCGCAAAAGTTTAGGTACGTCCTGTCGCGCTCTTTCCAAATGCTGAGCAGATCTCTTGCTTAAAACCACATCCACATCGCGGCTACGGAGGTACAGCACACAGGAGAATCAGGACGACTTGGCCGGCTGTACGGCGTCGTTCACGTTTGGAGAGGACCATAAGTTCCTGTGCGAGGATACTATTATGAGCCAAAACAGCTTTTCTGTCCTCTCTTCCAGTTGCCAGTGACGCGTGACGGCTTGCTGACGGAAGCAAACGCTGTCATCATTATCACGTGATCACCACTCAGCAGAGGTGCCTCGAGGGTTGTTGTTGCCAGTGAGCGACGCCGCTCCAGACTTTCTCTCATAATGATTCGGTTCATCCTCGTTCAGGTGAAGTCCACTTTCTTGAGCACTCAGTGTTACCAAGTCTTTACTTTATTAGAACCGTCAAGGCAAGACACGGTTGTCAAAGTGGTATGTCCCATACGACGACGAAGAAAAGGTACTCTCCCCTGGATTTTCCATAGTCTTGTACATTCCAACTTGCAGTACAGCTCCGTCTGCGTGGAGAAGTGCATAGGGTAGTTGCGGCGCGCGATCAGAAATATCAGTCCAATTTTGTCGAGGTACGCAAACCTCCGCTGATTTTGTGGCCTTTTGCCCATGAACAACTGTCTCGTCTCATCCAGTTCCGGAATTACAAGATTGTATACCGTCGCTATGCCGGCCTCTTCTTCTGCGTGTGTGTTGACGCGAATGACAATGAGCTCGCTTACCTAGAGGCCATACACCTGTTTGTCGAGATCCTTGGTATGTTCGATCTATCTACCTGGACAGAGGGTCACCTACGCCTCGCGTACAAAACAGATTCCTTCTTTGACAACGTCTGCGAGCTGGACCTGGTCTTCAATTTCTATAAGGTGTGTGGTGGCTCTCTGACTATTTGTATCGTTGCTGATCCGTTACGTATTTCAGGTTTATGCCATTCTGGACGAAATATTCCTGGCAGGCGAGATCGAAGAGACAAGCAAGGACGTGGTGCTTTCCAGATTAGAGACCTTGGAGAAGTTGGAGTGACTTCATTCCGGTTGCTGCTTTCTCGTTACGTGGCGTTCACTTTCCTGTTTGGCCCTGCTCTGTTACTACTAGCGCTCTTCAACACTTCATAACGCTCGTTATTTTCCTGGGGCGGACGCTAATACCCCGCATCGCCAAGTCACAGATTCACTTTGTAATTACGTGTATCCTCTATTTTGAACCCTCGATCGGGGTTGTTGTCGGCCTCGGCCAACGGCGAGAATAGGAAACATCCCCATGTTACGATTTTTAGCTATAGACCTTTCATAATCCTCAGAAATGACCATCGATATCACACGGTTTGTCATCGGTACTACAAAGAGGACGCCGAGAGCAGCGTAGATGACTAGTCGGCGCCAACGGTTGGATGCATTGTCCCTGGCCAACGCAAGCCGACTGTCTCGTCATCTTCCACCACCAAATCCCCAAAGGAGTTCAACTCGGTGACCTTCTACCCTCATCGCAAAGAGGCAGTCCAGAAATACGGGAAGTCAATGCAACGACTGAAGGTCATAGTAATGCAACAGCAATCGATTCCTCAGGCCTCAGCGTCCCAGCTGACAGCCGAAACCCCGTTGGGCTTACGCAGCGCCTAACCTTCTAGTAAGGATTTGATCCCAACGACACATTGCTTGGTGACCATTCTATTACTGGTAACCCCAAAGCCTGACCGCCGTGATACCCGCCAAGGAGCCAGAGGGGACGGTGAATATCCACTTCCTCAGGCTCAGACTAGTGCTCTCACTAACTCGAGTTCGAGTCTCACTATAGTATAGCACGTGCAGGTGGCCCTTTGTCCACTGGCAAGCTTTACTTTGTGTGGCTTCTCCCTCAGCCCAGCAGCACTCCAGCAGCCCCAGCTTCGTGTATATTCAAGACACCAGACACCGAGGCCGTAAACGCGAGACACCGACCCCAAGCTCCATTACAGAACACCCCCGCTACCGCCCAGTGACACAGGAAGTGGATAGATTCGATAGAGGGAGGTCCTGACTGCGTGAGCCTAGGATAGCACCTGCGGTATTATTGTTCTTTTCCCCTCGAACGTGAGTCCACTTCCCGTCGTGTCACGCCTCTTGTCTTGACTCATACGTTCTCTGTAGGCCGGCTATGCTTTTAGATTTATGGAGCTGACTCCAAAGGTGTATTCATTCATCGTACAGCATGTTGAAAGGCGTGCCGACCTATGTACGCTTTGTCTGGTCTCCAAGGGATTCCGGACGGCTGCTGAACGTGCGCTCTATGGGACGTTGGAAATGGGCGAGCCCTCCAACACGATCATGCTCTGTGGGGTCTTGGCTGAGAAGCCTAGGCTGTCGCAGCTGGTCACCGCCCTCGTGATATACATAAACGACGATGAGCAGGATGACAAAGGAAGCGATCCACAGGGACATGAGCCTCTCTCACCGCCATCTCACTACTGCACCTCTATTTCCAGGGCGCTTCGTAACACCACGGGTCTGCGCTCACTCCGCGTCTGCTTGAGTAGTGGAATCCCGATGAACTATGCATGGATACTAGAAGGATGCAGTTTTCAACTCTACACGTTCCACTGCGACCTCGCTTGGGACGCGCATCTCATATCTTTCCTCTCCACACAACGCAGGCTATCCGATCTGCACATTTCCGACTTTAACGAAGATATCGCAGAAAATGTGACCATTCGCACCCATTCTCTAAGACAAGCGCACACCCTTCCCATCCTCTCCACCCTCGATTGCACATTTACTGGAGCCGTCGGTGCCCTCGTCCCCGGCCGCCCTGTGACTCACGTCAAGACGTGTCTCTCAAGCTCGAATCACGAAACCAGGCGCGTCGAGGTCGCCCTACTCCTCGCCGATTTGCGGCTCTCGACACTGCCCATATACTCCCTAACTGTGGCGGACGAATCATACACCTCGGACTTCTCGTTGGAGCTCTTATCATCACTTGTCAGGGCGTTCGGGCCGACACCACAACTGAGATACGTGGGCCCTATGGCGTTGCCTGTTGATGGGAGTGAAGTAAGTGCCCCATATATGGTCGCAGATTGTGCCTGACTAACAGCACCACTTCTCCGTAAGCGGCTCATATTTTACGGGCACCTCGCACGCCTGCACGAACTTCGGAGTGCGGAGCTAGATGTTTCCGATTGGGAACCGCCACCTGTGTCATTTGCGGCGCTGCGAGGGCTCGCCCGGGAACTCCACCTGTATGTCCCATCTATCATTCTCCTCGTGTTTGTGAGGGACCTTGAGCCAACTGTCCTACGGGTTGTGAATGGGCTATGGCACATGGTCGATGACATTATTGCCGATACGGTATGGAGGACCGTATATTAGGACCGTCTAGCGTACCACTTTCCTTACACGCGGAACAGGCCTGTTTTTCGATAGGCCAATCAACTTAATAGGCGCGGTTGTTCATGCCATCATATCATACAGTACTTATCAGAGCGCCGGATGGTGACAGTCCTATTAGACTTTGACAACCCCTGTTGATTCCATATACGCTGGAGCACACGGCAGAGCTTATCTCACATACTCTTGTTCAACGACTTTCAAAGCAAGGGCAAGGGTTTACCCACAGGTCGTACGTCACTGTCGCAATGTCTGAGATGATATAGGCCGTGATGGAACGCTTGTCCTACCGTTGTCTCACTGCTGTGATGATGATAATATGAAGAAAAGCCGTGACCAATTTCGAGAGTGCTTTGGCGGCCTTTGCCGTGTGCCGCCGAGCATCTCCATTTGGATAGAACGCTTGAGCTTGTTCTTACCACAGCAAGTAAGGTGGGCACCTGTTCATACCGATCTGTCGGTGAAACCAGCTGATACCTGTACTGTACGGGACTGCACACTTGTGCGGCGCGGCGATGCGGCGATGCGGCGAAGGAGCGGCTAATCAAGACTGGACCGCCTCCACGGAGTCGATTATAGGAGGCGGAGGAAAGTGACCGTAGCAATGTCAAGGTCAAGGTAAGATCCGAGTACACGTGCGAGGATATCGATAACCCCCTCCTGTTACGGCGTGGCGTGTGATCAGGACTGACGGTCAAGCTTTTTGCCGTTTTTCGTTACTATCGATTTACAAAATAGTTCTCCCGCTCTCCGTGGGCGTCAGTCGACCTTCAAAGCTTCATACTTCATTACGTTTCCAGATTTCCTACCATTGACCCGCTGCGTTGGGCGCTTGCGATCATGGTTCCTTCAGTTACAACATCACCCTTGGTCAGGACAGTACAGAACTTTCCGAAGATTGGGGCTTCCTGTATTGATGGCTGATCCCCCTTCGTTCTTCTATAGTTATCGCAATTCGCCCAACTGAACTAGACGAACCATCATTCCGTACTCTTCCCGGATGCCTCGATTGAATGTGTTCGGTTTTCGGGAAAACGTTAGGTTTCGTCCCTGCACCTTTCCAGCTGGAAACGATCTGTCCGTGGCACCACCCGTTTCGTTGTCGAATAGTGTCCTTCTAGAAATTTTGCACGACTAGCCCCCTTCCCCAACGCGGAATCACAACCAATTTCACAAAGACCAGAACTACGGTATTGGGGCAACGGCTCTGCAGTTTTCCCTTGCGTACTATCGCGAGGTCGTAGCGCCGGACATCGTTGGAGGGTTGATGCAATAAAGCGGGTCTCGTATCAGCGATAAGTCCAAGTTACCGTGACTCTCAGTCGCGGTCTATGGAACACCCACGAGGCTTCATCGAGCGTCATCCAGGATGTATGGCTACTACACAACAATGATCCCCGTTTCCAAAACCGCTAATTGTCACAGGTGGCACTGACACCCGATCATCAAGAAATGCCGCGCTTGTTTACAACCAAATCGTTTTTCTTAATCAGCCGGAGTTTGATGCCCTTTTTTTTTTTTGTGTTCTGAAAACCCCTGACGCTACCGGATTGCTTTTGAAAACTACCGATCCAAACTAGCCTAGTCTCTCCAAGTGAAATTTCAGGAGAGGTGAAACCGTTCTTTGTTGGCCCAATTTTCTCGACCGGCGGACCCCCAGATGTTATTGTCTTCTTGTGGCATAGTCTAACGGCATTGGGTGATGGTTTATACGCATATGAAGTGCATCACATGCCCAAGCTCTCGCAACTCTGTTATTTTCCCGCCTCCAGTCAGGCGACACAAAGGATGTTTGTGGCCGTATAGGTTCTTCCTCTGACTAATATCAATCTAGGCCCCGGAGCGGAAAGGATCTCGTTCCCAGTCGCATCACATCAGTCGAGCCTAGGCGTCAGCTCTCGAGCAATCCATCGGTGTCTTCACCTCAAGCTGTAGGCATTTGTCCATCCTCCGTTAGTGTGTCAACGCTGAAGTCCAGATTATCTCCAAGTGTCCAGCGGAAATGAAAAGAGCTCCCGAACGGCAGTTGACGACGCCACAGGCGCGATGTGGTGCCATCGGTCTCAGCCATAGCCAACAGCAGTTGCCATCGGCACCTTATTTTTTGAAAGTGGAATAAAGCCCCCATTACTTGGTGTCTTGAGCCCACACCGCATTTCACGGTATATTGCGTTGTCAAAAGTGGAAAGGTAAACAGTGGACTGCCTACTCTAGGAAGTCTAAGACTTGCCATTTTACGATATGATGATGATTCCTCACTCCCGGACATTCTGATTGCACCTCCCAACTCACGGATCGATGCGGGAAGCGCGGAATCGAATGAAGCCTCTGCCAGCGGGTTGCCCCCGGGGAGGTGGATCCCGCAACCCAATACGGTTCAAAGTCCCGGAGGCACGCGCTTACGATGTTTGCAAGTGGACGCTAAAATCGAAAACGCCAATCATTCTTCACAGCGCGCGTCCCCTGTGTTGCGGTCAAGGTATAAAAGGGCTCCGTTTCGTCAAGTAAGCGACAACACACTTTGACTCTCTTCCCACTTATTCACCTGCGTCTCTTCCCACTGCAGCGTCTGCCCGTCGCCAATGTCCCTCGCCCCTCCTGTTCGCTATGAAGCTCAGTATCACGACGACGCCGTCTTGAGGCAGTCTAAGTGTTTCTGATTCATAGCCGAAACAGAGGGGTAAGCGCTCTGGCCCGCTACGATTGCTGAGGGTGATCGCGTCGCCGCTTGTGCTTCACTTGCTTTCACCGGCGACAGTTTTGTTCACTTTTATGAACTCTGGTGGCAGAGTACTCTTTAACGAGGCGGTTAAGGATCCCAAACTCACGGGTGCTGCGTACTGTGGCAGGCGATAGGCACAACTCTCGAACCGCTGGGTTCCTCTTTCACTCTTCTCACAATCGCGTTTCTGACCCACGTTTCTTCCTCCGTAGCTCTGGCGTTGTATGGGTGATGGTGATTATGTATTTCGCTATGCATGTGCCTGTGTATGATTACATGTCTCTGTAATTGTAATTCGCGGAGAATTTGTGGTCCATCGCGTGAGCGTGTATCGTGCCCGGAAACACCCAACGTCGATTCGATGAATCGACTGATCGATTTCCTTTTCTGTGGTTCGAGGGGATAATACTGGGGCTATTGTATCTCCAAATATAATGAATTTAGCCCAAGGGGCTGCCCGGCCAACCTCTCGTGTACTTGTCGGCTTCTCATACACCGACCACGCTCAAGATGAGAGAGATAAAGTAGTGGCGGTTCTATTTGATCCAATCGATTGCATTTTACAGTAGGCGGATGAGGTAACAGAGACGTTGGAGACGTGGGACGAAGTCCCAGGAAGGAAGGGTGGGGCAATCGGACATCCCAAAAACGGGTTATTTTCCGTCTCAGACCCGGGAGATCAGAGATTCCAGAAACTGGCCATTTGAAGACTAGGCTATACATATGGGTAGAAAGAAGTGAAGGGACGTGAAAAAAAAATTGCGGTTTCTGAAATCCTTGACAGAGATACTGGGAACTGACCGAGAGGGGACGGAGGATGGGTGGGGATTCGAAGAGACTCGTTCTTCACGGGACATTGGCGAGCACTGCCGCACGGAATGCATAGTATGTAGCGGCAGAACAGAACTGTCGACGGGGCTAGATGATGGAGGGGTTGCGAAATATTGTCGTTACTTTGGGGTACGCTCACGCATCTGCAGGACTGCCAGTGGGATAGCAGCGTAGGTTACCACAACCATCGGACGGTTGTCAAGGGGCATATTCTAAATTCCAGCGGTAGCGGAGTAGCAAATCTAGGACACAAATCACCGGTGAGAACCCCCCCCCTTCCCCCCGTCCCCCTGCTCTGCTAGTTGGAAGTTGTTGGGAGCTCGTGCGCAGCCCACGCGCGTATAGCTTGATGATTACGCTGCCGTCGTTGTCATGGGCATCGGAGAGTCATTGAGTTGAAGTTGAGAGGTAGGATGCAGGGGCTTGCGTGGCAAAGAGGGTGTGTGAAAGAGAGAGTTGGAAAGCAACTAACAGGAAGCTCTGGACGGACAAGATGTCCGGTGCTAGGTTCGGGAGGGGTTAGAAGGGGACAAGTGCCGGAACGGCGACCGGGTAGCCTCACATGAATCGCGCTCTCCCTTACTGTAGGTGGGACCGTTGCGCACGTGTCCCGCTTGAGATTTATAGGCCGGAAAAATTAAATACGATCAAGTTGAAATTTCAGTACACGCTACCTGTGTGAAGTTGTTGCAGGGTTCCCTGTCTACCAGTATGTCCTGGAGCCCGGGACACGGATAGGTGCGCGACTGTTGCCTCTTCGAGCTGCTGTGAGAGATGAGAAAAATTTCAGGGCTCACGTCCCTACTTTAATTCTCCGCAGAGAAACAAGCGAGAAAAGAAAAGAAGGTTTGATCGATATGAGATGATGTGGAGGTGTGCGAATGCCTCCGATGAATGCCCCCGCCGCCGCATCCCCCGCAAGCGCGACGGGCGTCTTCACGGAATGGCGGTCTGTGCGTACGGGAGTAGGTGTCTACTAATTTTGAGTTATCAGGCTCTCAACAGCGACGAGATGGAACAACAGACCGGCTAAGGACGGATCGTGTTTCATCAATCACGGGCGTGCAGTATCGCAGCATCTGACCCGTCGTCACCGGATGCAGAGTCGGAATCTCGGCGGAGTTGTTAGCGGACGCCTGAGATAGTAGTCGTGCGGCAGGGTGAGCTATGTATGGCAGGCGTGATTCGAGAATGACAAAGCCCTGAGAAGTACAGTTGATTAGCTGATTGTCGCCATGGCCAAGATATGGGATTATCCGTGGCTGCAGTTTCCGAGAAGGAAGACAAATAAAGATCAGAGCCGAGTTGGAGGTGCTACGTGGTGGAGAGAAACGCCCCAAAGTCAAGTGACTGTCGCCGGCGGAACCCCTAGTCGGCCTAGTCCCTTAATACTAGTATTTGCAGTGAGATACAGGTCACGGTCCAAGAGCGTGGCGTAATCAAGTTCACATGAACCGGTTTCGTCAATCCAAAAGGCGACATTTATCCTATTCAGTCAGCGCAGGGAGTCACATAAGAGCCGTCACCCTGACATTCTCGGAATCAATGTCAAGACTGGGAAAGAAAGACCGCAAACTACGGCATGGTGGGGCGGCGTCTGAGCCAATTGGCACTATGGTGCCCGTTACGAGAGGGAGCCGAAGTTGCCCCGTACCGCTTTGCGGAGTACCCTGGCACCTGCGGAAGAAATTCCAAGGATACCGTATATTTTGGCCGGCGCAGTCACGGTGCGGACTTGCAGAAGGTGCAATGTACAAGTCGGACGGAATCTGCAGACCGGACAGTTTGAGTGGTATTTTAACCAAGGATCGGCCGCCCGGCCGTTTTGGCCGTGTGAATCTCTGGACCCAGCTTCCAGAATTTCATATCAGGTCCCAACGAGCAGGGTTCAACCTAAATAAATACCACCCTGCATAAACGTTTCTGCATGCTCCGCAGAGGGCGATACGCTAGGCCAACAAGGGTAAGGCAACCCGTGCTGCAAGCTGGGGGCGGATGCAAATGTGTGAAGTGAAGCTATCTCCTGTTTTCGGTACAATACAAACCGAGCGCTCTTAGGTGATACTGTTGGACTGTCAACACGTCCTTTACTGTA
>WNFC01009852.1_pt1 | contig 12941 bp, 9 predicted proteins | sample 5400541 | NCBI WGS metagenome assembly WNFC01 (sample SAMN13153342, study PRJNA577476) | soil metagenome | isolation source: 120 cm saprolite under Douglas fir tree site 2 hole 2 replicate 1 | place: USA:California | collected 2015-04-18
GCCGAAACGGAACGCCTGCGTGACCCGACCACCAAACCTATCTTGATCGTCCTGACCGACGGGCTGGCGAATATCGACCTCTCCGGCAACATGCGGCGCGATACTCCCCGCCGTGACGCGCTCAACGTTGCCCAGGAGATCGCGGCACGCCAGATACCGGCGGTTATGATCGATACAAACCCTTATCCTACTGTGACTAACGAGGCAGGCGAAAAAGTGCCGAGTCCAGCCCGCGAGCTAGCTCAAGCCCTGGTCGCCGACTATTACCAGTATTGTTTGCCATATGACACTTTATTGCTGAGAAGGAGGTGAAAAGCCCGGAGAACGAATAGTATCTCACGTACGCTGCCAGTAACTCTTTATATCCTTTCCCTCCTGGAACAGGGGTCTAGCTCCATTAGGGGGAACGAGCGGGCATACTTGCCCCTTAGGCAGGGTCCCATAAGGCCCACCTCTACGGGAACCGAGAGCGGGCCACACAGTCCCCTGGCACGGGCGGCCATAAAGGCCCCCACCCCGCTCCACCCCACTCCCGCCCCTACGGAATGGGATTCCTGCGAAGGGATGGAGAGCCGGAACAGGTTGTCTTTTGACAACTTGCAGCTATTTAGCAAAGAAAGGGCGTTTCAATGAAGACACGAGCCGCTGTTCTGTACAGGCCGGGTGAGGCCATTCGCGTTGAAGAGGTCGAGCTTGATCCACCCAAGGATCACGAAGTACAGGTAAAGATGGTCGCGGCAGGCGTCTGCCACTCTGATTATCACCTGGTCGCGGGTGATTTACCTGGCTACCTGCCAATGGCACTGGGCCACGAGGGAGCAGGCATTGTTGAGGAAGTCGGTTCCGGGGTCACCAACTGCAAGCCCGGTGACCATGTCGTCCTCAGTTTCATTCCTTCGTGTGGACAGTGCTACTACTGCACCAGAGGGCATACCAACCTCTGCAATATGGGAGCCTCTATTTTGATGGGATCCCAGCTTGATGGGACGTTCCGTATGCACAATGCACAGGGCGAGAATGTCGGCCAGATGTGTGTGATCTCCACTTTCAGCGAACGCAGCGTTGTTCCCGACATGTCGGTGATCAAGGTCGCCGACTACTACCCACTCAATAAAGCAGTCCTCGTCGGTTGTGGTGTGCCAACGGGCATTGGCGCGGTCATCCATCGCGCGAAGGTCGAACCGGGCAGCACAGTGATGGTGATTGGCTGTGGCGGCATCGGCATGAATGCTATCCAGGGCGCTGCCCTGGCCGGTGCGCGCATGGTCATCGCGGTCGATGTTGTCGACTTCAAGCTAGAGAAAGCGAAAGAGTTTGGGGCGACCCATACCATTAACGCGAAGAACCAGGATGTTGTGCAGATTTCCAAGGATCTGACATGGGGTATGGGCGTGGACTACGCCTTTGAGGCAATTGCCACTCCTGCCACGATAGGGCAGGCCTATGCATGCACGGGAAAGAATGGTACGGTGGTCGTGATTGGCCTGACGCCTGCCACAGCCGAGTCTATCCCGGTGCCCCCGCTCGACCTCGTGCTGTTCCAGAAGACAATTATGGGAACGCTCTACGGCGACTCCCAGCCGCGCAACGACATCCCCAACCTGCTCGCAATGTACCACGCAGGTAAGATTAAGCTGGACGAGCTGATTACGAGGACTTATACGCTCGACCAGATTAACGAAGCCTATGCCGACATGCTCGCGGGCAAGAACATTCGCGGCGTCATCGAATTTGCATAAGAGTGGGGGACACAATTCGCTGCGCCCTCTGCGTCGCACCCACGTATGTGTTGCTGCATGCGTGGGTGTACTGAAGCGTAAACAGGCAGGTCATGTACACATATCCATTCAGCGCGATTGTGGGTCAGGAAGAGATGAAGCTGGCCCTCATCCTCAATGCTATTCAACCGGCCATTTGCGGCGTACTCATTCGCGGAGAGAAGGGAACGGCTAAATCGACAGCGGTACGCGCGCTTGCTGCCGTGCTGCCGGAACTGGCGGTTGTAAGCGACTGTCCATTTTCCTGTCCTCCCGATCAGCCTGCGGCAATGTGCGCTTCCTGCCGGACCCGGCTGGAGCAAGGCGAAACGCTGCCGGTAGTCGATCGTCGTATGCGCGTGGTGGATCTACCTATCAATGCCTCGGAGGATCGCGTCGTCGGCACCCTTGATATTGAACACGCGCTGCGCGAGGGACAGAGACGTTTCGAGCCTGGAGTGCTGGCCGCGGCAAACCGGGGCATCCTCTATGTCGATGAGGTGAACTTGCTGGATGACTATGTGGTCGATGTGCTGCTGGATGCCGCTGCCATGGGGGTCAACATCGTTGAGCGCGAAGGGGTGTCTTTCAGTCACCCGGCACGTTTCATGCTGGTTGGTACGATGAATCCCGAAGAGGGGGAGCTACGCCCGCAGCTTACCGACCGCTTTGGTCTCTGTGTCGATATCACATCTATTCATAATATCCAGCAGCGCGTTCAGATCGTCGAACTGCGCGAACGCTACGAGGCCGCACCCCAGGTATTTCTGGCCGAGTATGCCAGCGCCGAAAAGGAACTAAGCTCCCGCATCACACGAGCAGCGCAGTTGGAACAACGAGTCTCTGTTCCGCTCCAGGTTGCCGAACTCATTGCGCTTATAAACATTGAACTCAATATAGATGGACATCGTGGCGATATCGTGATGCGCCGGGCAGCGCAGACCTACGCGGCCTACCTCGGGGAGGAAGAAGTCACACCCGAGCATGTCTACAGCATAGCGCCGATGGCGCTGGCGCACAGGCTCAAACGCTCGCCATTGCAACAGGCTTCAGGGACTGTACGTGAGAGGCTAAACGCAATCAAGAAGAAATTGATGTAGGAAGGATATTTCTGAAGCGCTTACGCAAGCTGTTGCTCCAGCGCATAGCGAGCTGCCGCCATGCGCGAGGTGACGCCAATCTTCCGGTAGATCGAGGTCAGGTGGGCATTGACGGTGCGCGGACTGATTACGAGCAGATCTGCAATCCGCGCGCTGGTCAACCCCCGCGCCAGCAGTCGCAGCACTTCCACTTCGCGTGCCGTCAGTCCGGCAGCATTTATTGTAGATAGCGGCGATTGCGCTGGGGGAGAGGAGGGCACCGGCTCACGCGCTGCCCTGGAGTCGGCAGCGCGTACTTGCTCAACCGTCATGCCACGGCCCTGAGCCCATGCTGCGGCAAAACGCTGCTCTCCCAGTTGCGCATGGACAGTAGCAAAGGCACGCTGGTAGTTCGCGCTTGCTATCATACTTACTGGGGACGTGACTTCATACACGGCTTCCGCCGCCCCCCAGATGCGTGCAGCCCACGCAGGCTTTCCCTCTGCCGCTGCCACTTCCCCTAACGCATGCAAGCAGGTGGTCGTAAACCACTTCATTCCCAGCTCTCTTGCGAGCGGCAAGCATTGTAGGTACCTGGCACGCGCTGCAGCATAGTTGCCCTGCTTCAAGTTCAGGCGTCCGAGGGTAGCGAGTATATTGATCATCGCCCCACGTTCTCCCACCGTTGTCGCGAGAGCCAGGCCTTCTTCACAAAACGCTTGCGCCTGTGCGAATTTGCCTTCGTCAATAGCTACTCGTGCAGCAAGGAAGAGTGCCAGGCAGAGGCCATATGCATTGTCCACTTCTCGAAATATTGCCAGGCTCTTCTCAGAGTACACACGTGCCCTCTCAACATCGCCCAGCAGGTATTCCACCGTTATCCCCAGCCAATTCAGTACAGTTCCAATGCCCAGTTTGTCTCCCACCACCCGGTACAAAGCCAGGCTTTCTTTGGAGAGCGCTTCCACCTGGTCAAATGCTCCCAGATACCACGACAATGCACTTGCACGGTACAGTGCTCTGGCCTGCAATGCCAGCTCGCAACTCCGGCTCAGGGGGAGTAAGCGCTCCATCCATTGTTGTCCTTCGCGCAAAAGCCCTCTGATGTTCCAGTACGCTACTAAGCCTGTGCCAATGCGAACAGCGATCTCGACTTCCTCGTGTTCGACCAACCACTGCAACGCAGCGCGCACGTTGCCGTACTCCTGCTCAATACGTTGCAGCCACTGGAGTTGCGCTCCAGTGAGCGATTGCGGGCCTGCTGCTTCCACTAGCCCGGCATAATAGGTTGCATGAGCAAGTTGCACCTTCTCGGCCTCTCCCTGGCGTTCCAGGCATTCTTGCGCATACTCGCTGATGGTCTCTAACATTGAGAGGTATGAACCACCATGTTCTTGTTCCGTCTGTTGAAGGAGATTCTTGTCAATAAGGTCGGCTATTCCATTCATAACATCCAGTTCATCGCCAAGCACCCTGCACACAGACTCTACTGCTTCTACTGTACAGCCATTCACGAAAACAGCGAGGTATCTGAAGAGTCGCTGCACCTGGTCACTGAGCAGATCATAGCTCCATTGGATAGCGCTACGCAGAGCCTGGTGTCGTACCGGCATATCGCGCGTTCCCCGCATCAGCGTCTGGAGCCGGTGTCCCAGGCGGGTCAGGAGCGCCTGGGGGGACAGGTACTTTACATGTACCGCTGCCAGTTCCAGGGCGAGCGGCAAACCATCCAGGCGGGTGCAGATTTCGGCGATCGCTCGTGCATTCGTAGATGTGAGGTGGAAGCCGGGTTTGATAGCCTCTGCTCGCCGCATGAAGAGGGCCACAGCAGCGACTTCAGATAATGCCCCGGGAGTAAAGCTCTGTGTGAGATCAGGCAAGGGCAGAGGCAGGAGTGAAAACACCTGTTCGCCACGGATATGTAGGGTCTCTCGGCTGGTCACCAGCATCTTGACCTGTGGACATACTTCCAAAACCTCAAGGAGCATAGGCGCTGCTGTCACGACCTGTTCAAAATTGTCGAGCAGGAAGAGGAAACGTTTCCCGGTCAGAAATGCTTTCAGCATCTCAAAGAGCGAATGATAGGCGCTGTCCTGCAGTCCCAGCACTTGTGCAATGGTGGGAATGACGAACCCGGGGTCATTGACGGAAGCCAGGGGAATGAAGAGACTGCCATCGGGAAAGTCGTCAAGGACACTATGGGCGACATGGAGCGCCAGGCGCGTCTTGCCGACACCACCGGTTCCGGTCAGCGTCAGCAGGCGTATATCTTGATGCCGGAGCAATGCGCAGAGTCTGGCGATCTCGTGTTCACGTCCGATGAGTGGGGTGAGTAGGGCTGGCAGGTACGCCCTGGCGGCAGGTTGGGTTGTCGTCGATCCTTCCGGTGCTGTGGTTAAAGAAAGGCGTTCTGTGGTGGAATGTTCATTACCATTTTGTGTAAAACCTAACTCGCTGGCATTTTTTCCGAAGAGTGTACAGAGTCGCTGCTGGTAGCGCGGGCTGGGCAGTGCAAGACCTCTTTCCCACCGGCTCACCATAAATGCTCTGGGCACGCCTATCTGCTTGGCCACATCTTTCTGGGACCATCCATGCAGGAGACGAGCCTGTCTTAGAAGATAGTTTGGCGCTCCCTGTGCAGCCTCTTTCATAGCGTTGGTTCTTCGCACTCTGCGTAATCAAGCTGTCCGCGCAAATAGCATGTGATGTTCTTGCCAGCTCTACTATATCATATGCAAGATATGGACGCGATATATGAATGATATTTTTCTCAATATTGATACTTCCCTTCATAAACAGCCAGGTATTTTAGGTAGTAGCAATATGTTGTTTTACAGATGTTTTGTTATTTTAGATTGGGTAGACTGTATAGGAGAGCAAGGCATATCACGTTTATATTAAGGAGGCTTTAGATGATCAGTCCACAAGGAGAACAGATTCGCAATCAAGTGAAAAGCGTCATTGGACCGGCGCTCAAGGCAAGTAGTGCGCTTCCTCTCGCAGCAAGGCGAACTCAGCTTGAGGCCATTTTGACCCGGACAGAGCTGCCAGCTGATGTCGAGATCGAAGAGGTTGTCGCCGCTGCTGTTCCGTGTGAATGGGTGAGCATTCAAGGCGGGGCATCTCAGCAGTCACAACGAGTGATCCTCTATCTGCACGGGGGAGGCTATATCCTGGGATCTGCCCGCTCCGAACGGATGCTCACATCTACCCTGGCACGTATCACCGGGCAGCGGGTTCTGTCTGTGAACTATCGCCTGGCTCCAGAGCATCCGTTCCCGGCAGCTGTGGACGATGCGCTCGCGGCTTATCGCTGGTTGCTGACCACAGGACGAGAGCCCGGGGAGATCATCGTCGCTGGCAGTTCTGCTGGCGGAGGTCTCGCGCTTTCTACCCTTGTCGCACTGCGTGATGCTGGTGATCGCTTGCCAGCGGGAGCAATCCTGCTTTCCGCGCTCACCGATCTTACAGGGAATTCCGCCTCGTACGCGACGAACGTCGAGGTAGAGCTGTTCGAGACACCGGAAGGCGTGGTCGAAGTACGGACCCTCTATCTCAGGGAGCAAGATCCTCGCACCCCACTGGCATCTCCGCTGTATGCTGACCTGCATGGGTTACCACCTCTGCTAATCCAGGTCGGCAGCGACGAGATCTTGCTTGATGACTCAACGCAGGTAGCACAGCGCGCACGGGCCGCAGGAGTCACGGTCACCTTACACATTGGAGAGGGCATGTGGCATATGTGGCAGACGACTGCAGCCAGAGCGCAGTTTCCAGAGGGTGAGGTTGCATTCCAGCAGATCGGGGACTTTGCCAATCACCTTGGCGCCGACAACGAGTAAGGAGGGGGAAGGTTTATTGGGAGTTCATTTTTTAATTACTGGCACCAATGGCTTCCAAGTCCTGTGTTTCACGCATCCCCACACCACACCCACCTCGTAGGCGCAATCATCGAGCACAGAACACAGAGCATACCAGCCCAGGCCCATCTCCGGTCTCAGGCGCCAATAGTCTACGCTGATCACAATACCACACAGGATACATGTCAGAAGGAACAATGGAGGTATGAGGAGACTAACTACCAATAGCGGCAACGTGTAATAGCGTGTCAGGTGTCGGCACAGGAGGTATGTATATGCCAGGTGACCACGCAGAGTTGCTTTGAAAACGGCGAGAAAGCCGATAGGAACTCGCTGTGCTCGCACTTTTTGCAGACGTTTACGAGCACCGAAAAAGGTGAGGAACAGGGCAAGCAGCAGAAAGAGCGGGGCAGCGAAACCCTGTCTAGAGCCACCCTCACCCCAGGGCGACCGCAAGGGATCGCCCCTACGCGGACGCCGTGCTGAGCCGATCCGCGCCGTGTAGGGGCGAGGACGTGCTCGATAAATCGGCACTCTACAGCTCTCGCCCTTGGTGGCGGGAGGGGGAACGCTACTCCACGCTCCCACAATCAGCACGCCTGCAAACGCCGCCTGTTCGGGAGGCAGCAAAAGGATACGCCGCTCGGTGGGATGACGCTGGAGCAAGGGAGCCTCCGCAGAGGCGTAAGCGAAACGGATACGCAGGAATGCGCCCAGTGTTGTGCGATAGTCGTGATAAACGACCCCCTGGGGTAGGTAGCGCATAGACGCGCCAGAGATGAGGAGACGGCGACAGAAATCGACATCCTCGCCTTGAGTCATTGGGGCGAAACCGGAAAGTTGCTGCCAGGCTGCACGGCGCAGTAGCATATTTGCGGTTGGCAGGTAAGTCAGCGGCCCTTCGAGACGCACCTGCTGGGGCTGCATGCCCATGAAGAGGGAGGAGCGCACGTCTTCATAGCGGCCGAGCAGTGATTTGCGATCATAGGCCCGGATCATACCGCCAACAGCGGCAATGCGCTCATCTTGAAATGCTGGAACGAGTTCTCTGAGCCAGCCAGGAGAAGCCACACAGTCACTATCGAGGTAGGCAATGAGATCGTGCCGGGCTGCCTGGGCTCCTGTATTGCGGCTGATGCCTACTCCTTGCCGCTGCTCGTGGCACACCACGCGCGTTTCCAGACCGCGCGCTGCCACTTCCTGTGCCATGCGTCGCAGCATACTATTGGTCTCATCGGTCGAGGCATCATCGATCACTATAATTTCTAAACAATGGGCTGGATAGTCCAGCGAGAAAAGCGAACGGAGGCAGCGTTCAAGTTCTCTGGCGCGGTTGTAGGTGGGAACGACGATGGAGATATTGGGCCATATAGGAGGCGGCAACGTTGAACCTGCCTCTAAGAGTCCCTTCCAGCGCAGTTGATCGCAGAGCGTCTCTACACGCCTGACGGGGATGTTTATAGCCTGCGCCAGCTGCTCGCAGGTATGCTCTTCTGCGCAAAGCGAGAGTAGACGTGCTGTAACAGTATTGAGTCTCACAAGACGCAGCGGGTAGTCGCAGACGGCTACCGCAGTCTCATCCTGCGGTACGATACGAATACCAGATGGCAGGCGGTAATGTCCAGGTCGAGGCTGGCGATAGGGCGTATTCATATTACACGCCTGGTGCGAGTTAGAAAGATCTTGAAAAAAGAGGGGTTTAGCAGCTCCATGGAAACGCTCCTCTCTCATTTACATGGTCAGGCATGAGACCAGAGCGCAGCGACCGGCGCTGCAAGTTCACGTCCCTGTGCGCGGCCAGCCAGTGCCGAGGGCTGCCGGGTGGCCGGGTCCAGCGGGTTCAGTCCGATAGCCGTTGCCGATGCTGCATCGGGCGCGATCACCAGTACCTGGCTCCCCTCTCGTTCCAGGGCCGCTGCTTCCGCATCCGTGCCAGCCCCGAAGTAATTCGCGTTTGCTCCCAGTGGGTTCAGGATCAAAACGCGATCATTGCCCCTTGCCAGGTCTGCATTCGTCGCCGAGCGCATTCCGCCATCCATGTAACGACGCCCCGCAATGGTCACAGGCGGCCAGATACCAGGAACGGCACAACTGGCCGCGACGGCATCAACCAGAGAGACACCCGACTCTCGATCCATGATGTATTCCTCGCCGGTCTCGGTATCTACCGCGACAATCAAAAGACGCTGCTGCGACCACGTCTGAGCGGGAAGCCGGGCCTCTATGATGGCATGCCGTTCCGCTTCCGAGATCGTCGGAGCGGCCAGAGCATACGCTCCAATCCGCGCCCGCATCGCTTTGAGGTCAGGACCCGCCCCTGCTACCGCTTGACTAAACGCCTCCATCATCTGAGTGACATCGAACGCCACCATGCGCTCCTTCGACTGCTCGACCGGTGTCAGCTGAGAGGCGAAGAGGCTCTCGAGATCGGCCCCGCTGGCGATTTGAGCACCAACCACTGATCCGGCAGAAGTCCCTATGATGACGTCAGCTCCCCGCACATCCACACCGGTATCGTGCAAGCCTATGAGGATGCCCAGCTCCCAGGCTACACCGGCCACGCCTCCCCCTCCGAGAACCAGCGCTCGCGTTCTTGTCTCATTCGATTTCATCATGCGTCCTCCAAAAAAACAGCATGTATCAATCACAAGGAGAAGGCACCATCGAATAATTCCTCGACGGTACTTCTTCCTTATCTTATCACCTCATGCTCTTGTTTTCGACAGTCAACAAATGACCCCTTTCCCAAAAACTGCCAATCAAAAAGGTAGACCACCTCAACGAAAATGGGTCTAGTTTGACACCGACAAGGTAGACCACCTTGACCCTCACGACGAAAACCAGTACCATACCCCAAATAGTGATCTTCACAAGTGAGGTTCTTCATACTCATACCACAGGTTCTGAATACCAAGGGAGCGGCCAGACGCCTTGGATGCTCTGAAACCCGGATACATAAACTGGCGGCAACAGGCAAACTCAAGGCATATACGTATGGAGAGGAGGGCGAACTCATCGAGCAGACCAAAGATGTGAGGAAACGAAGAGCAGAAAGACGTAGTGGATATCATAGAAATTGATCTAGGTTGGAAAAAGAAAGAAGGGACACTCCTCATGGTCGTCGTTGACAAACCATTCGGCAAATATGCCCACCCTGAAGTCGAACGAAAATTCTTAGTAGCCACCATTCCACCTGATACCACTTTCCGTGCAGATATTCTAGACCACTATATTCCCAATACCACACTCCGTTTACGGAGAATGCAGACTGAGCACGAAGTCACGTTTAAGCTTGGACAAAAATTACGCGTTCATCCTCACGAGACGCGGGTCATTTTCCATACGAATTTTTACCTCTCGGAAGCTGAGTATGTTTTCTTCGCTTCTACTCTGCCCTCTCATCGACTTGAAAAAAGACGGTTCAGATTCCATGGAGGAACGATTCCCATGGCTATTGACCAATTTCAAGGACAACTCGAAGGCTTAGTGATCGCAGAAGTAGATTTTGGCCCGAACGGTGATCCTTCCTCTCTCACCATGCCCTCTTTTGCGCTTGCAGAAGTGACCGATGATGAGCGTTTTACCGGAGCACGTCTCGCTTTGACAACCCCATCACAAGTAAAAGCTCTTCTTGATGAGTTCAACAAAAATCAATCATGACATGTTCAGCGCTCTGGCGACACGTTCGCCGTCGAGAATAGCGTTCTCCACGCGGCGGGGCGCTATGCAGTCTCCGACGCGATAGAGCAGCTTCACCTTGCCCTGGAGCTGGTGATAGAGTGTGTCGTTGGCAGCCTGCGGTGTCGCCATGACCACAAGCGATACATGCTCAAGCTGGCGCGGCTGGCCGGTGTAGTTGTTGATGATGGTTGCACTGTTGGGACCAAGACCCGCGATTTGATCGTAGACGATGACATACGCGCCGGGTTGGGCCATTTTTTCACCACGGATGACCTGCCAGACGGTTGCGACATGCGGCAGGTCTATGCCAGGTATGGATGGGAGCAGCGGGCGTGAACCTGTGGCAATGATGACGGCGTCAGGCTGTTCGCGCTCGATCATCTCCGCTGTTACCTCAACACCCAGCTGTACCTCGACGCCTGCTTCGTGGATCTCGCGCTGCAGGTTGCGCGAGACATCACCGAATTCGACGCGGTTAGGCACGCGTACGAGCAGGTTGACCTGGCCGCCGAGTTCGTGCTGTCGCTCGTAGAGTTTGACGCGAAAGCCGCGTTGTGCCGCGACTCTGGCCGCCTGCATGCCAGCGGGGCCACCACCTACAACTATGACTGTTGGGCGGCGGTTTTCAGAGGGTCCACCTCTATCAGGGGGAACGAGCGGGCGAGCGGGCGACCATAAAGGCCCACTTCGCCAGCCCTCGCCCCTACGGGAATTGGAGGGACGAGCGGGAAGCGAATTTCCCCCGGAAGGATGGAGAGCCTTCCCAGGTTGCGGCTGATGGGTGACAGCGATTGCCGGGAACTGGAGTTCGTTGCCCGTGGCAGGCGTTTGAATGCAGCCGAGGCTAAGGTTGAGGCCCATACGTCCAATGCAGTATTGATTACAGGAGATGCAGAGGCGGATGGACTCGGTACGGCCTTCGCGAGCCTTGCGCACGAAGGCAGGATCACAAATCTGGCCGCGCACGACATCCACCATATCAGCTAACCCTTCGCGGAGGATACGCTCAGCCTGTACGGGGTCTTTGATGCGGCCGGTACAAAAAACGGGAAGCTTGACTACTTCGCGAATGCCCGCTGAGACGAAGAGTTGATACCCTGGCGGCGTATGCATCGAGCCTTCTACCATGTAGAGGTTATGGAATTCGCCGATACTGGTGTTGATGAAATCGAGCTGGCCCGCTGCCTCCAGGCCTTTGGCGATTTCGCGCACGTCATCGAGTGTCAGCCCTGCCGGGATCAGTTCGTCACCACACAGCCGGATGCCAAGGGTAAAATCACGCCCGATTTCGGCACGCACGGCCTGGATTACTTCCAGGGCAAAGCGCATGCGGTTTTCCAGCGAGCCGCCGTAGGCGTCGGTACGCCGGTTGTAATAGGGTGAGAAGAACTGGCGTATCAGTGAACTATGTGAGGATTGCAATTCCGCGCCATCGAAGCCGCCTTCGCGCACGTGACGCGCTACAAGGGCATAGCCGCGCACGATCTCGGCGATCTCTTCCGGCTCAAGCTCTTTGCACATCTCGCGATGAATGGGGTCCGGCAAAGGTGATGGTCCGAGGACGGGGCGACGCGAGTAGATGCTGCTGGCCTGCATGCCGTTGTGGTTGATCTGCGCGAACATGCGGGTACCGTGTTCGTGAACTGCGCGGGTCATACGTCGATAGGCGAGAATCACGTGGGGGTCAAAACCATGGATCAGTTTTTGATAAGCCCAATCGCTCGGGTGAACCGACTGCTCCTCTGTAATGATGAGGCCACAGCCACCCTTCGCACGCTCGGTATAGTAGGCGATGAGGCGCGGTCCGGGCAGGTTCTCCTCGGCCAGATTCGTCAGGTGGGCTGCGAAGACGACGCGGTTAGGAACAATCGTCTGCCCGATGCGTATGGGTGTGAATAAGTATTGGTACTGGCCTGCCATAGTTTGAAACTGCCTTCCAAATGTGATTTCACACTACGCGAGATGTTCCTGTGATGGCGCTCCATGACTGCGAGCACGCCCCTGTAACACCAGTACAGCCAGCAAGGCGGCTCCTAGTGTGACCCCTCCAGCAATGGTAAAGATGCCTTGTGGGGGCGTCCACAGACTGACCACAGCCACCAGCAGGGGACCGATAACGCCGCCCAGTGCTGCGCTTGCTCCCCTGATCCCCATCACCTGGGAGCTATGTTCCGGTGCCGCTATATCCAGGTACGCCGCACTTAACGCCGGTGACACCAGCGCGCCGCCTATCCCGGAAACCACGGCCACCAGGACAAGCCAGCCAAACTGCTGTAGGAAGATCAGGCCAGGGAAGAGCGCGCCGCTCAAGAGCAGGCCAAGCACGATAAGCGGCTTTCTGCCATAACGGTCGCTCAACTGGCCCAGGCCTGCTTGCCCGATCAGCATGGCCAAGCCATACCCACCCACGATGATCCCCAGCTGTGTGGGTGTCAAGAGGAGGCGGTTATACAGGTAGAACATCATCTGTGGCTCGATGAAGGCAAAACCAAAGATAGCAATGAAATCGAGCAGCAGGAGCGTGGCGAACAGAGACAGCGGCCGGGGCAGGGATGAAAGCGATC
>WNFC01017233.1_pt1 | contig 12940 bp, 11 predicted proteins | sample 5400541 | NCBI WGS metagenome assembly WNFC01 (sample SAMN13153342, study PRJNA577476) | soil metagenome | isolation source: 120 cm saprolite under Douglas fir tree site 2 hole 2 replicate 1 | place: USA:California | collected 2015-04-18
GACGTGGTCGAAGGTCTTTCGAATTTCTTTTTTGACAATGTAACTGTATAGCATTGGACTTCTCCAACGGTGATCGCGGAAAGATTGAAGCTCATCAGTTGCTCCTATCTTGAGAGGCGGTCCTGACGCGAGCGCCCTCCTGCAGGAGATGAGCGCCGAGCGAAGCAACGGAAGCACCAGAGCTCAGCCCGGAGATCACGGCGGTTTCGCTGGTCACACGCACAAGCTTGATGGGCTGAAAGTGTACGGTCGAGGTGCCGCTGTCGAAGACCCAAACGCCGGTCTTCCGGCCGTCATCGAGCACGGCTCCCAGCGGCACCTGGACTTCCGACTGAGTCTCCTGGCTTGCAAGCCGAATGGTGACCGTCGCGCCAAGCGGTGCCGCGGCCGCTTCACCGTCGAGCACATAGCGGGCCTCATAGGTGCGGGTCTGGGCATCGGCGGAATCCGACAACTGCCGCAGATGTGCCGCATAGCGGCGCCCATCGCTCCCATACAGGCTGGCCTCGGCCACCGAGCCGATCGCCGGCCGGATTGTTTCGGGAAGCGCGACCACCGCTTCGCGGGGACCGGCCTGGGCAAGCCGAACCACGGTCTGGCCGGCGGAGACTACTTGTCCCGGCTCACCAAGCGTTTGCATGACCGTTCCGTCCGCGTCCGCCACCAGGACGGAATAGGTCGCCTGGTTCTCGGCGACCCCTGCTTCGGCTTCGGCGGCGGCGAGTTGCGCGTTGGCTGTATCCGATGCCGCCTTCGCCTGCTCGTACCGCTGTCGGGAAGCCCATCCGTCGCTTACCAGGTTGGCGTATCGCCGTTCATCCGCATCCGTCTGAACGACAGATGCACGCGCTGCGGCAACGGCGTTGCGCTTCGCCGTAAGCGCAAGGCGGAGGTCGGTTTCGTCGATCCGCATCAGCGGCTGGCCGGCTTTGACCTGGTCGCCGACATTCACAAGCCGTTCCAGTATCTTACCGGCGACGCGAAAACCGAGATTGCTCTCCACCCTCGCCCCTACGACGCCGGTGAAGCCGCGTTCGGATCCGCTCACTCGCGCTGCCGTCACCAGGCTGACGATCGGTGATTCCTGTCTCGGGTCGCTCACGGCAGAGGCTTTTTGAGCGGGAATGGCAAGAGTAGCGAATGCCGCCGCCCCAGACGCCGCGATCAGGACACCGGCCAAGACCACAAGTCTTGTCTTTCTCATCCCCATCTCCTTGTCATTTAGATTACGTTCGACCTCTATAAATTATAATAGAGTGTGAACGCAATCTAAAATGAAGCGCTGACAAGAAAGTGATCTGCTCGGGAACCGGCCTATTCGACCCTTATGGCGCCAAATCCCGCCACGCCACTTGATAGATTGCGTTCGAACTCTATGTAGGCTATAGATTTCGAACGAAATCCAAATGGAGATCCACGATGCGCGTGAGTCGCATTCAAGCCGCGGAGAACCGCCAAACCGTGATCAATGCGGCAAGTCGCCTCTTTAGGGAGCGCGGCTTTGATGGCATCGGCCTCAAGGATCTGATGGAGGGGGCCGGGCTGACCCAAGGCGCCTTCTACAAGCAGTTCGCGTCAAAAGAGGATTTGGCGGTAGAGGCGTCCAAGCGCGCATTGGAAAGCGCTTCCCACCGATGGTCGGACGCGGCCGCGCAGAATCCCGACGATCCCCTTGGCGCAGTGCTCGCGTTTTACCTCAGTGGCGACCATCGCGAAGAAAAGATGGACGGCTGCCCGATCGTGGCACTCGGCTCAGATGCCGCCAGACAGGGGCCCGACGTGAAAGCGGCATTCGAAGCGGGAATCAGGGCGCATCTCGAAGTCATTGGCCGCTTCATTGCCCAGACCGACGGCGATGAGCTCAACGGCAAGGCCATGGCCATTCTCTCGACGATGGTCGGTGCGGTGACGCTATCACGCGTCGTCAACGACCCCGATCTCGCTCAGGCGTTTCTGGATGCGGCGGTCGAACAGGTTCGCGAAGTCGCCGCCGATCGAAAGGATGGGCCGGCGTTCTGATTGAGGATGTGGCCGAGCCCCATTCGCTTATCAAATAGATGAGGAGGAGAACGATGTCGAAAGAAACAATGTACAGCTTCGCCGGAAAATGGGCTCTGATCACGGGGGCGTCGAGTGGCCTCGGCCTTGAATTCGCAGATCTACTGGCGGCGCAGAAAGTCAATCTCGTATTGGCGGCCCGACGGCAGGAGTCGATGGAAAAGCTTGCCTCCGATCTGCGTCGCAAATACGGCGTGGATGTGCTGGTCGAGGCGATCGATCTCGCCTCGCCGGGCGCGGCAAGCCGCCTGAAAAGCAGTCTCGACGCGAGGTCAGTGGCGATCGACATCTTACTGAACAATGCCGGATACGGCTTGCACGGCGATTTATTGGAAACGCCGATCGAGCGCACCGCGAACATGATCCAGCTCAACATCACAACGCTCACAGAGCTGACCTATCTTTTCGGCCGCGATATGGCTAAGCGGCGATCTGGACATATCCTTCTCGTCGCCAGCCTCCTGGCCTTCCAAGCCGTTCCCAGCTACGCGGCCTATGCGGCGACCAAGGCTTATGTACTCGCCCTTGGCGAGGCCCTGCATGACGAACTCCGCCCGCATGGTGTGGTCGTTACCAGTCTCTGCCCGGGGCACACCGCGACGGGTTTCGATGCGGCAGCCGGCGCAACCACGTCGGCCTTGCTGCGCCTCCTCACCATGAAGCCGCGTCCGGTCGCCGCGAGCGGTATTCGGGCGCTCTTGCAAGGAAAGGCTATGGTGGTCGCGGGCCTGTCGAACAAGATGGCCGCCTTTTCAAATCGTCTGACGCCGCGATCAATGCAAAGGGCCACGATGAAAAGAATAATGGACGCTTAACTCCTGGAGCGCTTGCGTTTGGACGCTTATCGGAAAAGCGTGGGCCTCTGACTGCAGCCGCTGACCAGCCTCGCGCATCGGCCTATTACGCCGAAACGTCGAGCGTTCGTTAATTCGCCCAGGCTTCACGAATGGAAACTCCGACCATGATCACCTCCGCTCCTTCGGCCGAACAACGGCACGCCGATCTTCCAGGGCGTTCGCCGGAGAATTCGAAAGTCATCTGATCATGCGTCGCATCGTCGTTACGGGACTGGGACTGGTATCACCGCTGGGCTGCGGCACTGAGTTGGTATGGTCGCGGCTGCTCGCGGCCCATTCAGGGCTGGCTGCCCTTCCCGAATGGGCGGCAGCCCTTCCCGCGCGGGTGGCTGGGATCGTGCCGATAAAGGCCGATGATCCCGATGGGGGCTTCGATCCGGATCCGGTCGTTCCGCCGAAGGATCAGCGGAGGATGGATCGCTTCATCCTGTTCGCACTGGTCGCCGCGGCCGAGGCGATGGCACAAGCGGCATGGAGTCCTTCCGATGCCCATTCCATGGAGCGCACGGCGACCGTGATCGCATCGGGCATTGGAGGCTTTCCGGCAATCGTCGAGGCTGTTCGCACCACCGATCAGCGCGGAGTCAGGCGCCTCTCGCCCTTCACCGTGCCGTCCTTTCTCGCAAATCTCGCGGCCGGCCATATCTCCATCCGTTACGGCCTAAAGGGGCCGATCGGTACGCCGGTCACCGCCTGTGCCGCGAGCGTGCAAGCGATCGGCGATGCCGCACGCCTCATCCGAACCGGAGAAGCCGACGTTGCGATTTGCGGTGGCTCGGAAGCCTGCATCGATCTCGTGAGCCTTGGCGGCTTCGCCGCCGCCCGGGCCCTTTCGACGGGCTTCAACGAAACGCCAGCGCGTGCGTCCCGCCCCTTCGATCGCGACCGCGATGGCTTCGTCATGGGCGAAGGCGCCGGTATCCTCGTCATTGAAGAGCTGGAGCACGCGCTCCGGCGCGGCGCCCAGCCGATCGCCGAAATCGCCGGCTATGGCACGACTGCTGACGCCTACCACATCACGTCAGGACCCGAGGACGGCGACGGCGCGCGCCGCGCCATGGAAGGCGCCTTGCGGCAGGCCAGCCTTAAGCCCGGTGACATTCAGCATCTCAACGCCCATTCCACTTCGACGCCGGTTGGCGACGTTTCCGAACTGGAAGCGATCAAAGCCGTGTTCGGCCGCGACGGAAAAATTGCCGTGAGCGCCACCAAATCGGCAACCGGTCATCTGCTCGGCGCAGCCGGAGGAGCAGAAGCGATCTTCACGATCCTCGCGTTACGCGACCAGGTCGCGCCGCCCACTCTCAATCTCGAAAATGGCGACGCGGCCGCGGACGGCGTCGACCTCGTGTCCCGTGAGGCCAGGCGCATGACGATCGAGCATGCGATTTCAAACGGATTCGGCTTTGGGGGTGTCAACGCCAGCATCATCTTTCGAGGCTGGCAATGACCAGACCTGCCCTGGATTGGCAAGTCACCACCGACATATCTGCGCTTGGGAACGGCACCTGAATGGTCCGACCTCGAGCTGTAACGGCTTGCCGTTGCTCGGCGGCAATCCGGGATATTCGATCGGGCCGGGCGCGCGGTCGCGTGGAATCGATTGCATTCTCGCCAAACGACGGCGCTAATGTTCTTGCGGGATGTGCCGACGGTACGCTGAAACTCTGGAACACTAAAACGGGTCGGATCATTCAATCCGTTCGCGCGCATTCTACCTCGGTTACGTCGGTCGCGTACTCTCCGGACGGAACTCACATACTTTCGGGAGGCTACGACGGTACGCTAAACCTCTGGAATGCCGCAACAGGACTACTCATCCATTCCTTCAAGGGTCATTCGCGTGCGGTCAGCTCGGTCGCGTTCTCACAAGACGGCACCCGTGTCATCTCAAGCAGCCACGATACAACGATCACAGTTTGGGATGCCGCAACGGGCCAGCCCATTCGTACGATAGAATTGAAAGACGCGACGCCGAATTCAGTCGCGTTCTCTCTTGATGGCAGCATCATTTCGGGCAACGACGATCATACGCTGAAAGTATGGGACGCTAAGACAGGTATGCTCACACGCACCTTCGCTGAACGATTTCTCCGCGTTAAATCAGTCGCGTTCGGCCCTAATACCAGCATCATTTCAGGCAATGACGATAATACCCTGAAACTCTGGGACACGAAGACCGGGCGGCTCATCCGCACCTTTAAGGGACACTCCGACGATGTTAACTCGGTCGCATTCTCGCCAGACGGTGCCAGTGTGCTTTCTGGCAGCAATGACACCACGCTCAAACTTTGGGACGTCGCGACGGGGCGGCTTCTCTACTCCGTTGAAGGCCTTGCTCGGGAGATAACTTCTGTTGCGTTCTCGCCTAACGGCGCTTTCTTGCTATCAGGCCATGGTGAGGGCAGTCTGAAGTTGTGGAGCGCACAAAACGGTCAGCTTGTTCGCACGTTCAAGAACTCCGCTAGCTGGTGCTCGATTGGCTCGGTCGCGTTTTCGCGAGATGGGACTCAGGTGCTATCAGGTTGCAATGACGATTATGCTATGAGGGTCTGGAATGTCGAAACTGGAAGACTCATACATACCTTTCACGATCCAAACGACGTGGTCCGTTCGGTTGCTTTCTCGCCAAAAGGTAACGAAGTTGTAGCCGGCGCCAGGGATGGGACATTGAGCCTTTGGAACACGTCAACGGGGCGGCTTCTCCGCACTTTTGGGAGCCATTTTGAGGAAGTCACTTCGCTCGCTTTTTCGCCCGACGGTGCCCGAGTGGTTTCTTGCAGCCAAGACGCCACGCTAAAGCTATGGGACACTACGACCGGAGAACTTGTCCGCACCTTTGAAGGGCATTCTGGCCGGATAGAATCTGTTGCTTATTCGTCAAGTGGTGCCCTGGTTCTGTCAGGCAGCGACGACTCCACGATCAAGATCTGGAATGTGGTGACGGGTGCAGCTTTGGTGACCCTATTCGCTTCTCCTGATAGCGAAGAATGGCTCGCAATGACGCCCGACGGCTTCTTCGCCACCTCAGCCAAAGGGACGGAAATGCTCGACGTGGTGCGCGGTCTCGAAGCTTTCTCCATCATGCAGTTCTACGATCATCTCTATCGCCCTGATCTGATCGAACAGCTTTTGAAAGGCGATCCCCTGGGCAAATACAAGGACGCTGCTTCGAAGATCAACCTCGAAGAGATTCATCATTCCGGCCCAGCACCGCAGATCGAGCAGATCCCGGAACGAAAAATCGAACGCACGAACGACACTATTAAACTGACCCTGCGACTGGTTGATGCTGGAGGCGGGATCGGAAACAAAGTGGTTTGGCGGGTAAACGGTGTATCGCAGGACGAGGACTGCGCGCAGACACCCGGCAGCGTGTCAGCATCAAGCGGTTTTCGCGTTGTCACGCAGTGTTTGAAGGTTGATCCGTCGCAGAAAAGCATCATCGAAGTGACTGCCTATAACGGCGCCGGGCTTCTGGCCACAGAGCCCTATCGCATTGAGTATAAAGATGACAGCTTCGGCGCGACCACGCAGGTGCGACCGCGCATGTATGTGCTCGCGGTCGGCGTCAGCAAATATGCCAATACGAATTGGCACCTCGACTATGCCGAGAACGACGCAAAAGCGATCGCGGATACCCTCAAGGCTGTGGGACGTGGACTTTATGACGACGTCCAAGTCGCGACCGTTCTCGATGACGAGGCCACCGCCAAGGGTATCGAAGCGGCCATTGACCGGATGAAGAATGGTATTCGATCAAACGACGTGTTCGTGCTCTATGTCGCGGGTCACGGCGTCAGTGTCGCTGGCACCTATTATTTTCTGCCGCAAGACCTGCAATTCACCGGAGGCCGCACAGTAATGAGTGACGGCATCAGCCAGGACGCTCTGGACAGCTGGATCCGAAAGATTCCGGCGCAAAAGAGCATTCTCATTCTCGATACCTGTCAGAGCGCCACTGCCACTAGAGACGTTGACCCTGAACTGGTCACGGCCATCGACCGATTACAGCACGCAACCGGGCGCAGCGTCATCACCGCGGCGAGCAGTTCTGCAATCGAAGGATACAACAATCACGGCCTCCTGACCTATGTGGTCCTAGAGGCGCTGACGAAAACCGACAAAGACGACAAGGATGAGGTCACGCTTTCTCAGGTGGCCGATCGTGTCGATCACGACGTCCCCATCATCAGCAAGACCGCATTCGGCATCGAGCAATGGCCGCACAACAAGATCGAGGGGAACTTCGTGCTGGGAAAGCGCGTCAGCACAATCAATGATCCGACTCCGGTCATAATTCCAAAGTCCCCGACTCACGTGCTGATCCGCGAAGAGCTATTGCGAAAAAAGCCGTCCGCAGACGCCGAGGGAGAGCAAGAGCTCGCGCCTGGCACCCAAGTGCGCGTCGTTGAGTCGGTCGGCAACTGGGTCGTCATCGCGCGCGAGGGACAAAGGCTCGGGTACGTCCCGGCGGAATCACTTGCCAGATTGCAATGAATGAGTTGAGGGAAAGAGCAATGTTTCAGCAATTTCTTCGGAAAGCAGCCGCTTGTACGCTAGCTTTTTCGATCATCGTTCCAACCGCAAGATCCCAAGAATAGATCAAGTCATTTCACAAACGAATCGTCGGCGGCGAGGCGACAACGATCGAGGAGCATCCTTGGCAGGTCGCGCTCAACATTACGCGGTCGCATGGAACATACCTTTGCGGAGGCTCAATCGTCGCTTACCGATGGGTGCTGACAGCGGCGCATTGCTTTCATCCTGTTCCCAAGTCTGGTGACACAAGAGCAAAGGCGGGCGCGACGAACTACCGGGCCAATGGTGTATGGACGGGTGTCGAGCGGGTCGTTGTCCATCAAGCATACAATCCGATCACGCAGGTAAATGACATTGCGCTTCTTAAACTTCGATCACCACCAAATGGCAAGATTGTTCCAATGTCCGATGCGTCGTTATCATTGCCTGTTACCGAGCCACTCGAGGTAACCGGCTGGGGTACGACAGCAGAGAATGGGAATGTTTCCGGGGACCTGCTCAAGGCCACCGTTCCCTATGTCGACACGGCAACCTGCAATGCTCCGGAATCCTACAACGGCGAGATTCGGGCTGGGATGATGTGTGCAGGTCACCGCGAGGGTAGCGTCGATTCCTGCCAAGGCGATAGCGGCGGTCAGCGATGCCGACAATAAGACCAACACATTATTGCTCAACAATTCAGCTTCCTCCCATGTCGCGACGGCAATAGGAGTCGCGTAATTTTCTTAATTACGGACAGTTTGCCTTGCACTCAAGAAACTTGACGGTTGGGTGGTCCTCCCCGATGGTTTCGATCTCGATGATGGTCTTATTGCGCTGCCATCGAAACAAGCAATTGGCAAGGCCAGTTCCCGCACACACGACTGTTTCTGGTCGCCCTTCACAGCGCGGGTCGCTGTGGCAAACAAAGCCCCGTTCCGGTGCGTGAACCGGCTTCCAACCCTGCTGCAAAAGGGTCGTCCGAGCGTTCACGTATAACTCATTTTTCGGGAAGGTTGGGGTCTCGGCGCACACCGCCGACGTGGTTAGAAATATCGCCGCGCTAAGGATTTTCTTCTTCATGATCAAGTCTCCACGCGGATATTCCGGAATGCAGTCGTGTAACTGTAGTTCGAATAGACTGCAGCCCGACAAACGTCGGCTCGCTCGCCGGATAGTGGGATTTACTGAAGAACCCTTCTAGTCAGTGTCTCTGAATCGATGACCAGGTCATGCTGTCGTCCATCGATGAATTCCGCGACTGCCCATATGTCGTGGAGCATCACTTCCAGCCGGACGCGCACGATGTCGCGAATCCGCCCACTCACATTAACTTTTTCGATGCCATTGGCCTTCACGGTGTCCGGTTGGATCAATTCAGGCGGAAACACTGCGGTGCAAGCAAATCCGGCGTCGGTCTGACAAATATCAGGCGTGGTGCTCAGGTCCAAGGCCGGATGCGGAGTAAGGAACGCCCTCAATGTAGTACTTCACCAAGCCAACATAGTACTTTCGGTCTTCGCCGTTGAGAAGACTGGAGATCATAGAGCTGATCACAGCCGCTTTCCTTGCGGCGACGGAATCGTTCGTTTCATAATGCGTCATGGATCAGCGGCTCCCTGACCGAATGCAACACAGTTCAGTATCGCGACCACAGTGCAAGGAAAGTGTTTTCAAACCTCAGAATTTAGAATCCGTCCACGGCTCAGTCCTCCACCACATGTACCCAGCGGGGATAACGTTAGAGCTAGTCGAATTCATTCCGCCGTTGCTCTCTTCATCCTCCGCCACTGCGGAGTTGTGCTTTAATCACGTCCACAGCGCGCAGCGACAGCGCCGCGATGGTTGACGTCGGGTTGGCGGTCGAACTCGTCGGAAAGACGCCGCTACCAAGAATAAAGAGATTTTGGTGATCGTGCGTGCGGCAGTTCTTGTCGACCACGGAATCGGCCTTGTCGCCCATTCGCGTCGTGCCCATGATATGACCGGAGCCACCGAACGTCAGGGGCTTGGTGTCGTCGTCGAGTTGTAGCTTGCGGCGCGTTTTGATGCCCATCGCATCAAAGACAGCCTGATGGACCTCGACGATCTTTTTGAATGAATTGCGGACATATTTCTCCGGATCGTCGACCCGATAATTGATCAGCGGCCGTTCCAGATTGAGATCGTCAAGATTGGCGGATTTCGAAACGGTGTTTTCCTTGATCGGCAATTGCTCACAGGCACTATTGAAGGTGATTTGTCGAACGGCATGATTGCTGAGCTTGTCCCGCAAGTTGTCGCCGAAATAGCCCCAGTTCTGCACGAGATCGAGCAGCGTGCCGGGATGCCAATCCTCGGCCTCCGCCTGGGGTGCCGCGCGGTTACCGCGCGGCGCGCCGGTGACGTTGGTCGACCAGCCGTCATTCTTAATGGACGTTTTGAATCCCGCGAACTCCCGGCGATATTTGGTATCGCGGAAGTTTTCGATTTGCGAGGTCGTTTGCGGTCCCCGGAATGGATAGAGCGGCTTCACCGCAACGCCGTAGGATTGCTTGATCGGATGATCCATCAGATAGCATCCAACGGCTTTGCTTGAGTTGGCGGAATTCGATCGCAGCAGAATCATCGGGGTTTCGATCGCGTTGGCTGCCAGCACCACAACTTTCGCTGACAGATAGCGATCGGTTGCGTCCAACGGAACGCGCTTTCCATCCTTATCGCTCCATTGCCAGCGTCTGTAATGGACGCCCGTCACCCGCTTTCCGCCTTCGTCAAGCTGCAGACGCGTCACCACCGCCTGAGTGCGCAGAACTGCGCCGGCGTGCATGGCTTTTTCCACATGGAAAACCGCTTCATAGCGGGCCTTGATAGGACATAGCGGAACACAGGAAGTATAGCCCTCGCATCCCGGCCGTCCGTCGTAGGAACGCGAATTGATCGCATGAGGAACGGTATTTACGCGCAGCGGAATTCCGCTCACGGGAGGCATTTTCTTGACGGCTTCGGTGACCTCGTTGTCCAGGTAACTGGGGGACAAAGCCGGCATCGGATAGTTGATCCTGTATGGCTTATCCCGGAATTCGTCCCGCCGTTGCTCGGGGTCTCCGGCAACTCCCATCTCGCGTTCGGCCGCCGCGTACCACGGCTCCAGGTCGCTATAGTCGATGGGCCAATCTGCTCCCTTGCCATAGAGCTTCTTCATATGAAAATCGTTCGGCACCATGCGAACGTAGATGCCCTGCCAATGCCAGGTCGATCCACCGACAAGCCGTTCGTAATAGCTTACGAATTTATCCCCCGTATACCCGGTGGGGTAATCGTAGTAATTCGTACCAAGCGTGGGCGCGCGCGGGTCGGGCTGGGTGGCGAGAACGTTGTCGCCGCAGAACGGCGTATCCGTTGCCTTCGACGGTGATTCAATAAAGCTGTGTACCAGCGCATATCGCCCAAGCGACTCCGATGGAACGCCGCCTGCCTCGATGATCAACACCTTCACTTTCGATTGGGCCAGCCTGTAAGCGGCGAGTGCACCGGCAATGCCGGATCCCACGATGATAACGTCATAGTCCGGTTCGGCGAGGTTGGTTTGCATGTTGAAATCCTCACAGCATCAATGGTTGATTGCGCCGTCACGTCAGATTTGCGGTGCTCTTGCCCAGTAGCCGGTCGGCCCGCCTCGCGTCATGGGCGCATGCCCGTGAACCACCGACCACAGGAGTTGCTGCTCGTATTGTTCTGGCGAGCCATAAAGCCAGTTTCGGCTTGCAGCCGCGTGGTCAACCGGCAGGAAAAACGCGGAAGTGTACCAAAGGTAGATTAATTGCTCGGCCGCCGGTCCGACGGTCTTCTCCCGCATGATCTTGTCCAGGATGACTTTGTTCAGATCGCCAGGTGGGGGCGTGACACCGACAATATCCCGATAGGCGTTGATCAGTTGGGGAAGCATTGCGGAAAGGTCGGGATTGCGCGCGTAACGTTCTAGGTATTGAACGCCAAGACGACGGTCGAGAGGCTTCACGCCGGTCAGCGTCTCCGAAAGCTTCATGAAATCGAGCAGCAACGCATCGTTGACGTCGTAGTCCGGCGCCTTCTCCTGAACTACTGGGCGACACTGAGTATCGCCTTCTTCCCAGATCTCAGCCTTGGCCGGCCGGATTGGCATGACAGCGACGGTTGCAGCCGCACCGGCGACCGCGACGCCGCGCAACAGATCTCTTCTATCGATTGCCGGTCTGGACGGCAACGCTTGCGTCAGCGCAACGCCTTGGCGGCGGCCATATTCACCCAGTCATGCAAGAATATTTGCTCGAAGTACTGTGCGGCCTCGGCGTTGTAGATGATCAGACCTGCGTCTCGATTGTCACCGGTACCCATGGACGACCAGTTCTGACTGCTAACCACTACGGTCTGCGAATCGATCACCATGCCCTTGTTGTGCACATGCGGCTGAATGCGCAAATGTTCGACGGCGTCGACGCCGGCATCCTGCAATCGTTCGATCCACATATGATCCTGGAATTCGCTTGTGATCAGTCGGACGTCCACGCCGGCATCGATTAGATCCACCATTGCGTTGATCAGGTCCGTGTGAGTCGGATTACCTTTGTCCTGGGCGGGCGCAATCGTATGGATGTATTGCGTTTGCATAAAGAAGCGTTGCTTCGCACTCTTGATCAGGTCAAGAATAGGTTTTCGATAGTCGTCAGGCGTCAGTAACGGCTTTACCTTGATTGTGCCGGAGATGGTGCGCGCCGGAAAGAACGTTTGGGGAGTATGTGCCGTAAGCTGTGCGAGCACTTCCTGCTCGGATACCGCCGGCGGTGCGATGGCTTCGACCATTGCTGCAACCGGCGCAGCCGCAGGCGCCGCGGCGGCCTTGCTGGCTGTCGCGTAATCTTGAAGAAGGTAGGCACGAAGCACTTTTGCGAGTTGGGGACAGTCACAGACGACGTGCCAATCGCGGTCTTGAGTTTGCGCCGCCTTGACGAGAGCAGCTTGATCGGCAGGATTGACGTTTGGCTGGTTCGAAGTATTCCAGTTACCACTCGACAGCCAAAAGACATTACTGTCCTTGACAGCGACCTTGATGTGATAGGAAGTGGGGAACGCTTCCGCCGGCGCGTCACGACCCAGTCCCGCGAGCGCCCAGGCAAAACTCAACCTTTTCTTAAGGCCGCCAACCAGATCACTGCGAGTCTTTTGAACCGTCTGTTCCCTCTTGTTCGGAGGTTCCGGCGGCGAATCGAGGGTCAAGGTAAGCTTGTCGGTGCCGCCCAGCGCCTTAAGAAGGGCGCTCTCGATGTGCGGCGCGGTGAACTCGTACATGCCGACGATTAGATCTTTGGCAATACCGCGGAAGAAAGCCTGCAGTTGTGTCCATCCCTGCTCGGGACTGGCGTGCAATACGAGCGTCATTTTGGCGGTAATGGGGTCAAGCGACACACCGGGCGGTGGAACGTAATTGACGTGCCGCTTGCGCGCCATCGCCGCCAGGCCGGCGAGCGTCGGCTGCGCTTCCTCAA
>WNFC01006415.1_pt1 | contig 12939 bp, 12 predicted proteins | sample 5400541 | NCBI WGS metagenome assembly WNFC01 (sample SAMN13153342, study PRJNA577476) | soil metagenome | isolation source: 120 cm saprolite under Douglas fir tree site 2 hole 2 replicate 1 | place: USA:California | collected 2015-04-18
GCACGCCCAAGCCATGGCGGCCAACGTCGCCATGCAGCAGCGCATCGGCATAGACACCCGCCTCGTGTCGAAGGAAGAGCTTCGCGACATCTCTCCAGACATGAAAGTCGACGACGTCGGCGCCGCGGCATACGAGCCGGGCTCGGGCTTCGCCGATCCCAACGCCACCACGTTCGCCTTCGCCGAGGCCGCGCGCAGGCTCGGCGTCACCATCGAGACGGGCTGCGAGGCGCAGCGCATCGTCATCGAGGGCGGCCGCGTCGCGGGCGTGGAGACGAGCGGCGGCCGGATCGCCGCCCCGGTGGTCGTGGCGGTGCCCGGAGCCTGGGCGGGACGGCTCCTGGAGCCGCTCGGTCTCGATTTCGGCCTCACGCCCTACCGTATCCAGGTTTCGATCTTCCGCTGGCCGGAGAGCCTCACGCTCCGCCACCCGGTGGTGATCGACGCGATGCACCGCGCCTGGATTCGCCCCGAAGGACCCGCGTGCACGCTCATCGGCGTCGAGCTGGGCTCGGATCACGTCGACCCGGACAAGTACGACGAGGGCGTGGACGAGAGCTACGTGACGCTCTGCCGCGAGAGTCTCGCCGCGCGCTTCCCTGTGTTCGCGCGCTCGACCATGCGCGGCGGATGGGCGGGCATGATCATGATGAGCCGGGATGGCCGGCCGATCATCGACCAGGTGCCGTCGGTGCCGGGCCTCTGGGTCATGCTTGGCGACTCGGGCACGTCCTTCAAGACCGCGCCGGCCATCGGCCGCTGCCTCGCCGAGTGGATCGTCAAGGGCAAGCCCGAGACCGCGGATCTCTCCCGCTTCCGCTCCACGCGCTTCGCCGAGGGCAAGCCGTGGGTCGACGACACGGACTACGGCATCGACCGTCTCACGATCTCCCGCTAGGCCTGGGCCGCTTCTTGTTGGTCTTCTTGGCTTTGGCGTGCTCGGCGGCGCGCCAGAGATACCAGGCAGCCGTGGAGCGGTGCGGACGCCATCGCTCGCCGTATTCGAGGAGCGCCTTCGGGGTCGGCAGCGCCTTGAGGCCGTAGCTCGCGCGATAGCCGTCGCGGACACCGTAGTCGTCGGCGGGCAGCACGTCCTGGCGGCCGAGCGTGAAGATCAGCAGCATCTCCACCGTCCACCGCCCCACGCCGCGGGCCGCGATCAGCCGCTCGACGATTTCGTCGTCGCCGAGCCGCGCGATGACCCGGCGCGCCGGCACCACGCCCGCCTCCGCCTTCCGCGCGATGTCCTTGATGGCCCGGACCTTCGCCCGCGAGAGCCCGGCTCCCCGCATCCGCCGGGTGCTCATTGCGAGCATGGCCGCCGGGCTTGGAAACCCGGGGCCGTCGAACAGCGCGACGAGCCGGGCGAAGATGGCCGCGGCGGCGCGGCCGTGAAGCTGCTGGTAGACGACGGCGCGGACCAGCGACTGGAACGGCGACCAGCGCCTCCGGATCGTGATCGTGCAGGGGCCGGTGCGCCGGATGAGCGCGCGCATCACGGGGTCCGCCCGTGACAGGTGGCGCAGCGCCTCGGGGGTCACGAGGTCGGCCTCACCGCAACCGGAAGACGCGCAGGGGGCGCTCCACGCCCTTGAGCTCGCGCGGCCCCATGTCCTCGGGCGCGACGTCGGCGCCCAGACGGCCGCAAGTTTCCTCCGAGAGGACGATCTCGCCGCCCTCCGCCAGGGCCGCCAGCCGCGCCGCGATGTTGGTCGTCATTCCCGACGCAGTGTACGTCCAGCGCGTGCCCGCGCGCCCCTCGATCTTGGTCGCGCCCAGGAGGGCGGGACCGGTGTTGACGCCGATGTGCATGCGCAGCGGGTCGAAGCGATCCTGGAGCTCCGCGCCGATCTCGGCCGCGCGGCGGTGGATGGCCCGCGCGGCGTCCACCGCCGCCCGCGCGTGGTCGCCCTCGTGGAAGATGACCATGAGGCCGTCGCCCGCCGTCTCGTTGACGTCGCCGCCGTGCTTGACGATCTCGTCGAGGAAGGCGCCGAAGTAGCGCTGGACGAGGGCGTCGAGGTCGTCGGGGGCGAGCCGCGCGGACAGGCGCGTGTAGCCACTGATGTCGGCGAAGAGCACGCTGACGTCCGTCTCGCGCTTCTCGAGCGAGGGCGCCTCGGGCGATTCCTCGATGAGCTCGCGCACGCGCTGGGGCACGAATTTGGCGAGGCTGGTGCGGATCAGCAGGCTTCGCTCGAGCTGGCGGGCGTAGTCGAGGACCTGCTGGTGCGCCTCAGCGTTGGCGACGCCCACCGCCGCCTGGTCCGCGAGCGTCTCCAACAGCTCGAGGTCCTCGGCGGTGTACGCCGCCTCCGAGCGCTTGGGCCCCAGCACCAGCAGGCCGCGGATTTCCTCCTGAAAGCGAAGCGGGACCAAGACCTCGGCGCCGAGGGCGGCATAGGCGCCGAGCGCCGCTCCCTCGAGGGCGGCGAAACGCGGATCGGCCGCGACCTGGTAGCGCGAGAGCGCGCCGGAGGCGGCGCGCAGCACGGACTCGAGCGGCCCGCGGGGGGCGCCGACTTCGAGGCGGGCGTGGAGGACGTGCATGGCCGACTCGATGGTGGTGCTGAGACGGCGCTCGATCTCGGTCAGGTCGAGCAGACTCGACATGGAGCGCGCGAGCGCCCCGATCGTGCGGGCATAGTCGTAGCGCTCGCGGAAGAAGGTCCGGTCCACGAGCCTTCTCAGGCGCTCTCTCAGCGGGTTGAAGGCGAGCGCCACCGCGAACATGAAGGCGGCCGAGAACCACGTGGACTGGGCGAGGCTCGCCTGGGCCAGGAGAAGGTTGGCGCCGGCGATGGCGAGCGCGTAGGCGGCCGTGATCAGGCCCGCCAGTGCGGCGTAGACGACCGAGCGCCGGATCACCACGGTGGCGTCGAAGAGCCGGTAGCGCACAGTGGCGTAGGCAATGGCGAGCGGGTAGAGGAGGACGAGCGCCGATCCCCACTGCGGGTCGACGGGACCGCGGTAGAGGTGGCTGAGCGGCGCCAGCATGAAGGCCAGCCAGCCGCCCAGGCCGAGCCCGATGCCCAGCAGGAGCACGGTGGTCTGCTGGTTGACGAGCGGCGACGCCGCGCGCCGCCGGGTGTCGAGGAGCGCCGCGATCTTGATCGGGAAGGAGACGGCGGCGAGCGTGAAGAGGGTCGCCACCGAGGCGGGGTAGACCCAGCCGTCCACGAGGAGATCCGGCGCCAGCGTCGAGAGCGCGACGAAGGTCACGGAAGCGAGCGAGCCCGCGACGAGGGCTGCGGCGTAGAGTCGCGGGATGACCCGATGGCGCTCGAGCCAGGCCTCGCGCGGCGGGTTGGCCGGGTAGGTCAGGAAGAAGACCCAGCCGTGGACGGAGAGCACGATCGACACAAAGCCCACGACGGCGGCCGCGAAGCGGCCCGAGCCCAGCACGGACTCGGGAACGGCGACGTTGGACACAGCCCACAGGCACATGTAGAGAAGGAAATTCCGGTTGGGGCGCGCGCGGGGGTTCTGGGCGAAGACGGCGATCCCCACGGCCAGCATGATGGCGGAAACGGCGAAGAAGACTCCGAAGTGGCCGAAGAGGAGCCGCCACGTGAAAGGCTGGGGCGCCAGATCGACGGCGACGCGATGCCCGGCGCGCTCGATTTCGTACCGAATGGGCGGGCCACCGGACGCCGCGCGCGCTTCGAGCGTCACCGGCGAGCGCCCCTCCACACTCACGATGCGATCGCCCCACTCGACTGCGACGGGCGCGGGCGAGGAGGGAAACACGCGGAAGTCCGGGGCCACGAAGAAGCCGGGATACGGCCACCCCACCCGCGCCACGAGGGCGGCCAACAGGATGAGCAGCGTCGCCACCGTGAGGGCGACCAGGCTCCACGCGCGCGGATGAGCCCTGACCATGATCTCACCAGATAATACGCGCGAGCGTGCGGATCGGGGCGATGACGGGACTGCTCAGCGGCGCCTTGACAGTCATGGCCCATCAGGTCTTTGATGGAAGCACGATGGACACTCCACCGGACCAGTGTCAGGCGCCGCAGGGGAGCTGACCATCGCCCTCCTGGGGCGCCAGCAGGCGTAGCAATCGCCAGTAGGAATAGCGATTGAAAGTCCCGACTTTTGCCGGGACGCGCAACGCGAGTTGCGCACATGCACTAGGGGGCTCGGGCGGGAGGCAACTCCCGCCCACCCCCATCTTGTTGCGCGTCTTCAGACGAGCCAATCTCCGCATTTGGGTACTTCACCCTCCTGATCTGACGAATTACGCCGACTTCGTGAGCACGTCCAGGGCATCAGGCTTTCGAGTGGAGGGAGAATGCCTTATTGAACAGTCAGATAGACGAGAATATGGAGATGATCGGCCTGTGGCACCCGGCTTGCTTGGTTCTAATCTGATGCTCACGCAGGGGATGAGCCAAGGTTGGACGCGACCCACCTCCGCATGGCCGGACTATGGGAGCACGGCGGGGGACTCGGCGAGCACTCCCGGAGCCCTGACAAAAAGCGCTGGCGTCACAGGCGTTTTCACGCTAGGCTCACGCCCGTGTGCAAATAAGCTCAAGGGACTGAGTTCGAAACCGGCTATGGAGTTCAGGAAAAGAGGAGACGGGGTGCGCTCGATCTCGCGTGTCGGTCTGGTTCTGGTCGTTTTCGCGGTTCTCGGTGTGGTGGTAGGCGGTTGCGGCACCCTCTCCACGAGCCTCGTCAACGAGAGCTCGATGCTCGCTTCTCACGCGCCGATTTCTGCGCCGGTCGAGACGACGACGGATGCACCCGCCGTCTCTACCGACACGGCCGTCTCGACGGACACGAGTGAGCCGACCGCAGCCCCCGTCGTCATCACTTACGAACCGATCACCAGCCAGAACGCTCCCGACTGGGTCGTCGCGCTCTCCGGCCCCGCGGACGCCTCCCTGCGCGGCACGCCCGATCCGGTCCCGCCCGACCCGGACGTGGAGGAGTACGATCCGTGGGAGAAGTTCAACGAGAAGATGTTTACCTTCAACTACAACATGGACAAATACGTGTTGAAGCCCGTGGCCAAGGGCTACAACGCCGTCATGCCCGACATGTTCCAGACCATGATCGACAACGCCTTCACCAACCTGCGCATGCCGTCGCGATTTGTGAACAAGGTGCTGCAGTGGAAGCTGGTTGACGCCACCAAGGAGATGGGCCGCTTCCTGATCAACTCCACACTGGGGATCGGCGGGCTCTTCGACGTGGCGCGCCAGGAGATGGGGCTCGAGCGCCAGAAGGCCGACTTCGGCCAGACCCTCGGCATCTGGGGCGTGGGGCCTGGGCCGTATCTCGTGCTGCCGTTGCTGCCACCGCTCACGGTGCGTGACGGCGTCGGCTTTGCCGCGGACGGGGCCATGAATCCCCTCTACTACTACATCCCGTTCTTCCCCGACGCATTCGCGATGAGAGTGGGCGACACCATCAACGATCGCTCGCTCAACCTCGACCTCTTCCAGGGCATCGAAGAGTCGACGATTGATCTCTACAGCTCCGTCCGCAACGGCTATCTCCAGCGCCGCAACCGCCTGATCAAAGAAGGCAGGTAGCCAGACCAATCGCATTCTTGGGCCGCATTCTCGGGCCCGCCTCGTGCGGGCCCTTTTTTATTTAACTGGATTTCAAGAACGGGAGCGGCGGTCGGGGTTCAGCCGGCCGAGCGCTCGTCGGGTGGCGCGGTCCTTCTTGCTGAGACGCCGGGGGTTGCCTTTGCGGGGCCCGCTCGGCGCCTCGTCCCCGTCACCGTCCTTCTCGTCCGCAGTGGCCTCTGGCCGCGCCACGCCAACCTTGTCGAGTCGAGACAGGAACTGGTCGGTGGTGACGACGACGGCGCCGGCCCGCTTGGCCGCCCGGCGTACCTCCCGGTCGTTGGACACGACCGCGCCCCCTTCGCTCGCCATGCGCGACAGGACGTGATCGGCCGATTCGCGGGCGCTCGAGAAGATCACGGTGACGCCGGAGCCGCCACCCGCTCGGCCCCCCGCCTGCACTCCATCGAAGACAACGGTGAACGTGTCGTCTGATCTACGCGCGACTTCGACGAGCAGCACGCAGAGCGCCTGCCGGCCCGCTTCGAGGCTCTCCCGCTCTCGCGACTTGAGCTCGGGAGCACGCCTGATGACGTTGTAACCATCCACGAGCCAGCGCATTGATGCCTCATTCTAAAGCTCCACTGCGACAACGCACCGCGCTAAAGTCTCGTGACGGCAAACCACCAAATAAAGGTTGACTCGGGCTGGTCAGGCACAATATGTTGTGCGTCACGCGAAGTTCACACTTCAGGGTTCTCCAGACAGTGTGGCGCAATCGGTGGTCGCTTTTTCGTGGCGTTAGCCTCCGCGGGCCCGGCCCCGGGGCGCAGGGCGGCAGCCAGGGGAAACGGCAGCAGAGGGCGTCAAGAAGAGGAGGGATGTATGAGAATCACCCGTCGATTCACCGCCGAAGGCCAAAACCCCTATGTCGGCATCGAGTTCGCCCAGAGGAACTCGGAGATACGGAACCCGGATGGGACCTCGGTCTTCCGCCAGGACGGTATCGCGGTGCCGGCCGAATGGTCGTCGGTGGCCGTGGACATCCTGGCTCAGAAGTATTTCCGCAAATCGGGGGTGCCCCAGGCCGGCCCCGACGGCAAGCCCCTCATCGACAAGGAGGGCCAGCCGGTCCTCGGAGGGGAGAGGGATGCCCGACAGGTCTTCCACCGCCTGGCGGGCTGCTGGACACATTGGGGTGAGCGCCATGGCTACTTCGACTCGCCGGCGGACGGCAGCGCCTTCTACGACGAGATCTGCCACATGCTGGCCGCGCAGATCGCTGCGCCCAACTCGCCACAGTGGTTTAACACCGGGCTGCACTACGCCTACGGCCTCTCGGGACCTGCCCAGGGGCACTACTACATCGACGCCCGCTCGGGCGCGCTGACCCGCGCCACCAGCGCCTACGAGCGCCCTCAGCCCAGCGCGTGCTTCATCCAGTCCGTCAAGGACGATCTCGTCAATGACGGCGGAATCATGGACCTCTGGACCCGCGAGGCGCGCATCTTCAAGTACGGCTCGGGTACCGGCTCCAACTTCTCCGGGCTCCGGGGCGAGAATGAGCCGCTCTCGGGCGGAGGCAAGTCCTCCGGACTGATGTCCTTTCTGAAGATCGGCGACCGGGCGGCCGGGGCGATCAAGTCGGGCGGGACCACGCGGCGCGCGGCCAAGATGGTTTGCCTCGACCTCGACCACCCGGACGTGATGCAGTTCATCCGCTGGAAGGTGGTCGAGGAGCAGAAGGTGGCCGCCCTCGTGGCCGGTTCGCGGCTGGGCAAGCGGCGGCTTCAGGCGCTTCTGCAGGCGGCCCGGATCGGCGACCGGATCGAAGCGGACCCCAAGCAGAACGCGGGCTTGCGGGCGGCGGTGCGCGAGGCCCGGGCAGCCTTCGTGCCCGAAGCCTACATCCAGAAGACGCTCCAGCTGGCCGCCGAGGGCGTGACCGAGATCGTCTTCCCCGAGTACGACACCGACTGGGACAGCGAAGCCTATCTCACCGTCTCCGGGCAGAACTCCAACAACTCCATCCGGGTCACCAACGATTTCTTCAAGGTCCTGGACAAGGGCGGCGACTGGGAGCTCAAGCGCCGGACCGACGGCAAGGTCGCGAAGACAATTCCGGCCGCGGAGATCTGGAACGAGATCGCATACGCGGCGTGGGCCTGCGCCGATCCGGGCGTGCAGTACGACACGACCATCAACGAGTGGCACACCTGCCCCGAGAGCGGGCGTATCAACGCCAGCAATCCCTGCAGTGAATATATGTTCCTCGACGACACGGCGTGCAACCTGGCGTCCGTCAACCTGGTCAGGTTTCTGCGGCCCGATGGCAGCTTCGACATCGAGGGCTTCCGCCACGCCTGCAGGCTCTGGACGATTGTGCTCGAGATCAGCGTGCTCATGGGCGCCTACCCGAGCCCGGTCATCGCCGAGAAGAGCTGGGAGTTCCGGACGCTGGGGCTGGGCTACGCCAACATGGGTACGGTGCTGATGCGGAGCGGCATTCCCTATGACTCCGCCGAGGCCGCGGCCCTCTGCGGCTCGATCACCGCCATCATGCACGGCGAGGCGTACGCCACCTCGGCCGAGATGGCCAAGGACCTCGGCCCCTTCCCCAGCTACGCCAAGAACCAGGCGTCTATGCTGCGCGTGATTCGGAACCACCGGCGCGCCGCGTACCACGCGCCCAAGGGCGACTACGAGGGGCTCAGCATCACGCCCGTGGGCATCGACCCCGAGCACTGCCCGCCGAGGCTGCTCCAGGCCGCGCGCGAGACCTGGGACCGGGCGCTCGAGCTGGGATACGCCCACGGCTTCCGCAACGCCCAGGTGACGGTGCTGGCGCCGACGGGCACCATCGGCCTCGTCATGGACTGCGACACCACGGGCATCGAGCCCGACTTCGCCCTGGTCAAGTTCAAGAAGCTGGCGGGCGGAGGCTACTTCAAGATCATCAACCAGAGCCTGCCGGTGGCGCTCCAGGCCCTCGGCTACCCGCCGAACCAGATCGAGGAGATCGTGGACTACTGCGTCGGACGCAAGACGCTCGAGGGCGCGCCCTTCATCAACCACGACACGCTCCGGGCCAAAGGCTTCGACGACGAGGGGCTGGCGCGGCTCGAGGCCGCCGTCGAGGGCGCCTTCGAGATCCAGTTCGTCTTCAACTCCTGGACGCTGGGCGACGGCTACGTCGTCGAGAAGCTCGGCATCAACGACGCGCAGCTCGCCGAATGGAACGGCAACCTGCTCCGCGCCCTGGGCTTTGCCCCGGCGGAGATCGAGGCCGCCAACGACTACTGCTGCGGCACCATGACGGTCGAGGGCGCGCCCTACCTCAAGCCCGAGCACCTGCCGGTCTTCGACTGCGCCAACCGCTGCGGCCGCAAGGGGCAGCGCTTCATCGCCGTGGCGGCCCACATCACTATGATGGCCGCCGCCCAGCCCTTCCTGTCGGGGGCGATCAGCAAGACCATCAACATGCCGCAGGACGCCACGGTCGAGGAGGTCAAGGACGCCTACCGCGCATCGTGGCAGTCCATGCTCAAGGCCGTGGCGCTCTACCGCGACGGCTCCAAGCTCTCCCAGCCGCTGAACACCGTCAGCGACGAGGAGGAGGTGGCCGCGGCGGCCGACGTGGAGAAGGTGGCCGAGCGCATGACCGAGCGCGTGGTGACGAAGTACCTGCGCGAGCGGCACCGGCTGCCGGATCGCCGCGCGGGCTACACCCAAAAGGCCGTCGTCGGCGGACACAAGGTCTACCTCCGCACGGGCGAATACGAGGACGGCTCGCTGGGCGAGGTCTTCCTCGACATGCACAAGGAGGGCGCGGCCTTCCGCTCTCTCATGAACTGCTTCGCCATCGCCATCTCGCTGGGACTCCAGCACGGGGTGCCGCTCGAGGAGTTCGTGGACGCCTTCGTCTTCACCCGCTTCGAGCCCAACGGCATGGTCAAGGGCAACGACCGCATCAAGATGTCCACGTCGGTCATCGACTACGTATTCCGCGAGCTGGCCATCACCTACCTCGGCCGCACCGATCTCTCCCATGTCGCCGAAGAGGACCTGCGCAGCGACACGGTCGGGGCCAAAATCGCCCCGCGCGGCGCTCCGCGGGTCGAGCCGCCCGCGCCGGCCTTCGAGCTGCCCGTGGCCGCGCCGCAGACCGCACGCGCCGCGATGCCGATCACCGGCGGGAGCGGCGAGCTGGCACAGGCCAAGGTCCTCTCGGCCTCCGAGATGGCGCGCCTCAAGGGCTACGAGGGCGATTCCTGCGGCGACTGCGGCCAGTTCACCATGGTGCGCAACGGCACGTGCCTCAAGTGCATCACATGTGGAACAACAACGGGCTGCTCCTGACGTGAGGCGCTTTAGATCTAGCGCACATTTCGTGCCGTTCAAACGACCGCCGACGGTGGTGGGCCACGACCCTCAGTCGATCTGGTGAGCGCCTTCTAGCCGCCAGCTTTCAGGGAGGCGCGAAATCCGAGCTTGTCGATGGCCTTGATGAGCTGATCGGTGGTCACCCGCGCGGGATCGAATGTCACCCGCGCCTCCTTGTCGCGGAAGCTCACGTCCGCTCGCTGCACCCCCGGGAGCCCTTCCAGGGCTCGCTTGACCGCAACCGGTCAGGCCCCTCAGGTCATCCCTTCAACGGCCAGTACAACCGTCGACTGTGCGGCTAGCACCACTTGCGCCGCTAGGAGCAGAACAATGGCAGCGAGCCAGAATCCGTGCCCGCGTTTCATGGCGTCACCTCCCGCCCATGTTCTTCATGTCGTGCCCCGCTGCGCCATGATCGCTCGCGTGACTCAGGCGGGCGAGGAGGTCGGAGGTCGCCTCGGGGAATCGGTCGAGCACGATGGCGGTCAGGACGACGAGGCTCGCCAGAACCAGCAGAGCTAAGGTTGTCCGGCCGCCTGCCATGCGGCAGGCGAGTGCATCGCACCGGCGACGCTCCCGGATGTAGAGGGCGAAGCCCCCGGCCACGCCAACGATCCCCGTTGGGATCAAGATCCATCGGTATTGCATCGTCACCGCCATGAACGCGCCGCTCCCGAGGCCGAGGGCGATGACGGTCAACGGCAAGAGACAGCAGAGCGATGACAGAAGGGCGCCGGCCCAGGCAGCCGCCGCTGCCCCCGCGCCTAGCGAGCTGAGTTTCATGGCTTTCTCCTCCGAACCTGTCGGTACCGGTACACGGCGATTCCGGCGAAACCGACCAGCAGAGGCAACAGGAGCAGGTCCAGTCGACCCGTGAGTGCACCGAGGCCGATGGTCCCCAGCAGGAGTACCAGCGCTGGGGTGAGGCAGGCCAGGCATGTCAGCGCCGCCCCAATCACACCGAGGACCAACCAGCGATCACACCACATGGCTCCTCCTAGAGCGGCTCCGCGGCGTAGGCCCCGTATTCAAAGGTGAGCCGATACTTCTGCCCGCAGCACTCGATCAGGTCCCCCGCCTTGACGTCTTCCGGGAGCGTCAGCATCGCGTCGCAGTCCGGACAGCTCACCCGATATGCGAGAGTTGCCGACCACCGCCCTCCTTCCTCCCTGATGCGCAGGGCGTGGCCCGCGCAGTCCGGACACTCGAGCAGGTCCCCGGACGTGACTTCCGGCGGCAGCTCGATCCGTTCTCCGCAGTCGGGGCATCGGACTGTCATCGCGGCTAGAGCCCCAAGAGGCGCTTGAGCCGCCCCCGGTCGAAGCCGACGATCACGTCGTCGTCGACCGTGATGACGGGTACGGCCATACGGCCGGTCTTGGCGACCAGCTCTTCCCGAGCCGTCGCGTCCTCCGCGACGTTCTTGGCAACGAAGTGGATCCCCTGAGACGAAAGAAACTCCTTCGCCGCGTGGCAGGACTGTCACGTGGAGGACCAATAGACCGTGATCTGCCGGTTGGTCATGGCGTCTGGCCCCTCAGGAGCCCTCCGAAGACCCGCTCGCCGAGCTTGAAGGCCTCGGACACCGGAGTGCCCGCGCCTTCCATTGTGGGATTGGCTTCCCACCACGCTCTCATGTGTTCTTCCGACCGGAAGAAGTTGAGGGTCGTTCAGGTTGAGGTCAAGGCTCGGCGCTCGTCGGCGCACCGTTTTCCCGCCCACATCATGATCCCTTCGGCGCTCGGCCCCGGCCCGGAGGGATCGACCGAGAACTCAAGCGACTCCCCGCAATGGTGGCAGCGCGATCGGATGCGCACCGACTCCCCCAGCATCGGCGCCAGTCCCAGCGCGTCAATCGCGCAGCAGACGTAGCGGTCCCCGCGTCCGGAAAGATGGACGACAAAGGAGGTGGGCGTGGTCGAAAAAGGATACGCTAAGTCCACGCGACCCTCGAGGATTTGGATCAGGTCGTCCTCGTCCAGCCTCGTCAGGGCCGCTCGAGTATCGTCTGGAGCTTGCTCGGGGAAGGCCCGGATGAACTCCTCAACCACGATCGGGTCGGGCCGCTCTACGAACATTCGAAGGATGGCCTGTAAGATTTCGGTTTCCCGCGCCGCCCGCCGTGTGTTCCTCCGCGCTTCCAACTCTGGGTCCACCAGCTCGGCCGCAGTTCTGATCTGCAATGTCACGGTTATCCTCCTCCAAGCGCTTCCGGGATCGTCTGTAACTCCTGGCACAATGGTAGAGTCTGTAGTAACTACAGACTCAAGCACTTTCTTTGGGGGGAGTGGAACCGGTATGAACGCCAGCTCAGATGGGCTATCCATCGGAATCCTGTCCAAACAGACGGGCTGCAACATCGAGACGATCCGTTACTACGAGAAGGCTGGACTCCTACCTATCCCCGCCAGGAGTCCCGCGGGCTACCGGCGATACGGCAGCATCCACTTCAGGCGCCTCACGTTCATCCGCCGCGCCCGGGCGCTCGGCTTCTCCATCGAGGAAGTCCGAACGCTTCTCAAGCTCGCTGATGAGCGCAGACGGCCGTGCGGCGAGGTCCGGGTTGTGGCCGGCCTTCACCTCAAAGATGTCCAGGCCAAAATCGCGGACCTTCGAGCCATGGAGCGCGTCCTCCGGGAAACCGTCGCCCAGTGTGCCAGCGGCCGGAGTGCCGCGTGTCCGCTCATCGAGTCCTTGTCTCGAGAGAGCGCGGGCAATCTTTCCACGTGAACGGCAAGCGGTTTCCGGGCGCATAGGAAGGTGTCAGAATCAATCGCCCGGGATTGACATACGACTTTCACTCCCTGGATCTGAATCTGCTCGCGGAATCCTTCTTTGTTCGACGTCAGCCAAAATGGGAGCGCTGAGCGAGGGCAGCTAACTACAGTCGAAAAGCTTTGCGACGATGGGCTCGCCTGAGAGGATGGGCCCGTGCGCCTCTTCGATCAGAGGTTCGGCCCCGATTTCCTGGCCGAGGTGCCGACCCAACCCGGCGTCTACCGCCTGTACGACGAGGCCGGCACGCTGC
>WNFC01021418.1_pt1 | contig 12938 bp, 12 predicted proteins | sample 5400541 | NCBI WGS metagenome assembly WNFC01 (sample SAMN13153342, study PRJNA577476) | soil metagenome | isolation source: 120 cm saprolite under Douglas fir tree site 2 hole 2 replicate 1 | place: USA:California | collected 2015-04-18
GCAGAGCGTGCGCGACGCGATGACGATCCACCTGGCCAAGGATGTGCGCGAGGTCCTCGACTGGGCCCTCGAACCAAAGAGCGCGCCGCTGAGCCAGGCCGCGTAACGGCGTTCTCATGAGCCGGGCCTTTGTCAAGGAAGGCGATTCGGCCGCGAGCGGATCCCTGGTAGATCGCTTCTACCAGGGATTGCTCGGGCTGAGCGATCCGGCGAGAGTCCTGGTCGGCAAACGGCACCAGCATGCCTGGCAGACGTCGAAGTCGAGCATCGAAGCTGCTCGACGTGATGCGCAGGCGGTGCTGGGAGGGGATTCCTACCGGGAGATCTTCGATGCCGCCGCCGAGCGCGCCGGCGATCAGCCGCAGAGCCCGACCTGGTGGGCGGCCGGCGACGCCGCGATCGCCATTGCCGCCAGGCGGCGCCTCGAGCGCGATCGGTTCAGCGTGCTGGTCGGGCCGCTTAGCGTCGCGCTACCCTGGCTCAAAGACGCTGTCAGCGATCTTTGACGAGTGTGGCCGAAATTAGTTGGTCCTGGCCTGATCCTCCTCTAGCGTCGACGGGATCACCTTGGTCTGTCGTACTACTCTGAATGGGGCTCGGGGTGCTTTGCTTGGGATTCGGTAGCAACGCGGTCGATACGGCGGCCGAGACTCAAGATGTGGTGCGGATTGCCCTGCACATTGGTTACGAGCACCGCCCAGAGGCCGTTCATCATCGGTGTTAGTAGCGAAGCCAGCCGATTGGGATCATTGGCGTCGCCGCCAAGCAGTTCCTTCTTGAGGATTGAGCCCTGGTGATATTCCGGCGTGCGATAAGCAACGTCATATCGGTCGATGTCAGCCTCCCATTCCCTGAGTACGTCCCATCGCGGCGACCATCGGGGGAGAGCCCTGAAGAAGACGCGGCGCGTAGATTTCCCCTCAGGGTCCCGCCCCTCCTCGAGGAAGTGCACTAGCCGCATGAGCCTGTCCCACAGAACGCGCGACTGGCCGATCATGCCCTGGGCGTAACACAAGCGGGCCAGTTGCAGGTTCGGCGTCGCCAGCGGGTTAGTCGGGTCGAAGCCGCGCTGGTACACGAGCGCGTTTTCGGTTCCGGGAAGGACCCGGGCCACGTAGTAGAGCTGGAGCTTCGTATCAACGGCGCGGTCGATCACGCCCGGAAGCCGCTCGCGCGGGTAGACCGAACCGGACCGATACGTGTCAAAGAGATCGAGAAGGCGCCACGCGAGGATGGGATCGTCCTGTAGGAAAGCAGCGGCCACCTCGGAAGGGTCACCGGCGAACTGGTGGTGCTGCGCCTGCTCGACAAGGCCCTCAAAGGTGGCGACGCGACCCCGGATGCGGTCGAGTTCACCATCATCGGCGGCGGAGTGGTGCGTCGAGGACTTCATCGGGGTGACCACCTCAACCGCCCTGCTGGCATCTGCTGCAAATCTTTCCAAATAGGTAATAAATGTAGCAAACGCGGTCTCCTATGGTAGGATTGCTGCTACATATCTTACCTATTTAGAAAGAAATGAAGAAGAGGACTACCGGATACGCGACGAGCTCCGGCATTCAGCTGCTCGAGGTCCTCGTTGAGCGGCATGGCGAACTTTTCGCTGCGGACGAGGCGGTCGAAGCGGCCCGCGGCTTGGCCATCTCACGGTCGCACGCCTACAAGCTCCTTCACGACCTGACTCGATCAGGCTTCCTCCGGCGGCTGCCGACTGGACTCTATGTCGTTGCAAGTTCCATAGCCGGAGGTGTCGAACCTCATTCCTTTGCCATTGCGACCCACCTTGTTCGTCCATCGGCAATAAGCCATTGGTCAGCTCTTCACCATTGGGGTCTCGTGGAACAGGTACCCCTTGTGGTGACGGCATCGACCCCGAAGTCAGTCGTCACGCCTGAAATGCGGCGTACGCCGGCCCGGACTCCGACGGGCCGACGGCGCGAGCATGCGGCCTGGGTGATCGATGGCGTTCGCTATGAGTTCACCCGAATCCGATCCCGAGACATGTTCGGAGTCGTGCAGGTTTGGGTTGACGCCAAGACGGAGGTTCCCATGTTCGATAAGGAAAGGGCTTTACTCGACGCCTTCGTCCAGCTTCGAGAGTTCGGGACAGGCGGGCTTGGAGAGCAGATTCTGGTCGGGCATCCGGATGAGATAGATCCCGAGAAGCTGATCGGATACGCAGAGGAGATGGGCCGGCCACAAGTGATGGCCCGGCTCCGCGCAGCTCTTGATAAGGCGAGCATCAACAATCCTCGTCCAAAGGCCTAAGCCATCGCACTACGTCCGTTCGGCGTCCGAGTCGCGGCGGTCGCGCGCACGACCGAAGCCCCACACAACGTCGTCTTGAGGGACTACGCACTCAGCTACATGCTTGCTGGCATTTACTCCAATGCCGACCTGGGCGGCGTGATGGTTTTCAAGGGCGGAACGGCATTGCGCAAGTGCTTCTTCCGCGGCTACCGCTTCTCCGAGGACCTGGACTTCACGTTGAGTGAGCGGTGGGAGGAAGATCGACTTGAGGCAGGCTTACGCGCGTCTGCTGATGCCGCAATGCGGCTGGCTGCACCTTATGGAGTCTTCCGCTTCGTCGTTGAGCGGAAGGAGCACCGTGAGCAACATCCCCTCGGCCAACTCGATTTCCGGCTCAGGGTCGACTACCCGACCGGGGCAAGATTGCCGATCAAGGTGGAGATCACCCGCGATGAGCCAATCGTCCTGCCGAGCGTTCGCTTGAATCTGATTCACCTGTTCGACGGGGAAGTGCTCGACGCTAAGGTCTTGTGCTATTCACTCGAGGAGATCGCTATCGAGAAGCTACGCGCCTTCCTACAGGCGCGGCAGAACCTTGAGAACCGGCACTGGCTAAATCGTGCCCGCGACCTCTATGACATCGGCTACCTGTGGCGGCAAGACTCGGTGCGAATCGACTGGCGCGCGCTCCGCGGCCCGCTGGCGGCGAAGGCAGAGGCGCGGGGCGTTGAATTTGCAGGTCCGGCCGACTTTCGTAACGAACGGGTAATCGAGGCCTACAGGAAGCAATGGGAACCTCGCCTCCGTGGCTTCGTTCCAGACCTCCCAACCTTCGATGAAGCGCTTAAGGTCTTCGACGACATTTTGGCCGCGGTCTTTAGCTGACCCGCTCGGCGGCGTGGCACGAGCTAAGTCAATATTTTCAAGACCGTGGCCGAGACGCCGACTCGTCGCATTGCCTCAACGCGATGACGTCCGCCGGACCATCGCCGGCTTTTGGCGTAAAGCGCGATGGGATCGATGAATAGGTCGACGGCCCAAGAGCGATCACGCCTCCGCAGGGAGGACCCGAGCACGCGCCGTCGGATCTCAACCTCGTCAAGCGGATCGACGCCGGCATTAAAGATGCGCACGGCGAGCTTAGCCGCTGACATCCAGTCGACGTCGACGCCGGGCCACTCGACCAGGTCCACGCCGGTTTTCGGAAGCGACCTCAGACTGAGTACGCAGAATGCTTCGCGCTCGTAGTCCTCGTCGCTTATCGAGTCGTAGCTCACTTACCGTGTCGGAGCGTGTCGGTGGCTGCACTAATCGGTGCGCCATGAGCGTCGAGGCTTTCATTCCGTGGCTCCCGACTTTAAGAGGGCGCGCGATCGTCCTTCGATTGGGTGGGCCTATCCGACGCGGCCCGGGCGAATCCGGCAAACAACCGCCGGACCCAGGGTAGCTCATCGATTTCTTCCGGATGCCACTGCACGGCGATCAGAAACCGGCGATCGTCCGATTCGAGGGATTCGATGACGCCGTCCTCGGACGTCCCCGTTACCTTGAGCTGCGGAGCGATCGTCTTGACCGCCTGGTGATGGAGGCTGCTGACCTCGATGTCGGTTTCGTCGATCAGTTGCGCGAGCCGCGAATCCGGATCGAGGCGGACGCGGTGGATGAGCGCGGTACGGGTTCGTCCGTCCTCGTCTGAATGGTCGACTGGCGTCACGCCCTGGTGTCGAAGATCCTGCCAAAGGCTGCCGCCTAACGCCACGTTGAGCACCTGCTGACCGCGGCAGATCCCCAGTATCGGCAGGTCATCGGCGAACGCCCAGCGCGCCAGCGTGAGCTCGGTGCGATCGCGTTGCGGCTGGACGACATTGAGGTTGTCGATTGGCTCCTCGCCGTACTCCTGTGGCGCGACGTCGGCGCCGCCAGGAAAGACGATCCCATCCAAGCGCTCGTAAATCGCCCGCAGGCGCTCATCGTCATCGAGGAGCGGGATCAGGACCGGCGCGCAACCGGCCGCCACCAGGGCGCGTACGTAACTCTGGTTGATCCCGAAGCGCGGCGGCTTCGGCCCTGGCGGAATCGCCAGCGTCGGCAGCCCGACCAGGGGGTAGCTCAACTCGTAAAGTCGAACGCCTTCAGCCGAACGGCCGGCACCCGCGACGCGCCAAGAAACTCACTCACCTGCAGCTTCGTCTTTCGGCTTATCGCCAGGGTCCCGTTGAGCGCCTCGAGGATGCTCTGGGTGAACCGCAAGTCTTTGACCGGCCGGGTAATCCGCCCGTTCTCGATCAGGAAGGTTCCGTCGCGTGTCATGCCGGTGATGATCGACGCCTTGGGTTGGACGACGCGGACATACCAGAAGCGAGTGACCCAGATGCCTCGTTTGATGTCGTTCATGAGGTCCGCCTTCGCCGCCCCTCCCGGCTTCATGAAGAGGTTGACCGCGAAGGGTCCCTCGGTGTTGGGCGCCGGCAGGCCGTGGCCGGTCGATTGGCGACGGGCGCGCGTCGCCGTCTGCATGTCATAGACGAGGCCACTCGCGACCCCGCCGGTGATCAGGTCGACGCGCTGCTTTGGGACACCCTCGAAGTCAAAAGACACCGGGATGCCGGTGCGATCCAGGCCGTCATCCCAGATGCTGACCTGATCACCAGTAATTTTTTCACCAAGCTTCATGAAGCTGCGTTCTTCCTGGACCGCCAGCGCGCCGAAGCCAATGAAGCTCATGAACTCCAGCATCTCGGCCACTGCGTATTCTTCGAGGACGACTTCATAGATGCCTGGCTCGACCGGCTGCGCATTCTGGTTCCGCTGCGCTTTCTCGATTACCTCGCCGGCCAGCTCGTTCTTGTCCAGCTCCCGGACGTCGATCGCGCCGCGGTCGGCGTAGCCAGACCCGGCTTCGCCCATCACGACCGAATTGATCGTGGCCTGGGTGGAGCGTTGATGGTGAACGACGCCCAGCGAGTTGGCGATCGCGAACTGCGCGGCGCTGGTGCTGTACGCACCGAAGGCCTTGAGCCCTGCCTGGCCGGCTTTCGCGCACACGGTCTGGACAAAGTCGGCGCGCTCTTCGGGTGTGGCCGCGGCCGTCGCGTCGGACCAGGCCTCGACCGGCGGTGCGGGCGCGGGGCCGGGCATGGGGACCACCTCCCCACGCGGCTGAAGGTCGGCGATGGCGATGGCCCGCTTGAGCACGTCCGTCGCTGCCGCCTCGTTCAGCTGGTTGATCGACGCCACGCCGGTCTTGCCGTCCTTCACCACCCGCACACGGACGCTCACGTTGCGCTCGGCGACGTTCTGATGGATCCCGTTATTGGCAAAGCGCGTCAGCGCGCTGTCCCACTCGGTGACCATGACTTCCGTCTGCTGCGCGGGAGAGCGCTCCAGCAGGCCGGTCATGAACTGCTTCAGCTCCCCCTCGGCCGTCAGCCGAGCAATCTCCATGCTTTTCATTTCAGGATCCCGACCTTGACGTGCTGGAAGCGCGACGGCGCGGCACCGTGGGCCACGTGCGCAACCTGGGGCGGCTGCCCCTTGCCGCAGTTGGCCAGCCCCCATACTTTCCATTCCGACCGTCCGGCGACCGCGTCGCAGGAATTCCAGAACTCGGGCGTGATCCCGGCGTAGGTGGCATTCTTCAGCAGCCGGCCGCGCTTCCCGTCGACGATCTCGTAGGCGAGCTGTGTGCCGAACTGGAAGTTGAGCCGCTTGTCGTCGATGCTCCAGCTGCGATTCGTCTCCATGTATACGCCGTCTTTCGTCTCGGCGATCATGCGTTCCAGTGACGAATCGCCCGGCTCCAAGTTCACGTTCGTCATGCGAATCAACGGGATCCGGTTCCAGCCGTCGGCGCGCATCGTGCCGTTGCTCTGCTGCCCCAGCACGCTGGCCGTTTCTCTCGACGTCAGATAGCCGACAAACAGGCCGTCCTTGATGAGGAACGATCGCTGCGCCGGCACCCCCTCGTCGTCCCAGCCGAAGGTGCCGAGCCCGGTCGGGGTCAACGCGTCGGCCGTGATCGTGACCTTGGGCGAGCCGTACTGAAGATGATTCAGCTTCTCGGGCGTCATGAAGCTCGTCCCCGCGTAGGCCGCCTCCATTCCGAAGACGCGATCGAGCTCCGTCGGATGACCGCAGGACTCGTGGATCTGGAGCGCCGTCTGGCTGGCATCGAGGATCAAGGTCTTGACCCCGCTGGGACACTGCGGCGCGGTCAGCAGCGCCACCGCCTCTTCGCCGATGCGCTGGCCGTGGCGGTCGAGCTCGAGCGCCGTGATGTATTCGTAGCCGCCGGATCCCTGGTGGCGACCGAACGAATTCGGATAGGAGCGGTTCTGGACCTCATCCGGCGAGGTCGCGGTCGCCTCGATCCCGGCACCCGCCTCGAAAAGCTCCTGCTCGATCAAGGCCCCCTCGGTCGAGGCGAAAATTTTCGCCTGACGGATGAACTCCATCGAACCCTCGCGAATCGTGACACCCTTGACCGACCCCATCGCCGCGTCGGCCCTCAACAGCAGATCAACTTTCTCCGTTAGCGGCACTTTGAAGGGATCGCGCTCGAGCGGCGTCCGGTAGGTTCCGCGCGAGGTGACCGGCGGCCCCAGGTCGACCGGTGCCGATCGCACGCGGGCACTGGCCCGCGCGATCCGGATGGCGCGGTCCACCACCTGCTCAACTTCGTCCTTGTCGAGCTTGGCGCTGCCTGCGAACCCCCAGGCGCCGTCGACGATCACCCGAACGCCAAACCCCTCGCTGGCGTCGTCAGAGACGGCGGCCAGCTGGCCGTTTTTGACGATGATGTCCTGCGTCACGTGTTCGTCGATCCGGACGTCCGCGTAGCTTGCCCCTTTGACCTGAGCCGCGTTGAGGGCGGCCTCCGCTAAATCTTTCATGCCTAGAAGATTAGCGAGGCCGCAGGCACATGGGCGTTATTGGTTGATGTACCAATCGGCGCTCTGGTTCATCCACCAGAATTCGTTGCCCTTGTACCCCCCCAGCTTCTTGTTGTAGGCCTCGACCAACGCCTGGTCAAGCTGAGGGTCACTGGTAAAGGTCGTGTTTTGCCCGACGCAGCTATTCCCGTCCGACGGGATCTGCGAACTGTGGTAGGCGGTGTAGGCCAGCGAGTCCGGCTCCGCTGGGTAGCTGTAGTTGCTCGTGTACATGGCGAGATCGAAGTTATGGCTGTAGATGACGCCGCCGCTGGTGCAGGCGGCGAACATCCGGCTGGCTGGAACGTTGGCGGTTCGGCTATAGATGACCTGGATGCCGACGGCGGCCAGGTCGGCGGCGATGCCGACCTCCTGCTGTTCGCGCAGCGGCAGCGTGGTGGTGACCAGGTGGAGCTGGACGCAGCGCCCCTGCGGGTCGGTCCGGAAGCCTTTGCAGGGTCCCGAGTCCTGGAGCTTGTAGCCGGCGTCGTTGAGCAACTTGATGGCGGCGGGCTGATCATATTGCGTGTGCCGGGCATTGGGGTCGAGGCACCAGGCGCCGGTCTGAATGCACATCCATGCATCGGGAGGCACCACGGTCCGGCCGAGCAGCAAGGTATCGACGATCTTCTGCCGGTCGATCGCCATCAGGATCGCCTTTCGAAGCGAGACGTCCCTGAGGAAGGTGTTGTGGAGGTTGATATCGAGGTGCTCGGTCGCGCTGTCCAGGATGGTAACCGTGGTCACATCGCTCAGCCGTGACAACGGCGGCAGCAGTGACGGTCGCAGGTCCAGCCCCATGTCGATGGTGTTCGTACGCAACTCGTTGAGCTCGGTGTTCGCGTCGGCGTCGAACTTGACACGGATCTCGTTGAGGTACGGGCGCTTCCCTCCACCCCACCAGTTGGGATTCCTGACCAGCGTGAGATGGTCGCCGGTCACCCATTCTTTGAACATGAACGGTCCGGTGCCGACCATCACCTTGTCGAGGGTGTCCGACCCGGTGTAGCCGCCCGGTATGTTGATGGCGACTTTGTCCGACGTCAGGTTGCCGGTCTTGGCCCAGACCTGCTGCAGCAGGTGGTCGGGAAGGATGCCGTACGGCCCCGTTCCCAGCGTGAGGTACGCCGCGTAGACCGTCTTGAGGTGGACGATCGCGGTGAAGTCGTCCGGCGTATCGACACTGTCCACCTGATCCCAGCCGACGACCGAAACGACCGGGGTCGGGTTCTTGTCGCGGTACTTCAGGAACCAGAACTCGAAGGTCGCCTTGACATCGCGGGAGGTGAAGGGGACGCCATCATGCCACTTGACGCCGTGGCGAAGCTTCCAGGTTACTTCCATCTTGCCGCTACTCACCTTGACGTCGCCGTTTTCGAGGGTCGGGACCTCGGTGGCGAGCTCGGGGACCCAGTAGTCGGACAGCTTCGGATTGGTCGGAACGTCCTGGTTCGCCTTCACCGTGAGCAAGCCCTCCATCGCCGGGTTGACGTAGGCGCAGGCATGCGGGGAGGCGGCCGTGATGTTGCAGGAGAGGAGGCTTTCCTGCTCCTGCCAGGAGGCGACCGTAGCCCTGCCACCGAACTTGGGCCCTGAACTGGTATTGCCGTTGCTCGGCGTACAGGCAGCCAGCAGCACCGTGACGATGCCGGCGGCGGCGAGCAGCCGCAACCAGCGGGGGCTGGCTCCTGTCATACGACCTCCTTCCGGATGTTCACGCCTTCGGCGCGGATGAGAGGCGGGCGCCGGCGTGACCTGCCGGCGCGGATGATGGGCAGCATTCTACGGTCGGTCACTTAAAGGGGTCAAAGAAAGCTCGGCTTTTCTAAGGTTCCTTAACACCGCCGCTTCAGTCCACCCACCAGTCGGCCGCGTTCCACAGCGTGGTGTCCGGCGCGGCGTTGGGCGCGAGGTTGTGCAGATGGGGGCTGGTCACCACGACGAGAACCCGCTCGAAGAGCGGAAGTTCGAAGCCCAGGCGGGCGTAGGCGCGCTCGAAGGCCGCGTAGGATCGCGCCCGCTCGATGGTGACGAGCGAGGTCCGTCCCTTGTCCAGATTGCGGTCGAGATCGGAGCTGCTGAAGCGGCCGAAGTTGGAGCCCGCTCCCTGGTTCTGATCGTTGGGAATTTGCGAAGAGTGCTCGAGTGAGTAGACCCCGTCGGGGTCTGGACCAATGCTCCAGGTCCATAATCCGGCTTCGAACAGACCGCGCTCGAGCAGGCCGCCCTGCCCGTAGCCGCTGAACAGCTCGCTCGGGTGGGCCTCCGTCGTGGTCACCTCGGCGCCGAGCCTGCGCCACTGCGCGACCAGCTCATCCCTGACGGCGCTCCGCAGCGGGCTGCCCAGCGCGGTCACGAGGTGGAAGCTCAATCGATGCCCGTTCTTGCTGCGAATGCCGTCTGATCCCAGGGCCCAGCCGTCGTTGTCGAGCAGCTTGGTGGCGGCGCTGAGGTCGTAGACCAGCGAGATGCCGGCATCGTGGAATGACGCCAGCGCGCTGGGGATCGGTGACTCAGCGAGCCGGGCTCGGTCACCGAAAAGCTTTTTGACCATTCCGGGCCGGTCGATCGCAGTGCGCAGCGCCTGGAGAAGCGCGGGATCGTTTTTCCAGAGCGGCGGCTTGCCGGTCAGCGGGTTGGGGTCCGCCTGGTTGAAGGTGACCTGCTCGTAGGCCAGTTGCGAGCGGCGCTGCACGATCATGGAGCCGGTGTTCGTCAGGGTGGCAAGCTGGTCATCCGGCAGCTCGAGCGCCAAAGCCACCTGGCCGGCACGGGCCGCATCGAGCATCTGTCCCGCCTCCGGATAGAACTTGTAAAGAATGCCGTCGAGGTGCGGGCGGCGCCCCGATCGCCCCTGCGACCAGGCATCGTTGCGCAGCAGCGTGATGTGATCGTCCGGAAGGAGCTCGGAGATCTTGAAGGGGCCGCTGACAACGTCGGGGCGCGCCCAGAAGGGGTCCGCGGCCAGCTGCTCGGGGCTGACGCCCGCCAGACGATGCTGCGGCAGGACCGCTGGAAACAGGTTCAGAAACTTGGGGTAGATGCGGTCGAAATGGAGCGTGAAGCGCTGCTGGTCGCGGACATCGATTCGCGAGATCGCCGTATAGCCGTCGGGCGAGAGGACGCCCTGCACCTTGGGATTGACGATCAGGCGCCAGGTAAACGCTACGTCATCTGCCGTGAGCGGCTGGCCATCCGACCAGCGCAATCCCGGCCGCAGCCGGTAGGTGACGTCCATGGTGCCGGCGCCGCGGTTCCACGTCACATCACCGTTTTCCAGCGTGGGAACGCGCTCCACGAGGTCGGGCAGTGGTTGGAGGTTGGGATCCAGCCGCACCAGGCCGGCGTAGAGCAGGGCGTCCAGCTGCGCTGCAGGAACTTCTTCGTTGAACAGGGGTGAGAAGTTCGTTGGGCTCTCCCAGTCGCCGACCACCAGCGTCCCGCCCTCGTGGCGTGCCGGTTCCGGCTGATACTGCGAGGCGGGCGGCTGTGGGCTGCCCAGCGAAATCCCGTGCACCGATGGGAGGGAACTGCAGCCGCCCACCAGTGGCAGCAGCGCCAGGGCAACGACCGTGGCTTTAAGCGGCGCCCGGCGTGAAAAGGGCCGCGTGGGTTTAAGCGGCCCCCGGCATGAAAAGGGCCGCGTGGATTTAAGCGGCCCCGGGCGTGAAAAGGGCCGCCTGGGTCTAAGCGGCCCCCGGCGTGAAAAGGGCCGCGTGGGTCTAAGCGGCCCCCGGCGTGAAAAGGGCCGCGTGTTAGATGTTATCGAGGATCTTGCGGCGCTTTCGCTGGAATTCGCTCTCCGTGATAGCTCCGCGCTTGCGAAGCTTGTCCAGCTGACCCATGTCGGAGATCAGGTCCACGAGAGGCGACGAAAGCCGCTTGTTCAGATGCAGGTCTTCCTCACCGTCGAACTCGGGCGGCCGGGTGTCCCACGACTTCAAGTAGAAGAGCGCCTTGAGGGCGGTATAGGGGATACCCAGCGTCTCGATGCGATCTTTCTCCACCGCCATCAGCCGCATGGTGACCCCATAGGTGGCGTGCAGCAGCTCGCCGTCGAGGTAGCCCTTGAGGACCTCGCCGTCCTGGAAGCGGATCGCGACTTTCTTCTCGGCCCGCGCCTGCTCGTCGGGAGTGGGCGTTCCGCTTCCGAGGGCAATACGCTTGATCGATGGCAACGGGATCAGGGCGCGCTCGTTGTTGCTGGCCTGATCGAGCATCTCCAGCTCGAGGTTGGGTTGGTCGAAGCTGATGGTGGCGAGCCGGCCCTCCATGATCTCGTCGTCAAGAAACCGGATGGTGACGGTGGTGGCTTTCCCAGCCCCCGGACTGCCCATTTGTGGCCCTCGTGATGTGGATGTCAGCGGCATTATAACGAGCCGATTGCGGATCTCCTGCGAAAAGATCGCGGCCGTGTGACAAAGTTGGAAATTGCATCCCAGAGTCGTGCAACGAGCGCAAGAACGGGTGCTATGATTCGCCCCGCGACTCGGCGGGTGGACTTCACGTCGATGACGGATTTTGCCGAGTCCGGGCGGTATGAGGGTAGTGACACGAGTTGCCAAGGGACCCTCGGACCTTGATCTCATTCGGGATTATCTTGGCGGCGACGTTGCCGCCTTCGACACCCTGTTCAAGCGCTACCACAAGGCGATTTACGGCCTGACCTTCCGGCTGCTGCGCGACCGGCAGCTGGCTGAGGACCTGACTCAGGAGACGTTCTTCCAGATTCTCCGTACCATCCATCGCATCAACGACAGTTTCAACTTCTCCGCCTGGATCCACCGGATCGCCACCAACCTCTGCTACGACGAGCTGCGGCGACGCAAGAAATTTCCCGAGGCGCAGGAGATCGACGACGAAGAGAACGAGGACTCTGTGCTGCAGGTGCCCGATGGCGACGCCCGTAAGAGCCCTGAGGTCGCCCTGGAGATTAGTGAGCTGCGCGACGCGGTCTGGTCGGTGGCTCGGCGTTTACCCGAGAAGTACCGGCTGGTGCTGACCCTCCGCGAGCTGCAAGGCTTGAGCTATGCGAACATCGCCCGCAAGATGCGGGTCTCGGAGAGCGCGGTCGAAACCCTGTTGCACCGGGCCCGCCGTAGATTTAAAGAAGAATATCTCTTTATGGAGGGCAAGGCCCAGACCGAAGAGACGCGCTGCCCGACCATCGCCTACCTGCTCGACAACTTCCCGCCCGGCACGCTCCGGCGCGAGCAGCGCAAGATGGTTGCCCAACACCTCGATTCGTGCCCAGCCTGTTCCGAACGGTACCCCAACCCGCCACACCTGCAGCGCAATGACGTTGTCGTGCAGCTCAACACCGCCGTCGTGACCCGGCGCCTCACCTCGAAGGTGCGCCATCCGAAGATCTCCTTCATGGACGGGCGCGTCCAGGGCGGCTACCGCAAGCACTAGGCCGTCGTTATAGTGGCGCCGTGGCCACCGGCGTTCAGATCGTTTTCGACTGCGCCGACCCCGACACGCTTGCGACCTTCTGGGCGTCTGCCCTGCGCTACAAGAAGCAAGACCCACCGGCGGGTTTTGCCTCCTGGCCGGACTTCCTTAAGGCTCAGGGGATTCCGCAGAGCCAGTGGAACTCGGCCAGCGCCATCGTCGACCCGGATGGCGTGGGCCCGCGTATCTACTTCCAGCAGGTCCCGGAAGGGAAAACCGTCAAGAACCGGGTCCATCTCGACCTGAACGTCGGCGGCCCAAGAAGTGCGCCGCCCGATGAGCGACGGCGCCGGGTCGACGCCG
>WNFC01022356.1_pt1 | contig 12938 bp, 9 predicted proteins | sample 5400541 | NCBI WGS metagenome assembly WNFC01 (sample SAMN13153342, study PRJNA577476) | soil metagenome | isolation source: 120 cm saprolite under Douglas fir tree site 2 hole 2 replicate 1 | place: USA:California | collected 2015-04-18
GGACCGCTGGTGTTGCACGCGCTTCGCTGCTGATTGTTTTTGGCGTGGCAACTTCGTTTCACCTGCCGATGGAACCGTTATTCCTTCTTTTCGCGATCGATCAGCTGATGGATATGGGACGAACGGCGGTCACGGTACTTGGCAATTGTGTCGCGTGCGTTGTGATTGCGCGCTGGGAAGGCGAATTCCCCGCAACGGATGCCACCTCCAGCTAGAGTGGCGCCAGGCCAATCGCCGCAGTCGCGCGACGACTGACTCATCGCAACCGTGCGCTGGCAACTGTTGTATATTGCCCTCCGCACATCAAGGAGGGATTCCAATGGAACTGTGGTCGCGGCGTAAATTTTTTCTGACTTCGCTGGCAGGGAGCGCCGTCGCGAGCGCCGGCAAATTACTTGGGGCCTCACATTCGAACGGTAGCGATCCTGCGGCTCTTGCGAACCTGGCGCCGGCAGCGCAGGGCAAGCGTCCGCTGATTATTTCCAGCGCCAACGGGCTCCACGCGCTAGGTGCCGGAATGGACATTCTGAAAAAAGGTGGCGACACACTGGACGCCGTCGTTGCCGCAGTCACCATCGTCGAGGACGATCCGAATGACGACTCCGTGGGCTACGGTGGATTGCCGAACGAAGAGGGCGAAGTGGAGCTAGACGCCAGCGTGATGCACGGGCCGACGCACCGCGCCGGATCGGTTGCCAGCGTGCGCCGGATCAAAAACGTTTCGCGCCTAGCGAAGACGGTCATGGAAAAAACCAATCACGTGATGATTGTGGGCGACGGAGCGCGGCGATTTGCAGTAGCTGAAGGATTCGAGGAGATGAATCTGCTCACCGAGCACTCGCGAAAAATCTGGCTGGCGTGGAAGGCGAAATCCTCCCTCAACTGGCGGCCGGGAATCGATTCACCGGAATGGAAGGAACATATTTCCGCAATTTTCGATGGCGACGAAAAACAGATTGCCTATGCGGAACGCGCCATCGCGCATCCACGGACCGGGACAATTCCGTGCATGGCTGTCGATTCGAACGGCGACATTTCCGCCACCACCACGACTTCGGGCTTGTCGTGGAAAATTCCCGGGCGTGTCGGGGATTCACCGATCATTGGCGCAGGTTGCTGCGTGGACAATGAAGTGGGCGCGGCGGGTTCGACGGGCAAGGGCGAGGAAAACATCAAGATTTCCGGTGGCCATACCATCATCGAAATGATGCGCCAGGGCAAATCGCCGACAGACGCGTGCCTCGAAGCGATGGCGCGCATCGCGCGCAACTACAAAAACGACAAGAGAAAACTCTCGACCTTTCACATGTTTTTCTACGCGCTGAACAAAGACGGTGTCCACGGCGCGGCCTCTCTCTGGCGCAATCATTACGAGGAAAAAAAGCACTCGGTGTATGCGGTTCACGACGGCACCGAGGCGCGCCTCGCCGAATGCAAACCGTTTTTCGATGAAATTAATCTCCATGAATAACGCACACGAATAAAATGGGTTTATGGACCAGGCCAACATTCTAATCATCGGCGGCGGCGTGATCGGCTGCGCGATCGCCAACGCCGTTTCGAAACGCTGGCAGGACGTTTTCCTCGTCGAGCAATTTCCCAAGCTGGGCATGGCCACCAGCACGCGCAACAGTGGCGTGAATCACTCCGGCATTTATTACCCCAAGGGCTCCTTGAAGGCACGGCTTTGCGCAGAAGGCAATCGCCTCACGTACGAATTCTGCAAGAAACACAATGTGCCGTTTCGTCATTGCGGAAAACTGGTGGTGGCCGCCAATGCTCATGAGATGTTGGAACTCGCGGCACTGATGAGGCGCGGCGTAGACAACGGCGTCGAGGGATTGCGCCTGATTGATGCGGATGAGATTCACAAGCGCGAGCCGCACATCAAAGGAGTCGCCGCGCTGGACGTGCCTTCGACCGGAATCGTCTCGGCGGAAGAGTTGGTTCATGCGTATGCCCGCGTGGCGACGAATCAGGGAGCGAACATTGTTACGTTTGCACAAGTCACTTCACTGGAGCCGTCCGGGGAAACCATTCGCGTGGGCTTGCGCATCGGCGATGAGGAAGACGCTCAGAACGAGACGATTGAGGCGCGCTGCGTCATTAACGCCGCTGGACTCTTCGCGGATGAAATTGCGGCCATGCTGGGGAATCATGCGTGGAAGATTTATCCCGTGCGCGGAGAATACTGCGAGGTGCGTGGGCCACGGTCGTCGCTGATCAACAACCTCGTTTATCCGCTGCCGCATAGCGATGGATTAAGTCTCGGCGTGCACTTTACGAAGACGCTTTGGGGAACGTTTCTCCTTGGGCCGACGGCGACGTACGTCGAGGGCAAAGACAATTACGAGAAGAACCGCTTGCCCATTGCGGATTTCGCGCACAGCGCGAAATCGCTGTTGCCGGAGATTGAGGAGAAGGACCTACAGCTTGGATATTCGGGGCTGCGCCCGAAACTCGTTCCCCCGGACCACAAAGGGATCGTCGATTTTGTAATTACGCGGGATCCTAAGGTGCCGCAAGCGATTCACCTTGTCGGTATGGAATCACCCGGGCTGACAGCAGCGCCGGCCGTCGCGGAGCACGTCTCAAAAATGGTCGCGGAAGTTCTTACGTAAGATTATTCGACGACGATTCGTAGGAATTTTTTCTTGCCAATTCGCAAGTCATAAGTTGCAGCTTTTTCCGAGTCAAGTTTAGCCGTTGTGTCGGCAACGACTTCACCGTTAATCTCTAAGCCACCCTGCTCGATAACCCGCTCAGCTTTGGAGATTGACTCCATTTCACCTATGTAAGCCAACACTTGAGACCACTTTCGTGAGCCGCTGATGACATGTTGCGCCACGCGGCCGTCACTGTGATGTTCAGTGTATAGGCCCCCGCTTATGCGCTTCATCCGCATCTGCTCAGGGGCCTGGCGGTCGCTGTAAACACGCTGAAAAGCCTGAGCAGCTTCAGTTGCTGCCTTTTCACCGTAGGATTCTCTAACAACTTCGCTGGCCAGCGATACCTTGACCTGCTTAGGGTGAGTCGTGCCTGCCTGGACATTCGTTTTTAGATTCTCGATCACGTTCGCTGGTCTGTCAGTAAGCAGCTCAAGATAAGACCACATTAAAGAGTCGGGAATAGACATGAGTTTCCCAAACATCTCCTCAGGCGGTTCGGTGATGCCGACGTAATTGCCGAGACTCTTGGACATTTTGCGCTGGCCGTCGAGGCCGACGAGAATCGGCATGGTCAAAATGGCTTGCCCTGGCAAACCATACTCGCGTTGGATTTCGCGGTGCACCAGCAAATTGAATTTCTGTTCAGTGGCGCCGAGTTCGACATCGGATTTGAGTTCCACGGCATCAAGCGCGGTGAGCAGCGGGTAGAGCAGTTCATGAACGGAGATCGGCTGGTTATTTTGCAGGCGCGAACGAAAATCTTCCCGCTCCAGCATGCGCGCCAGCCGGTAGTGAGAACAAAGGCGCACGATGTCTTCGGCGGACTTTTTGCTGAGCCATTCACTGTTGTAGCGAACTTCTGTTTTTTCGCGGTCGAGGATTTTGTAAACCTGTTCGAGATACGTCTTGGCATTGGCGTCCACTTGCTCGCGCGTCAGCGGCGGTCGCGTTTCCGATACCCCCGTAGGGTCGCCAATCATAGCGGAGAAATCGCCGATCAGAAAAACGGCAGTGTGGCCCAAATCCTGAAAATGTTTGAGCTTGCGCAAGACCACGGTGTGGCCAAGATGAAGATCGGGAGCTGTGGGATCAACGCCAAGATAAGCGCGCAGGGGCTTTCCCGTTTTCAGAGAGTTTTCGAGTTTCGCCTTCAGCTCAGCTTCTGGAATGACTTCAGCGACGCCTTTTTTCAAGTAGGCGAGTTGTTCTTCGACAGGTTTGAATTTTGCTGGCGTCATAAGCTGAATTCAGCTGCTGCGAAGCACGCGGCGGCCGGTTATTTTGTATTTTCCTTCCAGGACAATTTTAACGGCTTCGGAATAGATGCGGTGCTCTTCCTTCAGAATTTTCTCAGAGAGGGAGGCTTCGGTGTCCTCATCGAGCACGGGAACAGTGGCTTGCACGATGATCGGGCCGGCGTCGAGGTTTTCGTCCACGAAATGAACGGTGCAGCCGGCGAATTTTACGCCATATTCGAGGGCCTGGCGCTGCGATTCGAGCCCAGGGAACGACGGGAGCAACGAGGGATGAATATTCAGGATGCGGTTCGGAAATTTGGCGACAAAAAAGGGAGACAGCAGGCGCATGTACCCGGCGAGACAGATGAGATCGACTCTGTGCTCGTCGAGGGCGGCAGCGACCTGGCGATCGTAAACTTCGCGTTCGAGGCCCTTCGACGGAATGACGCGAGTCTTGATTCCGCGGGCTTCGGCGCGCTGAATGCCGGGAGCGCCTTCGCGATTGCTGATGACGACGGCAATCTCCGCGTTGGGAATCCTTCCCGCCGCGACGCTTTCCGCTAGCGCCTCGAAATTCGAGCCGCGGCCGCTTAAGAGCACGCCTATGCGCTTCTTCATAAACGAAAAACGTTAGCACAAGCGGCGGAATCGGCAAAACGAGCAGATCGAGGAGTAGTGGTCAGTTTGTATTCTTGCCGTAGCGAAATACATAAATCGCCAGGATGACGATCTAAGCGCCGAAAAGGAGGTAGTACGTGCCTGCATCATGGCGAGCGAATCGGTAGTACACGGCCGTGGCCAGCAGCGCCACCAATCCAAGTTGCAACGCAAACTTCATGCCATTGCGCCATTGGAGGCGCGGGAAGAAGTCTTGAAGTAGCCGATTATGAACAGGACGCCGAGCAGCAGATCCGTGCCGGCAAAAACCAGGTCCGACCGATGCATTCGTCCTTGCAAGACGAGGACAATTACCGCTGCGCTCCAACTGACTTTTTCGAGGATGCACGGAATCATCAAAGGCCGAAAGCGCTCCGGGTCCGTCGCGATGATGATAAAGGCGACCTGCCACGCCAAGCCGATCCCCACGAATCCATAGAAGAATCCTGGATGCGTGATGGGAGGAGGATCATTGCGCCCTATGAGATCAAACATGAAGTAAAGCGGGGTGAGGACAAGAAAGCCCCAAATGCCCGCAATCCAAAATACAATCTTCGCGAATTTCATCACTCTCTCCGATGGCTGACGATTTCACGAGCTCAACTGACGGACTTGCCATGAAAGCTGCGGAGGCCGGTGACAAGCAACAGCGCGTTGAAGAATACCAGCCCGACAACCACCGCAAGCAAGGGGAGATGCGGAAACTGCGGAACCATAGTTCCGCGAAGGCCCTCGCTGGCGTAAACCAGCGGATTTACGAGCACGGCTCTCTGCAGGATGGGAAACTTTTCGAGCGCGCTCCAGGGATAGTAGGTGCAGCCGAAGAAAATCATGGGCGCGACGACGAGGCTGAACATGAGGCCGATGTGAGTTTGCTGCATGCTGCACCCGAGGGCGAGGCCACCGGTCGCGGAGAAAAGAGCCACCAGCACGGCCACAACCGCAAAGAGCAAGGGGTGGGGCACGTGCAAGTCGACGCCGGGGCGCAGCAGCAACCAAGCGGCGGGGATAACCATGAATCCGGCAGCGAGCGATTGCAGTGTGCCCGCGACAACCTTTTCGATGGCCAGCCAGGAAATCTCCATGGGCGCGAGCAGGCGGTCTTCAATTTCACGCGTGAACTGAAACTCGGCAATCAGCGGCATGGCAACCGCCCAAATGCCGGTGCCGACCATACAGATGGCCATGATTCCCGGAAGCAGCAGGCTCTTGTAGGAAGGCGGCATGTAACCGCTGCCGACCATCACGCGGCCGAAGATGAAGACAAACATCAGTGGCTGCAAAAAAGTTTGAAACAGCAGCGCCACAAAATTGCGGCGAGCCACGTGGGCGTCACGCCCGAGCATGGCGAAAAAGGCTTTCCAGTTCATTCGCGCAAGCTCCTTCCGGTATGGTGCAGAAAAAGATTTTCCAGGCTGGGCTCGGAGATGTGCACGTCGCACAATTCGACGCCGGCAGCAGCAGCGAGATTGGCGACTTCGGCGACCAGCGGACCTCCGCGATCGGCGTAGAGATCGGCGCCGTTGCCATCGGTGGCGCGGACTTCCCGGACGCCAGCCAGCCCCTGGAGCCGCTGAAGCAGATCCGGCGAATGCACGCCCAGCCGAAGGCGCAGCAAGTACCCGCCAGGGACGGACGCTTTCAGCTCCTGCGGAGTTCCCAGCGCAATGACGCGGCCGTGATCGATAATCGCAAGGCGTTTGCAGAGCGCGTCGGCTTCTTCCATATTGTGCGTGGTCAGCAGAATCGTTTTCCCGCTATGATTGTATTCGCGGACAATCTCCCATAGGAGCAACCGGGTTTGCGGATCCAGTCCGGCACTGGGTTCGTCCAGGAAAAGAACCTGTGGGTCATGCATCATGGCGCGCGCGATGGAGAGTCGCTGCATCATACCGCCGGAGAATCCGCGAACCATCTGGTCGGCGCGATCGGTGAGCTTGAAGCGCTCGAGGAGCGATTCGGCGCGCTTGGCACGTTCGTGAGAGGAAAGGCCGAAATAGGCGCCGTGGAAAGTAAGAATTTCGCGCGCGGTAAGTGAGAAATCAAGATTGGGGCGCTGCGCTACCACGCCGATAAGGCGCTTCACGGTGACCTGCGCCTGCCACACATCGTGTTCGCCGATGAACGCCTGGCCACTGGTCGGGCGGACGCGCGTGGTCAGAACGCCCACGGTGGTGGACTTGCCGGCGCCATTGGGGCCGAGCAGGCAGAAGATTTCTCCGGGCAAGATGTCGAGGGAGATGCCGTCGAGCGCAACAATTTCTGGCTTGGGCTGCTTGCCCTTGGCTTTTGGCTTTGGCGCGCCAAACGAAAAGCCACCGGTGCCGGCAGCCACCGGCGGAGCCGAGGTGTAAACCTTGCGCAGGTTGAGGGTGCGAATGCCCGCTACCATTCCGGAGAGCCTTTCAGAGCCACTAAAGATATTCGGCTAGCGCCAAAGGTCGTGCGCCAGGCCACCGATGGTTTTAAGTACGCATGCGATGATTCCAGAGTATCGGCGCAGAAGTCAATTTTGGGTAGTCGGTCAGTTTTCCGATAAGGCGAGTATCGGCGCAGAAGTCAATTTTGGGTAGTCGGTCAGTTTTCCGATAAGGCATGCAAGTTCAGACGGTCGACGCAACACTTGCAGCGCGTTACCGGGCAAGTGGGACGCTAGTACCCTAGATGGTTCGGTGACGCGACTCTCCAGCAACTTGTTGATAAGTTCTTTCAAATCAACAAGTCGATCCCGCCAAGTTTCTGGCACTAGCGACGCGTTGAAGTCGCAGTTAGGACTTATCAGGACTCAGCCGCGTGGCTGCGCAAGCGTGCGCTGATTGCTTCGCGGATACGAGACGAGCAAGGAATAAAATGCAAGTCGACGCGCCCGCCTCTAGGTTTACGTCGCCTCGGATTGCCGACCGTCGAGTTGATCTTTGCCAGCGAACTTGGGTTTTCGACGTCCGCGGCCGGCGGATTGGCAAACGAGGGATGGTTAGCCACGTTGAGAAACTCGGTTCGGAACAGAACGCTCTGGGTTTCGGCGATGCGAAAGGTCTTGCCAACAGACAAGTCCATGTTCGCCTGATGTGGTCCAATAAAGCAATTGCGAGGGACGTCGCCAAAGCCCGTCGAGCCATCCGGCCCAACTACCGGCGCCAGCACGAAGGCGGCGGCGCTCACGAAGTGATTTAGCCGGGACTCATCGCTCCCTCGGGTGACCGCGTTGCGGCAACTGAATCCGGGGGCGAAACCCGGCGTGAATGACGAGCCGCCGTCCAGTTGTAAGGCGGTGCCTCCGCCGGAATCCAGAACCGAGAAAGGCGCACCGGATTGCACCGTGAGCACGCCGCTCGTCTGCCAGCCACCCAGCGCCCGCCCTATGACTCCGCCCGTGTTTTTGTAGAAAGGCAGTTCATATACGAAGCTCGTGATGGAGCGATGCCGGTGATCGAAATCCGAGAGGCCGCGGGAGCCGCGCGGATTGTTCTGATCGTTGAAAAAGCTGACAAACGCCACACTGACCGTTGAGTCGTTGTCGATCGATCTGGAATAGGTATAGGCGCTCTGGAGATACAGGCCTCCGGTGAAGTGATGCGCAACAGTGAGCTGCAGGGAATGGTAGATGGAGTTGGCAATAGGGGAGAAAGCCTCGAAACCGGAAGGCCCAAGGGGCTGGAAAGGCGCCCTTGCCGGGGCGTTAGCGATCGTATTTTGCGTAATGGTGAATTTTTGTCCGTTCTGCGGGCCGCCCTGCGCGGTCAGCGTAATAGGATTCTGCGGACTGACGAGGTTGGCCTGGTCGGGATCGTAGGTCACGCGCAGATGCGTGCCCTTGGTTCCCACGTAGCCCACCGAGACGAACCAGTTCTTCCCCAAGTCGCGCTCCACGGACAGGTTCCACTGCTGGGTCGTTCCCGCGACCCAGTGGAGCGGGATTGCCAGAGCACCGAAGGAGTTGACGTTGCCCGGACCAAATATCGGCGACGCGGTTGTGTCGCCGCCGGGAAAGCCCTGGAAGAAGGAAGGAGTTGGCACGAAGTTGGCGCTCACCACGCCCGGACCCGGGATCAACGCCGCGCCGCTGCAATTCTGGTTTACAAAAAAGAGGCAGGACAAACTTCCCGCCGGCAGCACGGAGGGAACGCTAACAACTAAAAAGGGAGGGTTAAAGGACAAGTTGTCCACGGCGCCTATGTCCTCCCGATTGGCGTAAATGCCGTAGCCGCCTCGGACCACTGTCTTGTGATTGCCGAAGAGGTCGTAAGCGAAGCCGATTCGTGGCTCCGGGACAGTGGCGTAATTGTTGTGCAGGGCCGTGCGGTTAAGGTTCCCAGTGAAACCGGGAATCTTGAAGCGGCTGACGCAGGAGGGATATGCGAAAGGCTGCCCGGTTGGCGCCGCCGCCGTATCCACATTGGCGATTTGGCAAAGCTCGTCATAGGGCGCGCCGACAAGCTCCAGGCGAAAGCCGAGGTTCAGCGTCAAGCGCCCGGTCGCTTTATAGTCGTCCTGGGCAAAGAGGGCATAAGCGGGGAGGCGGTAATCGTGGTTAGCCGCCCCACCACTGCCCAAAGCCACGATGGGGGAGCCCAGCAAGAAGTTTTGAAAGTCCGACACATTGAAAGGGGCACCGGGAACGAAGAACACCAGGGGATTGCCGATAACGTTAAGGATTCGGCGAAGGCTGGTGTGGTCCAGCTCGCCGCCGAACCGGAACGTGTGTGGCCCGCGTGTCCAGCTCATCGTGTCTGCCACGATGAAGGAATCCGAGAGCTCGAATTGACCGCTGCCGGGAAACGGGCCAAACGCAAAACTCCCAAGCTGGAAGCGGTCGATTCCCAGGCTGCCGCCGGGCTGGACAATGCCCAGTTGCGCTGCGGTAGCTGTGTCTTGGCCAAGAAGATCGTCACGGATGATGTTGACGCCGAAGCGGAACTCGTTCGCCATCCGATTGTTGAAGATGTGGGTCTCGGTGATGCTTCCGAAACGTCCACGCAGGGGAATCTGGAGCGGAAAATTTAGATTGTTCTCGGCCGGTGGCCCGCCGGTTTGAACTTGGAAGGAATCAGCGCCGAAGGGTTGAAACCTCTCGGAGTCGGACCAGAAGAAGCGCCACGACAGGCTGTCCTTGTCTCCGCGGAAATGGCGGTCCCAGTTGACCAGGAACTGATCCTCGGTGAATTTCCCGACGGCGGCGAGCGTCAGCCGACCGGTGTTCACGCTACCGGCTGTAAGCCCCGGAGTGCCAGGAACGGTGGGGAAGAGGAAGGGACCACCGAACTGGTTGCTCTGCGCGTTCAGAAGCTTCACCGCCGCCGGATCGAGATTAGTCACCCCGGCCGGGAGACCATTCGGGAAAAAGGTACTGATTAAGGTGGCCTGGTCGCGCTGGGGCGGGAGCACCGGGATGGTGGCATTAATGAGCGTTCCCGGCGAGCCGCCTGCGCGCTGGCGCGAGCCCTGATAATTCAAGTAGAGGTACCCAAGCCGCGCGTTCCGGCCAACCGGCCCGCCTCCGTCTGCCCCGAAGATGTTTTGCTGGATCCGGGGCCGAGTCTTGCCCTGTTCGTTGAGGAAAAAGTCATTCGCGTCGAGGTCGGTGTTGCGAAAAAACTCCCAGGCATCGGCATGGTACTTGTTTGTCCCGCTTTTCAAGACGGCGTCGATATTGCCGCCGCCATTGCGGCCTTGTGTGGCGTCGTAGAGGCTGGTGGAAACCTTGAATTCCTGGATGGCGTTGGCATCTGGAATGGGGGTGAAGGTCAACTCTCCGCTGGCGAAGTCGGCGGAAGAAATTCCTTCGATCAGGTAGTTGTTATTGGTCTCTCGCTGGCCATTCACCATGATCCTCGCACTGCCTCGGCCCAGTTCGCCGGCATTGTTGATGTCCGAAGACGCGCCCGTTGAAAGTGAGAGCAACTGCTGAAAATTTTGAGTCGGAAGAGGCAGGGTGGAAACGGTTGTAGCACCGAGGGCTTCCCCCGTTGCCGCATTCGCCGTATTGATCGTGGCGACCTCCGCCGAAACCGTCACCGTCTCGGTCGCTTGAGTCACTTTCAGCGCCGCCGTCATCTGGGTGGTTTCCGTTACGCGCACCAGGACGCCGGTAAACTTCGTCCTGGCAAAGCCCGCAGCGCTCACCTCAACGGAGTAGGAGCCCACTGGGAGAAGAGTGGCGGTGAAGGAGCCCGAAGAGTCCGTTATCAAATCGCGGACAACTTGGCCCGTCGCTTCGCTCACGATCTCGATCTTAGCGCTGCCAATCACACCCCCGGACGGGTCCTGAACGATACCGCTGATCGCACCGGTAGCGCCGCCCTGCGGGGCGACTCGCACGGCGAAAAATAGAAGAGAGAGAGTTAGACCGACAACACGACCCCAGTGCCTCATGACTGCCTCCTCTGCGAACTGTGCTTGTTCTTTCTTGCCCGCAATGGCCATGGAGAGGAAAAGTTTCCCTTGCGAGAAGGGCCCAAACACCATCGAGCTGCGTCCCACCCCGTGCCACAGATACAGAAAATACCTAACCATGTGCACCTATATACACTGAAAGGAGAGAGCTTTCATCATCAAAAGTTCTTATTCAGGGGAGAGAAAATTTCTCAAGCCGAATCGGAAGTACTTAGGGCGGCGCGGTGCTGTATGGTGTGCGATTTGCGACAACGCTGCTAGTCGGATGCGCCCCGGAAACTGACCCTCCACCATTCCTGCGAGATGACTTCCGGGCCTGCGGAGCCAACCATCAATGGGAAGAAAATCGGCCGCAACCTGCTGCACTCCAAAAAATCCCTAGATTCGGGATAGAATGCACCCTTCGTGAAAAAGAATCCTAGCGGAGAAATAAAGACGATGAGAAATCAGACGAAAAAGAATCGCAAGACGTTAGTGAGGACTGCCCTCTTGGCAGTGCTGGTGCTTGCGTGTTTTCCGGCGTACGGGCAGCAGGCAGCACCGCGGGACCCGGCGGAGCCGGCCCAGGGGAAGCCGCACCCGAAAATTCTGACGCGGTCGGCAGGGCGCATAGCGCGCGCCTCGGTGGATGAAAAATCCATGCGGGCGCTGATCGGAAAGTTGGTTGCTTGCGGGACGCGCCTGACGCTTTCGTCTTGGGAAAACCCCAAGCGTGGCGCGGGCTGCGGGCGCGACGCCATCGTGGCGCGATTCAATGAAATCGCAAAAGATTCCGGAGGAAAATTGCAGGTGGTGGTGGACAAATTCGAATCGACTTCCGAGCGAACTTCGGGGAAACCCATGCCGCTGGAGAATGTGTACGCGATCTTGCCGGGAAGCGATCCGAAGCTGGCGAAAACTATTTTCATCGTTTCCGGACATTTTGATTCGCGGCCTTCGAATGTGATGGATCCGCAAGCGGATGCTCCGGGAGCGGACGACGATGCATCGGGAGTGGCGGTGAGCGTGGAATGCGCGCGCCTGCTGAGCAAGGCGGGGACGAAAGGCGCCGCGTCGTATCGCGCGACGATACTGTTTGCGGCGGTTTCCGGGGAAGAGCAGGGGCTGCTTGGCAGTTCGCATCTTCTGGAGTGGACGAAACAACAGGGCTACACCGTCGGCGGTATGCTGGACGACGATATTGTGGGCGCCGATCCCGCGGCGGGTGCGCCGCATCGCGTGCGGCTTTTTTCCGGGAATGGCGAAATTGATGATGCGGATTCGCCGTCGCGGGAATTGGCGCGGGCGATCGAGGAGATTGACGGGCGCGCGGCGATTCGAATGATTTTCCGCGTGGACCGCTACGGCCGCGGCGGGGATCACTATCCGTTTTACAAGGCGGGGCTTCCCGCGGTGCGCTTCACCGAGCCGCTGGAGGATTACAGTCACCAGCATCAAACACCGCGCACGGAAAATGGAATTGAGTATGGAGATTTCGAAAAATATCTCAACTTTACGTTCATGGGCGACGTGGCGCGGGACAATGCCGAAGCGCTGCGGCAGTTGGCGCTGGCGCCTGAGCCGCCCAGCAAGGCAAGGCTAACTGGGGCCGTCACTCCGGACGCGAAAGTGTCGTGGGCTGCGGAGGACGACGCCGACCGCGCGGGTTTCGAGATTCTGTGGCGCGAGACCAGTGATCCTCGCTGGACAGTCTATGATTTTGCCGCCGCCACAGGCGAAACAGTCTTGAAAAACGTATCCACCGACAATCATTTTTTTGCCGTGCGCGCCGTGGGCAAGAATGGCGCTCGCTCGATTGCGGTCCCCACGGAGATCGAGCGGCGCCCTCCGCCGTTGCCATCGCCGAGTAAACAGTGATTCGCGGCTAACTTTGGGAGTACTCCGGATACCAAAGCTCGGTGCATTCGGGGCACATGGTGTGCGAGAACTCCACTTGCGAACGATCGCGGATGTAGGCCTCGATTTGCTGCCAGTTGCCGGC
>WNFC01006421.1_pt1 | contig 12933 bp, 15 predicted proteins | sample 5400541 | NCBI WGS metagenome assembly WNFC01 (sample SAMN13153342, study PRJNA577476) | soil metagenome | isolation source: 120 cm saprolite under Douglas fir tree site 2 hole 2 replicate 1 | place: USA:California | collected 2015-04-18
CCTTCGATCGAAGAGTTGCTCGATCATATCCCGCAAATTTTCTTCAATCCCCGCAAAAGTGGCGGCCCCTACCGCAAGCTCGGAATCGAAGCGTTCCTCCAGCCCGAAGATGTGCGCTTCGGATGCCACGTTCCGCTTGGCATCCAGAGCTATGTCAGATGTGACGACTGCGCCGGCGCCGGATGCGCGTCGTGCCACGGTTATGGAGTCATCGAAGGTGCGCGGCGGATCATGCTCGAGATTCCGCCCGCGACGCGCGACGGAGAGCGATATGGATCCGCGCGCCTTCCTTGTAAGCCAGGATCCGATCGCCGTCGTACTTTTCCTCGTACACCCAGCCGCTCTTGTGAAATGGCTCGGGCACAAGCGCCGCAAGCATCGGGCGAATGCGAAATGGAATGCGATCCATGGCCTTATGAGAGGAATGGTCCAAAGATTGCTCTGCCATAAGGCCCTGCGCTGTATCAGATGACCACTAACAATGAAAAACCCGACGCCGCAATTGTCGTCCGCTACCTGCACCGGCGCTTCGGCCAGCACGAAGTTCTAAGGGGCGTTAATCTCGACTGCCCGCGCAGCGAGATAACTACGATCGTCGGTCCCAGCGGATGCGGCAAGACCGTGCTCCTGAAGCATTTGAATCTGCTGCTCCGTCCCGATTCCGGCCAGATAATTATCGACGGCATCGACGTGACCAAGCTCGGCTGGCGCGAGCTCGACAAGGTCCGCGAGAAGTTTGGGATGCTCTTCCAGGGCGGTGCGCTGTTCGACTCACTCACGGTGTTCGACAACGTCGCCTTTCCGCTGGTCGAAAAAACCCGCCTGAGCCGCGACGAAATTTCCAGACGCGTCCGCGAAATGTTGCGCCAGGTTGGCCTCGAGGGGATGGAGGACAAATATCCCTCGCAACTGAGTGGTGGGATGCAAAAGCGCGTCGCCCTCGCCCGCGCGCTTATCCATCGGCCGAAAATCCTGATGCTCGACGAGCCAACAACCGGCCTCGATCCCACCCGGACTCGTTCGATTCACGAACTGGTGCGCCACACTCAGCAGAATTTCGGACTCACGGTCGTGATGGTGAGTCACGACGTTCCGCAGGTGTTCAAGTATTCGGATCAAGTCGCCTATATGAATGAAGGTAAGATAGAGCTCGCCGGTCCGGTGTCTTATGTGATGTCCGCGGACAACGAAAACTTCAAACGATTTCTTGCCGGCAAGGCGTCGGGCGAGGACGAGCGACTTCCCTCCGAGTCCGCGACGGTTTCCGGGAGATAGGATTCGTGTTCGTATATCCGAGTCAACGTATGCTGCTGGCCGCCGGAATCTTCGGCCTGCTCGCAATCGTTGTACTGTCATACCTGTCGATTCGGCTCGGTAAGTTGGATCTGTTCGCCACTCCCGGCTACACGATTTACGCAATCTTCGACGACATCACCGGGCTCAAACCTCATGACCGCGTTGAGATTGCGGGAGTTAAGGTGGGCCAGGTCGGCGCAATTTCACTCCATAACGAGCACCCGCGAGTCTCGATGCAGCTTGGCGAGGGAGTTGAATTGCATGACGACGCAACCGCGGCGATCAAGACCAACGGAATTATCGGCGACAAGTATGTCTTAATCACGCCGGGTTCCAGCGGAAAGACGCTCAGGAATGGCGATGCGGTGCGCCAAACGAAACCCGCCGTCGTGCTCGAGGACGTGATCCGCGAATTGATCAAGCAGTAGGGATTCCGCTCCGTACAATGTATCCGTCCCCTCGCTTCAATCGAGCTCCGCCAGCTGCTTGAGTTGCTCGATCTCCCGGCGTTGCCGCTCGATCTCCGCCTGCTGCGACCGGAGTTGCGCTTCGATCTGTCTCTCGTGGACTTCGCGGTTCTGGAATTCATTGCCGGCTATAAAGCCGGTACCCGCACCCAGTAAGCCGCCGATTGCCGCACCCGCGCCAGGAGACCCTGTCGCTGCCCCGATGATCGCGCCCGACGCCGCGCCAAGTCCTCCGCCAAGGAGGGTGCCTTTCTCGCGAGTCGACAACGGCTGGCCCTCGCATCCAAACATCGCCAGTACCATGATCGCCGCGAGTACGATCGTAACTGATCTCTTCATCACTGAATCCGTAGAAATCTCCTCGAGGCGAAAAGTCCTGGCGGCCTACGGCTGCGCCGATGCCGAATGCATAGGCATCCCGGCGATGCTCTTTGCTGTTCTCGTCGGCTAGGACGATGCCGGGTTTGCCACTGGGTATGACGTGAATTTCCGCGCGGTCGTTGCCGTTTTGATCGAACAGCACCATGGCCGGTGAACCATTGGAAGCGGTACCGAGGCCCGCACGTGCCTTGCCGGTGTTTGGGTCGTACAGTGTCAAGCTGACCTGGTTGTCCTGCGACACCGACAAGGTCGCGATTTGACGCCCGCCGGTGCTGTAAATGGCGATCCCGTCCCTGCCTCCGAGAGCCTCCCCGACCAGCACCCGTGGCGACCCATTCTGATCGTAGAAGCCGAGCGCCGACTCTCCGGCTCTAGTCACTCGGAAATCAGCGCGGTTGCGGTTCATGCCGTCGTACATTGCCAAATGGGTGGTTCCGTCCGACGCTACCTTCATTATCGCGCGATGGCTGCCGTTGCTGTCGAGTAACACAAACTGTTCGGCGCTTATCGTCCGCGCACGCCCTTCAGCCATTGCGACACTCGCAGCAACTTGCGTCGCCACAACGCCGCCAGCAAAAGCGCCTATAAGTGTCAGTACGGCATAAAGCCTGGTTTCTGTTCTTGTCACGTGTTCTCCTCCTTGCTCGCAGCGTAAGGAACAATTCTCACTTTCTCGGTTCCCCCTTCCTTCCAAGGGAAGGGGGTTAGCGGGCTAGGTTGCTACGCCTGCTCGACATGTTTCGAGCAAGCCGAATATGCAAACAGCAACTCTCGTTCCCGCGCCGCTAGTGCCTACCACGCTGCGATTTCGCAATAGAGTGGGGCATTAGCCTCACTATTGAGGAGGGGATGCCACAGCCACAGCTTCTGCGCCCGCGTGACCCCCCTTGTGCTACGGTTCGGAAAACGAAGAAATAACCTGCGGCGGTTTTTTTGACCGCGGCGTTAATCTCCCCGGAGGCGATCTGTGGAACTATCAACGGGTTGGCGATATCCAGGTCTGGTCGTGATTGTAATCGCTTTGCTCACCTTCCCGCCGCCATTCGCTGGCACCGCACACGCACAGGCGAATCCTCACGGAGCCTCGAGTGCTGCTGAGGATGAAATCCGCAACGCGACGATGCGTTTCTATGTCGCCCTCAACAGCGCCCTGCACAGCGATCTGAATCCGATTAGCGCGACCTGGTCCCATCGCGCGGACGTCTCAAACCTGAGCGCGATCGGTGGCCGATCAGTCGGATGGAACGAAGTTCACGCAGACTTTCAAAACATGGCCCGGATGTATCCGGGCGGCAGCATAGCTCCGCGCGATATCCACGTGGTCGCAGCGAAGGACATCGGATACTCAGTCTGCACCGAAAGCGGCCAACTGCGTTCGCCCGACGGTCCTATGGTCAGTTTCAATCAACGCGCAACCAACATCTTTAGGCTCGAAGACGGCAAATGGAAGATGATCCACCATCATGTGGACCCGAGTTCCTCGGGTTCGCAAACACCCACTCGCTAGCCGCTTACTCTCGCAGCCTCGGGAACAGTTTTTCGGCGTTCCGACGGTCGATCGATGCGCGTGCGCTATCGTCAAGTGAGTAGCGTTCGTACATCCCGGTAAACGCGCCCACGATCGGATCCGCGGCATAAGGCCAGTCGGTCGCGTACAGCACGTGATCGGGTTGCGCCAACCCGAGCAGGCTCGGCAGCGCGGTAGGACTCCCGGAAAGTGCGATATCGAAATAAAATTTCTGCAACTGCGCGAGTCCGTCCGCGAAATCTCTCTTCGGCGATGCTGCCCCGGCGATTCGGTACGCGGCGTACGGTACGAATCCTCCCGCATGCGACAAGATCACCTTCAAGTCGGGACAGCGCTCCAGCGTGCCGGAGCCCGCAATCCGAACCGCCGCGCGCGTCGTGTCGAGCAGGAAGTCGGCGATATACGGCGGCATCCCCTTGGGCGGATCGACACCGAACAGGTACGACGGATGCACGAACACGACCGCGCCCCGCCTGTTCAATTCGTCGAACAGCGGGTCGAAGACGCTCTCGCCGAGGTAAATCCCGCGGCTGTTGGCAAGCACCACAACGCCGTCAGCGTCGAGCTTGTCGAACGAATAGGCGACTTCATCCAGCGATCCTTTGACATCGGGCAGGCACAACGTCGCGAAAAACCCGAATCGGCTCGGATGCTCGCGCACGACCTGCGCAGCGTACTCGTTCATCTCGCGCGCCTTCTCTCGCGCTTCAGCGTCGTCGCCAAGATGAACTCCCGGTGTCGATACGGACAGAATCGCAGTCTGAATGTTGTACTTGTCCATCAACGCGATGGCGCTATCGACGCTCCATTCCGGGATCGGAAGCCCACCGGCATCCAGACCTTTTCGTCTGAGCCACTCTGCGTACGCGGCCGGCACAATATGATGATGAGTATCGATACGTCCGAGAGTAGCCATTTCGTTTCTCCCAACTTTGCGAGGCGAGTTTTCGATTCGTCCCGCTAAAAGACCATCTCCAACTTGGTCGCGCCCAGGATCATTCCGCCGACCGCCCGGGCCAACGGATCGGGAGTCAGGTATGCGTGGGCCAGCGCGGCTTGGAGATCCTGGAAACGGCGCTGAATCGGATCGCTAAGGAAGGTCGAACGACCGCTCGCCGCTCGGAACAAAGACGCGACGGCCTGCCCGACCAGCTCGCATCCGCGATTCATGTTCCAGCGCACTTGCGCCCGCTGCTGCATCGATACCGGCTCGCGCGCCTCGGCCATTTGCCACAACTCGATCGCGTCGGCACGCACCCGAGTGATCGAGGCGTCGAGATACCAGGTCGCGGTGGCGATACGCTCCTGAATCAGCGCGTCGTCGGCTGCGCGGCCCCCCGAGCCGAGTTTGCGATCGCGTGTCGCGACGATCCATGCGTCAACGAATCCGCGTGCCGAGCCGAGCGCCGATACCGCAATCGCCATGTTGAACACCACCGACCACGGGAGCCGGTAGAGCGGACCCTGATTTACTTCCTGTCCGGGCAACGGAAGGTTCGTCGCGTAGTCGAGATGAGACTGCGTCCGATACTCGGGAATGAACGCGTCTTCGACAACGATATCCTTGCTGCCGGTGCCCTTGAGGCCGGCGACGTGCCAGTTGTCGTCGATCCGGTATTGATCGGACAGAAGCAGGAACGAACGAAAATCGCGTACCTGATTTCCACCGATCTCTCGCGATCCGCAGAGCGCGCCCAACATCACGCCGCGACAATGATCGCATCCCGACGAGAATGACCATCGTCCCGAAAGCTTGTACCCGCCGGGGACTTTTTCCGCTTTACCAGTAGGATTGTAAGACGACGAGTGCATCGCCGTCGGATCCCCGTCCCACATCTCGCGCTGCGCCTTGTCGTTAAAGAGTGCGAGCTGCCACGGATGCACTCCGATCACGCCCGCAACCCAACCTGCCGACGGCGACACTCGCGAGATCTCGATCATCGCGTCGACGAAGTCCAGCAGCGGAACTTCGCCGCCGCCAAAGCGAGCGGGCTGCAGCGCCCGGAGAAAGCCGCCATCGAGCAAGAGCTTCCAGCTGCTATCGCTGAGCCGCCGCAGCCGATCGTCCTCGCCGCAGTTGGCCGCAAGAAGAGGTGCAATCCTTCTCGCTTGCGCAACCAAGCTCATCGTTCCGCCGCTCGAATTAGAGTCATCCATAAAAGACGGTTGCACCGTACGCAGCATTTTTCCAGCGTCAACACGCCAACACTCAGGCGCGCGCACCGGCGACTCTGAATTGCCGTGTGCCAGTGGCACCTCCCTGACCGGGAGAGGTCGACGCATCGTCTTCGAGGCTGGCGGGTGAGGGTCCGAATACCAAATTCCGCGGTGCCAGAATTTCTCGGCCCCGCTACCTGCGCGGCTCAGTTCTTTAGGAGATTGACTGAGTCAGTCAGTTATTCTATGGTCCGGCGCATGTCCCGCTCCCGACCCCCTGATCGACTCGCACAGCTCATGGACGCCGCCATCGAGGTGTTCATCGCCAAAGGCTATCGGCGCACCCAGATGTCCGACGTCGCCCGCGCCGCCGGCGTTTCCCAGGGCACCCTCTACAACTACGTCGAGAGCAAGGAAGCGCTCTTCTACCTGATCATCGATCGCGGACTGATCGGCGCGGTACCGCCGACCTTGGGCGAAATGAAGGTTCGCACCCCGGCGCCCGGGGAGACGATCGCGCGACTGCGCCATCGCATCAATACCGAACTGCGCGTGCCCGAACTCGAACGCGCGCTAGCGCGATCCTCGGTCGCCGATCCGAACGCCGAGCTGAAGGTGATCGTCCACCAGTATTACGCGGCGATCGCCCGGCTCGGCCGCGGATTGGATTTGATCGAAAGATCCGCCATCGACCTGCCCGAGTTGGGACAGCTCCTTTACGTCGAGCGCCGCCGTTCGTTCGTCGCGCAGCTCACGCGCTATCTCGAAAGCCGGATCGCATCGGGCGCCTTTCGGCCGCTGCCGCATCCCGCCACTGCCGCGCGCCTGATCCTCGAAACGGTGGTCTGGTTTTCGCGTCATCGCCACCGGACGCCGGATTCCGCGATGATCACCGACCAGGCCGCACTCGAAACCACAGTCGATTTTCTCGTCGGTGGACTTCTTGCGCGTACCCGACAGAGCAAATCGCGGGCGCGACGCACGAAAAAAACCATCGGAGCGCGCGGCTCGCAGGCATCCGCGCAGTCGCGGTGATTTTTTCTGCTTCGGGGAGGACGACATGAAACTACTTGGCTTGCCGAGAGTCCGCACGTTCGTCGCTGTATGCATGATGACCACGGCGTTCGCGATGCCGACGTTCGGCGCCGGCCAGGATTCATCGAGCGAATGGCCATCCTATGGAAACGACCCGGGCGGACAACGCTACTCGCCGCTGGATCAGATCAATCGCGACAACGTCGCGCAGCTCAAGGTCGCGTGGACCTATCACACCGGCGACGTCTCCAACGGCTGGAAGACCAAGCGCAAGACCTCTTTCGAAAACACGCCGATCGTGATCGACGGCACGATGTATCTTTCGACGCCGTTCAACCGCGTGATCGCACTCGACCCCGCGACCGGCCACGAGAAATGGACCTTCGATCCCAAGATCGATCTGCAGGCGAGTTACTCCGAGGGACTGATCAATCGCGGCGTGTCGAGTTGGGTCGACTCATCGCGCGCACCGGGCCAACCGTGCGCCCGCCGAATTTTTATCGCGACTATCGACGCGCGCCTCATAGAGCTCGACGCGGCCACCGGTAAAGCATGCAGCGACTTCGGCGAGAATGGGCAAATAAATCTCAAGACCGCGGGAATCAACGTGCAGACCGTTTACAATGGCGAGTACGAGGAAACCTCGCCGCCTGCGATCATTGACGATCTCGTAATCGTCGGTTCCGCAATCGGCGACAACACCCGCGTCAACGAGCCGCCCGGGATGGTCCGCGCGTTCGATACTCGCACCGGCGCGCTCAGATGGTCGTTCAATCCGATTCCCAAGTCCCATGACGATCCAGGCTGGAAGGAATGGAAACCGGCGCAGGCGCAAACGACCGGCGCCGCAAATGTATGGTCGATAATTTCTGTCGACCCGCAAAACGATCTGGTGTTTCTTCCCGGCGCAAGCGCGAGTCCCGATTATTACGGCGGTGACCGCCTCGGCTCGAATCTCTACGCCGACGCACTCGTCGCGCTGCACGCGAAGACGGGCAAGATCGCGTGGGCATTTCAAACCACGCATCACAATCTCTGGGACTACGACATCCCCTCGATGCCGCTGCTGTGCACGATTCATCACGCCGGCGCCGATATCCCCGCGGTCGTGCAGGGCACCAAGCGCGGCAGCCTGTTCATCTTCAATCGCGTGACCGGCGAGCCGATCTTTCCGATCACCGAAAAGCCGGTGCCTAAGTCCGACGTCCCCGGCGAGGAAGCGTCGCCCACCCAGCCGTTTCCAGAATTGCCGCCGCCGATTGTGCCGCAGACGGTCTCCGCCGCCGACGCGTTCGGCGTAACTTTTTTCGATCGCCGCCAATGCCGCAAGCGGATGGAAGCGCTCCGCTCGGAAGGCATCTTCACCCCGCCTTCGATAAAAGGATCGCTGTTGATTCCCGGCAATGCCGGCGGCATGAACTGGAGCAGCGCCGCCTTCGACCCCAAGCGTCAGCTATTCGTCACCAACACCAACAACCTTATCGCCGAGGTTCATCTGATCCCGCGCGACCAATTCACCGAGCGGTCAACTTCCCTCACGCGCGGCTTCGGTGTCGAATACACCGAACAGAACGGCACCCCTTACGGAATGAGCCGCGTGATCATGCTGTCGTCGCTCGGACTCCCATGCAATCCGCCGCCGTGGGGTTCACTCACCGCGGTGGATCTTTCGAGCGGACAGATCAAATGGACCGTCCCGCTCGGCAATATTCTGGGCACCTCCAAACTCGGGTCGATCCTGCCCGATCCCGGCTGGGGCACGCCTAATTTCGGCGGCGCGATCGTCACCGCCGGCGGATTGGTCTTCATCGGCGCCTCGATGGATCCAGCGTTCCGCGCCTTCGACGTAGAGAGCGGCAAGCTGCTATGGAAGACCGAACTCCCTGCCGGTGGGCAGGCCACGCCGATGACCTACAAGGTGGGCGACAAGCAATACGTCGTGATCGCCGCCGGCGGCCACGGCAAACTCGGCACCAAGCTCGGAGATTCTGTAGTCGCATTCGCGCTCGGGGACGCCGCGTTGGGAGGTAGCAATGGCAACTGATTCCAATCCGCTGAGCACGGAGGAGTTCACGCGCCGTCTGCGCGCGGTCGGCGCGGCCGCCTATCACGACAAGCATCCATTCCATCAGCTGATGCATCAGGGCAAGCTGACCAGGCGCCAGGTCCAGGCGTGGATTGAGAACCGTTTCTACTACCAGGCGATGATCCCGCGCAAAGACGCCGCCATCATCAGCAAGGCCACCGACCAGGGCGTCCGGCGAGCGTGGATGCAACGCGTTATTGACCAGGACGGAATTGGCGAGGAGAAAGGTGGAATCCACAAATGGCTTAAGCTTGCTGAAGCGGCCGGCCTGAATACCGACGACGTGGCTAGTTTCCGCTTCGTGTTGCCCGCGGTCCGCTTCGCTGTCGACGCGTACCTGAACCTGGTCGAGTCGCGGCCGCTCGAGGAAGCAATCGCGTCGTCGCTGACCGAGATGTTCGCGCCCGCAATCATGTCTGAGCGTCTGCCCGCGTTCGAGCAGCATTATCCGTGGATCGAAAAAGACGCGCTCGAATATTTCCGCTCGCGTCTCGTGCAGGCTCCGCGCGACGTCGAATTCGGCTTGCGCTATACGCTCGAACATTGCATCACTCGCCGCCAGCAGGACAAGGCGCTCGAGGTCCTCACGATCAAATGCCACATCCTCTGGTCGCTGCTCGACGCGGTCCACTTCGCCTACGTGACGCCGGGTCTGCTGCCGCCGCTTTTTCCCGCCGATGGAGATCTGCAATGAGCGCGCTCGATCCTTCGGCAAAGCCGCGCCTAGCGCAAAGAGCCCGCCTGCAATGGGACGAGCAGGGACAACGCCACGTGCTGCTGTTTCCGGAAGCCGCGCTGGTGCTCAACCCGACTGCCGCGGAAACGCTGAAACTCTGCGACGGCAATCGCACCGTCGACGCGATCGTAGACGACCTCGCGTCTCGCTTCGGCCAGGAAAATCGCGCGACGATCGCCGAGCACGTCATCGAGCTGCTCGCGCGAATTCGCGAACGCGGCCTGCTGGAGATCTGATGCCGCGGCTCTACACCATCGTCGCCGAGCTGACCTATCGATGCCCGCTGCGATGCGTCTACTGCTCGAATCCGACTGACTTCGCCATCTCGCGCGGCCTCGAACTCACCACCGAAGATTGGTCGCAAGTATTTCGCGACGGCGCCGCGATCGGCGCCTTGCAGTTGCACCTGTCAGGCGGCGAGCCGCTGCTGCGACCGGATCTGCCGACTCTCATCCGCGCCGCCCGCGACAGCGGCCTTTACGTCAACTTGATCACCAGTGGAGCAAGTCTGAACGAGGACAAGCTTCGCGAGTTCTGCGAATGCGGTCTCGACCATATTCAATTGAGTCTTCAGGACAGCGAGCGCGAAAGCGCCGAGCTGATCGCTGGCGTGCGATGCTTCGACGCGAAGCTCGCCGCTGCCGCGCTCATTCGCAGCGCCGGTATCCCGCTGACACTCAACGTCGTGCTGCATCGCTACAACATCGAGCGCATTCCCGTGCTGTGCGACCTCGCTCTCCAACTCGGCGCCGATCGCCTCGAACTCGCGAACACGCAGTACTACGCGTGGGCGATGCAAAATCGCGCCGCACTGCTCCCGACCCGCGAGCAATATGCCGAGGCCGAGCGGATCATCACGTCGCTTCGCGAGAGCTGTCGCGGAAAAATCGAAATCGCATTCGTGCGCGCCGACTACTTCGCTGATAGGCCGAAGGCGTGCATGGGCGGATGGGCCAACAGCTACGTGTGTATCACCCCCAGCGGCGACGTGATGCCATGCCACGCCGCCAGCGTCATCCCCGGACTCCGCTTCGACAATGTGCGGCACACGCGTCTCGCCGATGTGTGGCAGGAGTCCACTGCGCTGAATGCATTTCGCGGCGACGATTGGATGATCGAGCCATGCCGCTCGTGCCCCGAGAAGAAAATCGACTTCGGCGGATGCCGATGCCAGGCGTTCATGCTCACTGGCGACGCGCGCGCGGCCGACCCCGTATGCAGCCTGTCACCGGAACATCAGAGCGTAATCGACGCGGTCGATAACCACGCCATCGCACCACTTATCTATCGCGATTCAAAAAACAGCCGGCGCCTCGCCTCACCGCGATGAATTCACACGTCGAAATCCATTCCGTCGAATGCGATCTCCCAGCCCGCCGCTTCGACTTCGCGCCGCTGCTCCGAGTCTTCATCGAGGATCGGGTTGGTATTGTTGATGTGAATATAGATGCGGCGCTGCTCCGCGAACCTAGCCATATTCTTGAGGCTCCCATTGGGACCGCCGATTGGCAGATGACCCATGGCAAGCGCGGTCTTCGTGCCCGCATCTTGCGCGATCAGTTCGTCGTCGGACCAGCAGGTGCCGTCGAACAGGATGCAGTCGCAGCTCCGGATAATTTGCTCGAGGCGCGGACCTATCTGCTTGATTCCGGGCACGTAGGCGACCGAGCGCCCGCTCCGCTCATCGATAAATCTGAGTCCAATCGTCGCTTCATCAGGACCCGCCTGAAGCCCGAGGTAAGTGGGCGGCTTGCCGGGCACCGCAAACGCTTCGAACAAGATCCCGCTCGCTTTTCCATCCAGTCCAATCAAAGGGCGAGGCTCGGCAAATTCCGTGTAATTAAGTTCGATCTTTTCCCATCTGCTCTGCTTCGGCGCCACAGTCAGCACGCGGAAAATAGCGTTCGATCCACACACCCACCCGCGCACCGTCTCAGTCGCATAAATCAAAACCGGCTGCGATTCGCGCAGCGACAACAACCCCGCGACGTGATCGACATCGGCGTTGGTCAGCACGATCGCCTCTATCGGCGTGTCGCGAGCGCCGCGGCGCGGATGCAGCCCCGCGAATCTCTCGATTTGCTGCCTGATATCCGGGCCGGCGTTCGCGATATACCATCGCTCGCCGTCGGCACTAACCGCGATCGAGGATTGAGTCCTCGCAGTAGCGCGAATCGTGCCGCGGCGCAGCCCGGAACAATTTCTACAGTTACAGTTCCATTGCGGAAAACCGCCGCCCGCCGCAGATCCCAGGACATGAACGCGCATACCGCCTTGACTAGCCTTGCCAGCGCGTCATTGCAAAGGCCAATTGCCTTCGCGTAAAAACATCGTGCAAAAGGAGGTAAACGACAGATGGTATTGGTATGGATCAAGCCCGATTTCGTAGAAGTAAGAATGGACGCCGAGATTAACTGCTACATCCTGACCCTCTAGCAGCTCCGACGCGGGCGCGTGACTACTCCCGAAGCGGGAGGTCACGCGCCCATCCGCGATTGTTCCCCTTCCCTCAAAGGAAGGGGTTAGGGGTTAGGTTCCGGAGCGCGCTCCTCCATCGATCCTATTGCCTTGTTAGTAAGCCGGCCTCTCGCGGCCTGTGGACCTGGCGCTACAACTGGTGAGGCTGGCGCGACAACGGATCGCCAAGTCCTTCACATAGCTTCATAGCTTTTCCGCAATACCGCCGGATGATCGCCTTAGCATAGCCTTTGCATCGTCCGGACTTTGGGATGCCAATCAATGTCGCCAGGACGCCCGAAGACGAAATTGCTTGGGAGCGAGCCAGGGAAAAGGCCCGCGAAGAGTACTCCGACGCCGACGGCGAGCGCTTCTTCAGACTTGTTATGGCGATTTACAAAAAGATGACTCACTACCGCCCACGTTCGAGAACGCGATGGCGCGAACTGCGGTAAAGAATTATCGACGACTCAAATAAAGCGCGATTGCGGATGGTTCGCGATCAGGTTGCGGCGCGCGGAATTCGCGATGCCGCTCTGCTCGACGCCATGCGCAAGGTTCCGCGGGAGTTCTTCGTCCCCCCGCATCTGGCGGAGTTCGCGTACCTCGATACGCCGCTGCCAATCCAGAGCGGCCAGACGATCTCCCAGCCTTACATCGTTGCCTGATGATCGAGGCAGTCACGCCGCGTCCGAGCTATCGCGCGCTAGAAATTGGAACCGGCTCCGGATATGGCGCAGCGGTCCTCGCGCAAGTGGTGGCCGAGTTTTTTACCGTCGAGCGAGATCCG
>WNFC01010325.1_pt1 | contig 12933 bp, 14 predicted proteins | sample 5400541 | NCBI WGS metagenome assembly WNFC01 (sample SAMN13153342, study PRJNA577476) | soil metagenome | isolation source: 120 cm saprolite under Douglas fir tree site 2 hole 2 replicate 1 | place: USA:California | collected 2015-04-18
AGTGGCAGATCACCGGGTCACCAATATCGGCAGTAGCTGAGGAAAAGTTTGGCTCGTCGAGCGTGCAGCGAAGAAGCGTACCAGCGGGCACCAGGATATCCTGAGCCTTCGTGCTCGCTTGGAGCCCCAGAAACACCAATGAGAAAATCAAATAGGCTGAGATGCGTCGCATGTGCTACCTCCCGGTTTGCGGGCCGGCATGCAAAACCAGAAGCTTCGGGACACGAGAAGGGTCTGCCTTGCCAGGCCCACCAAAGTTAACCGCGCGAAAGTTACTCTTTCCCTGGTCGCATGGCAATAGGAAAATTTACATTACTTCAACAAAATAAAGGGGTTACACACGCACACCCACTCTTAAACCCAACAAACCCGAGTCTCCGGGAAAAGTTCTGCATGACACGCCATGCCACGTGAATATTTTAAGATGCAATGAGCATTCCCACCGCTGCCGCAGTCATGACCACGAAGGTGGCCCAGCCCAAATATCTAAGTAACGGCGAATTCATTCGCTTGCCCATTACTCTTTGGCTGCTGGTCAGGAGGATGACAAGCAGGATCAGCGGCGGCGCCAGGAGGCCATTGATTACCGCCGACCAGAACAGCATTTTCACCGCGTTGAAACCCACGCAGTTGAGCGCGAAGCCCAACGCCATGGCTACTGCCATCACGGCGTAGAACTTGCGTGCACTTCTTGGTTTGTCGGCCATGGAGCCACGCCATGCTGCTCCTTCCGCAACGGCATAAGCGCACGATCCAACCAGGACCAGGACGCCCAAGATTCCGGTGCCGATCAGACCCAATGTGAAGAGCAGGTAGGCCCCATCGCCGGCAAGCGGGCGCAGGGCTTCGGCGGCTTGCCGGGCTGTGGCGATATTCGTCTGCCCATGTGCATTTAACGTCGCGGCGGTGGTCAGAATGATGAAATACATGATGAAATTCGAGAAGAGCATACCGGCGATGGTGTCAGCGCGCGCGGTCCTTAACTCCCCGGTGGTCGCGCCCTTGCTCTGGGCGAGGGTTCGGCCGTTGGCTCGCTCTTCTTCAACCTCCTGGGCGGCCTGCCAAAAGAAGAGATAAGGAGAAATCGTGGTGCCCAGAATGGCCACCAGCACCGCCAGGAATCCACGTGACCACTCCAGATGTGGCACGAACGTCACCGCCAGCGCGTGCCTCCAATCGACGTGGGCATAAAACGATGCCAGCACATAGGCAAACAACACGAGCGTCAACCACTTGAAAATCTTCGCGATCAGTTTGTAGGAAGTCCAAAGCAATAACCCGATGATGAAGAGCGCATAGAATGGAATCCAGATCAGTGATCGAATTCCCGTGATGAGTTGAGTTGCTTCCGCCATACCGCCGAGATGAATCATATCCGTGGGAAGCGATGCCCTGCACCAAGGGTGTTCAACGAGTTCGTAAGACACCGGGGCGGTGAATTTTCCGATGGGCGTAATACTTGCAACTGTAATCGCAGCGGCGATAACTGATGACGCAACGAAGTCGACTTCATTTTGTTTTGTCGCTGACGGGTGATGCCTTGGCAGCATGCAGCTTGTTAAAGTCTTTAATAAACACGCGCAAGCCGGAATCCAGAGTGGTTTTTGTATAGCCAGCCGACAGTTGTTCTTTGTAATGTTCCAAATAGAAATCGAGCGGATCACTTGGATCCAAGTCGATGAGGATCAAATCCGCATCGTTCATGACCAGCTTGTTGAAGCGGAGACGATTATTCTTGTAGGACATGTAATTTCCGGCGCGGATATTTTTTACCGGCTTGGCATCTGAACCGCCAAAAACCTGAATAATCTTCTCGCCTTCAATTCGCACGGAAACCACCTTGCCCTCAATATGCGGAGGCGGCAGAATCTGTTCAAGATCAAGGATCAGATCGTCCTCTTCAGCCCTTACACCCGGAACTTTGCCCTCTTTGATCAACCCACCGAGATCGATACCGAAGAGATCCATCAAGCCTTTAACCGGGACATGCATGGCTTTGATTTTCTCGCTGTGCAGTCGAAGTTTTCCGTCGGCCGTGGGTACGAGAATTCCCTCCGTCTCGAACGGGATGTCCCCTTTGTCATGGAGCTTGCCCTTCACTTTCAAGCGCCCTTTCTCAACGATGATGAATAGCCCTGTCAACGGCGAATGCGGACGCGCGAAAACATACGAATTCAGAACGTTTGCCAGGTTTGACGAATCAATGGCGATCTCCGCCGTGCTGATGCGCAGGTTAAACGAGTCCTTGTCGTCGAAGATGGGGAATTCATTTTTGCCAAGGGGCACGAGCTCACCGTTCAGCCATTTTATTTCCACCACCACGGTCTCCGAAAAGTGATACGTGACATTGCGCATCTGCGTTTGGACAGTGCCCTCCGCTTTATCGTTGGTCGGAGAATTTTGACTAGCAACGGTTCCCGGCGCGGCCCCGCAAAGGAGAACGAAAAGAGCCAGGCTTATCAAAAACACTAAAGATAGGGGGAGAGGCGGTACGAAGTTCCTTATGAATTGCAATATTGCACCTCTAGTCGATCTTAGTGTTCATCGGGTGCATGCCTCCCGTGCCCTCGGTCCGTCGGCGATCTCAAGGAATTGTCTAAACCAAATCTTCCGTTTTTGACTTCTCACTCACATGACAGGCTGCACTGGCTTTCCATCTTTCGAGCCGCATGTGACGTCTAAAGAAGCTTGAGACACTCTTCTATCTATTGGCGTTCATTAATCGTTGTCTGGATGACTGTGGCGCCAATTCCAGTAGTGCCGCTGCACCCTGTAGTGTTGTCTGTGGTACTCCCGATAAGATCTGTGTTGTGCTGCCAGGTAACGCCGGTAGGCGCGGTCTTCGCGGTCGTCCCAGTTGTGGTAATCACGATGGTCCCGATCGTAGACGCGGACCTGGACGCTGGCGTCTTGAGGTTTGGGGGCGGCCATGATTGCGGTTGGTGCAGCAACAGCAGTAGCCAAGACTAATAAACTGATGCAACGATTTACCGAGCGCATGATGATGCTCTCCTAGCCCGAGACTCCCGCCTTCAGAATCCCAGTAACTAGTACTCTGCTCCCCTGGCGTCGCGATGTATGTCCCATTCAGCACGCATTTGAGAATAAAAATTTATCCGAAACAAGGTTCTCGCTGATTTGCTTCGAAAGTGGGCAAATCCTGATCCTCCTACTGGCCGAGGAGCGGATATTCTTAATGTGACCCAAAACGCACAGATTCCAAACTCTCGATATGCGAGGCTCGTGCCTTCAAACGAGAAAGTATCGGGAAGGCGCGACGTACGGGGCTAAGAATCGGGCGATCCCGCTCTCCCGCTGGAAGCAGTTCACATGCTCAAGACTTTGCACCATTTTCCGTGGTTCCCTTGGACCTTTCACAGACTATTTTCCGGCTTGTGCAGGGTTTACAAGACGAGTCGCTTGCTTCGCATTGGTTCTGTGGCAGCCACCACCCCAATTGTCTTGATCCTGTGCGGGATTATCTACGTGAGCTACAACCGAACAGACTTGCCCGATTTGGACGCCTTCCTTCGCTTTGAGCCTCCCACCACGGGTCACATCTACGATGCCAATGGGCACGTACTCATCGAATTAGCAAGGGAACGCCGGGAAATCATCCAATATAAGGATATCCCTGAGGTCCTGCGCCAGGCCATCCTTTCGGCCGAAGATGAGAACTTTTTCTCGCATGCGGGCGTGGACTATTCGGTCTTCCCGCGATTGCTCGGCAAGACAAACTTTCGTGCGTTGCTTTTCCGCCGCGGAGGACCAAACCGCGAGAACGCCAGGGAGCCCTGGGTGGCGTTTCCCCAAGGCGGCTCGACGATTACCCAGCAGTTGGTTCGCGGATATTTTCTGCAAAGACTTACAAGCACGAAGACCAGCAATACGCTTCAACACCAAGGTCTTTTCGTCCACGCTCTTGCGATCCTGATTGGTGTCCCGGCCGCAAATAAAGTTTTGCTGAAAGTGGAGGAAATGCTCTCTCGCTGTGGATTGAAGGAGAGATGCAAAAACGCTACGGATCCAAGCGCAGGGCCAAGGAAGAATTACTCGCCCGTTACGCCAGCTTCATTTACTTGGGGAATGGGCGTTATGGCTTCGCAGCAGCCTCACAATACTATTTTGGCATACCGTTATCAGCGCTCACTGCTGATGACGCCGATAAGGCGGCACTTCTGGCGGGCATCACCAAGTCGCCGGGCGAATATGCCCCCACTTCGGCGGACAATCAAAAACCGCTTCGCAGACGAAACCAGATCTTAGCCCTGATGGTTAAGAACCATTTTCTTTCCGCGCAGACAGCGCGGAGCAGCCAGCAGGCTCCAATTCGTCTGGCCGCTCATGTCAATGGTCCCATCGAAGCGCCCGCAGCAGTGGAAAATGTCCTCAATGAGCTTAAAGGACTCGACGCCAACTTCGCTTCCGATATCGGAATTCATCAACTGTTGGAGGGGCGCATCCAGATTTATTCAACGATCGACGATCGCATTCAGCGCTTCGCCAATGCAGCTCTCGAAACTGGCTTGAAACTTTATGAAAATCGTCATCCTCGGAACACCGGGCTGATTCAAGGTTCCGTGGTTGTGCTGCGGAACAGTGACTCCGCCATCCTCGCCGAGGCAGGTGGGCGACGCAGCTATAAAGGTCACAACACTACGTACAGCGACTATAACCGCGTAACTCAGTCCGTCCGCCAGCCCGGCTCGGCCATGAAGCCGATTGTCTATCTAGCGGCATTTCGTCAAGGCGCTCTGGACCTCGATACTCCGGTGCCCGACAATCCCATCTCAGTGGCCACATCGCCAGACCGCCCGCCGAAGTGGATCTCCAATTTCGATAACCAATTTAAAGGCATTATCCCAGCCCGGCAGGCGTTGGCGGAGTCGAGAAACTCGGTCGCCATTTGGATCATTCAACAAATCGGAATCGATTCGGTTTTGAACACGGCCCGGGACGTTGGCATCCGCACCGCTTTGCAGCGTTACCAAACTACCGCCCTCGGCGCCTCCGAAGTTACTTTGCTGGAACTTGCAAACGCTTATCGCATGATGGCTAGCGGTATTTATGCCGAGCCTTACGTGATTGCAAGAATCGAACACAATGGGGGAGCTGTGATTTACAACCATCCCTTGACCTGCTGTTCGATCAGCGAGAGTGGATTGGAGCTATCCATGATCCAGGAAGGATTGCGGGGCGTTGTGCGCATTCCGTCGGGGACAGCGCACGCGCTCGACGCGCGTACCTTCCCAATCCCGGTGATGGGTAAGACGGGCACGACAAACAACTATCGGGATGCTCTTTTTCTGGGGTCTACTTACGGCCCCGATGGAATTACCGTGGCAGTGCGCATCGGGTTCGATGACAACCGCTCCCTGGGCGGAATGGAAACTGGTGGTAGAGCCGCGCTTCCGATATTCAAAGAGGTCATGCTGAATACCTACCAAGCAAACCTCGTTGGCCCTGCGCCATCTTTTCCGGCAGACATGGAAGAAAACATTCAAACTTATCTGAGTGGCGGGCTTGCGGCAAAGGATGCAAGGCTCTTTTTCAAATTGCCGAATACTGGCGAAGCCGCAGAAGATCGAAAGAGATCTTGCCGTGCTTCAGACACGATATTGCCAACAAACGTTTGCGAGCTGCCGCTCATCCCCTTGCCTGTCGTTTACCAGCGTAGAGATGAGCGTGGCCGGATCGTCTTTACGAACGAGTGAAAGTCCTTGCGCGTTTAATTGCGATCATCCTCTCCTTGCAATCAGCCTTTAGTTCCCGCCAAACGCACGGTACCTCTCCCCAGATAGACAGTAGGCCGAATTACGAAAACTGTTAACCGGTGATCTAGCGCGCTGATTCGGGGCTGAGTTTCTGGGACGTTGCGCGAGTTGTGTCCGCAGAAAGAACACTGCCGGGAGGCACGAAGGTGTTCACAATTGTACAGACCCCTGCCTTCGTCGCCGCTAGCATGACTCCTGGCTGGGAGCTAGACAGCGACTGTGCAGACGAGTCTATCAATCCTTGGAAAAAACCTAGGCGACTAGACGAGTTGTCGGTCTGCTCTTTCGCTTCTCAATTCGAACGTTCGGAGGTAAAGGATGAAAGTGAAGATCACGATGGTATTTCTGGCACTGTTCGTGTTTGCGGCCACTGCCGGACTGGCCACTGCGCAGGACACAACTAAAACTACCCATAAGAAAACACGGTCGCTCTCCGGCTGCCTTCAAAAGGGCGACGAGGCCAATGAGTACAGGCTTACTACGGCGAAAGGCGGCACCTGGGAGATCAAGAGCGATACCCTCAAGCTCGGCGATCATGTCGGTCATACCGTTACACTAACCGGCGTCGTCTCCAATGCCAAAATGCACGGCATGAAGGAAGACGCGAAGGCCGAGGCAAAAGAGCACGGCGTGGACAAGGACTCCACCGAGCACGGTCACATGACTGCCACGTACTTGAAGATGGTCAGCGACAGTTGCAAAAAGTAACGTTCGTCGCACATTCTTGAATTCCCGTCCCTTACTGGCCTTCTAAAGGTCACGAGGGCGATTTGTGGCTCCAAGCAGATAATCTCCCGGAATCTGCACCTTAAGGGCGAATTGTTGAGAATCACGGTGACATTTCGCATCTTCGTCTCAAGGCTTTTGTGCGCTTAAATGTTCTTGCCGGCCCTCTAGCTTTTTTCTCTCCGCAGTCCTCAGAGTCCTATCGAGGAAACCAACCGCTCCAACCCATACGGCGGCCGCACAATATCCTGCGATGACGTCGCTGGGATAATGCACTCCCAGATAAATGCGCGAAAATCCGATCATTCCAACCAGGAGCACAGCGGCCATCCATATGCAGAATCTAGCAACCCGTCCGCGCGCACGTGCGGCGAGAATCGCAGCGAGTATTCCGTAAAAACAGAGTGAGCCTAGCGCGTGGCCGCTCGGGAAACTATACGAGCTTGGCGTGGCGCCGAAAAAGGCAACCGGCCGGGGCCGATGGAAGGCGTGCTTCAATGCGACATCGAGCGCAGCTACACCGAGCATCGTGATCGCCAGCAATGCAGCCGTCCGATCGTTGCTAAAGTAAAGAGACACGCAAATTGCCACCAGGCACATGGCGGTCACCGCAGCGACTGACCCAAGAAATGAGAATACCTGCATCAATCGGGTAAGGCCGGGCGTAGCGTGTTGGTGGACGGCAATTCTCAAGTACGCATCGAATTGCTGTGTGTCTCCCTCGAGCATCTCTTCCGCCAGCCACCCGAAGACGAAAAGCGCTGTCGCGGCGATCAGAAGGGCGCCCAGGAGAAAGAAGCCGCTGTTTATTTTCTTTGGTTTATCCATGTCGTCGGATTTGGGAAGATCCGGAATCTTAACCGTTCCAACTCGATTGTTCGATCGCAACTGGATTCCCGGGAGAAATGCGCTTCTCGGAATGCAACACGCTTCTTAAACAGACAACTGGGCAACTAACGGGGTTTTTGTACAGCGTCTACGTCCTTATCGCCTTTCCCCTTGGAAAATACCGGGTTATCGATCGTTCCGCCGATTCGAAAGGGAAATTGCAACTTACCGTCTTTTAATGCGGCTCCGGACAGTCGAGCGACTGTGTTGGTGAAAAAGCTTTCTTTGGTCGTAATCTCCGCCAATCCGCGATAGTTCAATTCGTCAGAACCTGACAGGCTGACACTACCTGAGCCGTCCACGTCGACTCCGTAGCCGTCAATATCTATCACCTTGCTTGAAATCCGCTGATTGGCCAGCTCGAGATCAGTAGTTATCAAGTTAAACGCGGAAGGATCATTCTTGGCCGGGCCCAGATCGTTGAAGTGCGCCAGCTTCATCAAATTCGCGTTGAGCTTGAGACTCGGCACCTGCCCGTTGCGCACCGTTATGCGTCCTCCCCCGTGGATTCCCGCCAGCGGACGGGACGAGTGCTCGATCTCGCCCGCTAACTTTATGTCTCCTTCCATCTTTCCCGTCATCCTTCCGCCGCCGTTTGGGAAGGCCGCCAAAAGCTGGGCCACATTAATTCCACTGAATCGCGCATTGGCCTTAAAGCTTGCATTTTTCCCTGACAAGTCGAAGACCAGGTCGCCCACGGCATTCCCGCCATACCCTTCTGCTTTGACATCCTCAAAAGAAATGTGTCTCGCCCCCAATGCAAATTTGGATTTCAGATTTCTCATCTCGACCGAGCCGAAACGCAGAAGGCCCGCTTTCAGGCTGCCCTGACCATCCATCGAGGAAGAAGAAGGATTGATAATTCCCACGAGGTTGACCTGCTCCAACTCACAGTAGATCTCATGGGCTTCGAAGAAGATGGGGCCCGCCGCGTCGGATGGCAGCAGGTTCGACGCGATCAGTTGCCCCCGCTTAACTTGCACCCGCGAAATCACTCCGAGTGGAAACGTGTTCTGTAAAGCTTTTGCTTGTGGATTCTCGAAGTTCCACGGGCCGTCGGGATCCGAAGTCATATTCAGGATCGGTTCCTCCAGCACCAGCGACTTGATGACTACCTGCCGGTGCAGGAGTGCCCCAACGCTTAACTCAGCATCGATGCGCGACACCTGAACGACATAACCGCGCGGAAATATGGGAGGGTTCTTCACGCCAAAATGATCAATGTGAATCGCTACCGGGAAAAAAGTGAGTGCCAGCCGCCCGATTTCGACCTGCTTGCCAGTTTTCTCTTGCAGATAGGAGATCACTCGGGGCCGGTAGCGATCCACTCGAATTAGTGCGGGTGCAACGAAAATAACTGTAAGCAAGAGCAACGCGGCGATCCCAGCCCCGATAAGCCCGGTTCTTCGGCGTATGGCCATGAGTGACCTCCAGAATACAGTTGTTCTCGCGCGACGAGGAGGCTCCGAGAAGTTGGAACTGCCACCGTTTCGCAGCGATTAAATCGCGTACGCCGGGAGGAGCCCCCGCGACTTTGAGCAGAGAGTGCGGCTGAAGCCATGACCAAGAGCATTACCACCCGGGAGTTAGCAAGGATTCTCGTTATGACTCAAGGGCAGCAAAGCCAAAGGCCTCCCAGAATCAGAGCCCATGAACACGTTAGCGCATCAAGAGTTGAGCGTCTGTCTGGAAAGGAACATATCTACCAGAACGAGTCGGTCTTTCCCGAAAGTGTGCCCATCCAAAACTATCTCATAGGAGCGGTGCAGTCGAAAACTTGGGTCCACTTGGGTCCAAATGCTGACAAATTAGGTCCAAAACCATGTCCTATGACGCAGAACAAAGCTAGACGGACCAATCAGATAGCGTTTCTACCGCTACCTTGGGCGCAGGAGGCCCCCGGTTCAAATCTCGGCGCCCCGACCACTTACTCCTTTATTTTCAGTGAACTGTTCCGGATACTGCAGCGTCAGAAACGAACTTGGGTCCAAGTGCAGAGTGGCTCTCGCTGGCGAAAATCGCTGGTCGGTTTGGCATTGAGCCAGAGGGGATCGCCCAGAGTTCCATCAAGTATCAGAAACACTCCACCGCTGATTCCTGAGTTGGCATTCTTGGGGTCGGCTCAGCGCCGAGGTCGTGCGTCCATCCATCCAAGAGTTGACCCGCGCCAGGACCAAGAACCAGAAACAAAAAGGGCAGCTTGGTGAGGAGCTGCCCTTTTTCCGTCCCCAGGGGAGAGACGGGCCGCCAATTGCCCGGCCGGAACTACGGCAGGTAATAGCGGAAAGAGGTGAACACCATGTTGTCGACGGCCTTGGGCTGAATGCCTCCCGCCCCGGACCAGCCGCTCTTGGTTATGTACGAGTACTGGAGACCCCAACGGACTCCACCCTTCGGACCCTGGTACATCTTATGCCAGAACCCCAGGGTACCTTCTTGAATGAAGCGGATGTCACCCGCGCACGAGCCGGCCCCAGGCGCGGAAGTCCCCGCAGGAGGCGCCTCAGCGCCACAGTTTGTGTTGTTGGCAAACGGAGAGCCATAGCCTCCGGTTTTGTTGTTGGCAGTGGTGTGCGTGGTGATGGTCGTCGCCGTTGTTATAAAGCCGCTCGCCGGGCAGCCCGGAGTACCGATGACGCAGGTTGTAGTTGAATAGGATTGGCTGGTCGTAATGTTGTCGGTCATGTAGCCAGCGTAAGCAGCGCGCCAGGCGTATTCCCCGCCGTAGTTCAGGTAGATATCCAACTTCGGGTTCGGATGGAACTCGATGGTGGCGAGCCCGTGAGCGGTACGAAGCAACGCCTGCGTGCCGTCCGGACGGAAGGTCAAATCGGCAAGCTGGGCTGCACCGTAACGGCCCACGCCATCGCCCGCCAGGCCTTTCACGCCAAAATCCACCTTCTTGGCAAACAGAGGTATGCGAGCTACGGCTCCTACGCCACCTCCTGTACGCGTATCATTGAAGCCTCCGATAGCGGAGGGGGCCGTATTCGTGCAAGTACCAGAATTGCCCGCCAGTGCGGGGCCAGTGATGATTACCGTTGCGCTGGCGAGCGGGGTGACGACTGCGCAAGGATAGATCCGGTTGCGGAAAGTGCTCAGGATTCCGAACAACTCATAATGTCCGTACCCGGGATCCGCCGCTGCCTTGAAGACAAAATCCGGAGCTTTGTTAACTGTGTAGCCGGTAGCGTCGAACGCGTTGTACAAGCCTCCGCCCGCGCCTGGGGCGTTAATAAAGAAGTTCTGCGTGGTAGCGCCGGTCGCCGATGTGACAGTGGAGAACCCACGACCACCGAACGTCGACTGCGGGCCTTCCACTGAAACGCCGACCGCGAACTTGCCACCGAAATCCTTGACAACGCGGAAACCGTACCCCCGTGCGTAAGTGAAGCCCACCGTGTAGTTGACGTCGATCGTCATCGGCAGAACTTCCTGGCGGTTCTGGATGCCCTTCCGGGTCTCAGTCGCTAGCGTCCACATTTGACCGCCGGTAAACTGCCAGCCGCTATCAAATGCCGCCTGTCCCCATAATTGGCGCTGGCGGAGAACGTAGCTATTGGTCTGCCGGTTGTTGGAGGTCGTGCCCGCGCCGAAAAAGTCTGCCTCGTAGTAGGCGCTTACTTTAGCGCTGCCGACTTTCGTGTCGGCGAGGACGCCGATTCGGGATTGACGACCCGAGAAGTTGCTTTCGGTAACTTTACTCAGCGCATTTCCGGGGTACGGGATGGCATTCATCGGAGTGGGAATGTCCCCGCTGGTGGCCCGCTGGCGGAAAACCGTCTCGGCCGCGATGAACCCGACCGGGGTGATGTTGATGCCCTTATACTTGATTGCCGGGGGGCCGGCTTCTTCCGCTTTCTTGGCGTCGGCCTGTTCCTTGGCCACCGTAGTCTTCAGGACTTCGTTGCTGGCCTTCAAGGCGCTGACCGACGAGTTGAGTGAAACCGCCTCGGACTTCGCTTCTGCAGTGGTGTTCACCGCTTCGGTGGCTTTGGTGCTCGCTTCGGTTGCCCGAGCGTTCGCCGCCGCCGCCGCTTCGCGAGCTTCGTCGATCTGGCGGTCGCGCTTGGCGAGCTCCTCCTTCAGCATCTGAAGCTGCTCCTGCTGCGACTGCAAAGTCTGGCGGAGCTCTTCGAGTTGCGCCGCGATGGCTGCGTTGGAGCTCTCAGCCTTCTTGGCCGCTTTGGGTTTCGCCGGCTGAGCCGCCGTGGCAGGTTGTGAATCGGCGTTCTTGGGCGTATCAGCAAAAGCAGTTCCGGAAACGAGGAACATCGATAGTGTGAGTGCTGCTAGTTGTCGAGACAGACCGAAAAAAGCGTACCTGGTTACTGTCTCTTCCGCTGGCCCGTCGTGGGAAACACCAAGTCATCCAAAATCCCCCTAAAGGGCGGCTTCCCCTCGGCACCGCGAGGAGGGACCTACTTCGGTGGGGAAATCGTATAAGCGCGGACGATTTGGGTCAAGCAATATTGGTATTCGGTTATCGGCCAAGCCAGGTTTTAGTCTTCCGCAGTTCGGCCCGGCTGAAATTACGCGAGAGAGCCGAGCCGAGACCGAGATTGTGGCGGGAGTGTGCGAGGTCGAACGCAGGTCGGGCTATCTATCAACAGAAAAGCTGCTATGAATCAGTTTTGTTTATGCTAGAATCCCGCCGTTGAGCCACGACCAACGAGGGACAATCCAGGGCCACGGCCAGGAGAAAAACTAGTCTAATTTAGAATAGTTCAGACTAGTCTAAATTAGACTAGTCCATAGATCGGTTTCCACCCAGGGCCGTGACACGATGGCTCATCCCTGCGCCATCAACTGGAAGCGTCTCTCACCAGAAAGGGGGCTCTCAAAAATGCATCGGTTCCCTATTCCCTCGACGGAAATCACCCAGGTAGGCTATCAGGAAGATTCGGAGACGCTCGAAATCCAGTTCGTGAAGGGCGGGGTCTATCAATTTTTCAATGTGCCTTCAACAGTGTTCGATGAATTTATGAGCGCCCCCTCCAAAGAGGGCTACTACCATTCGAAAATTGGCGAGCGCTTCCCCTGCTCACGCATTTCGTGATGGCGATTTGGTTTTGCTAGACAGCTTCAGGGAAGGATCGCCCATGCAGTCTTTCCCTGGCTTCTAGAGGCTGGCTCAACTGATTTCCCGCCGCAGCATGCAGACCTGCGCTGAGTTTGTTGAGGGTTACTTCGTCCGCTCACCGCTGAGCGGAATTCTCTTGGTTTAAATCCTGAAAACAGGTTGCTTAGCAGTTCTCCAGGTCGCGCTTCTTTCCGTACCGATATGCCAGCGCAACGCCGAGAGTCATGAACCCGGCAGGCGGAAGAACCAACACGATCACGCCTTTGCTGATGGCCCTTTGCCCGTCCTTGGAGGCAGCCACCGCGGAGCTGTAGCACATGGCACATCCCTGGCTGAAGGCAGGTGCGGCCCATGAGAAGAAAACTAAGACTAGAAATGCGAAACGAACTTTCATTTCACTCCGAGTTCAACAATACGCCGAGCATCTGGAAAGAAGAAGATGGTCATCAAAATAAGACAAGC
>WNFC01018443.1_pt1 | contig 12933 bp, 13 predicted proteins | sample 5400541 | NCBI WGS metagenome assembly WNFC01 (sample SAMN13153342, study PRJNA577476) | soil metagenome | isolation source: 120 cm saprolite under Douglas fir tree site 2 hole 2 replicate 1 | place: USA:California | collected 2015-04-18
CGGCAATTTCGTGTGCGAGCCTTACCAGGAAATACAATCGTCGCGATGAACCTCGAGGCCGCCATAGCCACGCAAGACCCACATTACGTGGTCCCTCCGCAGGACCCGCCCTTGTTCGAGATCTATTGGTGTGGGGGTGATAAAGCGGAATTTTGCATTCGCGAATTTCCCGCAGGTTCTCCCCGGTAGCGCTACCGGATTCAATCCCCGTCCGCCGCTCCAGGCAGGAATGGAGCCGCGCTTCGTGGCAATTCGAGCACGGCGCCTTGACACGGCACGTCACCTCCGATAGCGTGCGAAAGGAGTAAAACGCACCGCAATTATTCGTACGATTTGCGAGCCATCTTTTAAGCGGAGAAACTCTTTGCCCGACCCCATCATCACTCTCACGACAGATTTCGGCACCAGCGACCACCTCGTCGGCACGATGAAGGGCGTTATCCTCAACATTAATCCTGCCGTGCGCATCGTGGACCTCAATCATCACGTCACGCCGTTCGACGTCCTCGACGGGGCGCTCTCGATTGCGAATGCCTATAGGTATTTCCCCCCGCGCACCATTCACGTCGTGATTGTGGACCCGGGAGTCGGAACGCAGCGCCGCCCGCTGCTGGTGAGCGGCGAAAAACAGTATTTCATCGCCCCGGACAACGGCGTACTCTCCATGGTTTTCGATCGCGAGTCCTGCACTGTCCGGCACATCACCGCGGAACACTATTTTCTGAATCCGATCAGTCCGACTTTTCACGGCCGGGACATCTTCGCCCCCACCGCCGCGTGGCTTTCGAAGGCCTTTCAGACCGAAGCGTTCGGGGAAGAAATCAGCGATTTCGTGCGATTCGCGGTGCCGAAAGCAAAGCCGGCAGGCCAGGCGGTCAAGGGTGTGGTGTTGCGCGTGGATGCGTTCGGCAACCTGATAACGAATCTCACCACTGAAGATGTTCCCGCCGCGGCGGTCGAGTCGGGCTCCATCAAGCTCTCTGTGGGCGGCAAGGAAATCCGGAAGTTCGCTCAAACCTTTGCTTTGGGAACTCCCGGGGAGCCCATCGCCATCTTCGGTTCGGCCGGCTATCTCGAGATCGCCATAAACCGTGGCAGCGCCGCGCGCACGCTCGGCGCGAATCGCGGCGCGGAAGTTACGCTCGACCTCTCCTGACATTTCCGACAAATCCGGGATCTGTTTCTCTCGGCCCGAGAGCCGGGATTCCCGCCATCTCTCGTACCCAATTGAAAGTGATTCGCGGGGGCCAGAAAAGTTTTTCGTAGCGCCGGCGCCACCGTTGAACTACCGCGGCAGGTCCATTGTCATCAGGAAAGCGCGCGTGCGCGGGTCAAGCCAGTCGCGCAGAGCGTCCCCGAGCAGGTTGAACGCCAGGACCGCCGCCATAATCGCGAGCGCGGGAAACAAAACCATGTGCGGCGCATCGAAGAGGTGATTCCGCGCGTCATTGAGCATGGAGCCCCAACTCGGCGTCGGCGCAATCACGCCAAGCCCTAGAAAACTCAATGTGGACTCCGCCAGAATCGCCCCCGCCATGCCAATCGTCGCCTGGATCAGGACTGGCTGAAGAGTGTTCGGCAGCAAATGGCGCAGCAGGATGCGCGCGTGCGACGCGCCAAGCGATCGCGCGGCCAGGATGAACTCCATTTCGCGGACCTTCAGCACTTGCGCGCGCGCCAGCCGAGCGTACCCCGCCCATCCCGTCACCGTCAGGGCGAGAATCACTTTGTCCAATCCCGGCCCGAGAAAAGCTGCGAACGCAATGGCAAGCAGAATTCCCGGAAACGAAAGAAACGAATTGATCAGGATAATGTTTACGAAGCGGTCGAAGGCTCCGCCGAAATACCCGGCGAGAGAACCAAGCGCGAGGCCTACAACTCCCGCCCCGAGCACCACCGACACCCCAACCAGCAACGAAACTCGCGCGCCGTACAGAGTGCGCGACAGAACATCGCGGCCCAGTTCGTCCGTCCCCAACCAGTGCTGTGCGCCAGGCGGACGCAAGCGCTCCGGCAGACTCTGGGCGGCAGGGTCCCGAGGCGCGAGCCACGGGGCCAAAACGGCCATCAGGACAAGCAACACCGTTACAGCGAGGCCCCAGCGGCCCAACCCGCTCGTGCTCAGAAATTGCCGAATCGGCGATTCCTGCTTCATGAATTCCTTTCGGATCCGCGTTCGAATCAGCCCTGTTGATATTCTCCCATTCGCTCTACATTTGTTGTAGGCCGCGTCTTTAGACGCGGGGGTTTTGCGCCGACTCGAAGAAATTCCTCGTCGCGAAAGCAGCGAGCTACAATTGGCATCATTGCAGCCGCACCCTCGGGTCAACGATCGCATAAACGACGTCCGTGAGCAGGTTCACCACGACATAGGACAAAGCGATCACCAGAATGCAGCCCTGCAGCAAGGGGTAATCTCGCGCGGAAATTGCCTGCACGGCGAGCCGTCCAATCCCAGGCCAGGAGAAAATCGATTCCGTGACAATCGTGCCGGCCAGCAATGAACCAAACTGCAATCCCACGATCGTGATGATGGGAATCAGCGCATTGGGAAAGGCGTGCCGGAACAGCACCGACATCTCCGCGATGCCTTTCGCGCGAGCGGTGCGCACGTAGTCGCTCGAAAGCTCCTCGATCATCGACCCGCGCACCATGCGAGTCAGGATCGCCGCCAGCGCCGCGCCCAACGTGATGGCAGGCAGGATCAGATGGCTCGGGCCGCCGCGCCCCGAAACAGGCAGCCATCCGATCTCCACTGAAAAAATCAGAATCAACACCGGCCCGAGCGCGAAATTGGGAACCGAAAGACCAAGCAGCGTGAAAAATGACGTCGCGCGGTCCGCCCCACTGCCGCGGCGCTTGGCGGAGAATACCCCCGCCGGGATTGCAATGGCGATGCAGACGATCAATGCCGCCAGGGACAATTCAAGAGTGGCGGGGAAACGGTCCAGCACGATCGGGCGCACCGGCGCCGCAAAGCGGAGCGATCTGCCCCAGTCACCGCGTGCGAGCCCCTCGAGGTATCGCGCGTATTGCACACCGAGCGGTTGGTCGAGTCCCAGCGTCAGCGTATGGCGCAACTGCGCGAGATCTTCGGCGCGCGCGTCCTGGCCGAGCATTTGCAGCACGGGATCACCCGGCACGATGTGAATCAGCAGAAAAACCATTGTGAGGATGAGCCATAGCGCGGGCAATGAGTATAGGAGCCGGAGCAGGACGTGTCGAATCATTCCCTTTTCCGCGCGTTCTCCGCGATGGGTCTCGTCTCCGGTGCGGATGCGGGAATCTGCGGCTCCCCCGGCTGTTTCAGGCGCTGGATCTTGATTCGCGCGACGCGACGGCGGTCCATTTCCACGATGGTGAAGCGATATCCTTCGTAGTCAAAACTTTCTCCACCGCGCGGAATAAACCCGAGTTGCGCGAGAACGAAACCTCCGGCCGTCGCGTAGGCAGGATCTTCCGGCAAGGTGATGTTGTACCGTGACTCCAGATCATGCAGGCTGAGCGATGCGTCGAAAATCATCGCTGCATCGGCGCCCTTCCCGACAATGAGGGGCTTCTGCACCACATCGTATTCATCATGAATCTCGCCGACGAGGTGTTCGAGGACGTCCTCCAGTGTTACAAGCCCCAGAATGCTGCCGAATTCGTCCACTACCATGGCCATCTTGGTTTGGCGGGAGCGCAATTCGGCCAGCAGTTCGCTCGCTGGCTTGCTCTCCGGCACAATGAGCACTTCGTGCAGCATGCGCCTCACGCTGAACTCGGGCGCGGACCAGCCCTCCTCGGCTCGGCGCTCGCGGTCCAGCAGCACCCACACGATGTCCTTGATGTGAATATATCCGAGCACGTGGTCCCCCGCTCCTTCAAACACCGGGAGCCGCGAGCGCTGCGTCGTGACGAACACGCGCATCACATCGTCGAGCCCGGCGTCGGCGGTGATGGAATGCACGTCCGGGCGCGGCACCATCAACTCCCGAACTTGCAAGCCGTCCAGCTCAATGGCGCCGAGAATCAGCCTTTCTTCCTCCACGCCGATCAAGCCGCGCTCCCGTGCTTGCTGGATCTGAATCTGCAACTCTTCGGCGGAATGCACAAGCGTGTGGCTCTGCCGGCCGGATAGCCCCAATCCGCTCAGAATCCATCGGCTGGATCCATCGAGCAGATTGATCGCCGGTCGAAATACACCCAGATACCACTGGAAGGGCCGCGCCACCAGCAAAGCTACGGGCCCGGCACGCTGCAGGCTGATACTTTTCGGAACTAATTCACCCAGTACGACGTGCAGAATTGTCAGCAGCAGAAATGCGACGGCGAGTGAAACAGCGTGCACCAGAACGACGGTATGACGCCCCGGAATGTTTGCGACCAGCGGGCTCAACATCGTTGCAAGCATAGCCTCACCGAGCGCTCCCAAACCAAGACTGGTGAGTGTAATGCCGACTTGCACTCCGGAAACGACGCGATCAAGGTGTCCGAGCAAGTCGAGCACGATCCGCGCGCGTGGGTCTCCTTCCTCCATCAATTGCCGGACACGCGAAAGCCGCACGGCGACAAGCGAAAACTCCACCGCCGCGAAGAATCCGTTTACGGTCACCAGCGCCAGTAGTCCCAGCAATCGCAGCGCGATCACGATTTCCTCCGGTGGCCCGATTCTAACAGCCCCAGCACCGCGGCCCAAGCCGCTACTGTGATTCTGTGCGAATCAACGGTTGCCGCGTTTCTTGTTCGATCGGCGGTGTTGGCAACCAGTGCGCCGTACTGCAATGGGTTACCCTCTTCCGCCGAATAGACTGCTTAATTCTCAAGGCGACGAATTTTGCGCATACTTCGTGACGGACTACTCGCAATTTTCCTGCCGCTAGCAGGTGCTGGTGGTTCGGCACAGTAAACCCAGCGTCTTCAGAAAGCGGTTGTTTCGGTTCTCGCGCGTGCATTAGAATGCTGCCTTCATCCTGCGTCCGATTTTCGCGACCCGCAGTGGTGGTTTTCTGGGTTTGAAATTGTCCTTCGCCTGTTTGGCCGTGAAGGCCGGGCATGTCGGCGTTGTGGCGTGGCGTGCGGACTCCACGCGCCGTCGCCAGCCACCTCCGCCAGAGCGCTTCGGCGGCGGCGGATAGCGCTGGCTTTGGCGCGTCGGCGACTCGGAGCCCGCCAAATTAAGAATTCGGCGAATCGAGCAGGGCAGGCGACCGACTTATTCTTGTTCCCAATGGCAGCGATAGCGAAAAATGACCCCCGTGAATCCAACACCGGCAAAAAAACCAGAGCCCGCGAAGAAGCCCGATTTCGAGCATTCGCTGACGCGCCTGGAAGAAATCGTGCAAAAGCTGGAGAGCGCGAACCTTTCGCTCGACGAGGCCATGAAACTGTTCGAGGAAGGCGTGCAACTCTCTCGCGATTGCCAGAAACACTTGGAACAAGCCGAGGGTAAAGTGGAAATTCTGCTAAAGAAGGCTGGCGGCGAGTTGGCCGCGGAGCCATTCGATCCCGAAGCCGAGGAAAAACCCTAGCCAGAAGGCGCGACCGGGCGAACCCGCCACCTGATGAATCTCCCCGCATTTTTCGAAGAGGGCCGAATCGCTGTAGATGCCGCGCTGGAACGGCTAATGCCGGGCGAAGACGTGCCGCCCCCATCGATCCACCGCGCCATGCGCTACAGCGTGCAAGCGGGCGGAAAACGCGTCCGACCTATCCTGTGCCTCGAATCCGCGGGGATTTTTTCTGCCGATGTAACGCCTATTCTGCCCGTTGCCTGCGCGCTCGAGTTCATTCACACCTACTCGCTGATTCACGACGACCTGCCTGCCCTCGACAACGACGACCTGCGGCGCGGCAAGCCAACTTGCCACAAGAAATTCGGCGAAGCGATCGCCATCCTCGCGGGCGATGCGCTGCTGACGCTGGCGTTCGAAACGCTTGCGAACGCGCCTGTCGATCCGGCACGGCGCGTCGCGATCCTTTCCCACGTGGCGGCCTCCGCGGGGACGATCAACGGCATGGTGGGCGGCCAAGTGGCTGACCTCGAAGCAGAGGGGCGCGCGATCGAGCCCGCGGAGCTCGAATACATTCACCGTTCGAAAACGGCCGCGCTGATCCGCGCGTCAGTTGTGGCAGGAGCGATCAGCGGCGGCGCGGACGACGAAAATGTCTCGCGTTTGAAGCGCTTCGGCGAAACAATTGGCTGGGCGTTTCAGGTCGTCGATGACATCCTCGACGTGGAGGAGTCTTCAGCGGCGCTGGGCAAAACCGCGGGAAAAGATGCCGAGCAGCAGAAAGCAACCTATCCGGCACTTTACGGCCTTGAAAGATCGCGCCAGTTTGCGAAGGAGCTGGAGTCGCGCGCCATGGAGGAGCTTGCGCCCTTCGGCCAGCGCGCTGCACGGCTGCAGGAACTCGCGGAAATGATCGTCCATCGCCGCGCGTAGTAGACATCTGAGGCATACCCCTATCGTCCGAGGGAATGCATTTCTTGTAGGCCGCGTCTCTTGCCCTGAGCGAACGCGAAGGGTCAGACGCGGGGATTTTTCTACGAGCCAGCGAAAACCCTCGTCCCGGTAAAACCGGGACGAGCTACAACATCAACGCTTCACTGAACTTTCATTGATGATTGCCAGCACAATTTGCTAATCGCAGTGCCATCTAAACCAAAACTCGAAAAGAAGCGCCTCGACGTGCTGGTCGTCGAGAGGGGACTCGCTGACTCCCGCGAGAAAGCGCAAGCGATGATTTTGGCGGGCGAGGTGCGTGTGAACGGTTCGCGTAGCGACAAGGCTGGAATGCAGGTGGCCACCGATGCGCTAATCGAAATCAGCGGAACCTCGGCGAAATATGCGAGTCGCGGCGGGCTGAAGCTGGAAGGCGCGCTCAAAGACTTCGGTGTCGACGTTTCGGGCAAAACCTGCCTCGATATTGGCGCCTCGACGGGAGGCTTCACCGATTGCTTGCTGGCGCATGGCGCACGCCAGGTTTATGCAATCGACGTAACACCCGAACAGATGGACTGGCGCCTGCAACAAGACGCGCGCGTGAAACGAATCAAGGAGAACGCACGGAATTTGAGACCCGAGCAAATCCCTGAACCGGCGGACCTGGTGACCGTTGACGTATCTTTCATTTCAGTGTCAAAGGTTCTGCCCGCCGTTGTCGCCGCCGCGGGACCTCGCGCGGAATTCTTGATCCTGGTCAAGCCACAGTTCGAACTGGATCGAGGGGACGTCGGCGGGGGCGGCATCGTGCGTGATGAGGCGCTGCACGCGAGAGCCATCGAGCGTGTGCGTAGGGCTGCGGAGGGCGCAGGGTTGCGCGTCGAAGGCGTGCGGCCGAGCCGCCTGGCCGGCGCGGAGGGAAATCAGGAGTTCTTTCTTCATGCGCGGAGCAGGCCAGGTGAGGACCCAAGCTCCGCTGTCTGAAGATCGCGGAAATCCGGTGCGGGCTCTGCTTGCAGCGGCAGATACCGACTGCGGGCGCTACGCGGCGTCGCCAGCCGCCTTCGCCATAGCAGCCCTTGGCTGCGGCGGCAAATAGCTCTGGCTTCCTGCTCGCCTCGCTGCTCCGACCTTCGCCCGCCAGAGCAGCGGGCTTCGCGTCGGCGGGTTGGCGGGCGAGTGGCGCGTCGGTGACTTGAAGCCCTCAATTATAAAGTCTGCGCGATAAATGCTACATTAGGGCGCGCTTTAGAAGCACATCCGGCTAATACAAAAATGATTCGAACAGTAGGAATTATCTCCCGCCCACGCCGCGAAGACATCGCGCGCGTCGTACCGCCTTTAGTCGCATGGCTGCGGGCTCACGGCGCGGAGGTCGTCTGCGATTCCGAGACGGGCGAGTGCATCGGCCCGCTTACGGCGCAAATGCGAAAGCGTGAGGAACTGCCCCGATGCTCCGATTTATTGATTGTGCTGGGCGGCGACGGAACACTTCTTTCCGCAGCACGCCTGGCGGCGGATCGCCAGGTGCCAATCCTCGCCGTGAATCTTGGCGGCATGGGCTTCTTGACGACCGTATCCCAGGATGAGCTCTACCAGATTCTCGAAGAGATCTTCTCGGGCAAGCACAGGGTAAGCGAGCGCGTAATGCTCGAGGCGGAGATTCTTCGCGGCGGCGCCGTCATACGGCGGCAGATTGCACTCAACGACGCCGTCCTCAACAAGGCGGCGCTGGCTCGCATCATGGACGTCGCACTGCGCGTCGACGGCGAATACGTCACAACATACAAAGCCGACGGCCTGATCCTTTCCACGCCGACCGGGTCCACCGCCTATTCTCTGGCGGCGGGCGGACCCATCGTGTATCCAACGGTCGAGGCATTCGTGGCGACTCCGATTTGCCCGCATACGCTGACCAATCGGCCGTTGATGATTCCAGACTCCGCGAGCATCGAAATCGATTTTAAGGCCGAAGACGATGCCGTATTCCTCACTTTTGACGGACAGATCGGCATTGAACTGGCGCGTGAGGATCACATCGTGGTGCGCAAGGCGTCGGAAAAACTTCGCCTGGTGCTCCCGGCAAAGAAATCGTATTTCGAGATCTTACGCAGCAAATTAAAGTGGGGCGAGCGCTAGAGGAAGAAGTTTATCCGCAGATTCACACAGATGAACACTGATGAAACGCCGGGAGCTTGGCGTCGAGAGTCAACAGTTGATAGTCGACAGCTGATAGTTAAGAGTTCCGATCCGAGCGGGTTCTATCCTCAAGCGAAAATTGAGTATTTGCGGTGCGACAGTTATCGAGTGGCTCCGCAGCGACACGGATCGCGATTCACGAGTCACGAATCACGGTTCTGCATCCGTGTTCATCAGTGTGCATCCGTGGTTTCCATTCCGGAGGTTCCCCTACTCGCCGCGAACGAGGTCGGCGCGAGATTCGCGGCGGCGGATCACGCGGAAGCGGCGGCCTGTGACGAGCACTTCGGCGGGGCGCGGCCGGGAATTGTAGTTCGATGCCTCGACGAAACCGTACGCCCCGGCTCCCCACAGCACGAGCACATCGCCTGAAGCGACCTCTCCCAGCGGCCAGTCTTGGACGAAGCAGTCGCCGGATTCGCAGACGGGGCCAACGATGTCGGCGCGACTGAGCGCTCCTGATTTGCGACGCGCGCGTGTGATCGGATGAGTGGCTCCATAGAGCGCGGGCCGCATGAAATCGTTCATCGCGGCATCCACCACGACGAAGGTTCTTCCCCGATTTTGTTTCGTATATAGCACGCGCATCAGAATCACCCCTGCGGGGCCAATCAGCGAACGCCCGGGTTCAATAAGTAGGTGACACCCCAGCGGACGAACGGCGTGAGCCAGTTCCGCAGCGTAGGAGGCCTTCTCCGGCGGCTTCTCCGCGGTGTAACGGATGCCGAGCCCTCCACCGCAATCGAGATAGCGGAGTGCGATGCCTTCGCGCCTGAGGTCGCGGACATATCCCGCCAAGCGCGCCAGCGCGCGGCGGTAGGGCGCAAGCGTCAGTATCTGCGAACCGATGTGCGCACTGATTCCCTGCCACTCGATCCACTTCGAGTCACGCTGCTCAAGGTAGAGGCGCCGCGCGCCGTCCCAATCGATGCCGAACTTGTGGCGATGGTGTCCGGTTGAGATGTGCGGGTGGCCGCCGGCCTGGACATCCGGATTTACTCGAATCGACGCCCCAGCGCGCGTCCGCAAACGCGACGCCTCGGAGAGGAGCAGGTCAAGCTCGGCCGCGGATTCCACGTTGAACAGCAAAACGCGGGCACGCAGGGCCTCGCGGATATCTTCTCGCGACTTGCCCACTCCGGAAAATACGATGCGATTCCCCGGCACGCCGATGCGCCGCAAACGGTAGAGTTCTCCAGCCGAGACGATGTCGAAACTGCTGCCGAGAGCGGCAAAGACGCGCAAGATGCTTAGATTCGAATTGGCTTTCACTGCGTAGCAAATCGTATGAGGAAGTGAGCCGAATGCAGAGTTCATGCGCCGGTAGGCCAGCTCGATGCTCACACGGCTGTATAAATACGCGGGGGTTCCGACCTGCCCGGCGACCTCCTCCGTCGGAACGCCTTCACAAAACAACCGCGATCCACGATACGAGAAGCCAGGTGTATAGCGCACGGGGTCGACGGTTGCCGGGCGGCGCGAACCAGGAGAGTGGGAGGCGGGACCGCTCACTTGACCTTCATCACCACCAGGGTGCGGTCGTCCGTGATGGCGCCCCCTTGGGTGAACTCCTGCACTTCTTCGAGCATCCGGTCGGCCAATTCCCCGGAAGAAAGCCGAGTGTTCTGCTCGAGGATATTTTTCAGCCGGTGGCCGCCGAAGAACTTTCCTTCGCGATTGCTGGCTTCCGTGAGTCCGTCCGAATAGAAAATGAGAATATCTCCTGAAGAAAGTTTAACGCTCCACTCGTCGTAAGTGGCATCGTCAAATATGCCGATCGGGAATCCCTCGAGTTTGAGCTGTTCAACGCGGCCATCCTTCCATAGCAGCGGCTGCGTCTGTCCTGCATTTGCGACACGAAGCATGTGTCGCCCCTTTTGCCAGGTGGCAAAACAAAACGTCATGTAGCGGCCCTCAACACGGCGGTCGCAAACCAGCTGGTTCAGCTGGCGGAGAAGTTCCGCGGGCTGAAGTTTGTGGGGCGCGAGGCTCCGAAGAATGCCGGTCGCGACGGCTCCGTAGAGCGCCGCGGCGCTACCCTTGCCGCTGACATCCCCCAGCGCGACGCCCAATTGCTGCGTGCCGTAGGAGAGAAAATCGTATAGGTCACCGCAAACTTGACGCGCGGAAAGAATCCGGGCGGTCACGCTCCATGCGGGCTTCGTCACGGGCAAGCTGTTCGTACAGGCGGGCGTTTTCGAGCGAGACCGCCAGATGCGCGCCCAGAATCATGAGCGTCTGGACGTGGTCCTCGGTGAAATAGTTCGTCTGCGGGCTCTCGAGATCGAGGACGCCTACCACGCGCCCCTTGTGAATCAGGGGGATCGCCAGCTCGGATCGCGTCTCGGGATTGACCATGATGTAGCGCGAATCCTTTGTGATGTCCGAAACACGAACGGGTTGGCCAGAGGAAATTGCCGCGCCGACGACTCCTTCATTTGGCGTGACGCGCAGCTTTCCTTGCGCGCTCTGGCCGTATTTCACGTCCAGGCGGTGACGGAACACGTTGGTCGACTCGTCGTAAAGCAGGATGCCCAGAATTTGATAGTCGATTACGCGTTTCACGAGTTCCGCGGCGCGGCGCAGCAGTTCCTCCACATCGAGAATCGAATTGGCCTCGCGGCCCACTTCGTTGAGGACCAGGAGCGTGTCGGCCTGGCTGCGGACGCGCTCAAACAGGCGCGCGTTTTCTATGGCGACCGCCAGGCGGCTGGCCATCAACGTCAGGACGCTCTGCTGATCGCGAGTAAAATAATCAAGCTGTGTACTCTGGATGTCGAGCACGCCGATCGACTGGCCCTTTACAACCAGAGGAACCGCCAGTTCCGACCGGACAGAATCGATGATGTTGATGTAGCGGGGGTCTTCGCGAACGTCCGCGACGCGGACGGCTCGGCCCGTGGCCGCTGCCGTTCCCGTGATTCCCTGCCCGAGGGGGATTTGCCAGTCCTTGCTTGCTTGTTCCCCGTAGCCGATGGTAAACCGGTGATAGAGACGGTGCGTGCTCTCGTCCAGCAGCATCACCCCGAAAATTTCGTAGTCGACCAGGCGCTTCACCAGCGTCGCGGTCTTCTGCAACACTTCGTCGAGGTCGAGCGAAGAGTTGATCTCTTCGCTGATTTCGACCAGCGTCGCGAGGATTTCCGCGGGCATGTTGAGCGGTGATTTGGCCTGAACCGGATCCATATATCCCGTACCGCCAATCCTTGAATTCGTCAGCCGTAGCGCGTCGCGCCACGCCCGGAATCCTGACTCTACTCGGAGGGCCAGGCTTCAGAACATGTTTGACAGCCTGTGCGCGAAACGCTTTTGTAGCGTCGGCCTTCAGGCCGACACTGTGGATTCAAGCACATGCCCGCCTGAAGGCGGGCGCTACATAGACCAAAACCTGGTTCTCACACAGACTCTTCAGCCCGGCCGTTTCGAGGTCTTCCGAAAGCGGCTTTAGCCGCTGAAGCTAAGTCGGGTGTGGGCTCTACTTTTACGCTGAACGCCCCGGTCCAGACCGGGGCGTGGAGCCCGCAAAGAAATTGGTTGCGGCTTCGCCGCACTGAGTACGTCCGCCACAATCAGCACACCCGTGTGGACAGCACTCCCCCTAAGAACCATTCAGTATAGCAGGAGGTGATTACGGACTCGTGAAAAACAGGTGAGACATTGTAAAAACGTGCCAGAAAACCTGAGATCGCGACGTTGCGAAATTAATAGGAGGTCCCTGCAGATGCCCCCGCAGAGGACGAGGAAAGGGATGTGGCGCCGACAGCCTGTTCCATGATTTTCACGCTGGCGCTTGCTCCGATTCTCGTAGCGCCTGCGCAGACCATCTTCTTCAAATCTTCGAAACTGCGCACACCGCCGGCAGCCTTCACTCCAATTTCTGAGCCCACGACGGCGCGCATGAGCGCAACATCTTCGGCGGTAGCCCCCGCGGTGCTAAAGCCCGTCGAAGTTTTCACGAAATCGGCCCCCGCTCTCTTAGTCGCGGCTGAGCCACGAACCTTTTCCTCGACCGTGAGGAGCGCGGTTTCCAGAATCACCTTGCAGATGGCGCCTCCGCGATGGCTCGCTTCGACAACGCCGCGAATGTCGGATTCCACTACGTCATCCTGGCCCGACTTGAGCGCCCCGATGTTGATCACCATGTCGATTTCCTGTGCGCCCAGCTTGATCGCTTCTTCGGCTTCGTGAATTTTCACCTGGGACAGCGTTGCGCCGAGCGGGAAGCCCACCACCGTGCAAACTTTGACGCTCGTCCCCCGCAACAACTCCGCCGCGAGAGGCACATTCCAAGGATTGATGCAGACCG
>WNFC01009072.1_pt1 | contig 12932 bp, 10 predicted proteins | sample 5400541 | NCBI WGS metagenome assembly WNFC01 (sample SAMN13153342, study PRJNA577476) | soil metagenome | isolation source: 120 cm saprolite under Douglas fir tree site 2 hole 2 replicate 1 | place: USA:California | collected 2015-04-18
TGCCAACCTTCACGTTCATCCGCAACGCCCACGACTTCGACAACGGCAGTTACTCCAACGTCGGCCGCTTCATCATGGAGGAGCAGCTACTCGGCCGCGACCTTCACCGTCAAGCGATTCCGATGGCGAAGGTCCACGACGTACTGCGTGCGCACGAACGTACCAACGGCACGCCCTACTGGTACCGCAACGGCGACGTGACGAATTTCGGCCCCATAGCCTTTCTGCTCGAGACGGCGTTGCGCGGCCTCGTCGCGCAGAAGGGCTCAGGTTTCCGCGCCCCCACGACGCTCGACGGATGGAGGCGGTTGGCAAGGACTCTCATCGCATCGACCGGGAACCTGTATGGGGTCTATTACGCGGGCGCGGCGGCGCCTGTGGGTGGCGGGGTGGTCGTCGAGGCGATCCCATGGCCATAGCCACGCCCTCCGATCTGCTGTCAGCCGGCGCGGTGGGAAACCAGGCGGACCCGCCGGGAGGCAGGATTCGAGTTCAAATCGCTGGTGCCCCGCGAGGGACTCGAACCCCCGACCCTCTGCTTAGAAGGCAGATGCTCTATCCAGCTGAGCTAGCGGGGCGGCGCCGACATCCCGGAGTCTAGTGCTCGGGCACGAGTGGCGATTCCGGCGAGAATATCCATGGGGTGATGGTGCGTGGCTGAAACGCTGGCGCGACTCAAGGCGATCCTGGCCGAGGTCACCGACCTGCATCGGGCCGCCCTGGTGCTCGACTGGGACCAGGAGACCTACATGCCGCCCGGCGGCGTGGAGAACCGGGCCGAGCAGGCGTCGACGCTGAGCGAGCTCGCGCACCGCCGCTTCACATCCGACGACGTGGGCAGGCTGCTCGAGGAGGCCGAAGGCGCGGTGTCGGGCCGGCCTTTCGACTCCGACGACGCCAGCCTCGTGCGGGTCGCGCGGCGCGATTACGAACAGGCGCGCAAGCTTTCGCCCGAGCTCGTCGCGGAAATCGCGCATGCCGCCTCGGCGGCGCGGCCCCACTGGCAGCGGGCGCGTCGCGAGGCCAACTTCGAGCTCTTCGCTCCATACCTGGAAAAGAACGTCGAGCTCAACAAGCGAGTTGCCGAGGCGCTCGGCTACGAGAAGCGGCCGTACGACGCGCTGCTGGACAGCACCGAGCCCGGCCTCACCACGGATCAGCTGGAAGCGATCTTCGACGAGCTGAAAGCCGCCATCGTGCCGCTCGTCGCCGACATCAAGCGCCACGCGGACGCGGTCGACGACCGCGTGCTGTATCGCGGATTCGACGCGGACAAGCAAGTCCAGTACGCGCTCGATACAGTGGCCAAGCTCGGTTACGACCTCGAGCGGGGCCGGCAGGACATCTCCACGCATCCTTTCAGCATCGCGTTCGGTCCCGGCGACGTCCGCATCACGACGCGCGTCAATCGCGACTTCTTCAACGAGTGCCTGTTCGGCTCGATCCACGAAGCGGGGCATGGGATGTACTTCCAGGGCATCGGCCGCAACATCGACCGGACGATCCTGTGGAACGGCGCATCGCCCGGCGTGCACGAATCGCAGTCGCGGCTCTGGGAAAACCTGGTCGGGCGCAGCCTTCCATTCTGGGAGCACTTCTTCCCCAGCCTGCGCAAGACGTTTCCGGAGCCGCTCGAGGGCATTGACGCGGAGGCCTTCTACAGAGCGGTGAACAAGTCGTACCCATCGCTCATCAGGGTCGAGGCGGACGAGGTCACCTACAACCTGCACGTGCTGCTTCGGTTCGAGCTCGAGAACGACATGCTCGAGGGGAAGCTCATGGTCCGCGACCTGCCCGAGGCGTGGAACGAGCTCTTCAAGTCCTACTTCGGCCTGGATGTGCCCAACGATCGCGAAGGCGTGCTCCAGGACATCCACTGGTCGTTTGTCGCGTTCGCCGAGTTTCCCGGCTACACGTTGGGGAACATCATCGGCGCGCAGCTCATGGAGAAGATCCGCTTGGAGCTCACCGACCTCGACGAGCAGGTCGGGCGGGGCGAGTTTGGAACGCTGCTTGGGTGGTTGCAGGATCGCGTCTACCAGCACGGGCGCAAGTTCACGCCCAACGAGCTGGTCGAGCGTGTCACCGGGCGCCCGCTCTCGCCCAAGCCCTGGATCGCCTACGTGCGCAAGAAATACGGCGGCCTGTACGGCCTGGATTTGACCAAGGACTAGCCGTTCACCTCCTGGTTGTGCGACGAGATTAGCGCGTCGAGACCCTTGACTTCCAAACAAACATTCGCTACACTACGAACATGTGTTCTGCTAATGGGGAGAGGGGGAACTGGACCTCCAATAAGGCTTTCGCAGAGATCAATTCCATCCTCGATCGGCTCGGCGATGAGGACCTCAGGGCTGTGCCAGCCCAAGCCATGGGCGACGACCAAATGGCGCTCCAGCGGATTTGCAATCGGGTGCAGGCCGAAGGACTGCGCCGGCTGCGTCGCTTCGACAAGGGCCAGGGCTATGCCAGCTCCATGGCGCTGAGCGCCAAGGCGTGGCTGCGCTGGAAATGCAACCTGACCTATGGCGCTGCGTCGAACCAGGTCGAGGTGGCGCGGCAGCTGGAGACCCTGCCGCAGACGTCCAAGGCGCTCGCTGACGGCGACATCAGCTACCGACACGCTTCTCTGATCGCGACGACCGCGGAGCAGCTGGGCGACAAGATGGAGGCGCACGCCGAAGAGATCCTGGTCAACGCGGCCAAAGAGCTCGATCCGTTGCGACTGCGGTACGCGACCGCACAACTTCGCCATTGCCTGCAGCCGGATGAGGTCCTCGATGACGCCAAAGCCGCGCATGACCGGCGCTTCCTTTACCTGAGTCAGACCTTCGACGGCATCTTCCGCATCGATGGCCAGCTCGACGCTGATGGCGGGGCAGCCTTGCAGACGGCATTGAACGCGGCCATGGGCCCGCCGGCAGCCGACGACAGTCGCTCTGCTGCCCAGCGCCGCGCCGACGCCCTGACCGACATCGCCCGGCAGCAGCTCGACGGCGGCCGGCTGCCCGAGGTGGGCGGCCAGAAGCCGCACTTGATGATCACGGTCGACATGGCCACGCTCACCAAGGAGCCGGGCTCGCGGGCGGCGGAGCTGGAGTGGGCGCAGCCCATCCCGGCCGAGACCGCCCGCCGCCTGGCCTGCGACTGCACGATCACGCCGGTGCTGCGTGGCGCGGAGTCACATCAGGTCGAGGCCGGTCGAACGAGCCGGGTGATACCGCCATCCATGCGACGAGCGTTGATCGCACGCGACAAGCACTGCCGTTTCCCGGGTTGCGACCGGCCGGCGGCCTGGACAGACGGCCACCATCTCAATCATTGGGCGGATGGCGGGCCGACACTGCCTTTCAACCTTGCGCTGGTTTGCGGTCGGCATCACTACGCCATTCATGAACTGGGATATCGGCTGGAGTGGAGCGCCGACGGCGAGCTGGGGGCGATCCCGCCGTGAGCCAGCGCTACGGTTACCCACTCCGGGGCTATAGCGTTCTCGTAAGTAATGGGCCGCGGAATAACAGTCGCCGCAGCCGTCCTGGCAGTAACTTCGTGTCAGCCGTCGCAGGTCACGACTGGGACGGTGACCGGGGGTATCATCCCGTGCTCCGGGATCCTGGTCCCGAGTGGGCCGCACTATGCGGCCGGAACGGTGACTGTTCTCAAAGGGCAGATTGTGGGTGGGGGCACGGGAAGACTGGTCATGCCCACCACGGCGGTCGCGCGCCAGAGCGTGGCGACCGATGCGATGTATCGATTTGTGCTGGAACCCGGTCCCTACGTTCTGCAGGCGCAATTTCCCCCGCCTTCGAACGTGCTTCCGTTCGCCAGCGTTACCGTTCATGCCGGCGACGAACTGCACGTCGACATCCCCAACATGTGCGTCTGAGCGGATCGCGATCCGAGCCTAAGATCGGTAGGCAAGTTTCCCGGCCATCAACTCGCCGAAGTCGGTCGGCGGGCGCCGGTATGGAGTCAATCGCCCGGCCGAGAGGCGAAGTCCACGGGCGCCGGCGCTTCCCGATTCACTTCCAATCGGAAGATGTCGGGGCGGCCGTAGTGTCCCGCAACGTCGAGGGTCCGCTTCGCGGTTGAGGCCCGCTCCGGATCGCAGTCGGCGAACAGGATCCCGTGCTCTTTGTGGAGCGGCCCCGCAACGACTTCGCCATCCGGCGAGACGACGACCGAATCACCGCCGTTGAACCACTCCTCAAGGTCTGGGAATACCCGAGCGCGTTCGGGAAAGTCGGCCGGGACGTCCTTGCCCCGCATTGCCGTTCCCGTTCCCAGCACCCAGCAGCGGCCTTCCGCCGCGATGTGTCTCATGGTGGACACCCACCTGCTGCCCGCGTCCCACGTCGGAGCGATGTACAGCTCGCAGCCCTGGGCGAACAGGGTGAAGCGCGCCAGTGGCATGTAGTTCTCCCAGCAGATCAGCGAGCCGATCCTCCCCGCCGGTGTCTCGATCACCTGCAGCCCGTGGGCGTCGCCGATTCCCCACACCATCCGCTCGGGATTGGTCGGCATGAGCTTGCGGTGCCGGTTCAAGATCTCGCCGTCCGGTCCGATGAGCACGACGGTGTTGTAGAGAGTGCCGCGGCTGAACTCAGAGTCCCTCTCGTGCACGCCGATCGACACCGTCTGCTTGAGTCGCCGCGCCGCCGCCTGGATCGGCTTCAGATGACCCGCCTTCAGGTCGATTGCGTTCTCCAGCAGCCGGCCGTGGATCTCGCTCGTCAGCTCGAAGTCATCGCCCGGACGCAGCCGCCACAGCCACTCGGGGTATCCGGGCAACCACGTCTCCGGAAATGACACCAGCCGGGCGCCGCCCGCCGCCGCTTCCTCCATCAGCTGCACGCCCCGCCTGATGGTCTTGTCTCGGTGAAGGAGCACCGGTGGATGCTGCACGACCGCGACCCGGTGAGGGCTCGAGGTTGTCTTTCTCGGCATGGCGACATGTTGCGCGCCAAGGGCCACAGTGTCTATCCGGCGGTCGGAAAATCTCCCGCGCGCGCGACCATGCTCGGCAGCTCTTTGCCCGGCTGGAGCCCGAGCCAATGCGAGCACGCGATCAGCGCCTCGAGATCGATCCCGGTGTCGATCCCCAGCCCCCGCAGCAGGTAGACCAGGTCCTCGGTCGCGATGTTGCCGGTGGCCTTCGGCGCAAAGGGGCAGCCACCCGCTCCGCCCACCGAGGCGTCCAGCGATGCCACGCCGCTTTCCACCGCCGCCAAGGCATTCGCGTAGCCCGTGTTTCGGGTGTTGTGGAAGTGCGCGCCGACGGTGGCGCCCAGCTCGCGGGCTCCCTGAACCAGCGCCGTGACCTGCGGCGGCACGCCGACCCCGATGGTGTCCGCTAGGCAGATCTCATCGGGAGGGATGGCCATCAGCCGCTCGACGAGGCCGAGCACCCGCTCGTGCGCGACAACACCCTCGAAAGGGCAGCCGAACGCCACGCTGATCGTCACGGTGACCGGCACCCGGTCCGACCTTGCGCGCGCCACCATCGCCAGCGCCGTCTGCAGCCCCTGCTCGGTGGTGGCATTCTGATTGCGGCGGCCGAACTCGTCGGTGGCCGCGAAGGCGTAGTGGACCTCGTCCACGCCGGCGGCGATCGCCCGCTCGTAGCCGGTGTCGTTCAGGACCAGGCCCGCGTACGACGTGCCCCCACGCCGGTGAAGCGCCGCCATCACGTCCTCCGCGCCGGCCATCTGCGGCACGAGCTTGGGATTGACGAAGCTTGCCGCCTCGAGGCGCTTCAGGCCGGCCGCGGCCAGCCGGTCGCACAGGTCCGCGCGCACAGCCGGTTCGAGCAGCCGCTCTTCGTTCTGCAGGCCGTCCCGCGGTCCGACGTCGCAGACGATCAAGCTCACACAGATAAAGGTAGGGCGGCGAGCTGGGCGGCGAGCCCGATGCCCGCCGCCCCTTGATTCGGATCTAGCTCGGCTTAGCTCGTCTTCGCGAAGTAGGCGTCCTCGCCTTTGCGGGTGATGCCGTTGAATGTCACGTTGTTGCGCATGTCGGTCCAGTAGGCGACGACTCCACCGTCAGAGGTGGCGGCGATGTTGCTGTAGTCGCCCAGGAACGCGGTCGCGTGAGGGAAGCTCGCGTTGAGCGTGCGACCGAACCACCGGTCGCCCTTTGTCGGATCCGAGTTCACGGTCGAAACGGTGTTGGTCGTGAACGACCCATCCGACGCGACCGTAATGACGCTGTATCCGTACATGTGGTTGTTCGGGTCGACCGAGCGGTCGAACGTGCCGATCCGCAGCCGGCCTGCCTTGTCGTAGACGCTCCACGGCTGGAACTGGTCGCCTTTGAGTGCTAACGCCACCGGGGACGACCAATGAGCGCCAGAGTCGAACGACTGGCTCATGACGACGTCTGAGTTGGTCTTCGCCACGTACGGGTTGGCGGGTGCTGGAGTGACGCTGTTGCGCATGTCCGACCAAACGACGGCAAGGTGCGCGGGGTTGGTGGGGTCGGCGGCGATGTTGCCGGCGGCCCAGCTGCGGAACACGCTGTCCTGGTAAGTCTGACGGCCGAAAGCGATCGGGTAGTCGGTTGCGCCATCGATGGTCGTGGCGACCTTCACCGGCGCACCGAGTGCTGCGCCGGTCGTCGGGCTGACCTCTACCACCTCGTAGTCGTCGCGACCGGTGGTCAGGTCCGTGGTGTTTAGAAAGGATACGAATACGCGGCCGTTCGCCGCGACCACGGGGGTGGAGACGAAGGCCTCGAGCAGGTTGCCCGAGATCGTGTTCAGCGCCGACCACGTCTGGCCGCCGTCATGCGTCACGGCGCTGTGAATCGTTGCCGAGACGAAGCCGCCTTTCTGGCCCAGCCGGAAGTCGCCGTACGTGACGATGGCGTTGCCGTTGCCCCATGCCGCGACATATTCCTTGTCCAACAGGTCGCCGACGCCAGTCTCGATGCCGCTGCCCGAGGCCACGCGGACGACGCTCCACGTCTTGCCGCCATCGCTCGAGTTGGAAACGAGGACGTCGGGGTTCTCGGCGCTGAACGGGCCCACGAAGCGGAAGCCAAGCGTCGCGTAGTAGGCGTGCCCAGAGGCGTCGAACGCCACTGCCGGGTCACCGGTCGCCTGGTACGCCGAGTTGGAGAGCACCGGGAACATCGACCAGGTCTTCCCGCCGTCGAACGTCACATGTGCGCGCGAGAGAATGGTCTCGCTCACATGCCCATCCGGGTTGAGGGCGAGCTGGTAGTCGTTGGCGCCGCCGATCATGTTCAGCCCGTTGGTCGGGTTGACCGCGATCGACGTCTCGTTGTGCGGTCCGACCGATGCCTCGGTGCAGTCGGTGTTCGCGTTCGCTCCCGTCTGGAGTCCGGTCGTGCATATCGCGGTGCCGGTCTTGACCGCCGGAGCGGTGCCAAATACAGCGCCGTCGACCGGTGCCGGGGCGCCGGTTACGTTATGCGCAAAGTCGATCGGCTGCGGGTTGGTGTCCGCGGCGGCGGCCATTGACTGGCCGGCCACGATCGCCGCTACCGCAGCCAGAACTACAAGCCTGAATCTCACCACAACCTCCTTGAAAATCAGCCTGCCGGCTCCCAGGCCGGGGCCCCCCACTGAACCTGTACTTAAGAACCTGCCATAAACCGGGGTTGTCGCGCCACTTGCGAGTTCGATAGCCCCGCGAAAAAGAGAGGGCCGCCCCTCACGAGGCGGCCCTCAAATCAGTTGCGCTAGGACGCGCTAGATGCCCAGCAGGGCCGCGGTCGGGGTGCCCAGGCCGGTGATGTCGTCATACCCAGGAGTGGTCTTGAGGCTCAGGCCGTCGTTGAAGGTCCGCAGCCGGAAGACGGTCCCATTCGAGGCGTCGATGCCGTTTACGTAGTTGGCCCGCACGACTGCCGCATGCACTGCGAGCACGTCGTAGAAGGCTGCGGCATGTTGATAGAAAAGCGGGTTGGCGAATCCGTGTGGAGAGCCCTTGGCCTCGTCGGAGAGCGCCATGATGCCGGCCATGATCGGCGACGACAGGCTGGTACCGCCGATCCGGTACTCGGAGTACTTGACCGTTCCGTCCGGGAAAGTCTGGGTCTGCCCGATCATGTAGCCGGTGTTGGGATCGCCGAAGGCCGCGATGTCGGGCACGGCGCGTCCGGTACGCCCTTGCGCCGCAAAGACGCTGGCGGGCACGGCAGCGGATTGGTAGGAGGGCTCGGCGAAGATTCGGCTCACGCCGCCGCCCGCGCCGTACTGCCAGAAAGGCGTCCCCCAGCTCCCGTTGCTGTGAAGGCTGGCCGTGAAAGTGCCCCATCCCGTCTCGATCACGCGGCTGTTGTCAGTGCCCACGCCGATGCTCGTCCCACCGACCGCGGTGACGAACGGGCTGGATGCGGGCCAGTCGACGGTCCGGTAGCCGACGACCAGCGACTCGTCGCTGTTGTCGCCGGACGAGAAGTAGATGCCGATGCCTTCGGCCGCACCCTGGAGGATGGTGTCCTCGTAGGGCTTGATGAAGCCGGCCGGGAGCTGCTCGGACAGGAAGCCGTACGAGTTGGTGACGATCGAGGCCAGGTGCCTGTCGACCACATGGTTGAGCGCTGCGTCGAGATCCTGGTAGTTGTTCGGCGCGCCGACAAAGACGATGGTGGCTCCGGGCGCCATCCCGTGAACCGCCTCTACGTCCAGCGTCTCCTCCCCGTACCAACCCTGGGGGCCCTGCTTCTTGTTTTCGGGCCTACCGAAGGTGCCGGGGGCGACGACCTGGACCACTCGCGTGGAGGGAAGGCTCCGGTTCGCCGACCACTTGTCCAGGTCTTGCTGAATGGTCGGTGATGCATAAGCGTCGATGATCGCCACGGTCTGGCCGCGTCCGTCCAGGGTCGTGGTGCCAAGGTAGGCGCCTCGGATCTGCTGCGGCGAGTAGCCGCACGGGGCCAGCGGGAGCGGCAGGGTGTAGCCAGGAGGATTCGTGATTGGGACGGTCAGGCTGGAGGTCGTCTTCTGCGCCCAGTAGGTCGAGCACGGCTGGGCGCTCACGAAAGCCGGTGATGGCGGGGCGCCCGGTTCGGGCGCGATGTCGGTGTGGACCAGCGCGGCGGACTCGTCAAGTCCGATCACACCGCTGACCACGCCTGCCAGCGAAGCCGGCACCGAGATGTCGGACGACGGAGATCGCAAGCTCAGGCCGTCGACGGTGTACATGCCGAAGGGGGTGCCGAACGCCGCCGCGGCCTGGGCCACAGTGCCCTCGGCTGCGACGTAGTGGTTGTTCAGCGGCGTGTAGTCGATGCTGAAGCCCTGGCCGGTGAGCCAGGACTCCACCTGCCGGACCTGCTGCTCAGATGGCGCGAACTGCTGCCGGAACTGCTGCGGGGTCAGGAACCGCCCGTACGACGGGCTCTGCGAATCGGAGACCGCTTTGGCCACCGCTTCGACGGCCGCTGGATTGTTCCAGCCCAGGTAGACGCGGAAGCCGATCGGGTCGGTTGGATTGGCCGCCGCCTTGAAGTTGGCCGACGCGGCCCAGACCGGCACCCCGCCCGCGAGCGTGGAGCGATCGGAGGGCGCGGCCGCGGCCGGAACCGAGATCGCCACGGCCATCGCCAAAGTGCCGATCACCGACGACAAACGGATGCGTAGGCTCATTGGCACCCTCCCCAGATAGGCCTGACCTTAAGGCGACCTTCAGCAGCCGACCATAGCCCGGCCAGGACCGCATGTCAACCGCTAGGCGACGAGATCGGTCATCGCCTGAGCCTGCGCCGCCTGGCCGAGGCGGCCGACGCCCATCAGGTCTTCGACAGTCGCCAGCAAGGAGTAGTGGTCGTACGCCCGATCGCTCTGGCGGTGTCCACGCCCGGCCGCGACCACAAGCGTCAGCACCCGGTTCGACTGGCTCGCGTCGTCCTCGTCCCAGGTGATGAAGAGGACGCCGTTCGCCTTCCAGGCGGCGGAGGTCGTGATCTCCCCCACCGCCTGGCGCAGCCAGTCGTCGCCCTCTGCGACCGGGCAGTCGTGCGTGTCGTGGCACCTGTCGGGCGTGATCCAGCTGAAGCGCGGCGTGTTGCCGGCCAGGTCCCCCGCAAAGCCGGTGAAGGGGACCACGTTGGCCGGGCAGGCCCCGCCGTAGAAGGCAAACGGATTGTGCCCGGGGTCGTACGGGACCGGGCTTTTCAGACAGCCGCCATCGCCGAGGCCTTCCATGTACGCGCGCCACGTCACGCCGGCATTTGTGAGCTGGGTGCCGAGGTCCTGCTTCGGGAGCACGTGGTAGCTGTCGTCGGTCACCCCCCAGGTCGAGCCCGAGGTGAGCGCGAGGTAGTTCGGCACGCTCGGATGCGCGACCGCGTGGTAGTTGTTCGCCACTCCGTAATTCGCGACAAGAAAGCTCGTGAAGGCTCCGGAAAGGGCTTCGGCTGCCGATTTGTTCTCCATGACGATCAGAAAGACGTGGCGCGGCGCCGATACGCCGGCCTCGATGTGGCCAGGGCCTGCGGTGCAGCCCGCCACGAGCCCGGCCAGCATCGCGCCGGCGACTGGCCGCAATCTCACGGCTTGCCGACGAGGCCCGCCTCGTAGGCCAGGATCACCGCCTGCACCCGATCGCGCAGGTCCAGCTTGTCGAGCACGTGCGCGACATGCGTCTTCACGGTGGTCTCCGTGACGTGCAGGCGCGCGGCGATCTCCGCGTTGGTCAGCCCGCGCGCCACCTCGCCCAGAACGACGCGCTCGCGATCGGTAAGTGCCTCGAGCTGCGTGGCCTTGCGAGCCTGTGGTTCAGGGCGCCTGGCAAACTCCTCGATCAACTTGCGTGTCACCGATGGTGCCAGCAGCGCGTCGCCCGACGCCACCACCCGTATCGCCCGAATGAGCTCCTCGGGCGGCGCGGCCTTGAGCAGAAACGCCGATGCGCCCGCGGCGAGCGCGTCGAAGACATACTCGTCGAGCTCGTAGGTCGTGAGGATGACCACGCGGGTGATGCCCGAGACCTGTCGGGTGGCGGCAATCCCGTCGAGGCGCGGCATCGCCGGCGACCTGCATGTCGGGCTGCGACGCCACGATCATCCGAAAGCCCGCGCGGACGAGCGCCTGGTCGTCAGCGAGTGCCACGCGGATCATGCGATGGGTAGTTTCGAGCGAACGGTGAAGCCGCCGACGGCCGAGGAGCCCGCTTCCAGCTCGCCCCCGAACAGCGCCACCCGCTCCCGCATCCCGATCAATCCGTGCCCCGTCGAAGCTTTCACCGCGGCTTCGGACTCGCCCCCGCCGTTGTCGCGAATCGTCAACTCCAGGGAGTCGGGCTGGTACGCGATGCGCACGTCGAGCCTCGATGCTCGAGCATGCTTGAGCGCGTTCGTGATCGCCTCCTGGATCGCCCGTGACCTTCAACGTGGCTTCGAGTCCGGCATCGCTTGCGGTCTTCACCAGCACATCGACCTCGTCGAGGCCAGGCTGCGGCGCCAGTGGCGCCTCAGGCTGTTTTCGCAAAATGCCTAGCAGCCGGTTGAGCTCCGCCAGGGTGTCGCGAGCCGTGCTTTCGATCGATTGCAGCGCCTCCTCGCTCGAGCTGCCCGAAACCCGAGCCGCGCCGGCCTGGATGGCCATGACACTCACGTTGTGCGCGACCACGTCGTGCAGCTCGCGCGCGATTCGCAAGCGCTCCTCCTCCACTGCCTGGCGGCGAAGGGTCTCCGACTCGCGGCGGTGTCGCGAGATCAGCTCTGAAAGGAACGCGCGACGGCCGCGAATGTAGTCACCGATCACCCAGGCCACCAGCGCGGGGGGCCCGAGGGTGAGCAGCGACTCGCGATGGTTGCTCAAGTTGACGCTCGTCAGGGCCGCGATGAACACGCTCAGGGTGCCCAGCGCGGCAAGTGCGACGATCACGAGCCGCGCCCGGGAGCCGCCGTACACGGAAACCGCGTAAACGCCAAAGATCACCGCGCCGTCTGAGGCGGTCTGCGAGATTCCCAGCACCTCGCCTGTGACCAATGCGGCGACGACGATGGCCAGCACCGCCACCGGGCGCCGCCGCCGCCACCAGAGCGGTACCGACTTGAGCAGCACGAGTACGAGGGCCAGGATGAAGAGCGGGGCGGAAACGCGAAAAAAGTCGACGGCGATCGTCCCGATGAGCCCCGGCAACAGCGTGATGGCGACGAGCAGGCCGTCGACGAGCCGCGGCCGGCCGGTGATCCACGACCACGGCCGGCCGCGAGACGATGTTGGAGTCGGAAAGCTGCCTATGTGACGTCCCTCTGCCGCAACAGCGCCGCGGAGGCGATCAGGAAGATGGCCAGGTAGCCGGCGAGAACGAGCACCGCTTGCTGTGCGCCGATCGCGGGCGGTGGCGATTGGCCGAACGCCGGCGAGGTGAAGGTCTGCAGCAGCGCGGTCGCATTCTGGCCGTCGAACCAGTTGGTGATCCACTTGTACGTGCCGCCGTTGAAGCTCGTGATGAACCTGACGACGATGATCTGCAGCACGGTCACGTAAATCAGTCCGACTCCGAGCGCCGCCGCCGATTGCCGGAACAGCACGCCCAGAACCATGCCGAGGGAACCGTTGACCGCGAGGACGAGCCACATCGCGCCCACGCCCTTGGCGATGTCGACGGCCGCAGGCCAGCTGATGGCGTGGCCCTGGACTGACGCGATCACGACGCTGTACGCGGCACCGCCCGCAAAGATGATGAGGGTGATGATCCCCATCCAGACCTGGAAGACGACCACGCGACCGGCAAGAGTCGCGAGGCGGCCCGGGCGTTGGGTGAAGACGGTCTTCAAGGTGCCCCACGAGTATTCGGAGCCTGTGATCAGCGCGCCCAGCACGAGAGCCATGGCGGCCCCAAGTGGGAAGCCGGCGCCCATGACGTTGTTGACGAACTGAACCGGGAACAGGGTGAGTATCGACACTGACTCACGCGGTCCTCCTGGATGCGTCGCCTGGTACCACTCGG
>WNFC01020929.1_pt1 | contig 12930 bp, 10 predicted proteins | sample 5400541 | NCBI WGS metagenome assembly WNFC01 (sample SAMN13153342, study PRJNA577476) | soil metagenome | isolation source: 120 cm saprolite under Douglas fir tree site 2 hole 2 replicate 1 | place: USA:California | collected 2015-04-18
GCGCATCCTTGGCCTTGGGATTGCCCTTCCACTGCATGACGACGAGGCGCGACGGGCGCACGCTGCCCTGGCCGACGCCGAGCAGCGAGCCCATGCCGAGCTTCTTCATCTTCTTCTCGTCGAGGATCTCGACGCCGACACCGAGCGCCTCGAGGCCCTTGGCACGGGCGGCCAGGGTCTCGGGGTAGATGACATTGGCCGGCTCGGAGACGAGATCACGGGTGAAAAAGACGCCTTCAGCGATCTTCTCAAGTTTCTGAAAGTCGCGTTTCGCCTCGTTGGAATTGGCCGAGAGCACTGCAAGACGCGTCAAAGTCGGCTTGCTCTCGGGCTTCTCCTTGGTGCGGTAACGGTCGAAGCGGTACGAGCGCAGCTTGGCACCATAGGCGAGATTGGCCGCCGCTTCGCCGAGATTGATGCCGCCCTCGATCTTATCGATCAGCACCGTCGCGTCCTTCTCGCCGACGCCGTTGAGATGGGCGAGCAGACGCCCGCCGAGCGACTGCAGCTGGGCGACGGTGATCGCCGACGGCTTGCCGAGCCCGGCGAGCACGACGGAGGAGAGCGTGAGATTGGCCGGGGCGAGGATGGCGAGGAGCTCGTCCTTCTTGCCGGAAAACCGGCCTGCCGCGATGGCGCGTCGCAACGCGCCGCCGCTGCGGCGGTCGAGCTCGGCGGCGGTCGGCGTCAACTTGCCGTCCTCCAGCACGCCGACGACGACGGCACCGGTCTTCGGCAGGGCGGGCTCGCCAAACGTAATTTTCATCCAGTCCTCTCCAATGATGGCGGCTCGAAACGGCAAGAGTGTGGCAAAACGCGAAACTCCGTCGGCGATAGCCCGCAACCTGCGTGCGAGTCAATTGCGTTTCGGGCCCGGGAAGCGGGCAACACAGCCCTGCCCGACCGACCGCAGCAAGAAATTGGAACTAGGCTCGGGCGTGAGGCGCCCCGTATAATCCGGCCGCCATGCACGGATTGACCCGGTATATCTTGCGCCAGAACCTCGCCACGACGATTTTCGTGACAGCGGCGTTGAGCGCGGCGATCTGGCTGACGCAGTCCCTGCGGCTTGTCGATCTCATCGTCAACCGCGGCCTCTCGGCCGAGCTTTTCCTCTACCTCGGCGTCCTCATCCTGCCGCGTTTCATCGACATCGTCCTGCCGATCGGCATCTTCATCGCCGTGCTGTTCACCTACAACAAATTGATCGCCGAGAGCGAGATCGTGGTGATGCGCGCCGCCGGACTCAGTCAGTTCGGCCTGGCGAGGCCGGCCTTCATCCTGAGCGGTATCGGTGCTGCCGCCCTGCTGACCTTGTCGGTCTATTTTCTGCCGACCGCCAACCGCGCGTTCAAGGACATGCAGTTCGAGATTCGCAACAAATTCGTCTCCGCGGTGCTCCAGGAAGGCACGTTCACCACGGTCTCGGACAATCTCACCATCTATGTCCGCGGACGCGACGGCAACGGCGAGATGACAGGCTTTCTCGTGCAGGACGAGCGCGACAAGACCAAGCCGATCACCATCGTCGCCGAGCGCGGCGCCTTTGTCGAAACCGAGAATGGCTCGCGGGTATTTCTCGTCAACGGCAACCGTCAGCAGCTGGATCGCACCACCGGAAAGCTCTCGATTCTCTCCTTTGACAAGTACACACTCGACCTCTCCGATGTCCGCGATGCGACCGCCGGTCGCGTGCGGGAGCCGCAGGAGCGCTATCTCGGCGAGCTGTTCCTGCCCACCGACGGTAGCGTCAACCCGACCTTCCGGAACAGTCTGCGCCTCGAGGGGCATCAACGGCTGATCGTGCCGCTGACCGCGTTCACTTTCGCGATCATTCCGCTTGTCACGCTGCTGTGCGGCGAGTTCAACCGTCGCGGCCAGATCCGGCGCATCCTGCTCGCAGTTGTTCTCGCCCTGATGTTCGAGACGGTCGATCTCGGGCTGCGCAATCTCGCCGTTCGCTATCCGGCCGGTATCGTGCTGATGTATCTCAACGCGGTGCTCCCCGTTGCCGTCGGATGCTTCTTCCTGCTCGACGACAATCGCCGGCTGTCGCTGCGACGCTCGCCGCTGGCGCTTCCCGCCGAATGAGCCAGGTGTCCACCCCCGCCGACTGCCGGTCGTCGGCCGGCCATCCTCGATCGACGATCACCACATGCTGATCGCCAGGACGCTCTCGAGCTATCTGGCGCGCCAGGTTCTCATTTGGTGTGGTGGCGTCTTCGTCGTCATGCTGAGCATCACCTTCCTGCTCGACTATCTCGAGCTCATTCGGCGCGGCGCGGCGCGCCCCGAGGCAACGCTCGGATTGCTGCTCGAAATGGCTATGCTGAAGCTGCCGCACATGGCGCAGGAGGTGCTGCCCTTCGGCATTCTGTTCGGCACCATGCTGGCATTCTGGCGGTTGACGCGCAGCAACGAGCTCGTCGTTGCGCGCGCTGCCGGTGTTTCGGTCTGGCAGTTCCTCATGCCCGCGGAGCTCTTCGCCCTGGTCGTCGGCGTCCTCGCGGTCACCGTTTTCAACCCGATCGCCTCGGCAATGCAGGCAAGTTTCGAAAATCTCCAGAACCGGGTGCTGCGCAGCTCGACCGATCAGTTCGCCTTGACGCGTACCGGTCTTTGGCTACGCGAGACCGACGAGCAGGGCAACCAGCGCATGCTGCACGCCGAACGCTCAAATCAGAACGACATCGCGCTGGAGAACGTCACCATTCTGTTCTTTCACGGCATCGATCAGTTCAGCGAGCGCGTCGACGCCGGCGAGGCACGGTTGCAGCCGGGCCGCTGGGAGGTCACCGACGGCGTCCGCTGGCTGCGCAACGGGGAGAGCGAGAAATTCGCCAGTCTCGAGCTGACGACGACGCTGACGCCGCGCAAGATTCAAGAAAGTTTCGCTTCGCCGGAGACGATGTCCTTCTGGGATCTGCCCGGTTTCATCCGGCTGCTCGAGGTGTCAGGTTTCTCGACGCAGCGTCACCGCCTCTATTTCAATGCGCTGCTGGCACGCCCCTTCCTGCTTTGTGCCATGGTACTGATCGCGGCGACATTCAGCCTGCGCATGCAACGGCGAGGTGGCGCGACATTGATGATCGTCGGCGGCGTCGCCACCGCGTTTGCGCTGTTCTTCCTGTCCGACATCGTCTTCGCCCTTGGTCTTTCCGCGACCATCCCGGTGGCGCTGGCGGCGTGGACGCCAGCCGGCGTCTCGATGCTGATGGGTGCGGCGCTGCTCCTTCATCTCGAGGATGGCTAGTGCCGGCAGCGCCATGTGCCGAGTTGCGACAATGCGAACCTGCGCGAGGACGACAGATGCACGCTCAATGATCGATGTACCGAGTTTCCGTGGAATCCGGTACTAGGTCCGGTGCATTTGGGTTGTTTCGGTTGGTGGGTTCGTTCGGGGGGACGATGATAGCGTTTGGCGGGACCAGCAGCGCGGCGGCGGGCGGCCGGTGGGACCGTCGTCGGGCATGAGGCGCAGAGCGCTCCTTGCCTGCGTGCTCTGGCTGATCACGGTCGGCGGAAGCAACGCCGCAACGCCGCGCGGCAACGATTCAACGCCGCTGCTGTTTTCCGCCGACGAGCTGCAGACCGACCAGGATCTCGGCCTCGTGGTCGCCAAGGGCCACGTCGAGATCAGCCAGGGGCTGCGCACGCTGCTCGCCGACACGGTGACCTACAACCAGCGGACAGATACGGTGACCGCGTCTGGCAATGTTAGCCTGCTCGAGCCGACCGGCGAGATCCTGTTCGCCGACTTCATGGAGCTTACGAACCGCTTCGAGGACGGCTTCATGCAGGACATTCGCGCCTTGCTGTCCGATCGCTCGCGGCTCGCCGCCAATACCGGCCGGCGCACCGGCGGCAACCGGCTAGAGCTGCGGCGCGGCGTCTATTCGCCGTGCGACCTCTGCCGCGACGACCCGACGCAGCCGCCGCTTTGGCAAATGCGCGCCGAGCAGATTGTGCGCGACGAGCAACAGCATATCGTCGAATACCGCGATGCAACGCTGGAGATCGGCGGCGTGCCGGTACTCTATTTGCCGTACCTTTCGCACCCCGATCCGACGATCAAGCGGCAGAGCGGGTTTTTGGCGCCCACCTTCGGCAATTCCAGCACTCTCGGTGCCCATGCGACCATCCCCTATTTCTGGGCGATCGCGAACGATCGCGACGCCACTTTTGTGCCGATCTTTACCACCGGCGCCGGACAAGTCATCGATGGTCAGTATCGTCAGCGTTTCTCCGACGGCGAGCTAAAGACCAGCACCAGCATCAACTGGGATCCGACCGGCCGCGCGGCACCGGGTACGCTGGTGCGCGGCCACGCATTCGGTAGCGGCGTTTGGGACATCGACGAGAACTGGCGCAGCGGCTTCGATCTCCGCCGCTCGACCGACCAGACCTATCTGCGGCGCTTTCACTTCGGCGGCACCGAGAACTTTCTGACCAATCGAGCCTATGGCGAGCGCTTCGATCAGCGCAGCTTCCTCGGCATCAATTCCTACGCGTTCCAGACGCTCCGGCAAGGCACCAACGACAGTACCCAGCCCATCGTCATGCCCGTCGTCGACTACAACTGGCTGAGCCAACCCGATGGCTATGGCGGGCGGTTCAATATCGATGCCAACGTGCTCGACCTCAATCGGCTGAAGGGAACCGGTAGTCATCGTCTGTCGCTCGGCACCGGTTGGACGCTGCCATTCTATGATTCGACCGGCGGCGTCTACGCGCTGTCGACGACGGTGCGCGGCGACAGCTACTACGCCACCGACTTGCAGATCGCGCCGAACGAGCGCGCGCGCGACGGCTTTGCCGGGCGCGTATTCCCGCAAGTCTCATTGCAATATCGTTACCCGCTGGTCCGCCGCGGCGCCAATTACTCGCAGACCGTCGAGCCGATCGCCATGTTCGTCGCCGGACCCAAGGGCGGCAATCCAGCGACCATTCCCAACGAGGACAGCCTGGCCTTCGATTTCAGCGATACCGACCTCTTCGTCCCCAATCGCTTCGATGGCCTCGATCGCGTCGACGGCGGCGAGCGCGTCGACTACGGCCTGCGTGCCGCCGTCTATGGCGACAAGGGCGGCAGCACCCGCATGCTCGTCGGCCAGAGCTACCGGTTGCAAAACAATGGCGGCTTCGTCGCCGGCTCCGGGCTCGAGCACAAGGTCTCCGACATCGTCGGCCGGGTGATCCTGTCGCCGAGCTCCTATTTCGACTTGATCTACCGCTACCGTCTCGACAAAGACGACTTGCGCAGCCGACGACAGGAGGCCGGCTTCTCCGGCGGCCCCGACAAGCTGCGCCTGTCAGCCAACTATGTCCGCCTGCCTCCTGATCTGATCGGCGGCGATCCGACGCCCCGCGAGCAGATCTCGGTCGGGGTCACCGCCGGCGTGTCGCGATACTGGACAGTGTCGGCGGCGACGACCCGAAACCTGACGAGCCAGCTCGGCGTCAGCACGATCTCCTCGGCACTCCTGGCGACCTACCGTGACGAGTGCCTATCCTTTACGACATCGCTCAGTCAATCGGGCACGAGCGACCGCGACGTCAAGCCGGGCGCCACGCTGCTTTTCACCCTGGTGTTCAAGAATCTCGGCGAGCTCGCCGCCCCGGCCTTCGCCACCACCGGCGTGCAATGAGCGCGGCCTCGCCCGAACGCCACTCGCCGTGGCGGAATCATCATGGCAGACGCGACAATCGGCCGCCGCGGTTGTATGATGCCGGGGTGACATCCGTTGCCATGATATGAAGCGCCTTTTACTCGCCCTTGCACTTGCGCTCGTCGCCCCTGCCGCCACCATTGGCACCTCCAGGATACGCCGGAGACGCGCCAGCGCGTCTCCCGCCAGGTCGTCCGCGTCCTGATCGACGAAAAGCTGCAGATGCAGGAGGCCAAGCGCCTCAACATCAAGGTCCCCGACGACGAGATAAACACCGCGCTCGCCCGCATCGAGGCGCAGAACAACCTGCCCAAAGGCGGCCTCGACGGCATGCTTTCGGCGCGTGGCATTGCGCGCTCGACCTTGGTCGACCAGGTGACGGCAACCCTCGCCTGGGGCAAGATCATCCGGCAGAATCTCAACCGCGTCACCCCGATTTCGGACGAGGAGGTCGACGCCGCCATCGCCCGATTGCGCGAGACGGAGGACCGGCCGCGGGCCCGTGTCGCCGAGATCTTCCTCGCCGTCAACAACCCGCAGCAGGACGACGAGGTCCACCGTTTCGCCGACCAGCTCTCCGACCAGCTCCGCCAAGGCGCCCATTTCAGCGCCCTCGCCAATCAATTCTCGCAATCCGCAACGGCGGCGGTCGGCGGCGATATCGGGTGGGTGTCGCCGGCACAGCTGGCGACCGAGCTCGGCAATGCCGTGCAGCATCTCAATGTCGGCGAATTGTCACCGCCGATCCGCGCCGCCGGCGGCTATTACCTCGTCATGGTGTTGGAAAAGCAGACGGGCGGCAAAGCCGAGGATGACACACGCGTCGGGCTGTTCCAGATCATGTTCCCGCTTGCCGCCAACGCCTCGCCGGCCGAACGGCAAAAGGTAACGGCGCAGGCCGAGAGCGTCGCCAAGCAGGCCAAGAGTTGCGGCGAGATGGCACAGATCGGCCGCGACCAGGCGCCGCAGAGCTCTGGCGATCTCGGCAAGGTGCGGGTCGGCGACCTGCCGCCCGAGCTGCGCAAGACGGTGCTCGGCCTGCAGGTCGCCGAGCCGTCGCCACCGGTGCCGCTGCGCGGCGGCATCGGCGTCCTTATGGTGTGCGAGCGCGAAAACGCTGGCAGCGCCATACCGAATCATGAGCAGATGGTCGACGACCTCGCACGCGAGCGCTTCGAGAGCCTGGCCCAGCGCTACCTGCGCGACCTCCGGCGCGCGGCTTTCGTGGACATGCGGGTATGACGCCCCTGGCCCTGACCATGGGCGAACCGGCGGGGATCGGCGGCGAGATTGCCCTCATGGCGTGGCGCCGCCGCAGCGAGAAGCTACCGCCGTTCTTTCTTCTCGACGATGTCGAGCGTCTTGCCGCGTTGGCGCGCCGCCTCGGCTGGTCGGTGCCGCTGGCGGCGATCGCGGCGCCCGAAGAAGCCGCGGCCCTCTTCACCGATCGCCTGCCGGTGTTGCCGGTGGCGCTGCCGCGGCCGGTAACGCCCGGCCGACCTGATACCGGCAACGCCGGCGCGGTCGTCGCCGCGATCGACGCCGCGATCGCCTTCGCCGCTGCCGGCCGCGCCGCGGCGATCGTCACCAACCCGATCAACAAGCAGGTCCTCTATGCCGCCGGATTCAAGCATCCGGGCCACACCGAATACCTGGCCGAGCGCGCCGGCGGTGTCACGCCGGTGATGATGCTGGCGTGCCCGGAGCTTCGCGTCGTTCCGGTCACCATCCACCTCTCGCTCAAGGCCGCGGCGGCGGCCCTCACCGGCGAGGCCATCGTCACCGCCGGCCGGATCACCGCCGCCGGCCTGCAACGCGATTTCGCGATTTCGCGGCCGGTGCTCGCGGTCGCCGGGCTGAACCCGCATGCCGGCGAAAGCGGGGCACTTGGCCGCGAGGAGATCGAGATCATCGCGCCGGCGATCGCCGCGCTGCGCCGCGAGGGCATCGAGGCGGTCGGACCCTTTCCCGCCGATACCTTGTTCCATGCCGCGGCGCGGCGGCGCTACGATGCCGTCCTCTGCATGTACCACGATCAGGCGCTGATCCCGATCAAGACGATCGATTTCGACGGCGGCGTCAACGTGACGCTCGGTCTGCCATTCATTCGCACCTCGCCCGATCATGGGACCGCCTTCGATATCGCCGGCACCGGGAAGGCCAACCCGACGAGCCTGATCGCCGCCCTCAAACTCGCCGCCGAAATGGCGGCGCGGCGCGCCGGTCACCGGGCCAGCGCCGCCTGAGAGCGCCCGAGCATGCTGCCGATCTGCCGCCGCTGCGCGAGATCATCGCGCGCCACGGGCTCGGCGCTCGCAAGAGACTGGGGCAGAATTTCATCCTCGACCTCAATCTAACGCGGCGGATCGCGCGCGCGGCGGCACCGCTCGATGCCGTCTCGGTCATCGAGATCGGCCCCGGTCCCGGCGGGCTGACGCGGGCGCTGCTAGAATGCGGCGCGCGCCATGTCACCGCGATCGAGCGCGACGCGCGCTGCATCGCCGCCCTCGACGAGCTGAGCGCGGCGTATCCCGGCCGGCTGACGGTGATTGCGGGCGACGCGCTGGCGATCGACCCGGTCGATCTCGCCGCGCCGCCGCGCAAGATCGTTGCCAACCTGCCGTACAACATCGCAACGCCGCTGCTGATCGCCTGGCTCAGGCGGATCGACGAGTACCAGAGCCTGACGCTGCTGTTCCAAAAGGAAGTGGCGCAGCGCCTGACGGCGCGCCCGCGATCGCACGATTACGGGCGCCTGACGATCATCGCGCAATGGCTGACGACGGTCCGCATGCTGTTCGACATCCCGGGCAGCGCCTTCGTGCCGCCGCCCAAGGTGACGTCGACCCTCGTCCAGCTGACGCCGCGCACAACCCCGCTCGGCGAGTGCCGCTTCGCCGATCTCGAGCGCGTCACCGCTGCCGCTTTCGGCCAACGGCGCAAGATGCTGCGCGCCAGTTTACGGACGCTCGGGAACAGCGAGGCGCTCCTCGCCGCCGCCGGCGCGACGCCGACGGCGCGGGCCGAGGAGCTCGAAGTGGCCGCGTTCTGTGCGCTGGCGCGTGCATTGGCCGCTACCGCCCCTCGCGCAGCCGGTTGACGAATTCTGCGAGCCCGGCCTGGCGTTCGCGCTTCAGCCGCTCGGCCGTGAGGATTGCCTGGACCTGCGCGACGCTGTGCTCGAGCTCGTGGTTGACGATGACGTAGTCGTATTCCGGCCAGTGGCTCATCTCGTCGGCCGATTTGGCCATGCGCTGGCCGACTACCTCCGTGCTGTCCTGGGCCCGGCTCTCGAGGCGTTTCCGCAGCGCCGCCATCGAGGGCGGCAGGACAAAGACCGAAACAAGATCGCTGCGGACGCTCTCCTTGAGTCGCTGCGTGCCCTGCCAGTCAATGTCGCTGATGATATCGCTGCCGCTCGCCAAGGTCGCCTCGACCGGCGCACGCGGCGTGCCGTAACGGTTGCCGAACACCACCGCATGCTCCAGGAGCTCGCCGGCCGCGACCATACGCTCGAATTCGGCCGCATCGATGAAGCGATAGTGCTTGCCGTCGATCTCGCCGGCGCGCGGCGCGCGCGTCGTCACGGAGACCGAAATGGCGAGCGTCGGATCGCGCTCGATGAGCAGGCGCGTGATCGTCGTCTTTCCGGCACCGGAAGGCGAGGAAAGCACGAGGAGCAGACCGCGGCGGGTGATCTCGTTGGCCATCGCCCTATACTGCTCGCTCACTCAACGTTCTGCACCTGCTCGCGCAGCTGCTCGATCGCCACCTTCAGGGCAAGGCCGATGCGCGTCAGCTCGACATCGGCGGATTTGGAGCACAGCGTGTTGGCTTCGCGATGAAACTCCTGGCAAAGAAAATCGAAGCGCCGGCCGATCGCCACGCCCTCGCGCAACAGGTCCTGCGCCGCTGCGAGGTGCGCCGCCAGCCGGTCGAGCTCTTCGCGGATATCGGCACGTGCCACGAGCAGCGCTGCCTCCTGCGCGAGACGCTCCTCGGGCAAAGCGGGCGAAGCGTCGAGCAGGACCGCGACAAGCGTGCGCAGACGCGCCCTGATCGCCTCCGGCTGTGCCGCGGCGCTCGCCTCGGCGGCAGCGGCGAGCGCGGTCATCTCGGCCAACCGCTCGCGCAGCACGCCGGCGAGACGCGCGCCTTCGGCCTCCCGCATGGCAACGAGGCTGGCAAGCGCACGCCCCCAGTCGGCGAGGAACAGTTCCCCGAGCGCCTCGCGCGATGCCGGCGTCGCCTCGTCATCGGCCGCCTCAAGGACGCCGCGCAGCGCGAGCAGCCCATCGATGCTTGGCGGCGCCGCCGCGATCTGGCCCGCCAATTCCCTGGCGAGCGCCAGAATCTGATCGAGGGCGGGCCGGTTGATGCGCAAGCTGCCGCCGGCGCCGGGCGCACGCGTCAGCGTCAACGTCGCCGAAACAGCACCCCGCTTGATCCGCTGCCCGAGGCTGGTGCGCAGCACTGCCTCGAGATGGTCGAAGCCGGGCGGCAGGCGAAGACGGAGATCGAGCGACTTGCTGTTGACGCTCTTTAACTCCCACGCCCAAGACGCACCTTCGTGGCCGCCTTCCGCGCGGGCGAAACCGGTCATGCTGGCAATCGGCAAGACGCCCTCGGTCGTGATGCCGGGAAGCGCTCCGGCGATCGACGAGTTATAGCCTTGCCGCATCTGGGCAACAACCAACTCAAATCGTCGGTCTAGAGTGTGGCTCGGTTATTCTGGCCGCAATGCGATATCGCAGACGAAAGGCTCAGGTTATGGCGCCACCGCCCGGTGACGCAGGCTCCGGTACCGTGCGGCACGGCGTAACCCTCGTTCGCCGATTGTCGATCTTCGTCGCCCTGCTGTCGCCGGCGGGCGCCTCGGCGCAATCGGTCTCGTTGCCGCCGCAACCCGTGTTCATCGAAGATTTTGCTTACGACCCCGCCGAACCAGCGGCATTGCTCCGCAAATGGCAGATCTCCGGCGGTCTCGACAAGAAAATATGGAACTCGCGCGTCGCTGTCGTTGCCGATCGGATTGGCAAGACGGTTGGCCGAATCACCGTCGAGGACGGCGATGCGCTCGACGCGACCAATGAGGCGATGCTTGTGGCCAAACCCTATGTCTGTGACGCAGAGGGTTCCCGCGCGGCCGAGATGGAGGCCAAGCCTGGTGGCGCCGCACCGACCGAGCGCGCCGAGATTCAGGTAAACGCCGACCGCACGAGCGGGGCCGGCGAGCTCGTCAAATTCGGCGAGATAGTCTGGTATCGCTTCTCCTTCAAGCTTTCGGGCGACTGGCCGCGCGACCACCCGGCGACGGGACGGGAGTCGTGCCGCACCGTCATCCACCAAATCAAACAGAACGCCTCGAAAGACGGCGTGGATTGCGGCGCGAGCCCTTTCTTCAAGATCGAGGCGCGGCCGTTCGGCGCGGGCGCGCATTTCTTTGCGCAGGTGACGTCTGGCGCGTCCTGCGCCACCCCGCCGGTCGTTCGTCGCACCCGATTCTGCGTTGCCGACTTGCCGCGCGACAGCTGGACGAACGTGAACGTGCGGCTCTTCCCCGCGCAGGATGCAAGCGGGCGGGTCGATGTGTGGCTGAATGGCATGTCGTGTGGATCTTATCGCGGACCAATGGGCGATCGCGAAAATGGCCGGCGGCGCAACGGCACTGCCTTCGTCGACGTGCAGCCACGCTTCGGCATCTATCGTGACCGGCGCGCCGACACCCAGACGATCTATTTCGACAACATCAAATTCTGGAATGCCGAGCCGGCGGCGAATTCGGATTGGGGCGCCGGCCCGCCGCCATAGCGCGGCCGCTCACTGCCGCCGCGTCTGGGCGACATTACGATTGTGCTCGGCAAGCGTGCGGGCGAAGAGGTGACCACCGCTGCCGTCGGCGACGAAATAGAGCTCGTCGTGCTGCGCCGGCTGCACCGCGGCGCGCAGGGCGGCACGGCCGGGATTGGCGATCGGGGCCGGCGGCAGACCCTTGACGGCGTAGGTGTTGTAGGGCGAGGCGACGGCAAGATCGGCATGGCCGACCGGATGGCCGAGCGGGTGCGCGCCGTCGCCGAGCGCGAAGGCGACGGTGGGGTCGGATTGCAGCCGCATGCCGAGCTTCAGGCGATTGATGAAGATGCCGGCGATGCGCGCGCGCTCGTCCTCGCGTGCCGCCTCCTTCTCGACCAACGAGGCGAGGATGAGCGCCTCACGGGGGCCCGCCAGCTGCAAGTCGGCGCGCCGTCCGGCCCACGCCTCGGCAAGCGCTTTCGTCATCGCCCGACGCATCCGTGTCAGAATCTCCTGCCGCTTGTCACCATAGGCAAAGAAGTAGGTATCGGGCAGCAGCGTTCCCTCCTCCTCCGGCGCCGCGACCGGACCGACGAGCGCATCGTCGGCCTGGAGCAGCGCCAACACGTCGGCATTGCTCCAGCCCTCAGGTATGGTGATGCGGCGCTTGACGGTGCGGCCGCTCGCCATCTCCTCGACGATGTCGCGCGGGCTGGTGAAAGCGGCGAAGGCGTACTCGCCCGGCTTGAGCAGACCGGCGTCCGAGGTCAGCTTGACGGTCAGCGCGAAGACGGATGGATGGGCAACGATGCCGGCATCGCCGAGCTGGCTGGCGATCGCGTCGATGCCAGCGCCGCGCGGCACCACGACGGATTTGGCAAGGAGGAGCGGACCCGACGATATGAAGTCGTGGACGGCCCAGGCGACGACAGCGGCGGCCGCGAGAACGAGAAGGAGAACGGTGGCGCCGAGCCGGCGCCAGAACCGCCTCATCGCCGTCCCTTACGGCGGACCGGCGAAGATCAGCGAGGCGTTGGTGCCGCCGAAGCCGAAGGAATTCGACAGAACGTGTCGGATCTTGCGCTCCTTCGCCTGCCTCGGCACCAGATCGATGTCGCAGCCCGGCGACGGGTTCTCGAGGTTCAGCGTCGGCGGCGCGACGCCGTCGCGCATCGCCAGAATCGAGAAGATCGCCTCGACGCTGCCGGCAGCGCCGAGCAAGTGGCCGATCGCCGATTTCGTCGACGACATCGAGAGCTTATGGGCATGCTCGCCGAACAGCCGCTTGACCGCGCCGAGCTCGATCTCGTCGCCGAGCGGCGTCGAGGTGCCGTGCGCGTTGATGTAGTCGATCTGATCCGGCGCCAGCTTGGCGCGCTTCAGCGCGTTGCGCATCGAGCGGAAGGCCCCGTTGCCATCCTCCGCTGGCGCGGTCAAGTGGTAGGCGTCGCCCGACATGCCGTAGCCG
>WNFC01030111.1_pt1 | contig 12930 bp, 11 predicted proteins | sample 5400541 | NCBI WGS metagenome assembly WNFC01 (sample SAMN13153342, study PRJNA577476) | soil metagenome | isolation source: 120 cm saprolite under Douglas fir tree site 2 hole 2 replicate 1 | place: USA:California | collected 2015-04-18
GTCACCACGTCCGGCCGCAAGTCGAGGGCCTTCTCCCAGCCGTCCTTGCCGTCCACCGCCGTCCCCACCACCTCGATGTCGGGGGCCGCGCTCAGCATCCGCGACAGGGCCTGGCGCACGAAGGCCGAATCGTCGACCACGAGGACGCGGATCATGAGACCGCGGGCAACGCGCGCACCTCGGGCGGCCCCTCCTTGCGGTAGACCATCGCGCCCTGGAACCGGATGGGCGTGAACAGGTCGGTGATGCGCGAGAGCGACTCCGCATGGCCCAGGAACAGGTAGCCGCCAGGGGCCAGCGCCTGGTGGAACAGGCGCACCACCTTGAGGATCATCGCGTCCGAGAAGTAGATCAGCACGTTGCGGCAGAAGACCACGTCCAGGCGGGGCAGCGAGGCGTAGCTGGCCGCGTCCACGAGGTTGCCCGCGCGGAAGCTCACCATGCGGCGTATGGGCTCCTTCACCTGGGCCGCCGCCCCCGCCGCCGGCACGAAGTGCCTCTCCTTCACCGCCGGGCCCACGCTGCGGAACGAATTGTGATGGTAGACCGCGCGGCGGGCCTTCTCGAGGGCCACCTGGTCCACGTCCATCCCGATCACCTGCACGTCCCAGTTCCAGAAGAACTGACCGCTGTCGTAGATGATCATGGCGAGGGTGTAGGCCTCCTCGCCCGTCGAGCAGCCGGCGGAGAGCACGCGCAGCGTGCGGTCGGGTCCGGCCGACTTGGCCTCCTTGATCGATCGCAGCACGGTCTCCGCGAACACCTGGAGCTGGGGCATCTCGCGATAGAAGTACGTCTCGTTGTTGGTCAGGTGGGTCACCATCCGCTGCAGCTCGTCGCCGCGCTGGGGACCGAAGCGGAGGTAGTGGTAGTAGTCCTCGAACGACTGCAGGTCCAGCGAAGCGAGCCGGCCGGTCAGCCGCGAGCGCAGCGAGGAGCGCTGGTTGTCGTCGAAGAAGAGCCCGAACCGCTCGTGGATGAGATCGCGGAGGAGGCGGAACTCCTCCTCGGAGAGGTCGACGTTGTGGTCGGTCGGCTGGAACACTCCGCTCGCTACCGCGGTGTCAGCTTGGTGAGGGCCATCGCGGCCGCCTGACGCACCTCGGCGGACGGATCCGAGGCCTTGAGGTCCATCAGCGGACGGACGGCCTCGAGGAAGCCTCCGTCGCCCAGGGCCAGTGCCGCTTCCGCGCGCACCTGCGCGCTGTCGTCGGCGAGGGCGGCCAGGAGCAGGCGGCGCCCTTGGCGGTCCTCGAGCTTCCCGACCAGGTCCACGATCAGCCGCCGCACGTCGGCCGCGGCCGCTCCGAAGGCGCGCTCGATCTCGGGCAGGGCGGCCGCCCCCATGCGGCGCAGGGCCTCCAGCGCCGCCGGCTGCAGGGCGGGATCGGAGAGGAGCTGGGTCAGGTGCCGCGCCGCGCGCGCGTCCCCGATCTCCCCGAGAGCGGCCACCACTGCGCGCTGTACCGTGGCGTCGTCGTCGCCGAGCCGGGTCAGCAGCGGCGGGACGGCCTTGAAGCTCCGGATCCGGCCGAGGGCGGTCGCGGCCGCGCAGCGGACCGACCAGTGCTCGTCCTCGAGGGCCAGGAGCAACGGGGGGACGGTTTGCGGGTCTTCGATCGCACCCAGCGCTTCCGCGGCCGCCCGGCGCAGGTTGCGGTCGGAGTCGCGCAGCACGTCCACCAGGGGCCGCACCGCCTCCACCGCGCGGATCGACCCCAGGGCCTCGACGGCGGCGAAGCGCAGCTCCTTGCGGGCGTCGCCGAGGAAGGTCGTGATGCGCGGCACCACTTCCCGGCTGCGGATCTGTCCCAGCGCGCGCAGGGTCACGAAGCGCATCTTGGGATCGGGGTCGTCGAGGAGCGGCAGGAGGTCCGTGGCCACCTGCGCGTCCTGGAGCTTCCCCAGCGAGAGGACCGCCTGCTGGCGTACGAGGCTGCTCTCGTCGAGGAGAGCGGCGCGCAGGAGGTCGGGCACGTCGGCCGTCTCGATCTCCCCCAGCGCCTTGATGGCGGCGCGGCGGACGGTCTCGCGCGGATCCTTCGAGAGGGCGATGAGGGCGACGGCGGTCCCCGGGTCACGCAGGAGCCCCAGCGTCTCCGCCGCCCTCACCCTCACCTGGGGCTCCGGGCTGGCCAGCGCCTGCAGGAGGAGCGGGACCACGCGTTCCGGGGCCATGCGCGCCAGCGCGCCCATCGCGCTCTCCTGGATCAGCTCGCTCTCGTCCCCGAGCAGCTCGAAGAGCAGCATGGCCGCGTCCTCGTCGCCCAGGCGGCCGATGGCCGCCGCCGCCTCCGCGCGCACTTCCTGGGAAGGATCGTGGATCATGGGCGCGACGAGGTCGATCCCGCGCGGAGGGGCGATCCAGGCGATGCAGCGCACCACGCCCTGGCGGACCGGATCGCTGGCGTGCTCGAGGCCGCGCCGGTACGCCTCGCGGTCCTGGAAGCCGATCGAGACCAGGGCGTGGGCGGCGTACTCCTGCAACGCGGCCTCGGCCAGGCATTCGATGAGCAAGGGCTCCGCCCGCGGCTCTTTGAGCCAGCCCAGCGTCACCGCGGCCGTACGGCGGTTGATCGGCTCGTCCTCGCGCAGCGTGGTCAGGAGATGGTCCACGAGGTCTCCGCGCCGCAAGGCGGCCTGCACCGCGGGATCGAGGCTGTCGCCGGCGGCGGTGGCACGCTGCTCGATGGAGACCACGGCATGGATGGCCACGTTGCGCAGCGTCACGTCGGGATCGTAGAGGTGGGGCACCAGATGGACGAGGGCCTGCCGGCCGGCGAGCCGGCCGAGCGCCTCGATCACCGGGGCGCGCAAGAGCTCGTCGCCGAGCAGGTCCAGCAGCGGGGCCTCCGCCCGCGCGTCGCCGATCTCGCCCAGGGCGTGGATGGCCGGGTATTGGAGCCAGGGCTCGGTCCGCAGCACGTCGATGAGAGGGACGACCGCCTCCGTCGCACCGATCTGACCCAGGCTGGCGGCGGCGGCGTGGCGTACGTTGACGTCCGGCTCGCTCAGGGCGGCGATGAGGGCGGGGACGGCCGCGCGCTCGCGGCGGGCGCCGAGCATGACCGCGGCGAAGTTGCGCACCTCCTCGTCCTTGTCGGCCAGGAGCACAAGGAGGGCGGGGGGCGCCGCCGGCCCCATCTTCACGTAGATCTCCATGGCCGCGTTGCGCATGGCCGCATCCTCGTCGTTGCGCAGCGCCGCCTCGAGATGCGGGAGGAGCGCCGCCTCGTCGAAGGTGGCCAGCAGCTCCGTCGCCGCCTGCCGCACGGGCCAGCTCTCGTCCGCGACCGCCAGCAGCAGCGGCGTGATGGCTTCGGGCTGCCCCGACCGGCCGAGCTCCTCCACGACGCGGCGCCGCGTGGGCTCTTCCCCGCTCCGCAGGTGCTCCAGGGCGGCCTGGATGTCGAGGGTCATGTCAAGTCAGGGGGGGCACTTGCGATCACCACGGTCGCCGCTGCGCGACCCCCCCTGAAACCCCCCTCGCGGTCGGCTGATCAGACGAAGACGGGCTCGGAGACGGACACGGAGACGGGCGAGCGCGCATGGTCAGCGAACCAGGAGCGCGGCGCCGCGTAGCGGCGGCGCAGCGGTGGGGGGTTTCAGGGGAGGTCGCGAACGCCCAGCGTGGTGAGGCGTGAGTGCCCCCCCTGAGAGAAGACGGGCGAGCGGCGCGACCAGGTGCCGGCTGGCGATCGCCGCGCCGCGCCACGGCTGCATCACTGCACCCGGAACACCGCGATCAGCTTGGCCAGGTTCTCGGCCTGCTGCGCGAGGTTCACGGTCGCCTTCGACATCTCCTCCACCGTGGCCAGGTTGTCGCGCGCGATCTCGGAGATGTTCTCCATCGCCTTGACCACCAGCTCGCCTCCGCGCTTCTGCTCCGCCGTCGCGTAGGAGACCTGCTGGGTCATGCGGTTCATGTTCTCCACCGCCCCGATGATCTGGCGCGAGCCTTCCGCCTGCTCCTTGGTGGCGATGTTCACCTGCCCCGCGATCTTGTTCATGTTCTCGACGGACACGCGCACCTGACGCCCCCCCGCCGCCTGCTCGCGGGTGGAGTAGGCGGCCTGGGTCATGATCTTGTTGATGTTCTCCATGGCCTCGCGGATCTGCCGGCTGCCCTCGGCCTGCTCACGCACGGCCGAGGTCACGTTGGCGGTGGCCGCGTTCATGTCCTTCACGGTCTGCAGGACTTCCGCGGAGGCGGAGGACTGCTTGGCCGTGGCCTGCGCGATCTGGGCCATGAGCTGGCTCGAGCGGTTCACGGAGTCGCTGATGCGGCGCAGGGCGAGACCGGCCTTGTCCGCGAGCTGAATGCCCAAGCGCGTCTCCTCCGCGCCCGCCTTGGCGGTGTCGACCGCGTCCGTCGTCTCCGCCTGCACCTGGCGGATCACCTCCGTGATCTCCTTGGTGGCCTCGACCGAGCGCTCGGCCAGCTTGCGCACCTCGTCCGCCACCACGGCGAACCCGCGGCCGGCCTCTCCAGCGCGCGCGGCCTCGATGGCCGCGTTCAGGGCGAGCAGGTTGGTCTGGTCCGCGATCTCCTCGATGACCTCCAGGATCTTCCCGATCTCCTGGGACCGCTTGCCCAGGCTCGTGATGACGCGCGTGGTGTTCTCCATGGTCTCCGAGATCGTCTTCATGCCCTGGACGGTGGTGGCCACCGCTTCGTCCCCGAGGCGCGCGTCCTCGGAGGCCTTGGTCGAGATCCGGTCCGCCTCCTCCGCGATCTTGGCCACGTCGTTCACCGCCGCCGCCATTTCCGTGACGCGCTGGCTGGCCTTGGCGGCCGCGCTGCTGAGGGTCTCCGCGTTCTTGGCCACGCCTTCGATCGAGGTGGTCATCTGCTCGATGGTGGCGGAGGTCTCGGTCACGGTGCCGGCCAGGTTCTCGAGGTTCTTCGCCATCTGGTCGATGGAGACCGTCATCTCCTCGATGGTGGCGGAGGCCTCGGTCACCGTGCCGGCGAGGGTCGAGCTGGACTTGGCCACCTCCTCGATGGACGCGCCCATCTGCGTGATCGACGACGAGGTCTCCTCGACGTAGGTGGCGAGGCTCTGCGCGTTGCCGGCGACGGTCTGGATGGAAGCCGCCATCTCCTCCATCGAGGTGGACGTCTCCTCCGCGGCCTGGGACTGGCTCTGCGCCCCCTGGGTGATGAGCTTCGCGTTGGCGGAGATCTCGCCCGCGGAGGAGGCCACCTGGACCGAGGTCTCCTGGATGTTGTCCACGATCTTGCGCAGGTTCGCGACCATGTCCTTGAAGCTGAGGGCCAGCGTGCCCAGCTCGTCGGCGGATTCCACCACTTCGACCTTCTCCGTGAGGTCGCCCTTGGTGACCGCGTTGGCCACGTCGAGCATGCGGCGGACGGGCTTGAGCCATCTCCCGATGAGGAGCCAGCCCAGGCCGGAACCGACCGCGAAGAGCGCGACGGCGACGAGGCCCGTCTCCACGAAATTCTTCCGCTGCTGGGCGGCCATCACGGACTTGCTGATGGCGACCTCGACCCCGCCCTTGAGCTCTTCCGCGGGACGGGCGCTGGAGTCGGCGGCCAGCCCGAGCTCACCGGCCATCCCCGCCCCGGGGTCGCTGGTCACGGGGGCCCGGAAGAGGATCACCGGCTCGCCCTGCTCGGTGACGGTGTCGCGCTCCTGGATGGGTCGGTGCCCGCGGAGAGCGCGCCTTCCAGGAGCTGGGTGAGGAGCGGCTTGTCCTCGGTGAGCACGCCGTACTTGCTGTTGTAGGACAGGTTCTGGGCGATGTAGCGGCCGCGCTTGACGACCTGCTCGCGCAGCAGCGCACCGCTCATGAGCAGCTCGAACCCGGCGGAGACGGCGCCCACGAGCAAGGCGACTCCGGCCACCAGCAGGAGGAACTTGGTCCGGATGGAGCGAATGGTCATCGCGCTAGAACACCTTGTTGGCGGCCTTGAGGACGTCGGCCGAAACGTCGATCTTGAGGCGGCCGGCGATCTTCTTGTTGATCACCAGCTCCGCCCGTGGCACCAGAAGCTCGATCCGCGCGCGCTCGCCCGCGGCCAGCCTGTTCACCAGCTCCCCGACCTCCTCTCCGATCGAGACCAGGTCGGGACCGTTGCTCACCAGCGCGCCCTCCGCCACCAGCCCGGAAGACGATCCGTAGACGGCCCGGCCCGCCTTGAACATCTCGCCGAGCAGGAACCGTCGCGTGTCGTCGCCCAGCAGCACCGGATCCGGCGGGATCCAGAGGGCGTCGATGGCCTCGTCGCCGGCCAGGAGCGAGCGCACGGCGACCGGGATGTCGCGCTCGGACGTGATCGCGCGCGTGACCATGACCACCCGCAGGAGGCTCGCCGCCTTGATCGCCTCCTCGACGTAGCGGCCGGAGTTCTCCTCCTTGTAGATCACGCCGATGCGCACGCCCTTGGGATTGACCATCCGGAAGGCGGCGAGCTGGTTCTTGACCGGGATGGCGAAGGTTACTCCCGCCACCGTGGGGCCGGGGGCCAGCCCGAGCTTGGCCGGCTCCTGCACCATCGCGAAGACCAGCGGAGTCTCGGGGAGGGTGGAGCGGACGAGCTGCGCGGCCAGGGGGCCCATGGCCACGACGATCACGTTGCGGCCCTTGAGACGCGCAAGGACGCTGTCCGCGGTGCCGCGGTCGTTGCGCAGGTCGAACTCCGTGATGGTGTGGGCGGCGGAGACGCGGCGCAGGGCGTCGATCGCGGGCCGCCAGGCCGCGATGTCGCTGCTCTTCACCACCGCCACTTCTGCCGCCACCGCCCGCCCCGCCGGCGCCAGGCAAAGGAGCGACAGCACCCAGGCCCACCTCGCAAGTCTCCTCATCTGCGGTTACTCGGACACATTCCGGTCCGCCTCTTCCTTCAGCTCCAGGGCGAGCGTCTTGGTCAGGTCCATCAGGATGATCAATCGACCCGGCAGCTTGGCCACGCCACGGATGGCGGTCGCGTCGATCTCGATCACCTCGTCCGGGGCGGCCTCGATGGTGGAGACGGGCACCTTCAGGACCTGCGAGGCCCCGTCCACGAGCAGGCCGATCAGACGCTCCTTGATCTTCACCACGACGATGCGCGACTGGCGCGAGACCTCCACCTCGCCCAGGCGGAGCTTCCGTTTGAGGTCCACCACCGGGATGATCCGGCCGCGCAGGTTGATCACGCCCTTGATGAAATCGGGCGCGCGCGGCACCTGGGTGATCTCGGTGACGCGAATGATCTCCTGCACCAGGCGCACGTCGACACCGTACTCCTCGCGGCCGAGGAAAAAGGTGGCCAGGTGCTCGGTCGCCTCCGCCGCCTTCCGTTCCTCGCGCACGGGCGCCGCGAAGAAGGAGATGTTGTGGGCGCGGGGGGTGGGCTCGGCCGCAGCGGCGGCCACGGGCGCCGGTGCGCGCGACGGGTCGACGGTGGGCACGGAGGCCACGCCGGCCAGGGCCAGGATGTCGGCGGCGAGGCCGGATGACGGGAGCGAGATCGGGCCCCTGCGCTCGTCGACGGGGTCGGCCGGAAAGACCAGGGCCCCCTCCGTGTCGGGTGTGGGGCGGCCGCCTTCGGCCGCCGCCGCCCGACGCCCGCCGGGCCCGGATTTCCGTGCGCGCTTGCCGCGATCGGGAGGCATGGCCACCTCGGTCAGGCCTCCAGCGCCGGCGTCAGCCGGCCCCCTTGCAGCGAGGGGAGGCGCTTGCCGTCGAAGAGCGACGCGACGTCGAGGATCAGCACCACCCGACCGTCACCCATGATGGTCGCTCCCGCCATGCCCACCGCCTCGCCGGAGACGGCCGGGTCGAGGGCCTTGATCACGACCTCCTGCTGTCCGCGCAGCCGGTTCACGATGACCCCGACGCGCTTGTCGCCGCGGCCGATGACCACCGCGTACTCGCGGACCTCCGGTCCCTCCTCCTCCGGCAGGCCGAAGAGGCGGGCCAGCCGGACCAGGGGGACGATGCGGTCGCGGATGCGCAGGGTTTCTCGGCCGCTGATCGTGTGGATCTCTTCCGGGCGCAGCTTGAGGCTCTCCACCACCGAGCCGAGCGGAATCGCGTACGTGCGGCCGGACACCTCGACCAGCAGGGCGGCGATGATGGCCAGGGTCAAGGGGAGCTGGATGATGAACTTGGTGCCGACGCCCGGCACCGTCTCCACCTCCACCAGCCCGTTCAGCCTCTCGATCGACTTGAGCACCACGTCGAGGCCGACGCCGCGGCCGGAGACCTCCGTGATCGACTCGCGGGTCGAAAAGCCCTGCGAGAAGATGAGCTGCACCACGTCGCGATCGGAGAGGCCCTCGTCCGCCTTGAGCAGGCCCCGCTCCACCGCCTTGGTCCGCACGGTGGCGGCGTCGATCCCCGCGCCGTCGTCCATGATCGTGATGACGACGTGGTTCGACTCCTGGGTCGCGGAGAGGAGGATGGTTCCCGTCGGCGTCTTCCCGTTGGCCACCCGCTCCGCGGGAGGCTCGATGCCGTGGTCGACGCTGTTGCGGACGAGGTGGACGAGCGGCTCGCCGATCTCGTCGATGATCGCCTTGTCGATGCGCGTCGACTCGCCCTCCAGGATCAGCTCGATCTCCTTGCCCGTCTCGCGGGCGAGGTCGCGCACGAGGCGCGGGAACCGCTCGAACACGTGCCGGATGGGAAGCATCCGCACGTCCATGACCGTCTCCTGGAGCTGCTGGGACACTCCCGCCACCTGGTGCACGGCCGCCAGCAGGTCGCGCGCGGCCCCGCGCTGATCCGTCTCCTGGGCCAGCGTCCGGGCCATCTCCTGCAGCTTCGTGCGATGGATGATCAGCTCGCCGACCAGGTTGAGGAGGTGATCGAGCTGGGCGAACTCGACGCGCACGACGCTCGACCTGGCCGTGTAGCGCGTGTCGGCACGCCGCTCGGAGGCGCCGCCCGGGACCGCCGATGCCGGCTCCCGAGGCGGGACCAGGAGGCCGGCCGGCCGCGCCGCCGGGCCCGCGCCCGACCCGCCCGCCACCATCCGCTCGAGCTCCATGCGCTCGGGCACGAGGTCGCGGCCCTCCGTCCCCTCGCGGCTCGCGTGCTCGATCGAGTCGCGCAGCGCCGTCGCGCCCGCGAACAGGCGATCGAAAGCCTCCGGCTGGAGCACGAGGGTGCCGTCGCGCACGTGCGCGAACACGTCCTCGAGGCGGTGCACGTAATCCTTGATGCCGCTCAGCCCGATCATCCCGCTGTTGCCCTTGAGGGTATGCAGAGGGCCGAGGACGGCGGTAACCGTCTCCTCGTCCGGTCCCTCGCGTTCGAGGGTCAGGAGACAGTGGTCGAGCGCTTCGAGGTGCTGCCGCGCGTCCTCGAGGTAGATGGCGAGCAGCTCGGGGGAAACCTGGAAGTCGGACATGCTAGCGGGCGGCCGGCCCTCCCCCCTCCTCAGGTGGTCGTGATCTTCTCGATGAGCCCGTGGAGCTCCGAGGCCTGGAAGGGCTTCTTGACGTATCCCTTCGCGCCCATCTTCAGGCCGCGGATCGTGTCCTCTTCCTTTCCTTCGGTCGAGATGATGATGACGGGTATGGCCTGGTAGGCCGGCTCCTTCTGGACGCGCTGCAGGAACTCGAGCCCGTTCATGACCGGCATGTTGATGTCGAGCAGGATGAGGTCGATACCCTCCTCCTGGCCCAGCTTGTCCAGCGCTTCCAGGCCGTTCATGGCGCTGATGAGCTTGCAGCTCTTGTAACGGGAGAGGAAGAGCTTGTACATCTGGTGGATGAGCGCCGAATCGTCGACGGCGAGGATCTTCCTCAGCATCGCCCTCTCTCCTGCCGCCGTGCGGTCCTCGGTCGCGGCCTCGACACGGCCGCGCGAACGGGCGAGATCGGACGAGGCAGCCCGGAGCCGGTACGGGTTTGTATCACCGAAGGGGGGGAGCGTTCAATGTTGAGGGCAGGACCGCTTCCTGGCCGTGGTGCGGTCAGGGGCGCGCGCCGCCGCGCATGCGCACCCGGAAGCCGGCCCGGATCGTGCGCGGGGGTCCCACCGTGCGGATGGGAGTGCGGGCCACGTCGTACTCCGCGTCGGTGAGGTTCTCGCCGGCGAGGAAGAATGCCACCCATTCGTTGAGGGAGTGGCCGAAAACGGCGTCGAGCGTCCAGTAGCCGTCGAGGCGCAGCGAGTTGAGGTCGTCGTCGTACTGCGATGCGCTGAAGCGGGCCTGCACGCCGAAGGTGAATCCGTGGGCATCGTCGTAGCGGAGCTGCGCGCCACCCTGCCGCCGCGGGACCTGCGGGACCCGCCGGCCCACGAGAGCGGCGTCGGGCGCGGCCAGGACCTTCGCGTCGAGCAACGTGATCCCGGCGGAGAGGATCAGCCGCGGGCCCATCCGCGCCTCGACGTCCGCCTCGATCCCCCGTGAGCGGATCTCGCCCAGGTTGCGCCGCTGCCGGGTGATGAGGCTGGGAGTGGTGGTCAGCGTGACGTTGGCGACGGTGTTGGTGGCGTCCATGCTGAAGGCGGTCCCGCGCAGGGAGACGATATCGCCGAGGCCGATCAGCACCCCCGCTTCGCGCCCGGTGGCCCGCTCCGCGCTGAGGCCTGCGTTGGCGACGGTGAGGACGTTCCCCACCCGGAAGGGCCGGTAGAGCTCGTTGAGCGTAGGCGCCCGGAAGGCGCGGTAGGCGGAGGCGGTGAGCGAGAGGCGACGCGAGACCTTGAAGAGCAGGGAGCCCCGGGGGCTGAAGGCGGTCTCGTCACGGTCGGCCAGCGGCGTCACGGCCGCGCCGGACGTCTGGCGTCCATCGTAGTTGCGCCAGAGATCGAGGCGCACGCCTCCCTGCGCGATCAGCCGCCGGCCGAGGCTCCAGGAATCCTCCCCGAAGAACGCCGTCGTGCTCTGCCGCCCGCCCGCCGTGCTGCTCACGGTGGTCGCGGTCGCGAAGCTGTCCTCGTCGCTGCGGCCCCAGATCCCGCGGCGCTCCGCCCCCAGCACGAGCACGTGACTTCCGAGAGGACGCGTCCATTGCCCCGAGAATCCCGTCGAATGGGCGGGGACGTGCTGGTCGCTGGTCAGCCGCTCCGTGGCCCGGTCCGCGGCCACGGCGCTGAAGGTCTGGTTGTAGTCCTGCCGGCTGAGGTCGAAACGGAAGCGCAGCCCTCCGGTGCCCGTCGGAAGGTCGAGGCCGAGCACGCCCTGGTTGATCGAGGTGTCGTTGTCCTGGAGCTTGGTCCCATTGCCGCGATTCTCGCGGTACGCGCCGACGCGGACGAACGCGCGCCCGGAGCCGATCGCACGCTCGAGCGCCACGTCGCCGCCGTGGTGGTGCGTGGAGAGGCGGCTGTCTACGGGGCCGCGCAATGCGTCGGGGATCGGTCGGTACCCCGTCGTCGAGAAGACTTCCGTCGCCACCCGGCCGCCCCAACTGCCGCGCCGTCCTCCGGCGAAGAGAGACCCTTCACCGAGGCCTTCCTGGCCCGTGACGAAGTCCGCCTCCAGCCGCGGCACCTCCGTGCCCAGGCGCACCACCTGGACCACGCCCGCGAGGGCGGCGCTGCCATAGAGGTCGGAGGCCCCGCCGCGCAGGACCTCCAGCCGCTCCACGGCCGTCCGCGGCACGCGTCCCCAGTAGATCCAGCCACCGAACGGATCGTTCAGGGGCACGCCGTCTTCCAGCCGCTGCCGCCGAGGCCACGGAACGTCGCGCCCTGCGTCGTGGGATTGGCTCCGCGACTCGGCGTCCGGCGGAACAGGGTGAAGCCGGGCACCTGCCGCAGGGCGTCGTCGAGCCCCATGCCCGCGGTCGTCTTGAGATCGGAAGAGGAAAGCACGAGCACGCTCGCGGCCGTGTCGCCGAGGGCCTCGGGCCGGCGCGCCGCCGTCACCGTCACGCGGTCCTGGAAGGTGGCCGACGCCAGCACCAGATCGACGGGCGCGTCGCCGGCGTAGGCGGCGCGCCGCGCCCGCGGGAAGCCGGGCGCCTCGACCGTGACCATGACCAGCTTGGGGCCGGCCCAATCGACGGCGAAGCGACCGGCGGCGTCGGTGGACACGCGCGCAGAATCGCCGCCCGCCTCGATGGAGACGACGGCGTTGGCGACGGGCGCGCCGGCGGCGTCGCTCACGGTACCCTGGAGATGCAAGGGCGCGGCGGCGGCCAGGGCGGCGGCGAAAAGGACGATGGCGCTCATCGGCTATGCTTTCACCTTATTGATTGCTTCGCGGTCCTTGTCAACGATCCTCGCTCCGATTGGGACGCACATGATATCCCTCGGCCTCCTTGGAGCCGCCGCTTGATCTTCGAGAGCCAGTCCGCCGTTCGGCAGGGACTGCTCGAGGTGGTGGACGCGATCCGCACGCTCGGCCAGGGACGGTACGCGTGCGTGCTGGACCCCGGCGCCATCGTGCTGGAGTCCCCGGAGCCGGCGGACGGGCGGTCCTTCGCGCTGCGGGCGCTCCTCGAAGACCGGCGCGCCGCCATCCTCTCGATCCCGCAGACCCTGGCGGACGAAGGGCCGATGGAAGACGCCTTCGCCGATTGGCACGAGGACCAGTTCCTCCTCGCGTTCCTCAATCAGAGGGTCGCGCTCGTCGTCGCCTGTCCGGATGCGGAGGCGCTGAAAGACCGCGCCACCGCGCTCTGGCCGGTGTGGGCGGACCGCGTGCTGCGGTTCGACGAACGCTATCGGATCGATCCCAAGGGCCGGGGCCTGCTGTTCGGGAGTCCCCGGCTGGATCTGGTCGTCATCGGCAGCATTCATGGAGGTGAGGCATGAGGGCTTTTGCATCGGCGGTCGCGGTGGTGGTGCTGGCGAGTGGTGTCGCCTTCCCGGAGGCGCCGGTGGAGCGCCGCGAGATCCGGCTCGCCAGCCGGCCGGCCACGGACGTCCGCCCGTTCAGCGACGCCGTCCTGGTGGGCCGAACCCTGTACCTCGCGGGCCGGACCGGCGCCGACAAGGACGGCAAGCTGCCCGCGGAGG
>WNFC01006423.1_pt1 | contig 12929 bp, 10 predicted proteins | sample 5400541 | NCBI WGS metagenome assembly WNFC01 (sample SAMN13153342, study PRJNA577476) | soil metagenome | isolation source: 120 cm saprolite under Douglas fir tree site 2 hole 2 replicate 1 | place: USA:California | collected 2015-04-18
TCCACCACGGCCAGGCGCGCCGCGTTCTCCGCAATCGAGAGATCGAAGCACTCGCCGATTGTCTCGCCGCGCCAGTAACCCAGTTTTCTATAAAGCTCCGCGGCCTCCACCGGCCACGGCACCACGCCCTCGAGCATCAGGAGCCTCGCCGCCTTTCGCGATGATTCATGCGCGCCATTTTTTCGCCAATCGTCAACCTAAAGTATCACTTGAGATGAAACTCGAGTCATCTTTTTAGTTTTTCTAGCCTAGGCGAGCTCACGCAGGCGCGGATCGACGTCGCGCGCGAAGCGATCGATCCCGATGACGGTCTCGCGATGGTCCAGGAATCCCGCCTGCCCCATCAACAACAAATGACCGTAGCCGCCGACATGCTCATAGTGCGCTTTGATTTGTTTGAAAACGGAATCTGCGTTGCCCGCGAACACGATCCCCTGCGCCATCGCCTGCTCCAGCGTGAGGCGGCTGAAGTCGTAGAGCGAGCCCTTGCGCATCGCGTTCGCCTCGGCCTCGACCGGCACGTACCCGGGCGGCATCACGAACTGCGGCGGGACTTTGTTTGCATGCATGTACCACATCAACTTGCGCGCGCCGGCCTGACCCTCCTCGTCGGTGTCGCCGGTGTAGACGAGCGCCGCGTAGGCCAGACGGTCCGATGGCGTCTCGCGGCCCAATCGCGCCGCCGCGTCGCGGTAGGAATCGAAAATTCTCTTCGCGATCTCGAACCCGGTTAGAAAAGTCGCGACCACGTAGCCCTTTTCCGCAACCGCCGGCACGCTGCCCGCGCTGAGGGCGGTGATCCACACGGGAGGATGCGGCTGCTGGTACGGGCGCGGCCAGATGTTGACCTGGCGATGATGAAAGAAGCGGCCCTCCCAGCTAAACGGCCCGTCGTGGGTGATCCACGCCTTCAGGATGAGATCGTGCGCCTCCCAAAAGCGCTCGCTCATCCGGATCGGACTCGCATTGCCCGCGGAAATCTCGTAGGGCACGCCGCGCACGAAGCCCACCTCGATTCGTCCGCGCGCGAGGTTATCGACCATCGCCATCTCCTCGGCGACACGCACGGGCTGGCGGCGATTGGCGATCGGATTGCCGAGCAGCAGCAGCCGCGCGCGGCTGGTCTGGCGCGCCAGCACGCCGAGCATGATCGGCGCCGCGGGGTCGAGACAGGTCGCGGTCTGATGATGCTCGTTGAGCATGATGTCGAGTCCCATATGCTCGGCATGCAGCCATTCGTCGAGATAGCGATGGTACAGTTCGGCGCCGATGTGCGGATCGTAGTGACGATTCGGCAGCGTCACCCGGATCGAATCGTACTCGTCAGGCAAGTACGGCCAAGCGGTCTCGGTGAAAAACCACGTTCTCATGATGAGCCGCTCTCGGCGCGCCGCTCGCGCGTGAACGCGAGCATCCGCTCCACGAGCGCGCGCGGCTGCTCGATTTGCGGCGCGTGACCGGCCTCGGCGATCGTTTCGATCCGCGCGCCGGGGATCGCCGCGCGGTACGCTTCGAGATATTGCTCGCTTACGAGCCCGTCGCTCGCGCCGCGGATCAGCAGGACCGGCAGTTCGAGCCGGCCAAGCCGGTAGCGCAGCTTGGGATTATGCATGTAGGGCTCCCAGGTGTAGAGCGCGAGCGATTGGCGGTTGCGCGCGATTATCCTCAGCTGTTCGTCGGACATCGCGGCGTAGTCGACCGCGGCCTTGCGCGGATCGTGGTAGACCAGCCGCGTCACTTCGTCGGGCGGCAGCGCGAAGATGTCCGGGATGTCGCGCGTCTCGCGATCGCCGGCCTTGATTCCCACCGGGCCTACCAGGATGAGGCGGGAGAGGCGATGGGCGCACCGCACCGCGACCTCGGCCGCGATCCATCCGCCGAGCGAAAAGCCCGCGAGCATCACGTCGCGCAAATCGAACTGCTCGAGCAGATCGAGATAGACGTAGGCGAGATCGTCGACGCTGTCGAACAGCTCGGGCAGCGACGAGTTGCCGAAGCCGGGATGCGACGGCGCCACGACCTCGAAGTGATGCGCGAGAAGATCGAGGAACTCGGCACGCGAGTCGATTCCTCCGGCGCCGTGGAGCAGCAGGAGCAGCGGCCCGGTCCCGCGATGCACGACCTCCAGTTCCAGGCCGCGAACCGCGATTTTCCCGTCGTCGATTTTAAGCGCCGCCATCGCGATCTCCCGCGCAGACTTCTAGCGCATCGCCACGTCCTTGCAAAAGCGCCGGCGCGTACATTGAACACGCAGCCGGATGCCCTGATAATCGCTGCGGGAAGAAGGCGCCTTGATGCGGATGAGACACGCGATCTCTACGATGATTGGGATCCTGGCGATGCTTGGAATCTTGCCCGGCACAACGTTGTGGGCCCCGGGCCCTGCGGCCGCTGGTGCCGAGGACGTGCCGCTCGCCAGTTCCCTGCAATTGGAGAGCGTGATGCTGGTCGGCGGATGGGCGTCGGCGGGACCGTTCATCCCGGTGATTGGCGACGGCACGGCGCATCTCGCGTATGAGTACTACCTGACGAACTATGGCAAAAAGGCCGCCCGTATTGTGTCACTTCGAGTTCGTGGGATCGGCGGCGCTGCTTTCGCGACCACAATCGAAGGCGATGCGCTGAGGTCCTCATTTACGCCTGCCGCGCCGCAAAGCCGTCTGGCGGCTTACGATCCCGTCCTGGCGCCGGGCGCGAGCGGAGCGCTTTTCGTCTTTCTCAATTTTTCCGGCCGCGAGACGCCACGGCGGCTTGAGAACTCAATTGTGGTCGAGGCCGACGGCGACCCCAAGAATGCGCAGCGGATTCCGCTCGGTGAAGTTGCGATCGGAAAACCCGGCGCCGCCTTGATCGACGAACCGTTCACGGGCGATCGATGGCTCGCCGCAAACGGGCCGTCTGCCAAGTCGATTCATCGGCGCGCGGTTATCGTGCTAAACGGCAAGCCGCGAGTGCCGGAACGCTACGCGATCGACTGGATAAAGCTCGGCGACGACGGCAATAGTTACTCCGGCGATCAGTACAAAAATTCCAGCTACCACGCCTACGACGTGCCGATACTGGCCGTCGCCGATGGAAAGATCGTAACGGTCAAGGACGGGCTTCCCGAAAACGTTCCCCACGGCAAGAAACTGGCGGTCGCGATGACGCTCGTCAACGTGGCGGGCAATCATATCGTCGAGGATATCGGCGGCGGGCTATACGCAGGCTATGCGCACCTTATTCCCGGCACCATCACGGTCAAAGCCGGCGATCAGGTTCATCGCGGACAGGTCCTCGGACGTCTCGGCAACTCCGGTAACTCCACCGAGCCGCATCTTCATCTGCAAGTCTGCGACGCACCGTCGTTTCTGATTTGCGAGGGCGTGCCGGTGGAATTCAACCGGATGAGACTCACCAAGTATAAAATCCGCAAGCGCGGCGAGATGCCAATCAAGCTCGAGCTCGAGGGCACGCACGACGTATCAGGGGAAGAGCCGATGGAAGACGAGTTGGTGAATTTTCCTGCATCGAATTCGCCGGCGAAATAACCGCCGATACGTCCGTGTGGCGGGCGCGGGTCTACCAGCGCAGCAGATTGGCGCCCCAGGTCAGGCCGCCGCCGCACGCGTTGAGCATCACGAGATCGTTGTCGCGGATGCGGTTCGCCTCGAGCGCCTCATCCAGCGCAATCGGCACCGAAGCGGCCGAGGTGTTGCCGTAGCGGTCGATATTCGTGAAAACCTTGTCCTGCGGTACGCCCAGACGATCGGCGACCGCGTTGAGGATGCGGATGTTGGCCTGGTGCGGCACGATGAGCGCGATGTCCTCCAGGCGCACGCCGGCACGCTCGGCCACCTTGAGCGTGACGTCGGTCATCGAGCGCACCGCGAGCTTGAACAGCTCCGGCCCCTTCATCTTGATCGCGTCGTCGGGCGAGCGCCGCATCTCGGAGTCGAGCGTCGCGCGCACTCCCGTCGCGCGCACCGAGAGCAGGTGCCAGTACTCGCCCGAGGAGCGCAGGAGACTCCCGAGCACGCCCCGCGGCCCCGGCTCCGAAACCATCACCGCCGCCCCGGCGCCATCGCCGAACAGCACCGAGACCGCGCGATCGTTCCAATCCACCATCGTCGAGAGCGCGTCGGTGCCGACCAGCAGCACGCGCGAGTAGTCGCCCGCGCGCATCGCGTTGTCGGCGACGTTGAGCGCGTAAACGAAGCCCGAGCAGGCCGCGGCGACGTCGTAGGCCGGGATCGTATCGATCCCCAGGCGATGCTGAAGCTGGCAGGCGAACGAGGGAAACCCGTACTCGGAAGAGACCGTACCGACGATAATCGCGTCAAGGTCGGAGGTCTTGAGGCCGGCGCGCTCGAGCGCGATGGTGCTGGCGGCGGCGGCGATATCGACCAGCGATTCGCCGCTGGCCATCACGTAGCGCCGTGCGATTCCGGTGCGCGTGCGTATCCACTCGTCGGAGGTATCCACGATCCGCTCGAGCTCATGATTGGTAACCGCGGTGCGCGGCAGCGCACGCCCGGTCGCGACGATTCGCGATCCCATCTTCTTACTTCTTATTTCCCGCTAAGCTCGACCGCGGGCTTGAAGGCCAGCGTAGTGTTGGTGCCGCCGAACCCGAACGAATTGTTCAGCGCGATCCGAATCCTCGCGGGCCGCGGCTGATTGGGCACGTAGTCGAGGTCGCATTCCGGGTCGGGATGCTCGTAGTTGATCGTCGGCGGCACCATCCCGCGTTGGATCGCCAGCACCGTATAAACGGACTCGATCGCGCCGGCCGCACCCAACGTATGGCCGGTCATCGACTTGGTCGAACTCACCGCGATTTTGGCCGCGCGTTCGCCGAAGACGTGCTTGATCGCCTGGGTCTCGGCAACGTCGCCCTGCGGCGTCGAGGTCCCGTGCGCGTTGATGTAATCGACCTGGTTGGGATCGAGTTCACCGTCCTGCAGGCACAGCATCATGCAACGCCCGGCGCCCTGCCCTTCCGGCGACGGCGAGGTCATGTGGTAGGCGTCGCCATTGGCGGCGTAGCCGGCGATCTCGGCCAGGATGTTGGCGCCGCGCGAAATTGCCGCGTCGCGTTCTTCGAGGATCAACGCCGCGGCGCCCTCGGACATCACGAAGCCGTCGCGCTCGGCGTCGAAGGGGCGGCTTGCGGCCTCGGGCGCGTCGTTGCGCGTCGACAGCGCGCGCATCGCGATGAAGCCGCCGATGCCGAGCGAGGTCAGTGCCGCTTCGGAGCCGCCGGTGATCGCGGCGTCGATATAGCCGTCGCGGATCATCCGGTAGGCTTCGCCCACCGCATGACTGCCGGAGGCGCAGGCGCTGGTGGTGGCAAGGTTGATGCCGCGCGCGCCGTAGCGAATCGCAATCTGCCCCGGCGCCAGGTTGCTGATCAGCTTGGGGATGAAAAACGGCGTGATGCGTTTGAGCCGGGTATCGAGAAACAGCAGATGGTTTTCTTCGATCGTCAGAAGCCCGCCGATTCCGACGCCGACCAAAACGCCGACGCGGTCGGCGTTGCTCTCGTCGATCTTCAGCGCCGACTGCCGCATCGCCTGTTCGGCCGCGCCCAAAGCGTACTGGATGAAGAGGTCCATCTTCTTGACGTCCTTCTTCTCGATCCAGTCGTGGGGGTCGAAGTCACGCACTTCGCCCGCGATTCGGGCGGCGAAGTCGGAAACGTCGAAGCGGGTTATCGGGCCGATGCCCGAGCGCCCGGCCATCAGGGCTTCCCAGTTCTTCTCGATTCCCGTGCCCAGCGGCGTGACCAAGCCCAAGCCGGTTACCACCACGCGGCGATCACCGATGCGTCTCATCTAAGCGCGATGCTCCTAAAATAAGTCGTTGTAACGTTCATCTTGTATCAAAAGCGGCGTCACTTCTACATCACCGTCCCGCATCATCATCGACAGTTCATCGACAGGCTCCCAGTCGCGTCCGCCGCTCCTCAGATTCGGCTGATTTTCGCAATCAACCGCGGTGGCATCTTCGAGTTTCCTTGCAACGCGACCGCGATGAGTAAAAAATTGAATCGTGACCTCCGACGACCTATCGCTCGACCCGTTCCTCAAACTCGCGGATAACCTGGGCGAACTCGAAGTCACGATCGGAGAGCGCGCGCGGCCAGCCGTCGTCGAACTCCGCCAGCGCCTGCGCGCCGCAGTGGCCAGCCGCGAGCGCGGCGACCTGCCGGGCTCGCTGGAACAGCTTAGGGGCGCGATGGAGCGTCTGGCGGCGATCGCAGGCGAACTCGATCCTGAAGAGGGCGCGCTGATGCGAATGGTGGCGCAGCGCTTCACCGAGGCGCTCAAGCTGGGAGACAAAGGTACAGCCAAGGAAGCCGTCAACCTGATGCGGCACAAGTCCGGCGATCCCAAGGACGAAGACAGCTCCAAGTGGTGAGTCGCCGCGCGGCGGCGTCCCGCGGGCGGCCTGAGTAAAGCGAAAGATAAAACCCCCGACGGCCGCCGACGGCCGTCCTCGACAACAATCGGAGTTAACGTGGCGACGGCAACTCAAATCAAGGCCCCGGAATCGAATCTCGATCAACTCTGCATCAACTCGATCCGGGTGCTCGCGATCGACGCGGTGCAGAAAGCCAACTCGGGCCATCCCGGGATGCCGATGGGGATGGCGCCAATCGCGTACCTCTTGTGGACGCGCTTCATGCGCTACAACCCGGCCAACCCGCATTGGTTCGGGCGCGACCGTTTCGTGCTCTCGGCCGGGCACGGCTCGATGCTGCTGTATGCGATGCTCTATCTGACCGGGTACGACTTGCCGCTGGACCAGATCAAGCAATTCCGCCAACTCGGCAGCATCACGCCCGGCCATCCCGAGTACGGCTTGACGCCCGGCGTCGAGACCACCACCGGCCCGCTCGGACAGGGCGTCGGCAACGGCGTCGGGATGGCGCTAGCAGCGAAGCATCTGCGCGCCCACTTCGAACGCGACAGATCGGGGCTGTTCGACCATCGCATCTTCGGCATCTGCGGCGACGGCGATCTGATGGAAGGCGTGTCGAGCGAGGCGGCCTCGATCGCCGGGCATCTCGGCCTCGGCAACCTCATCTACATCTACGACGACAACCACATCACGATCGACGGCGGCACCGACCTGTCATTCGACGAGAACGTAACCGAGCGCTTCAACGCCTACGGCTGGCATACCCAGGGGGTCGACGACGCCAACGATCTCGTCGCGGTTTCGCGCGCGATCGAATACGCGATCGCCGAGGAAAACCGTCCCTCGCTCATTCGCGTGCGATCGCATATCGGCTACGGCAGTCCGAATCGGCAGGATACGGCGAAAGCGCACGGCCAGGCGCTCGGCGTCGAAGAGGTCAAACTGACCAAGCGCTTCTACGGATGGCCCGAGGAGCCGGCTTTCTACGTGCCAGACGAGGCGCTCAAGCATTTTCGCGATAGCGGCGCGCGCGGGCGCGAGTATGAGTCCGAATGGAATAGCCGCTTCGAGCGCTACGCCAAGGCGCACGCGGGCGAGGCCGCGGAGTTTAAGTCGATGCTGACGGGCGAACTGCCGTCCGGATGGGACGCCGAGCTTCCGCAGTTCACGCCGAAGGACACACTGGCCACGCGCGAGTCGGCCTCACGCGCCGAACAGGCGATCGCGAAGAAGGTCTGGAATCTGTTCGGCGGCGCGGCCGACCTCAACGAATCAACCTTCGTCGACGTGATCGACGGCGGCGATTTCGAGCGCTACAACTATGCGGGACGCAATGTGCACTTCGGCATCCGCGAACATGGGATGTGCGCGATCCTAAACGGCGTCGCGCTCCACGGCGGCTTCATCCCCTACGGCTCGAGCTTTCTCATCTTCACCGACTATTGCCGGCCCTCGCTCAGGCTGGCGGCGCTGATGGGTGTCCACGTGATTTACGTCTTCACCCACGATTCGATCGGATTAGGCGAAGACGGTCCGACTCATCAGTCGATAGAACAGCTTTCGGGGCTGCGCGCGATCCCGAATTTCACGGTGATTCGGCCCGGCGACGCCAATGAAGCCGCCGAAGCGTGGCGCGCTGCGATGATGCATCGGGGCGGCCCGGTGCTGCTGGCGTTATGCCGCCAGAAGATCCCGACGCTCGACCGCTCCGCGATGGCGCCGGCGCGCGAGTTGGCTCGTGGAGCTTACGTGCTCAACGAAACCAAAGGGCGCACCGCGGATATTATTTTGATCGCGAGCGGCTCCGAATTGCATCTGGCGGTCGGCGCAAAGGAGGAACTCGAAAAACGCGGCCGCGCCGTGCGCGTCGTCAGCATGCCGAGTATGGAGTTGTTCGAAAAACAGGACGCGGCGTATCGCGACGCCGTGCTGCCGCCGTCGATTCGCCGCCGCCTCGCGATCGAGGCGGGCGCGCCGATGTCGTGGTATCGATGGGTCGGGCTGGAGGGCGACGTGGTCGGGATGACGACCTTCGGCGCCTCGGGTCCGTACCAAGACGTGCTCAAGCACTTCGGTTTTACGGTGGAGAACGTGGTGGAGCGCGCGCTAAAGCTGCTCGGCCGGTAAACCGCCGGATTCGAGGGTGTTCGAGGCTCTAGGCCGCGAAATCTCGCTCTCAACGCGCGAGTCGTGCGCCGCTGCCCATGGTTAGAAACGCCCCCGGGTCGACGCCGAAACGCGCAGCGAGACCCTGAATTTGACGAACGTTAAGCGCCCTGCGCCCGGCGAGTACTTCGGAAACGACGCCCTGGCTGCCGATTTCAGGAAGATCCTTTTGCGTGAGCCCGTGTTCCTGCATCAGGAAACGGATGACCTCGACACTCGAAGCTTCAGGCAGGCTGTGATGCTCCCTGTCGTACGCCTCGATGAGCACGCTCAGGGTTTCGATCAGACGATAGCGCGGGTCTTTCGGATTGTCGCCGACCTCGTTCATCAGTGAGTTGAGACGCTCGACGGCCGCGTCGTACTCGCGCTCAGTGCGGATCGCGAGGAACGGCTCTCGCGACCCGGGATTCTTCATCGGCTTAGCGGCGGTTCGAAGCTTCATTTTTTCCACCTTCCGGCATCGTACTCCGGATGCGTTAATATATGGCGCACGAACAACCTTTGCGTGTTGAAATGGATGGCTGCGACCAAACGGTATTTGTTCCCGCCGATATTGAAAATATGAAGGTCGCGGCCTTTAGTTGGAACCAGATCCACGCTGGCGAATGTCCGTTTCAACTCCGCGAAACTGCGGAAGCGGCCGCGTCGCACCAGCTTTAGCCACGCACTGAGGGGCGCTGCTGCATCAGCATGCTCTTTCGTAAATTCCCGCAGCGCCTTCTGCGAGATTACGTGCACGGATTGTTACGGTATCTCATGTTGAGATATACCGCAAGGGCGTCTGGCGCGGGTGGCGTGCTTTGGGCTAATTTAATTTTCTCGTAACACCCACTGCGGCGGATTGCCATGGCCGAACCCAAGCTCATCATCCTGGACGACGCGCAGTCGCTCTACGTGCACGCGGCGGAGGAGATCGCGCACTTTGCCGGCGAAGCGATCTGCATGCATGCCGAATTCATGCTCTGTCTCTCCGGCGGATCGACGCCGGCGGCGACTTACGAACTGTTGGCCGAGCGCTTCCGCCTCAGCGTCGATTGGAAAGAGGTGCAGTTCTTCTGGGGCGACGAGCGATGCGTGCCGCCGGACGACCCAGCGAGCAATTTCGGGATGGCCAACCGCACGATGCTGAGCCGGCTCGATCTGCGGCCGGATCAGATTCATCGGATACGCGGCGAAGATCCGCCCGAGCAGGCCGCGCTCGCCTACGAGGAAGAGATGCGGGCGTCCTTTGGGATCGGCAAGGGCGAATTTCCGGGCTTCAACCTGATACTCGTCGGCCTGGGCGACAACGTTCACGTCGAGTCGCTGTTTCCGGGAAGTCCGGCGCTACACGAGCGCGAGCGTCTCGCGGTCGCGGTCGAGGTCGACGCCCCGCAGCGCCATCGTGTCACGATCACGCCGCCCGTGCTCAACAACGCTGCCCGCGTGATGTTCCTCGTTCAGGGCGCGGGCAAGGCCCCTGCCGTAAAGAGTGCGCTCGAGGGTCCGCGCGACCCCGACCGCTTTCCCGCCCAGATCATCGACCCGCCTAACGGCGAAGTCATCTGGCTGCTCGACCGCGCGGCCGCCTCCCTGCTCTCGCATACCTGACCCGCAACGCCCGGCAGCAGCGAGCCCATAACCGCCTGAAGGCTGTCTCGACAGCACCGCACAGCTAACGCACAATAATGAGCATGAGTTTCATCTCGCGCCATGCGATCGGAGTTCTGATCGTCCTGGTCGTCGCCGGGTGGGCGCTGTTCTATGTTCCGGCCACGCCGTCCTACGCCATCTACCAGCTCAAGCAGGCGATCGACGCGCGCGACGGCGCGACCGCCGCGACCTTCGTCGACTTTCCGAGCGTGGTCAAGAACGCCGGCTACGAGATGCTGCAGCAGAACTCGCAAGCCAACGACGTCATAACCACGCTGGTCGGCAAGGGCGCGGTCGACCTGCTGAGCGCGCCAATGGCCGCGGCAGTGCAGCAATGGGCCACGCAACAGGTGAATAGCGGCGCGCGGCAGGTTCAGATGCCGCCCGCGGCCGTGGCGGGCGCGATCGTTCTACTCCATCGTTCGGGCGATACGGCGTGGACGGATTTCCGCGATGACAAGGGTGTGCGATGGAACATCCGCCTGGCGCGCGAGAACGGCCATTGGCGAATCGTCGAGGTCAAGAACGTCCAGCAAATCCTGCAGCACTTCCAGCAACAGAATGGGATGGGCGGAGCGCCGGCGATGCCACCGAGCATGGGCGGCGCTCCGGCTCCGGGATCCGCGCCTCCCTCCGAACCCGCTCCTGAAGCCGCGCCTCCGGGCAGCGGCGCGCCCACGTCGCCTTAGAGCTTCTCGGAGATTCTTGTAAGTCCGCGCGCGGGCACAATCGATCGGGCACAATCGATAACAGCGCGTTAACAATTTCAGCCCTGCCCGCGCGGGGGGCGCGTTTACAGCGCATGCGGCGGCAGCTACACTGTGGGTTGGCGCGGCCGCATCGGCCGCGCCGTTTAATATAAAGCCCTTAGATGCGACGACAAGATATCCGCAATCTCGCCATCGTGGCCCACGTCGACCACGGTAAAACGACGCTGGTCGATGCGCTGCTGCGCCAGTCCGGCGTCTTTCGCGCCAACGAACATGTCGCCGAGCGCGTGATGGATTCTTTCGTGCTGGAGCGCGAGCGCGGCATCACCATCATGGCCAAGAACACCTCGATCGCCTGGCGCGGCGTGCGTATCAATATCGTCGATACACCCGGCCACTCCGACTTCGGCGGCGAAGTCGAACGCACGCTGGCGATGGTCGACGGCATCCTGCTGCTGGTCGACGCTTCCGAGGGCCCGCTGCCACAGACCCGCTTCGTACTGCGCAAGGCGCTCGAGGCCGGGCTCTCCACCGTGCTCTGCATCAACAAGATCGACCGCGCCGATGCGCGTCCGGCCGAAGTGCTCGACGAGGTTTACGACCTGTTCATCGACCTGGGCGCCAATGAAGATCAGCTCGATTTCCCGATTCTCTATACCAACGCTCGCGCGGGCATCGCGCTCACCCGCGCCGACGGCACGGGCCCCGAAGGCATAAGTAAAGACCTTGCGCCGCTGTTCGACGCGATCATCAGCCATCTGCCGGGGCCCAAGGTCGATCCCGAAGCGCCGCTGCAATTCCAGGCCAATAATATCGACTACGACGAATACGTCGGGCGCCTGGCGATCGGACGGGTAGTCGCGGGCACGATCAACGCGGGTGGGACGTACGCACTCTATCGGGCCGACGGATCGCGCGAGACCTGCAAGGTCGCGCATCTTTACGGATGGCGCGGGCTGAAGCGGGCCGAGCTGTCCTCGGCTGACGCAGGCGACGTCGTCATGGTCGCGGGCCTGGAGGATATCGAGATCGGCGAAACCATCACCGACCCCGAAAATCCGCGTCCGCTTCCCGGCATCCGAATCGACGAGCCGACGGTGGCGATGACGTTTTCGGTCAACAACGCGCCGTGGGCCGGACGCGAGGGCGAGTTCGTCACGTCGCGCAAGCTGGGCGCGCGGATCGAGCTCGAGGCGCGTCGCAACGTCAGCGTCCGCGTCGAGCAATCGGGCGCCGATTCCTGGCGCGTGCTGGGGCGTGGCGAGCTGGCGCTGGCGGTGATCGTCGAAACGATGCGCCGCGAGGGTTACGAGCTGCAGGTCTCCAAGCCGACCGTCGTGACCCGCAGCTCGGGCGGTGAGTTGCTCGAGCCGATGGAATTCCTGGTGATCGACATTCCCGAGGAGCACATCGGGCTCGTGACCCAGTTGCTGTCGGCGCGCAAGGGCCGGATGCGCACCATGACGACGCATCAGAGCGGCCGCGTGCGACTGGAATATGACGTTCCGGCGCGCGGGCTGATCGGATTTCGCGGCCGCTTCCTCGCCGACACGCGCGGGACCGGCGTGATGCACTCGGTGTTCAACGGCTACGCTCCATGGTGCGGTGCGATTCGCTCGCGTCAGAATGGCGCGATGATCTCCGACCGCGAAGGGGTCGCGACTCCGTACGCCATCTTTCATCTCCAGGAGCGCGGGATCTTTTTTGTCGGAGCCGGCGAGCCGGTCTACGAGGGCATGATCCTCGGCGAGTATGCGCGCGAGACCAACTTGCCGGTCAACGTATGCCGCGAAAAAAAGCTCACCAACATCCGCGCCGCCGGGCATGACGAGGCCGTGCGCTTGAGCCCGCCGCGCCTGATGACGCTCGACACGGCACTGGAGTGGATCGACGAGGAAGAGCTGGTGGAGCTCACGCCGCGCTCGGTCCGCTTGCGCAATCGCGTGCTCAAGACCGGGCTCCGCGGCAAGCATCGCGCGGGCTGGCTCGAGACCGCGGGGGCCGGCGCGGCTGAAG
>WNFC01006424.1_pt1 | contig 12928 bp, 10 predicted proteins | sample 5400541 | NCBI WGS metagenome assembly WNFC01 (sample SAMN13153342, study PRJNA577476) | soil metagenome | isolation source: 120 cm saprolite under Douglas fir tree site 2 hole 2 replicate 1 | place: USA:California | collected 2015-04-18
GAGGATCGGGGCATCTTTGAGCAAGGCGCGCGCGATGGCCAGCCGCTGCCGCTGTCCACCAGACAGCCGCACCCCGCGCTCGCCGATCAGCGTGTCGTAGCCGCGCGGTAGGGCACTGATGAAGTCGTGCGCGTTGGCCGCGCGACAGGCGGCCTCGAGCTCAGCCCGCGCGGCGTCTGGTTTGGCGACCAGCAGGTTGTCAGCGACGGTACCGTAGAAGAGGTACGTGTCCTGGGCGACGACGGCCATCTGGCGCCGCAACAGGTCGAGCGGCAGCTGGCGAATGTCGTGGCCGTCGAGCAGGACGCGCCCCTGCTGGGGATCCACGAAGCGCAGCATGAGATTGACCAGGGTCGACTTGCCAGCGCCACTGGGGCCGACGATGCCCAGGGTCTGTCCAGGCAGCAGCTCAAACGAGCAGTCCTGGACCGCCGGGCGGCGGCCGCCCTGGTAACCGAACGTGACGTGCTCGAAGCGCACGATCGGCGCCAGCGTGCCCGGGCTGACCGGTTGGGCGGGCGACTCGACCTCCGGCACCGCGTCCAGCAGCTGGTACATCCCGCGCGTCGCAGCCACGGCCAGCATGCTGCCGTGGAACAGCTGAACCAGGTCGCGCAACGGGCGAAAGACTTCGACACCGAGCAACAGCACGACGAGCAGCGTGGACAGTGGCAGCTGACCCGCCTGGACGCGCAACGCGCCCCAGCCGAGGGCGAGCGCGGCGCCTGCCGAAATGCCCAGCAGCGTGATGCCGCCGGTGCCGATATTGACGGCCAGGACCCACATCGTGCTGCGATACAACTGACGGGCCCGCTCGGCGAGCTCGAGGCCGCGTTGACGACTCTGGCCAAAGGATTTGAGCGTTGACAGACCTTGAATGTTGTCGAGGAAGTCGGCGCCCATCGCCACCTGCGCTCGACGGAAAGCGAGGCTGGCGGTGCTGTTCATGCGGTGGAAGGCCGCCGGCGTGACCAGCGTCAACAACGCGAAGACCAGGAAGATGACGGCCGTCGGCAGATCCAGGAAGCTCATGAACACGAAGATGATCACCGGCGTCAGCGCGGCCACGACCAGCTGCGGCAGATACGCGCCAAAGAACTGGTCGAGCTGTTCCACGCCATCGATCAGGGCCAGGACGGCATCGCCGGTGCGGCGTTGGTCGAAGTAGCCAGCGCCCAGGCGCAGGACGTGGTCGTACAGCAGGGCGCGCACCTGGGCTTTTAATCGCGCGGCAGTGGCGTTGGAAATCTCGTCGCGTACGAACTGCAGGGCGGCGCGCACAAGGATCAGCCCGGCGATCAGCATCAGCATGCCGACGAGGGCGTCGAACGGCTCGCCGCCGAACACGCGTGCCATCGCCTGGCCGGTCAGCGTCAGGCGCCACATCGCAATTGGCACCGCCGCCAGCCCGACCAGCGCGGCCAGCGCCATGCGGCCGCGCACGCCACGCGTCATGCCGAACAGTCGTCGATCGAAGTACAAGCTGCCTTTCCCCGTGACCTTTGTACTAATCCGGTTGGATCGGTCGCCAGCGTCTACTATTCTGTCGACCCCGATGTTCGATGCCAGCAAGGAGCCAGCCGAGTGATTCAGACACAGACGCGACCCGCTGCGGCGACGGATGGCGATCCGTCTGGAGCTCTGACCGCCGACACGCTGCACAACTTGCAAGCGGCCTTCGTCGGCAGCTCGGCCTACAGGCTGGCGCAAAACGCCATCACCCGCCACAGCGTTGACGACGTGGCGCTCAACCACCGCGTGGTGTTCGCAGCCGACCACACGTTCTCGACGGTCCTCGACGACTGGGCCGTCACCGATCAGAAACAGACCGGCCGCTGCTGGATGTTCGCCGGTTTGAACCTGCTCCGTTTTTCAGCCAGGCAAAAACTCAGCGTCAAAGAGTTCGAGTTCAGTCAGAACTATTTGATGTTCTGGGACAAGCTCGAGCGGGCCAACTACTTCTTCGAGGCCATCATCGAGTCGGCTGGCCGCGACGTCGACGATCGATCCGTAGCCTTCCTGCTCGATCAACCGCTGTCCGACGGCGGCCAGTGGAACATGTTCATCAACTTGATTCGCAAACACGGGCTGGTGCCCAAGTCGGGCATGCCCGAGACGGATAGCTCGTCCAACTCGCGACGGATGAACGGCGTGTTGCGCAGCAAACTGCGCGAAGGCGCCCGTAAGCTGCGCGAGATGCACGCTGGCCTGGCTGCGGTGGACGAGCTGCGCGCGGTGAAACAGGATTTTCTCCGCGCGGTGCACAGGATGTTGTCTATTCACCTGGGGACGCCGCCCGACAAGTTCGCCTGGCAGTGGCGCGAGACGGACGGCACCTTTCACCGCACCGAGGAGATGACGCCGCAACAGTTCGCCGCCGAGTTCGTCGATTTGCCCCTCGACGACTACGTGTGCCTCGTACACGACCCGCGGCCGGGCAATCCCTACGGGCGAACCTATACGGTCGAGTACCTGGGCAACGTGGTCGGCGGCCAGCGGGTGATCTATCTGAACGTCGAGATGGACCTGATGAAGCGCATCGCGCAGCGCACCCTCGAAGCTGGCGAGCCAGTGTGGTTCGGGTGCGACGTCGGCAAGCAGATGCGGCGCGACCTGGGTCTGATGGACCGCGATCTGTACGACCTGTCCGGTGTCTACGACACCTCGTTTGACATGGACAAAGCGGCGCGCCTGCAGTACGGCGAGACGCAAATGACGCATGCCATGCTCTTTACCGGTGTCGACGTGGTCGACGGTACCGCGCGGCGGTGGCGAGTTGAGAACTCGTGGGGCGCCGAGCCAGGCCAAAAGGGCTTTTTCACCATGAACGACTCGTGGTTCGACGAGTACATGTTCGAGATCGCCGCCCGCAAAAACTACCTGCCCGCCGAGCTCCAGAAAGCCCTCGACCTCGAGCCCATCGTCCTGCCCCCATGGGACCCAATGGGAGCGCTCGCGAGGTAGTTCAGTGAGCCCGAGTGGTCGGGCTCACCAGGCAAAGGATTGCCAGACCCAGTCGAAGAGGGCGGTGCTGTCGGCCAGGAGGTCGTCGCTGTGCAGGATCACGACGTAGATGCGATGGCCGGATTTGACGGCTGAGCCGACAATCGCTTTGCCGGCGGCGTCGGTCGAGCCGGTCTTGACGCCGTCTACGCCGGGGTAGGTGCCCAGAAGCGGGTTGTGGCCGGCGAGGACAAATCCGTCAGACTTGATTTGGGGCGTGGCGACGATCTCCCTGAATGTGTCGTCGCGCATGGCTCGGCGCGCCAGTTGCGCCAGGTCGTAGGCGCTGGAGTAGTGACCGTCAGCGTCTACACCGCTCGGGTTGACAAAGTGGGTGTCCTCCAGGCGTAGGTCGTCAGCGGCGGCTGAGTTCATCCAGGTGATGAACTGGTCGCGTGACTCGGCCACGCTGCGCGCGAGCTGCTCGGCGGCGTCGTTGCCGCTCGGCAGCAGCAGGCCGTACAGCAGGGTGCGGATCGTCAGGCGCTGGCCTGGTTGCAGACCCATGACAGATGAGCCGTCGGCGGCGGCCATGGCCCAGCCGTCAACGGTGACGCGCACAGTGGCGTCCAGGGATTGGGCGTGCTCCAACGTGACGATCGCGGTGGCGATCTTGGTCGTACTGGCCGGGGCGGCGTGCACGTGCGGTGCGCGGCCGTACAGCATCAGCCCGGTCTCGTCGTCGACAACGGCGACCTCTGGCGCGGTGACGGGCGGCGGCGCGATGGGTACCTGGCGACGCGGGCCGGGAACGGCGAGTTGGATGGCGTTGTCGCCGTCGAGCTCGGACGAGGCGATCCACGGGGGTGGGCCGCTGGGTGCGACGTCCAGGCCGGCGACCCAGGCGAGGCCGGCCTGGCGGGTGGCGCCATCGCCCGGGTAGTAGACGAGCAGACGACCCTGCTCGCTGCCCGCGCGCGGAGCCACAAAAGAGCCGAGCGGCAGCGTTGTGAACTGGATCGACGGGTCGGCCGGTCCCGACCACAAGGCCGTCTCGCGTACTGTCCGCAACCAGGTCGCCGAGCGCGCATCCTGAGCCAACGCCGCGGGCGCCACGGCCAGCCACAATGCGATGAGCAGGATCGGCAGAGAACGCAAAACGTATTACGGGATGGTCAGCTGCTGAGCGCGGGCGTCGACTTGCTGGGTGATCGCGGCGACGGTGTCGAGCCGATCGAAGCCGGGTACATCCGCGTACGTGACGGTGAAGACGACTCGGCCGCGCCGCCAGGTGATCAGCGTCGCACCCGTCGCCAGCCACGCGCCGCGATAGGCGACGATTTCGTCACCCGCCTGGGCGGGCGAGTCGATGGGCACCTGCAGCGCCGGCAAGTCGTTGGTGCTCGCGGCGGTATGCGCGCCGTCAGCCGTCGCATACAGGTCGGCATTGACGCTCACGGTCGGCAGGTCGCCGGGTGTCGTGCCGTAGCTGGCGAAGACGCTGCCCACGTAACCCCGCGCGCGCATCGCTTGCTGCAGCGCGATCGGATCCGGCGCGCCGCCGTTCTGATCGATCAGCTCGTTCGGATGAATGTAGTCGAGCCGCTGCCAGCGATTGGTCTCTTTGAACCGATCGTTCGTCGACATCTCTCCCGAGACCGGTAGCGCGGCTTCCAACAAGCGGTCCAGCTCGGCCGGACTCATCGGCGGAACAACTGGTGTGCTGGACGGCGGGGTTGGTGCCTTGGCCAGCGCAGCCACCGCGGCGTCGAGCTGCGGATCTCGGCCACTCCGGTAGTCGGCCAGCGTACGGGATTGAGGAGTCGTCACATCAGGCGTGACCCCTACGCCGTCGAGCTCCGCGCCGGATTGAGCGGTCGCCGCGGCCACCGCGATCTGGATGCCGCCCCCGCCTGGCAGGGGCAGCAGCTCTGACGAAGCAACCGCGCCAGCCGTTTTTTGGCCAACCAGGATCGCTCGATGCGCGTCGTGCAACGCGGCGGCAGTCACTTCCGACGCCGAGGCCGAGCCGCCATTGATCAGCACTGCCATGGGTAGCTGGCGCGCGTGCAGGCGCCCCCCGGCGAGCTCGAACGTCTCGTGTCCGCGCTGGTCGAGCTCGTGAACGGAGCGGGCGGTATCCGGCAGAAAACGACCCAATAGCTCGTCAGTCGTCTGCAGGCTGCCGCCACCGTTGTTGCGCAGGTCAAGAATCAGACTTTGCACGCCTTGCGCGTCGAAATCGTCCAGCCGCCGATCGAGGTCCGCCAGGAGCTCGGTGCCATTGGGCAGGGACGTCCCCGAAATCACGAAATCAGCCAGGCGCAGGTAGCCCACGCCGTCGGGCAGCACGCGTGAGTCCAGCGGCGGGAAGTAGTACGGGCCACGCGTAACAGTGAACGACTGTGGACCGTTGCCGCGATCGATCGACAGATCCACGGTGGAGCCTTGCGGGCCGGTCAACGCCGCGGCCAACGACGGCGTGTCGGTGCTTGACAGGTCCTTGCCGTCGGCTGACAGGAGCACGTCGCCGGCTTGTAAGCCGGCTGTGGCAGCCGGACCGCCGGGCGCAACGTCGGTAATCAGACCGGGCGGATCGCCGCCCAATCGAATGCCGAGCCCGATCGATTGCTGGCCGCCACCGACCGTCGACAAGAAGCGTTGCATGACCGCCGGCGGTAAATAATGCGTGTGTTGCTCGTGGAGGCTGTCAGCCATGCCACCTTCGACATCGGCAGCAGCCATCGCTGCCGTGAAGCTTGTCGGCAAGTTGGCCACGTAGCTCGAATACGCGCCAGAAAAGACGGCGAGCGCGGCGTCCGCGTCGCTCGGCAGGTCCGGCAAAGGGCCGGGCGCTTTGGCGCCGCGCCGTTCTGCATCGGCGCCTAGCGTTGTCCAGCCCGCGCGCAGCAGCTCGGGCGGGTCGAGCGGCTTGTAGAACAGATCGAGCAGATCGTGATAGGCGGCCTGCACGCCGTCGAGCCCGCTGCCATCCTGGGCATGGGCAGCTGGCGCCAATGATGACGCCAGCAGCAGCAGGCTGAACAGGACCGACAGGTACGGCGAAGTACGGCGCTTCATTCGGAGATCCCATTGTCCTATACGGCTCAGCGTTCCTGCAGGGAAGGGCGATCGTCAGGCAGCTCAGAAAGATTGCCGTAGCGGACGGCTGTAGCGCCTACACTTAACAAAAGGCTGAAAAAAAGCTCATGTCGTCGACTCTTGATCAGCTTGCGGTCAATACCATCCGCACGCTTTCGATCGACGGTGTCCAGAAGGCCAATAGTGGGCACCCTGGTTTACCGCTGGGCGCCGCGCCCATGGCGTACGTGCTGTGGACGCGCTTTCTGCGTCACAACCCCGGCCACCCGAAGTGGCCGGACCGCGATCGGTTCGCGTTCTCGGCCGGCCACGGCAGCATGCTGCTCTACAGCCTGCTGTACCTGACCGGCTACGACCTGACGCTGGACGATCTCAAGAGTTTTCGCCAGTGGGGCAGCAAAACGCCCGGCCACCCTGAGTATCACCTGGTCCCCGGCGCTGAGCTGACTACGGGGCCACTCGGCCAGGGATTCGCCAACGGCATCGGCCTGGCGATGGCCGAGGCGCACCTGGCCGCCACCTACAACCGCCCGGGCCACACCATCGTCGATCACCGCACCTTCGGTCTCGCCTCGGACGGCGACCTCATGGAAGGCGTGGCCTACGAAGCGGCGAGCCTGGCCGGGCACCTGCGTCTGGGCAAGATCCTCTACCTGTACGACTCCAACCAGGTCACGCTGTCCGGTTCGACTGCGCTCGTCTTCAGCGAGGATGTCGGCAAGCGCTTCGAAGCGATGGATTGGCACGTCCAGCACGTCGACGACGGCAACGACCTGGATGCCCTCGAGCGCGCGATCCAGAACGGCATCGACGAAACCGAGCGACCGTCGCTCCTCATCGTGCGCACGACCCTCGGCTTTGGCAGTCCCAAGCGCGCCGGGTCCTGGCAAGCGCACGGCAATCCACTCGGCGTCGAAGAAGTCGAGGCCACCAAGCGTAACCTCGGCTGGCCCACGACCGATACGTTCTGGGTGCCCGACGAAGCCTTGCGGCTATTCCGAGAGGCGTGCGAGCGCGGTAAGCAGTTGGAGGAGGATTGGCAACAGCGCTTCGATGCGTACGCTCGGGAGTTCCCCGATCTCGCGGCCCAATTCCGCCGTACCCAGGTCGGCGAGCTGCCCGCCGGCTGGGACCGCGACCTGCCCATGTTCTCGCCCGCCGACGTCAAAGACGGCAGGATCGCGACGCGCGCCGCGGGCGGCACCGTCATCAATGCCGTGGCCAAAACGCTGCCAGAGTTGATCGGCGGCAGCGCGGATCTCAACCCGTCGACCGACACCGCGCTGAAGACCGCGGGCGACTTTGAAAGCCCCAAAAACCTGGCTGCTGACCGCCAGGGCGCCGTCGGCGAAGCGTGGGGCTACGCCGGCCGCAACATCTTCTATGGCATTCGCGAACACGCCATGGGTGCCGTCACGAACGGCTTGGTCTACCACGGCGGACTACGCGCGTTCAGCGCGACGTTCCTCGTTTTCAGCGATTACATGCGGCCACCGCTGCGACTGGCCGCGCTCAGCGAGCTGCCGTCGATCTTCATCTATACCCACGACTCGATCGGGCTGGGCGAGGACGGCCCGACACATCAACCCATCGAGCACCTCGCGTCACTCCGGGCTATCCCAAATATGGTCGTGTTTCGACCTGCCGACGCCAATGAGGTCACCGAGGGCTGGCGCGTCGCGATCGAACGTCGTGATGGCCCGACCATCCTGGTCTTAAGCCGCCAGGCACTGCCCATCTTCGACCGCACGACGCTTGGGCCGGCCGCTGGGGCGCGCAAAGGAGCGTACGTCCTGGCCGACTCACCAGATGGTCAACCCGAGGTGATTCTGCTCGCGACGGGGTCTGAGGTCAGCCTGATTATGGCCGCGCGGGACTTGCTCGCCGCCGAAGGTCGGCGGGTGCGGGTCGTCAGCATGCCATCATGGGAGCTCTTCGCGGACCAGCCGCAACAGTATCGTGATGAGGTCCTGCCGCCCTCAGTGACCGCGCGTCTGGGTGTCGAGGCAGCCTCGCCGCTCGGCTGGGAACGCTGGACTGGCCAGCACGGCGACGTCATCGGCTTGAATCATTTCGGCGCTTCGGCGCCCCTGGCGGACGTCTACAAACACTTCAACTTCACCCCCGAATTCGTCGCTCAACGCGCACGCGATCTCGTCGAGCGATGTCGCCAGGACTCGGAAAAGATCTGAACGGAGAACGATCCAATGCGCATCGCCATCGCCTCGGACCACGCGGGCTTCTATCTCAAAGAGTTGCTCATGAATCGATTGGCCGCCGAGCCGGACCTGACGCTCGTCGACCTCGGCACCAATGCCGCGTCACCACCAGTCGATTACCCGGATTTTGCACTCGTGGCCGCCGAAGCGGTCGTGCGAGGTGACGTCGATCGCGCCATCGTGGTGTGCGGCTCCGGCGCTGGGGCGTGCATCGCGGCCGACAAAGTGCCAGGCGCGCGCGCATTCTTCGCCGGCGACACGTATACAGCCCACCAGGCCGTCGAGCACGACGACGGCAACGTCCTGTGCCTGGGCGAGCGCGTGACCGGCCCCGAGTTGGCCCTCGAGATCGCACGCGGTTTTCTTCGAGCGCAGTTTACCGATCAGGAGCGACACCGCCGCCGGGTCGGCAAAATCGCCGCGATTGAAGCCGCCTCCAACTTCCCCGTCGAAGCACTCCTGCGCCAGGGCCAGAGCATCTGGGTCGACAACATCGCCCGCAGCATGCTCACCTCGGGCGAGCTGCGTCGGCTGGCGTGGGAAGACCGCGTCGCGGGCGTGACCTCGAATCCGACGATCTTCGAGAAGGCGATGGGCCACGGCCCAGAATATGAAGCGCCAGCGCGCAAACTCGCCGAACAAGGCAAAACCGCCGAAGAAATCTACTGGGCGCTGGCCATCGAGGACATCCAGGGCGCGGCCGATATCCTGCGCGCCACCTACGAGCTGACCGACGGCCGCGACGGCTACGTCAGTCTCGAGTGTGCGCCGGCCGTGGCCAACGATACCAAGGCAACCATCACGATGGCCGCCGACCTGTGGACTCGCTTGAATCGACCCAACGTGATGATCAAGATTCCGGCCACGGCGGAGGGCATCCCGGCGATCGAAGCGTCAATTGCCTCGGGGATCAACGTCAACATCACGCTGCTCTTCGCGGTCGAGCTGTACGAACAGGTGGCGCATGCCTACCTGAAGGGCCTCAAGCGCTTCTTCGCTGGCCGTGAACCGCGCAATCTGGCGCACGCGAACAGCCTTCGACCGGCGCCGATGTCGGTGGCGAGCTTCTTCGTCAGCCGAGTCGACACGGCCGTCGACAAGTTGCTCGGCGACAAGATCGCCGCGGGTGGCGACGTCTCGCGCTACGAAGCGCTGCTCGGCCAGGCTGCCATCGCCAACGCGCGCCTGGCCTACGCGCGGTTCCGCGCGATCTTCTCCGGCAGCGATTGGGAAAGCCTCGCGGATCGGGGCGCAGCGGTCCAGCGACCGCTGTGGGCGAGCACAAGCACAAAGAACCCGCGCTATCGCGACGTCCGTTATGTCGAAGAGCTGATCGGACCCGACACAGTCAATACGTTGCCCCCGGCTACGCTCGAAGCCTTCAAGGACCACGGCCGCGTCACACGGACGATCGACTCGTCCGAAGCGCTCGCGCGCGCCGCTCAAACGATGCGCGAGCTGAAGGCAGTCGGCATCGACCTCGACGAAGTGACCCTCCAGCTCCAACGCGACGGGGTCAAGTCGTTCGCCGACTCATTCGACCAGCTCATCCACACACTTGAAGAGAGGCGGAGAGCACTTGCCCACGCTTGAGATCGGCAGGGCGTAGCGGCGGCGTTATCATCGCTTTATGCAATCGTCGCTGCACGGCATGATCGATAAGGCGCACCGCTACGCGGAGGAACCGCGGCGCGTTCAGCTCGCGCGGCTCGAGGCGGTGGTGCGGGGGGACAACAGCGACCATACAGTCACGCTGTCAGACGGGCGGCTGAGCTGTGACTGCGACCACTACGAGCACGAGCGCCTGTGTGCGCACGTGCTCACCGTGGAACGGGTGCTCAAGTTGTACATTCCCGCCAACTCGGCACCGTTCCCGACCTGACTTCTTACGCTAGCTTTGGCCCGCAGGCGCGGTGGTAGAAGAGCGTCCGGCGTCGCGGTGAGAGCGTGACGACCGGGTAGAGCTCCTTGTGGTTGATGCGCTCGCCGGGGGTTGGGCACGTCGGCGACGCGCACATGTGATTGGTCAGCTGGGCGCCCAACGCTTCCTTCAAGCGGGCGCGCTCGGCGGCAGTCTGGTTCTTGTTGCTTTCAGCCATAACGTCCTATTGTAACAAGGCCCTCGTTCTCAGCATTCCCAGCATGCGCCGCAGGCGCGCCACGGAGTACGGCACCAGCGCATCGCGGCGGACGACAACCTCGTCTGGCTGCAGCGTGCCGTCGGGTTGGACACGCACAGCTTCGATCGCGCGCATCTCGGCCTTTTTGCCTGCTGCCAGGCTGAGCACGTCGTTCGAGGCAAAGGCTGCCAGGCCGACCACTTCGCTCGGGTCGGGCCGATAGTCAGGAAGCTTGCGCTCGGACTCGAGGACGTAGACCTGGTGATGCTCACGATCGATCAGCCCATTGGCAAAGCGGTGCGCGCCCGCTTCACGGCCACGGTAGGTTAAATCGGAGAAGCTGACGTCCAGACCAAGCTCTTCGGCGATCTCGCGCGCGGCCTCCTCGGCAGTCTCGCCGAAACGCCAGTGCCCCGCCGCGGCGGCGTCCCAGCAGCCAGGGAAGGTGTCCTTGGCCAACGAGCGCCGCTGCAGCACGATTTCGTCTCTATTTCGACGCAGGATCCAGCAGTGGAACGCTTTATGCCAGTCACCGTCGAGGTGTATCGCCGCGCGGGTCTTTGCTCGTCCAGTGGGGTTCCCAAAGGCGTCAAAGACCTCGAGTAATTCTGTCGGATCGTTTTGTTGTACGGCCACGCTCTGAACCGGTCCCCTCTGGGGCAACACTTCTTTGTTGCTGGACAGCGTAACGGGTCGTAACGGAGACTAATACCGAGGGCTATGTTGGACCCAGGACTTACTCGTCGAGGATTTCTCAGGCTGGCCGGCGCGGGTGTGGCGCTGGGGGGGCTGGTGTCAGCGGGCGTCGTGTATGCCGACCCGCAGTCCGCGGATGCACAGTGGATCGCCAACCACGTCGATACGCGCTTGATGGCCGCCGACGGACAACCAATCGCTGGCTTGCCGCAATGGACGCGCATGCGAATTGTGCGTGGCTTCCCGAACGGCTTCATCCAGGTCTGGGTCCCTCGCTTCAACCTGTTCGGTCGGGTGGCGTCCAACACCATCGGCCCGGTGCCGGCGCCGGGGCCCGAAGATCTGGCGGCCGAGAAACTGGACGGCCCAACCGTACTGGCAAGTTTGGAGTTGCCTGGCCGGGTCGTCGGCGGGGGAAACCTGCGTACCTGGCCCGCGGTGGGCAACACGTTGTTACGTACCGTTGGCCACAACGCGCCGCTGCGCATCATCGACAGTGTCGAGGGCGTTGACGGCGAGGAGTGGTACCGCGCGACTTTGGTCGATAGCCGCACCGAAGAGACGCTCGCGTTCGGCTACATCCACCATTCGCTCGTCCGATTGCCGCGCCTGCCGTACACCACCATCGCCCCCGATCGCGCGGACGATACGCCGGGCCGTCACTTCGAGGCCGACCTGAAGGACCCAGCGATGCTGACGGCCTTCGAAGACGGTGTGCCGGTCTGGTCGACGCTGACGCTCAAGGGCACCATTGCCCACCGCACCCCGTCTGGCATCCACCACATCCTGTGGCGCATACCGAACGAGACGATGACCAGCGAGCGCGTCTACCCACCCATTCCGCGCGACGCGCCTGGTGGCTACTACCTCCAGAACGTCCTGTTCACGCAGTACTTCACCTCCGACGGCGCCAGCATTCACTACAACTATTGGAGCAGTAACTGGGGCTACGCGGGTTCCCACGGCTGCCTGGGTGTCGCGTACAACGAAGCCAAGTTCGCCTGGGACTGGGCGGACGTGGGCACGCCGGTCTACGTGTTTACGTAGCGACGGGCAGTTGTCGGCGGACTGCTGTCAGCAGGTCGTCCAGGTCGAAGGGTTTGGTCACAATGCTGGCGGTGGACAGCATGGCGCATTCTTGCTCCGCGTTGAGCGCGGCTACGAACGCGATGATCGGGACGTGCTCGCCGGGTAGCTGCTCGTAGCGCCGCGCGAACTCCCAGCCATCCATGACCGGCATGCGCAGGTCGAGCAAGATCAAGTCGGGCTGGAATTCGGCCAGTGCTTCGAGCGCGGCCTGACCGTTCGGGGCTTCGCAGACCTGAAAGCCTTCATCCGTCAGGCACAGCCGAACAATCTGACGGATGCTCTCGTCGTCGTCCACGATCAAGATGCGTTCGGCTGACACCTGCTGAGTCCCTGCGCGCGGGCATCCTATCATTGGTTTGGCCGTAGGCGCGCCCCCCAAAAGGGGTGCCTTTGGTCGAGGTCCGGTAGTGTTATTCTGCGGCGGGTGACCCGCCAGCTCGCCTGGATGACCGTGCTGCTGGTCGGTGGCACGGCGCTGGTCATGCTGCTGGCGGCACTGGCCTTTCTGCCCGTAGTGATGTGGGAAAGCTACGTGCCTGTCGCGACGATCGTCGGTGCACTCGGCATCCTGCTGGCGGGCGTCACGGTCGAACGGGCGGGCGAACGTCTGGTACGACCGATTCGCCGCCTGGTGCGCGCCATCGAGGAAGAGGAGATCACCGAGCAGAACCTGCACAACCTCGTCCGCCATGCACCTGCCGAAGTCGCACCGCTCTTATACGGCTTGCACGTCACCCATGCTCGGCTGCGCCGAACGCT
>WNFC01006425.1_pt1 | contig 12928 bp, 11 predicted proteins | sample 5400541 | NCBI WGS metagenome assembly WNFC01 (sample SAMN13153342, study PRJNA577476) | soil metagenome | isolation source: 120 cm saprolite under Douglas fir tree site 2 hole 2 replicate 1 | place: USA:California | collected 2015-04-18
GCCAACAGAAGTGGCGATTAGCGAAGCGTCTGGCATTCAGGAACTTCTGAGCGAGGAAGAACTGTATGCTGATTGCCGTACAGCTCTTGCGACATTAGTGCAGCCAATGCGGCGAAACCGCTTGTTGCGGCTGATTGCCGATTTATCACTCATGCAACTGGCGCCGGAGATCGAGCCTCTATTGTATGCTCAAGCTTCTGAAGAACGTGCTGCGGCGGCGCGAACCCTCAGTCGACTGCATGCTTCACATGCAGAGGAGCTGATCCGCCCCTTACTGCGCGATCCCGTCTATGAGGTGCGGAAAGCGGCACAGACGGCCCTGCGCAATCTAAATAGCCAAACACAGCGCCAGCAGCCACAGCGTCTGGCCTCTACCAGGCTCGCCGACGGCGTACGCAGTTGGACGGTTGGCGAGACGAGCGGGGCAGCCAGCGACGAAGATGAGAGCGAATGGAAGGCTCGTCTACGCACATTGATGGACGAATAAACCTGCTACTGAAGCAATGCTTGGCTTATTTCCGTGGTATTCTGCTACCAATCCAAACGAGCAATAACAGGCCTAGTAGGATACCGGTCCTTCTCAGCCGATTAACCCAAAGGACTTCTGCAGCAGGGTCGCCCGCTCCCAATCCCACTCGATGTACAATGGTCTCCAGAAATGTCGAGTGAGGTGAGGCAGGTAGGATAACAATTTTCCCGCCGGGCTGCCCCAGCGTAGTTATGCCGTTAGCGTGTTCCTCTGTCACGGCAGCAGGCGTAGGATGGACGGCACGTAACTGATCGGCCAGTGCCGTGAAGAATTGCTGAATGAGCAATTTCGCAGTTCCTCTGATTACAGGTGTTGGCAAAGACGCGTCTAATTTGCCGAGATTCAGCTCCCCCTTGTACGAGACGATAGTGTTTTCACCCTGGCTGCTCAAATGGATGTCTCCTACACCGCTGATCGAGCTTTGCTGACCATCGCCTTCGATGGCAATGCGATAGTAGTAGGGGGACTGTCGCTCGGTTACTATAATCTGCCCCTGATATGAGCCAGTCAATGGTGTTGCGCCGACATGGATGGCAACGGCATATTTTTCTTCGCTCAGTGCCTCTATTCGCTCTACTCCAGGGATAGTACGCTGCAGTACCTGCTGATCCTTCAGGCAATCCCAGACCTCTTCTGGTGGTGCTTGAAGCGTATAAGTTCCTTCGATATCCATCTTCAATGAGTCCTTTACATAAGCATGAATACAGCTCCATCAACATTATAGGGGAGGCAGCCAGAAGTAGCAATGGGTATCGTGACTGATACAACATCGATTGAACTGGACGCCTGGAGGCCTTTATGCTATGATTGAGTAGGTGGAACAGTAATGTGAGTGTGCAAACGCACTGTTGCCATTCACTCTGTCCTCAGCAGTGTCGCTGGGGAATGACAGCTACTGTACTCCATAAAGGAGAGCATGGTATGAAACCGCGAGCCTCAAAGGAGAGGGTCGTTAGACCTCATGGACTACCCCATCTTCGCACTCTTCGGCAACGTAAAGGACTGAGCCTTGGACAACTATCAGATATGACGGGCATTCGCCGGGATACCATTGCCCACCTGGAAAATGGACGTGAAGACCCCCAGCCGTATCACGTACGCTTGCTGGCACGTGTGCTCGATGTGCAGCAGTTCGACTTAGTCTCTTAAGACTGACTTTTCAGAACTGCCGCTGCTTGACTTTTCCTCCGCTCTGCTTTATACTTGTTATTAATCGGCCAGTCAATTAAAGTTATCCCTGTAGGTCCCCGATTATGAACTTTAACGAAATAATCCTACCATCTGTAGGGGCCGATTTATCGCGCCCATCGCCGATTTATCGGCCCTTGGTGGCTATTCCGATACCCAGATTAATTTATTAAAACTCATTATCGAGGGACCACAGTAGAAATGATTGAGAGTATGGCGAGGACGCCGAAAGTAGTAGAGGATCGTCGAGAGCAGATTATAGATGCTGCCATGCATGTATTTTCAGAAAAAGGTTTTACGAAAGCCACAAACAAGGATGTGGCTCGTGCAGCAGGCATCACTCCTGGCTTAATTTACTACTACTTTGAAAGCAAGGAAAAGTTACTTGAGGCAATGGTTGAGAGTCGCTCGCCCATACGGCTGCTCACGTCTCTCACGCCCCAGGTGCTGGCATTGCCGCCGGAGGCGTTCTTGCGTTTCATAATCCGCCAGATACTGAGCATTATCGAGGGCGAAAATTTTATTCGGGTAATGCGGGTAATGCTGCCGGAGATTGTGCATAACCCGGAGATGACACCGATGGTGGCTGGTTTTATTCAACGAGTAATAGGTTTCCTGACGAGCTACCTTGAGTCCAAAATGGAGGCAGGTGAGCTGCGGCAGTCGGACGCTTCGCTGACTGCACAAGTTTTTCTAGGCAGCGTCATGGGCTTTGTACTACGTCGTCACATTATACGTGATCCACTGGCATTACAGTACACACCTGAGCAGATTGCGGATGCCATCGTCGACACACTATTCTCCGGCATTGCCCCGCGAACATAATCTTTGGTTTGACACGTATTAATCAATCAATTAGTTAACCCGATGTGCATGTTTTTCTGAGCAGGGTTCAGGGGCTGCCGCCCCTGACGGGGTTTGGGGTGTCCCCAATCCCTTTTCCTCCTCTCGCCGCCGCAGGCGGCACTTGGAGAAAGAACTTGTACATGGCGTTGGTTAACCATTGAGCAGGAGGCAGGCTATGTCAGAAACGATACCTGTTCCCGAGAATACTGGAAATCGGCCTCCAGAGAAGACAGTTCTTCGCACGGGAAGCAGGTCTGAAAGCCCGGTAACTGGTATTGCGAATGGCGAACCTATGGTCGTTGCCAGGAACCTTGTCAAGCAATTTGGTAAGTTATACGCAGTGAATAAGCTCAGTATGACCATCAATGCCGGTGAGACATTCGGCTTGATTGGCCCCAATGGTTCAGGGAAAACCACGCTTATTCGTATGCTGGTGGGCCTGATACGCCCGGCGAGCGGCACGATACAGATTATGGGTAAGCGGATACCAAGCGCCAGGATCTCACTCTACCTGGGGTATATGACCCAACTCAGCGCTCTCTACCTCGACCTGACGGCAAGAGAGAACATGCAATTTTTCTGCAATATTTATGGCTTGCGTGGTAGAGAGCAGCGGCAGCGCATCTCGGAGATGTTAGAGCGTGTAGCCCTGGCTGATCGCGCCAACGATGTTGTGGGAACCTTCAGCGGTGGTATGCGCCAGCGCCTCTCTCTGGCGTGCGCACTGGTACATCATCCCCGGTTGGCGGTACTTGATGAGCCAACCGTAGGAGTTGATCCCGAGTTGCGCCGTTCTTTCTGGGACTATTTTGCCCAGTTGAACCAGGAAGGAGTCACTATCATCGTGTCCACGCACCATCTCGACGAGGCTTCACGTTGTACGCGCCTGGGGTTGATGCGTAATGGTGCGCTGCTGGCACAGGATGCTCCTCAGGAATTGCTGCACCAATCGGGAAAAGACAACATGGAAGACGCCTTTCTCCACTTTGCCAGGCAACAGGAGCTTCCTCTCCGACCGCCTGAGCGCAGCTAGCTGCGTCGTAGCTCCCCGATTTATCGAGGGAGCCCGATTGATCGAGGGGGCGTTGGCGGTCGAAATAACAAGGAGGTAAAGTCATGAATGTTGCACGTATCGTAGCTCTTGCCAGCCGTATCATCCGGCAAGTACTGCGCGATAGACGGACGCTAGCGCTAATTTTCATTGCCCCGCTCCTGGTCATGACGCTCCTCTACCTGGTGCTCACAAACACGAGCAGTGTTCATACGCTTGCCCTGGTGCGGCCCAGCGGGCAGGGAAGCGATCGCATCAATACTCTCATTGATAACCTGTTGCCGGGAAAAGATAAGCTGAAAACTATCACTATCAGGGCCGACCAGGTTGATGCTACACTCAGGAACGGCGATGCAGACGCAGCCGTGATTTTCCCTGCGGATTTTGCTCAGCAGTCGTTCGCAGGTCAGAACCCCACGGTGCAAATTGTTTTAGAAGGTTCTGATCCGACTGTAGCTAGTGCGATGCGCGACCTGGCAGAAGGATTTACTCATCAACTGGGAATAACACTTTCTACATTAAAGGCGCAAGCGAGCGTGCAAAGCACGCCTCCAACCCCTGTTGGAAACATACCGTTTACGGTGAACGATCCGCGTTATCTGTATGGTGGCCCTCAGTATACCTTCAATGACTCCATTGCTCCCGTGTTTATCGGCGTTTTTTCGTTCTTCTTCGTGTTCCTATTGACCTCGGTGGCGTTCCTACGTGAGCGCTCGCAGGGGACGATAGAGCGAGTGATGGTCTCGCCCCTGACGCGCGCAGAACTCGTCATGGGGTATGTCTGCGGCTTTACCATCTTCGCCCTCATACAATCGTTGGTTATCCTGCTCTTCGTCGTCTTTGCCTTGCAGATACACTACAGTGGTAACCTGGCTTTAGTCTTTCTGGTCTCTGTCCTGCTCACCATTGGCAGCGTCAACCTTGGCATCTTCCTCTCGACGTTCGCGCAGAATGAGTTCCAGATTGTGCAGTTCATGCCGCTGGTTATCGGCATCCAGGTCTTCTTGTCGGGCCTCTTCTGGCCGATTGCGCAGTTACCTTCACTTTTGCGGCCAATCTCGTACGTTCTCCCACTGACTTATGCAAATGACGCACTGCGTGGAGTAATGCTCAAAGGTGATGGCTTCAGCGAGATATCAGGACAGTTGATGGCACTGGTAGTCTTTGCGCTGTTGATGGTGCTGCTTAGCTCGCTGACAGTACGCCGTCAAGTAGCGTGACCGATCTCGGCGGCTGGGCTGTCATTATCCCTTCCCTATACCCGCCAGACGATAATGTCAGTATCCGCCGAGCCTGTGGCCAGGCCGCCGAGACCCCAGGCCGCAGAGGTAACCGCGCCCCCGTGGCCGACATACACTTTATAACCGCCGCTATTGATATCCCACACGCGCACTTTGCTATCAGCGGAAGCGCTGGCCAGGCGACCTGTGTTGCCCGGCTCCCAGGCGATTCCGTTTACCGCTCCATCATGCGGCAGGCTATGCAGAGTAGAGCCCGTTGCAGGATCCCATACTTGAGCGAGAGTATCAGTACCCCCCGACGCCAGCATGGTACCATCCTGAGACCAGGCGAGAGCAAGGACAGGACCCGCGTGACGCCGGTAGAAGGCATACTTGAAGGTTACTGTATTGACAATGACTACCTGTCCACTGGCAGCTCCGACAGCGAGGTAGTTTCCACCGGGTGAGAGTGCTACTGCGTGAATGTATGTTTTATTACTCCTTCCAGGTCGCTCGCCCGTGTTCAGGAGAAGTTCATGCACTCCCGCGCCAAGCGTGCCGGCGAAGAGTGCTTTGCCATTGTTCTCCCAGGCCAGGGAACTGATAGAGGCTCCCCAGTCGGAGAAACTGTGCAGCAGTGCTCCTTCTGTGTTCCATAACTGTACAGTTTTGTCTTCCCCGCCGGACGCCAATAGCGTACCGTCGGGACTCCATGCTACAGCCAGGATCGCTGCAGAGTGACCTTTGTAGGTAACAGGGGAAGTTTGATCGTTAGCCAACCAGATGCGTGCCGTGTCATCGCGGGAACCTGAAACCAGTTGAAACCCGTCGGGTGACCAGTTGAGGCTTGTGACCGTATCGCTATGTCCCTTCAGGATGTACAGAGCATCTCTAGGGATGCGGTGCCGTGTGTAAAAGTAGATGCCTACACCGCTGCCTATCCCCACGGCTGCTACCCCACCGATAATCCAACCGAGGGCACTGCGCCGGCTCATGCACTGCTGGTCAGGCGCTGGGGGCAGACTGGTCTGTACAGGCTGCGCTGGTGCGGGTGTTGCCAGGAGCGGCTGGCCAGGAGAAGTTGGCAATGCAGATGTAGGTGACCAATTGTTGCTGACGAGAGGCTCTCTTACGTTACCCGCAAGAGAGGTCTTCCCTTGAAGTGCCTCTGACCGGCCATCACTATAACCCAGTGGAGGCATCGATGGGAATATGCTCGGAGCCAGTGCCGCGTTTACCTGTGCAGGAGTTACCTGTGCAACGGTCGGTGTATCTGGTGATGCCTGTAGCAGCCCTGTCTGCGAGGCTGCTGGCTGCATGGCTGGCGTGCTGTTTGCCACCGTGGGCGCCTCCGGTGCTGCCTGGGAGATCATTTGTCCTTGCACAATAAGTGGGTCAAAGGCTGCGATCTGATGAGAGTCGCCTGGCAGTGGTGTTTGTAGTTGCTTTGCACTATCCTGCACCTTTACCGGCAAAGGTAGGCTTCGCTGCGGTCCCGCCTGGGAAGGTGTTCTACGTATGGGCACCATGGTCGTCTCTGCTATGCCTTGTGCGAAGGCATTGGCGAAGGCTGCGATGGAAGGGTGGCGGTCAGATGGCTTCTTAGAGAGAGCCTGTAGCAATGCAGCCTCAACACCATCCGGCAGAGCGGGGTTAAACCCGCGCGGGAGCGGCGGTTCTATAAAGAGGTGCTGGTGCATCAGGCGCATGGGGTCACCCTCGAAGGGTGGGTGCCCGGTGAGCAAGTAGTAGATCATGATGGCGAGCGCATACTGGTCGCTCTCCGGCCCGGCTTCCCCGTTAAACTGTTCAGGGGCCATATATATTGGCGTGCCGAAGATATGACTTGTCGCGGAGCTTGAAGAGAAGAACTTTGCCAGGCCAAAATCGGAGAGCAGGAGATGCACAATAGGCGTGTTCTCAACTATGTCATGTAGGGGCGACCCTTGCGGTCGCCCTGCTCTCTGGCCCTCTTCAAAGCGCAGCAGAAAATTGGCAGGCTTGATGTCGCGGTGGATAATGCCCCTGTCATGCGCATATTGCAGCGCAGAGGCAGCTTGACGCAGATACTCGGCGACCTCTTCAACGTCCAAAGGCCAGGTATGAGCGACTACTCGGTAGGGGCCCTTGTGGCCGCCCGTGCCTGGTGAACGAGAAGGGGATATGCTAGGTAACCCAGAAAGAGGTTGGCTTGCCCGCTGCCGAATCCAATCCCATAAAGAACCTTCCGGCCGGTACTGCATAACCATATATGCCCGCTGGCCATTGTCCGTCTGCTCCTCACCATAACGATAGAGTGGCAGGATATGCAGGTGATCCAGGCTGGCTATGGCCCGCGCTTCTTGCTTGAAACGCTCTGCCGCTCGAATCGCCGAAGCGATATCCGGGTAATCAGCGGCATCGGTACGCACAATCTTAATGGCTACCTGCTGGCCAATGGTCGAGTCTGCTGCCAGGTAGACTGCACCCATGCCCCCGCTGCCAAGCAGTCGTATAAGGGTGTACCCGCCAAGGGACGTGCCAACGAGAGTATCCACTGGTGGTTGGCCTCCTGCGTTCACATGCTTTGCAATAAGAAAAGCTGGCCGATTTGACCAGGCACTTATTGTTTTCATCATAGCATGGGGTATCTTGCCTGTCTATCTTTCATAGGGGGTTATGATGGCACTTTTTGCGAATCTTGAGAAACTCTTGAGAAATGCTTTCGATTCCGTAGGGGCGGGAGTGGATGAGAGGCGGGGGGAGGGCCTTTATGGCCGCCCGCTCCTGGGACTCGCTCCACGACCGCCCCTACAGGACAAGGCCTACGTCTCGTATCTTCGGTTGATGTCTATTGGGCACCTGCAAGAGGTGCCCCGGAAAGGTTTTTTGTCCGTATGTCCAGGCCTTAAGGATGCGTTTGCCTGAGAGCGGCGGCGATAAGCGCAAAGAAGATAATGCCGAGGACACAAGACAGCACGGCGATCACGGCAATTGGAATGAGTACTACTGCCGTAGCCTTGCCCCCACTCAGGCGGTGAGTAGCCATGATGAGGAAGACATTGAGCACAATGCCGTAGATATACAGTGCGAATGCAACGATGCCGCCAAGAATAGGGATCAAGCCAATTACACCACTAAGGATGCCAATTGGCACCTGGTACAAAAGATAGCTATAACCCTGTGCCAGGAATGTTCCCTGCCCACCAAAAGCTTTGGCAACCAGGTAGTAAACCCCTACAACAATGAAGAAGCCCAGCGGTACAAGAATTATCTCGCCAAAAGAACCGCTTGCCGAGGCGGCTTGTAATGTCCCGGGATTTATACCTGAAGAGCTTAAACTGCCCGTGTTCATCAGGGAGCTGAAAGCGCCAAAGGAAAGCCCGATCAAGCTTCCAATAAAACCTAAGACGGCAAGGATAACAGCGTAGATGATCAGTTGCATCCACACAATATTCCACGCTGCTTTGCCCTGCTCCTCGGCAAACGTCGCTGCAGATGGTTTGGTCAATACTCTGATGTACTGGTTCGGAAGCTGCCGGATCGCCTCGCCTAGTGGGAGAGGTGCGGCCTGCGGTGGAGGGTAACCATATCCCGGTTGCTGGTAGGGAGCACCATAAGGGGGCTGTGGCTGAACGTAAGGGGGTTGTGGTTGGCCATATGGACCCTGCTGTGGCTGTCCGTAAGGGCCTTGTGGCGGACCATAGGGGCCTTGCTGCTGCGGCTGACCATAAGGGGGCTGTGGCTGTCCATAGGGCGGGTTACCATACCCGGAATTAGGTGGCTGGTTTGGGTCATAAGACATATGCGTTCTCCTTTTGCTCTGGTAATTCTTGACGACACGATAGATCGATAATAGCCAGGCAAATTGCCCTACCTATCATAACATGACGCATGGGAACCTGTCCATCTCCAAATAGGGTACATTTTGTTCACTTGCGAGGATATCTCCGGGTCACGTATAATGGCGGTAGAAGTGTTATTTATGTGTGAGCACCCGCGAGGGTACCCCTACTGCATGCAGCGTACGAAACAAAGGAGTTTCGGGATGTTTGTCAGCAGCGTCATTCTGTTCGCCGCTCCTGCCCCGGCTCCTGTGTCTTTCATTCGAAGGAGAGCGATCAATGCCTGAACAGGATTTCATGCCCATTCAGAATTTTGACTACCTGGAGTTCTACGTGGGCAACGCCAAACAATCAGCATATTATTTTAGCCACGCCTGGGGCTTCACACCCATTGCCTACGCTGGCCTGGAAACAGGTGTGCGTGACCGCAGCAGCTATGTTCTTGAACAGGGCAATGTCCGTTTAGTCGTAACTTCACCACTTGGCCCCGCAGGTGAGATGCCTGAGCACATCAAGCTCCATGGCGATGGTGTTAAAAGTATCGCTTTGCGTGTTGATGACGCCGAACGCGCGTATCGCGAAGCGACAAGCCGTGGCGCGCGCGGTGTGTGGGAGCCAGCCACCCGTAAAGACGATTATGGTGTTGTGAAGACCTCGGCCATTGCTATTTATGGCGACACCATTCTTCCCTTTATCGAACGCCAGGATTATAAAGGCGTCTTCATGCCGGGATACCAGGCTCTAGACACGAGTGTTCCCCGCCGGGCCAGGCCTGCCGGCCTGGCTGCCATCGATCATGTTGTAGGCAATGTCGAGCTGGGCAAGATGAACGAGTGGGTCGCATTCTACGAGCGTGTTCTGGGCTTCACGCAGCTCGTTCACTTTGATGACCGTGCCATCAGCACCGAGTATTCCGCGCTGATGTCCAAGGTGATGCAGAATGGCAGTGGGCGTATCAAATTCCCTATTAACGAGCCTGCCCAGGGACGGCGAAAATCGCAAATCGAAGAATACCTGGACTTCTATCGTGGCCCCGGTGTACAGCATATTGCGCTGAACACTTCCGATATTGTCTCGACGGTACGAGGCTTACAGGAGCGAGGCGTCGATTTTCTCAGGACTCCAACGTCGTACTATGATACGGTGCTGGATCGCGTTGGCAGCATTGCTGAGAATGTAAAGGACCTGGCAGAGCTGGGTATCCTGGTCGATCACGACGATGAAGGTTACCTGCTACAAATCTTCTCCAAGCCGATTGTCAACCGTCCCACGGTCTTCTTCGAGGTCATCGAGCGCAAGGGTGCACGTGGCTTTGGCGAGGGGAATTTCAAGGCCCTTTTTGAAGCCCTTGAGCACGAACAGGAGCTACGCGGGAATCTGTAGAGGCGTGATGATGAAATTTAACAACCAAAACCGGTAATGTCATGCTGAGCGACGCGAAGCATCTCTGCGCCCATCGAGAGAGACCCTTCGCTTCGCTCAGGGTGACAGTAGGCGGGGCATGCCATTGGTGAGGATTGCCGATCTTGATCGTGAAAACTCATTATCGGCCTTCGCTGGCGCCCTGATTGAGGAATGAGTGAGATGAAACTTGTGACATTTAGAACCGCCGAGCGCGCGACCCATACAGGAGTGGTACGTGATGGGCACGTCATTGTGCTCGACTATCCGACGGTACTTGAACTACTCCGTGACCCGGATGGGATTGCAAAAGCTCAGTCAGCATTGGACTCTGCAGAGGCTGCTTTTCCCTTGAACGAGGTCGCTCTCTGTTCACCCATTCCCGAGCCGCCGTCTGTGCGCGATTTCTATGCCTTTGAACAGCATGTCAAGTCTGCTCGTGCAAAGCGTGGGCTGGGTATGATCCCCGAGTGGTACGAGGTTCCTATCTTCTACTTCACGAACAATAGCGAAATCTACGGTCACGACGAGGAGGTTCCGTATCCCGTTGGCAGTGAGGAGCTTGACATCGAACTGGAGATTGCCTGTGTGATTGGGCGCGAGGGCAAGAATATTCCAGTGGAAGACGCGGACAGCTACATTGTTGGTTATACTATTATGAATGACTGGAGTGCTCGCGATTTCCAGCGCAGGGATATGAAGCTCAACCTTGGGCCTGGCAAGGGCAAAGATTTTGCTACATCGCTTGGCCCGTGGTTGGTCACGCCCGACGAATTGGACCCATATCGTGTACGTGCGGGGCTTGCCCCCGCCCTGGAGCGTTACGACATGACCATGCTGGCGCGTGTGAATGGTAAAGAGATTTCTCGCGGCAACTTCAGCGATATTTATTACAGTTTCCCGCAGATGATCGCCTGGGCTTCGCAAAATGCGCGCCTGCGTGTGGGCGATGTCCTGGGATCCGGCACCGTGGGGACCGGCTGCCTCCTGGAACTCGGCACAGAAGTTCACCCCTGGTTCCAACGCGGTGACGAGATCGAATTAGAAATTGAAGGTATTGGTGTATTGCGTAATCGAATCGCGTAGGGATGCGATATAGCGCTCCCTATCGGCGTCAAGTTTAGGGGTGCAGGCGCGCAATTCATTGCGACTTGGGGGAGGGTGAAAGCTGGTTGACGACCTCCCACCCACCCCGCGCGATAAATCGCGCAGCTACTACTCAGTCAGGAGGGACATATGCCAGGCTATCATCGTTTGGGGCAGATACCGCCTAAGCGGCACACGCAGTTTCGTAAAGCGGATGGAACGCTCTATGCCGAGGAACTCTTTGGGACAGAGGGCTTTTCGGGCAACTACTCCAACCTCTACTACTACTATGCGCCGACGCGCGTGAAAAAGGTTGAGAAATTCATGGATGTGCACCTGGAGGAGTGGAGTGAGGATGTACAGCGCCATCACCATTTGAAAACAGGCCCGCTGGCGCCCGGCGGTGATGCTGTCCTGGGACGCCAGGTGCTGCTGTTTAACAAGGACGTGGCGCTTGCGGTGGCGCGGCCAACAGAGGAGATGAGTTACTTTTATCGCAATGGCGAATGTGACGAGGTTTACTTTGTTCATGATGGGCAGGGTATGCTTGAGACAAACTTTGGCTTGCTGCCCTATCATGAAGGAGACTATATCGTCATCCCGCGTGGGACGACCTTCCGTTTTAAGATCGGGAAGGACTCTTCCGACACACGCTTCCTGGTCATTGAAGCACATGGCAGCATTGAGCCGCCGCGCCGCTACCTCAACAGGAACGGGCAGTTACTCGAGCATTCGCCCTACTGTGAGCGTGACATTCGCCGCCCGGAAGAACTTGAAACCCACATCGAACGCGGCGAATTTGAGGTGCGCTTGAAGGTCGGCAACACCATTTCAAGCTACTGGTATGACTTCCATCCCATCAATACAGTTGGCTGGGATGGCTGTGAATATCCCTGGATCTTCAATATCGCCGACTTTGAGCCAATTACCGGGCGTATTCACCAGCCTCCTCCTGTACACCAGACATTCCAGGGACCAAACTTCGTCGTGTGCTCGTTCGTCCCGCGCAAACTGGACTATCACCCGCTTTCGATCCCTGTGCCCTACAATCACAGCAATATCGATAGTGACGAGGTACTTTACTACGTCAACGGCAACTTTGGCAGTCGTCGCGGCATCGAACGCTCTTCGTTCACTCTGCACCCGCGTGGCATTCCGCATGGGCCACATCCAGGTGCTGTTGAAAAGAGCCTCGGCGCTGAGCGCACCGAGGAACTGGCGGTGATGGTAGATACGTTCTACCCGTTGAAGCTCACCGCTGCAGCCCGCTCGTTTGATGATCCGGCATATCCGTATAGCTGGTTCGAATAGGAGTAATTCACGATGGTGACAGAACCCCGCATCATCAAGTTTTATGAAACAACGCTTCGCGATGGTGAGCAGACACCAGGTGTCAATTACTTTCCAGAAGAGAAGCTGGCAATTGCTCAAGCATTAGCCGATATGGGTTTTGACACGCTGGATTGTGGTTTTCCCATCTCTTCGCCAGGTGAATTTGAAGCAGTACGCCTGATTGCCTCCAAAGTGGGGAACGCGGAGATTTGTGCCATTGCGCGAGCCAATCCTGCCGATATTGAACGAGCCTGGGAAGCCGTGAAAATCGCTGCGAAACCAGCTATCCAGCCATTCATCAGTGTCTCGCCATTGCATCGCAAGGTGAAACTGGGCAAAACGCGCGACGAGGTGCGCGAACTGGCAAAAGCAGCAGTGGCACAGGGCCGCTCGTACACGGAAAACGTGGATTTTGCCCTGGAGGATACGACACGTACCGAGCATGACTTCA
>WNFC01006426.1_pt1 | contig 12928 bp, 10 predicted proteins | sample 5400541 | NCBI WGS metagenome assembly WNFC01 (sample SAMN13153342, study PRJNA577476) | soil metagenome | isolation source: 120 cm saprolite under Douglas fir tree site 2 hole 2 replicate 1 | place: USA:California | collected 2015-04-18
TGAGCATCTTGCGGTTCATGTCGCTGAGGAGCGGGAAGGTAACGCCGATTTGCTTGGCAAAGGCGGCGTTGGCAGCGGGACTATCTATACTCACTCCAAAGACTTCCGTATCCGAGGTGTCAATCTTACCGGAGGCGATTCCAGCCTGGACCGCCTGAAGTTGCTTCGTTCAACCACCGGTGAAGGCCAGGACGTAGGCGGCGAGGAAGACGTTCTTCTTGCCGCGATAGTCGCTGAGCTTCACGGTTTTCCAGCCGTCACTGAGAAGAGAGAAATCAGGAGCAGTGTCACCAACCTTGAGGGTCATCTTGGCGACTTGAGACTTGTCGCCTTGAGGGGCAACGGGCGCGGCCGCCAGCGCGGCGGCCACCAAAAGCCCGACTGCGGTCAGATGCTTCATTGAAAACCTCCCACGGGAGTTAGAGTGAAAGTGGCAAACAGGAGCTTACACCTCTCCATTGGAGTAATACCACGGGAAGGTGGGAAAAATTCCCTATCGTCGCGGATGGGATTCGGGGGAACATCAGCGGGCTAGAGCGCGTATCTCCAGGCACGGGGGAGGTCTTGTGAGCAAACAAAATTTAAGGAGTGAGAAGCGGCTGGGAACTTGGGGCGTAGCTGGTGGATTCGCTAGGATTGCACTGTCTGTGGCATTTTGCGGTGCGCTTGGCGTGGCGGGTTTGCTGTCCGCGAGTTCGACAAGAGCGGGAGCTATTCGAGGAGAACAGGATAAAGACGGGGCTGGGATCACATTCGGCAAGCAGGCGACCCCTAAAGAAGTGGGACTACCTGCCTACCCCGGAGCAAAACTGCGCAAGGACGAAAAGGACGACTCCGCTTCCATGCAGATGGGGCTGTGGGGCGGCTCGTTCGGCTTCAAACTGGCGGTGATGAAGATGGAATCGAACGATGCGCCAGAGAAGATTGCGGAGTTTTATAAAAAGGCGTTGGCAAAATATGGAAGCGTTTTGAATTGCTCCGATCCCTCGCAAAAGGCGGGTGCGAAGGAGCAGGCGGGATCGTCAAACAAATTGGAGTGCGAAGACGACAAGCCGGAAAAAGGCGAGCTGCTGTTCAAAGCGGGGACAAAGGAGAAGCAGCACATCGTAGCAATCCAGCCTAATGGGCAAGGAAGCCGTTTCCAAATGGTGTACGTGGAAGCGCGGGGCGACGACAAGGATAAGAAGCCAATCTGAGAAGACTGTATCAGGGAGTTTGAAGGCAACCCATTGTGGAGTGAGGCGGCATCACAAGGAGGGATACTGGGATACGGGGGGCGCTCAACCTGTCCGAAAGGGCAAAGTTCTTGTTCGGCCTGGCCTTTCGTTCAGGGTATACTTGGTTGTTCCAAGCTGGGCCTTCTGGGAGTGCTCTGGGTTGGGGTAGACAGCGGCGGGAATCCAGATTCGAGAGAGGGGTGAAGTTTGCGCCGTACTTTCCTTTTGGCGACCGTAAGACGGTCGGCCGTATTGCTAATCGGCGGAGTGTTCCTACTTGGTGCCACGCAATGCGATGCACAAAAAATCTTCCATAAGAAGAAAAAGGTCAATAAGTCGACCAGTGCGGACAATACCGCGGAGCCCGATAAGATTCTCTATGACAAGGCCATGGACGACCTGAAGCACGGGCGTCATGAGGTGGGGCGGCTGAACATGCAGACGCTCATTAACACCTACCCGGACAGCGAGTATCTTGCCAAGGCCAAGCTGGGCATCGCGGATTCGTTTTACAAAGAGGGCGGATCGGCGAATTTGACCCAGGCCGTTCAGGCGTATACGGATTTTGGCATCTTCTTCCCTATGCTGCTGCCGGAAGCACCGTATGCGCAATTGCAAGTGGCGATGACGCACTACAAGCAACTGGAGAAACCGGACCGCGACCGTACGCAGGCTCGCGCTGCGGAGGACGCGTTCCAGACATTCCTGGCAAAGTATCCAAATGATCCGCTGGCAGGGAAAGCGGAACAACATTTGCGCGAAGTACAGGAGCTACTGGCGGAAGGCGACTTCAGGATTGGTTACTACTATTACGTGAAGGAAGACAAGAAAGCCGCGGAGTCCAGGCTAAGAGCGATCGTTAACCGCTACCCCCTGTACAGCAAGTCCGACCGCGCGTTGTGGATGCTGGCAAATATCTGGGATACCACAGAGAAAAAGGAAATTGCTAACACCTATTACGCAAGACTGGTGCGAAATTATCCACTGTCACCGCTGGTTCCGGAAGCGAAAAACCGATTGAAAGCGCACGGAGCACCGGTACCACAACCCGATCCCAATGCCGTGGCGTGGATGACGGCGGAACAGAATGCGCCGAGGCAAAAGGAAAGCCTCATGAAGAAGCCAATGGGGCTGGTTCGTTCCGGGCCGAAGCAGGAGATGCAATCGGCATCGAGATTCGGGAAGCCGACCATGACTCCAGAGGCTGAAAGTGAAACGGGGATTGATGTATTGACAGGCGGAAGCCCGTCGCGAACGGGTGGCGCCGGAACGGGAATCGTAGCCACCATTGTCCCGGGAAGCACTGGCGGGACGACGGGCGGTGCAGAGAATGTGGCTCCAGCGACAGAAGCCGCTGAGCCAAATACTGCGGCGCAGCCTGATCCAAATTCGGCGACCGGATCGACTGGTCCGAACACGGCAGCCGCGACAAGCGATTCGGCGAACGGCACGACGGCGGCAGCAGGAACGTCGGATGCTGGATCGAAGACGGATGCGGCCCCAGGCGCAACGGGACAAGCTGCGGATGGAGCCAAGACAGACGGAACGACGGCCCAAGACGCAACGCAGAATGGGACCAATGGGGACAACAAGAAAGAATCGACCAGCAAGAAAAAGAAGGGCATAAAGAAAATCATCCCCTGGTGAGATTTCGCTGGGGCGAAGATTTAGAGAAACATGACGGGGTGCGGCTACGAACTGCCGCGCCCCTTGTGTTTTTCTGGGCTAATTGTGGCTCGGAAGAGCGAAAACGATAGTATTCACTTCCGACACACACCAATCCCGTTGAGATTGACGCGTGCGCTATCGAATGCTCCAATACATTGGAGAAGGCCATTTGGGATGATCACGCAATACGTGTGGGATGCGTGGGCGGAGTATCGCCGGAGGACGTTCGGTGGCGAAGATTCTGGTTGCGGACGACAATAGCAACATCCAGAAGATGGTGGCGCTGGCCCTGAAAGATCAGGGCATCGACGTCGTTGCCGTGGGCAATGGCGAAGCAGCCGTGCGGAAGATTTCGGATATTCGCCCGGACCTGGTGCTCGCCGACGTGTTCATGCCGGTCCGTAACGGCTACGAAGTTTGCCAGTATGTAAAGACCGATCCCTCGTTAGCACACATCCCGGTGATCTTGTTGGTGGGCGCTTTTGATCCCCTGGACGAGCAGGAAGCGCAGCGAGTGGGAGCCGATGGAGTACTGAAGAAACCGTTTGTTCCGCCTGATCCGCTGATTTCGATGGTCAAATCCGCTTTGCAACGCGCTGGCGTGGCTCCCGGGACCGCCGCTGCGGTGAAAACTCCAGAGCCGGAAACCTTGAAGGCCTCGGATCTTGTGACGCCGGGCCGCGGGATCCCCACAGTGAGCAGCATTCCGGTCCAGCCTGCGGCTAACATGACTCCCATTGCGCCGCTGGAGCAGGAAAGTTTTGTGGATGAAGTGCCGGCGCGTCCCGAGCCGGTGAGGATTGATAGTTCTTCGCATGCCGTAGCTTTCGGAAGCCTTCTGGAAGCGCCCGCAGATGAGAAGGACGAAGATCCTGGTTTTCTGCCGCCCGCGAACCCCGAATTTGCGAGCGGGCACGATTGGCGCGATGTGGACGAAAAGGAAACGGACGACGAAGAGGAAGAAGAAAAGGAGGCTGCCCCGTGGCGGCCTGAAGCAGCGGAGAGTTACCCCGATGCGGGGTCCAGCGGCGCGGCGAAGGATTGGCGGTCGGGTAGTTTCGAGCAGATTCTAGCCAGAAAGACAAGGGCGGAGGCGTGGGAGCCGACAGAGGAGAAACCAGAACTCGTAGAGGCGGCGCCCGCAGCCAGCAACAGTTTGACTCAAGTCCCGGCAAGTGTCCCGGAAGCGACAATAATACCGGCCATGGAAACCAAGGCCTGGGTACCAGCTGTTTCGGTTACTTCGCAGGAAAAGAGTTCGACAGAGACAGCCACCGCGTTAGAAGAATCGACAAGGGCACATGAGCCCGGGCAATCGCCCGCCGAAGCTGCGGTCGCCAGTGGACGTGAGGTGAAACAAGAGGAGCCGGAGAAGAAGGGAGCGAAGGACTCGTGGTTCTCCGTTCCTGCAAACCCGTGGAATGCCGAGTTGGAGAAGGCGAACCGGCTCGCTTCGGCGTGGGATGCGGCGGCACCGACATCCGCGCCACCGGCGTCAAGCAATGGAGCCGAGAAAGCGACTGAACAGTTCAGCGAAACGACTCAGAAGGTGATCGAGGAAGCGGCGTTGCCTGCCGTGGCGTTAGACGCCATCCGCGAGGAAGCGGTTTTCGTTGCCGAAGAAGATGCCACGCTGGTACCAGAAGCGAAAAATGCCGACGGAACGCCAGTTTATGCACACGAGGAAGTTGCCAAGACGGCAGGGGCTACGCCTGCTGCAACACCGAGCATGGACGACCTCGTTGCAAGAGTGCTTGCAAAGATGAGTCCTGAGGTCCTGCAAGCGGTTACGCGAGAAATCCTGAAACCGGTAGTGGAAGCAATGGTCCAGGAAGAGTTGAAGTCGAAGAAGTCGTAATTCCCTGCCCCGCAACTTTGGAGATCCATCCGCGTTTTGTACCAATCAGAATTGAATGCTGCTTCGCGCTACTGCGCGCGGCCGAATTGACGCAGCCGCTTTTCCCCTCGTATAGTCGAAGATTACTCTGAACGTCTCAAGCGCGTCGAGAAACGGGCGGGCCAAGGCCCGCCCCGCAGGGAGAACCGTATCGGATGGCTCGCGAGATAGCAAAGGCGTACGAACCGCAGCAGATCGAATCGCGGTGGGCAGACTTCTGGGTAAAGGAAGCGCTGTTCAAGGCGGATGCGAATGCGCCGGGGCCAGTGTTTTCAATTGTTATTCCGCCGCCGAACGTGACCGGGTCGCTGCACATCGGGCACATGTTGGAGCACACGGAGATCGACATCCTGACCCGCTGGTACCGGATGCTGGGGTACAACACGTTGTATTTGCCGGGTACCGACCACGCGGGCATCTCGACGCAACGCGTTGTCGTGAAGCATCTGATGGATCAAGGTATTAACTACCACGAGCTCGGACGGGAGGAGTTTGAAAAGCAGGTATGGAAGTGGAAAGCGGAAGCAGGCAGCGAGATAACGCGGCAGATGAAGGGCATTGGGGAAAGCTGCGACTGGTCAAGAGAGAAGTTTACGCTTTCGCCGGAAATGTCGCGCGTAGTGCGCGAAGTTTTCGTGAAGTTGTATGAAGAAGGATTGATTTACCGCGAAAATCGGTTAGTGAACTGGTGCCCCGTGTGCCTGACAGTGCTCAGCGACCTGGAGGTGGTGCACGAGGAGCGGCAGGGGCACTTGTGGCACATCAAGTATCCAGTGGCGGGAACGAAAGAGTTCCTTGTGGTAGCAACGACCCGGCCAGAAACCATGCTGGGTGATACGGCAGTGGCGGTGAATCCGGAAGACGAACGGTACGCAAATCTCGTTGGCAAAAAAGCGGTTTTGCCACTGATGAACCGGGAGATTCCGATTATTGCGGACGCCATGGTGGACCGCGAATTTGGGACGGGCGCGGTGAAAATCACGCCAGCTCATGATCCGAATGACTTCGAAGTGGGGCGGCGGCACAAATTGGCGGAAATCGACGTGATGACGGATAACGGGAAAATGAGCGCGGCGGCGGGCGCTTATGCCGGGATTGACAGGTTCGAGGCGCGGAAAAAGATTGTAGAGGATTTGAAGGCGCTAGGCCTGCTGGCGAAAATTACCGAGCACAAAAATGCCATAGGTTTGTGCGAGCGGAGCAAGACGATTGTCGAGCCGCGGGCTTCGACGCAATGGTTCTGCAAGATGAAACCGCTTTCGGAACCAGCGATTGCAGCGGTGGAACGCGGGGAAATCCAGATCGTGCCCGATAACCGGCGCGAGGAATATTTCAATTGGATGAGGAACATCCGCGACTGGACGCTGTCGCGGCAGCTATGGTGGGGGCACCGGATTCCGGCGTGGTACTGCAAGGAAAACATGCACGTCACGGTGGCGCGGGAGACGCCGGCGAAGTGCGGGACTTGCGGGTCGGTGAATCTCGAGCAGGATCCCGACGTTTTGGATACGTGGTTCAGCTCGGGCCTGTGGCCGTTTTCGACACTCGGGTGGCCGGAAACCACGGCGGATTTCAAGACCTACTACCCGACGACGTTGCTGATCACCGGATACGACATTCTGTTTTTCTGGGTGGCCCGGATGATCATGCTGGGAATTCACTTTACGGGGAGGGTTCCCTTCCGCGCCGTGTATCTGCACTCGCTGGTGCGTACCGGGAGCGGGGAGAAAATGTCCAAGTCCAAAGGGACGGGACTCGATCCGGTGGCACTGAACCAGCAATATGGAACGGATGCGATGAGGTTCTGTCTCGCGTCGATGGCGGCGCCGGGGACGGACATCGTGCTGTCCGAGGATAAGCTGGCGAGCGCGCGGAATTTTGCGAACAAAATTTGGAACGCGGCACGGTTTTTGTTTGTGAATTTGGACAAGTTTGAGCAGGCCGGCGGGAAAATAGAGGACGTCGCACTTCCTGAGGTGCGCGACAATGCACCCTACCAATTCGGAGACGAAATCGAACTGGTCGATCTCTGGATCTTCTCACGGCTCGGGCAAGCTATCGGACAGAATAATGAGGCATTAGCGAACTACCGGTTCCACGAGGCCGCTCAGAGTGTTTATCACTTCTTTTGGGGTGATTTTTGCGACTGGTATATCGAGTGGGTCAAGCCTCGGTTATTGGACAAGAATTTGGCGCAGGCAACAGCAGCGTGGCGAAATCTATTTGCCGTTTTCGAGCGGGCGTTGCGCCTGCTACATCCCTTCATGCCGTTCCTTACGGAGGAACTATGGCATCAACTTCCCCAAAGCAAGGGAATTCGGTCAATCGCTGTCGGCCGATTCCCTGACGCCACGCCAAAGCAGATTGATGCACTTGCAGAGAAGAAGTTCTTGTTATTGCAACGTGTAATCACGTCGGTGCGCACAGGGCGAGCGGACAACACGATCGACCCCAAGAAGAAGATTGCCGCCGAGCTGTCGAGCCAGGATGTGGCCGTTAGAGAACTCGTCGAGGAAAACGTTGAGACAATAAAGCGACTGGCCGTCCTTTCGGGCTTACTTGTAACTTCCGAGCAGCTTAGAGGGGAAGGATACTTTCACAGCGCCGCCGAGTTTGACCTTCACATTCCGTTCACAGAGATAGTCAATCCGCGGGTCGAAATTGCACGGTCGAACAAAGAGATCGAAGGGCTCCGGAAAGCCGTTGCGTCGAAGGAACGGCAACTCGGAAACGAGACTTTCCGCAGCCGCGCGCCGGAAAACATTATCAAAGACATGGAAGCGACACTTGCCGAGCAGAGGATCGAGCTTCGCAAATTGCAGGATCGCTTATCGCAGCTTGAAAAAGATTCATAGTCTTTCGGAGCCTTATGGACTGGAATTCCGAGTACATCGCGGACCTTGTACGACGCGCGCTGGAAGAAGATATAGCCACGGGAGATGCGACCACTGAGGCAGTGGTTCCTCCGCTAGCGTCGGCCCTGGCTCACCTTCTCGCCAGGCAGACGCTCGTTTGCGCTGGACTGCCGATTGCCGAAAGGATTTTTCGTGCGCTCGATCCGGAGATGGTGGTCACGCTTCCCCACAACGATGGGTCTTTTGTGGAACCGGGCGCGGAGATCGTGCAGATCAAGGGAAATGCGCGCGCGATTCTTACCGGCGAGAGAACGACCTTGAATTTTCTGGCGCATCTTTGCGGAATCGCCACGCTAACGCGGCGCTTTGTGGAACAACTGGCGGGTACGAGGACGCGTATTCGAGATACGAGGAAAACGACGCCCGGTCTGCGGGCGCTGGAAAAATATGCAGTGAAGACGGGCGGCGGCACCAACCACCGCTTCGGACTCTACGACGCGATTCTCTTAAAGGAGAATCATGCAGCGCTGGCTGGAGGAATCAAGCAGGCGCTGGATAAAGCGCACACTTTCGTGGGACCAAACGTGGCGGCACCGCGCACTGCGAGCGCTTACGATGCGGCTGGCCTGGACCCGGAGGTCGTCGGCCCCGGACCGCTGCCGGTGCAGGTCGAGGTTCGCAACGAGCGGGAATTGGTGGAGGCTCTTGGCGCTGGGGCGGAAGCAGTGCTACTGGACAACATGACAGCAGCGCGCGCGGCGGAATGCGTGAAGATTGCGCGAGGAATCCGCGAGGACTGCGTGATCGAAATCTCCGGGGGAATCACGCTGGAAAATGCTCGCGCTTACGCGGAAGCCGGCGCCGACTTTCTTTCTTCGGGTATGCTGACACACTCCGCGCCGGCCGCGAATCTCAGTCTGCTTGTAGACCACATCGAGGAAACGTAAGCTTAGGCGGCGCGAAGGGCGCGGCGAAATCACGATGGCTCAAGAATCCCTGGCAGGCACGACCGACCGGCGTCTGGCGGGGCTACTGACGTTGCTGGCGGAAAATGCCACCATTGTGATCAGCGGCGCACGGATCGCAAAAGAAATTGGCGTTTCGCGATCGACGGTATGGCGGTGGGCAGAGCGGCTGCGCGGGCTGGGCGTGAAAGTGAAAGGGCAGCCGGCCACCGGATACTTTTTGGAACAAGTACCCGATATTTTGACGCCAGACATGCTGAAGCAGCGGCTGAAGGGCAGTCTTTTCGGGAAACGCGTCTTTCACTTTTTCAAGACAGATTCGACGAATCGTGTAGCGCTGGAATTGGGACACGCGGGCGAGCCGGAAGGCGCAGTGGTGCTGGCGGAAGAGCAAACCGCCGGGCGCGGCCGCGCAGGACGCAAATGGCATTCGGAACGAGCGGCGGGCATTTATGCGACTTTGCTTCTGCGGCCAAAGCTGGCACCGGTGCAGGCCCCACTACTGACGATGATGGCGGGGCTCTCCGCGCATGCCGCGGTGCAGGCCCTGACTGGACTTGAAGTGGACTTGAAGTGGCCTAACGACCTTCTCATTCAGGGGAAAAAAGTGGGCGGTATCCTGACAGAGATGCACGCAGAGCCGGGGCAAATTCGATTTGTGATTGTGGGGATCGGACTGAACGTCAATCAGGAAAAGTTTCCCGGTGAGCTTGCCAACACGGCAACTTCCCTCCGTGTGGAAACGGGCAAAGCGCAATCGCGCATGGAGCTGCTGGTGCGGTTGCTGAGAGAATTCGAGAGCGACTACAATCGTTTCGTGCGTGAAGGCGTTGCGAGCATTGTGGCACGATTCGAATCGACATCGAGTTATGCGAAAGGCAAAAGAGTGCGTGTAACCAACGGAACGGAAAGCTACGCTGGGACGACGGCAGGGCTCGGGCCGGAGGGATTGCTGCAGGTTCAGCGCGACGATGGGCGGATGATGACGGTGATCGCGGGCGACGTGGCGGAGGCACGCTAGATGCTGTTGACCATTGACGTGGGAAACACCAATTCGGTGCTGGGCGTTTTTCGCGGCGAAGAGTTAATTGCGAATTGGCGTTTGACGACGGCGCGCGAGCAGACCATTGACGAATATGGCGTGCTTACGAGGAATTTGTTCACGCTGGCAGGATTGGACCGCGACGCCATCACCGGCGTGATCATCAGCTCGGTAGTGCCACCAGTGAACCGGACGCTTGCTGAAATGGCGCGAGTTTATTTTGGGCAGAAGGCGATGTTCGTGGAGCTGGGCTTGAAGACGGGAATGGCCGTGCTAGTAGACAACCCGTCGGAGGTAGGCGCGGACCGGATTGTCAACGGCGTGGCGGCATTCCATCAGTACGGCGGGCCGTGCATCGTTGTGGATTTCGGGACGGCAATCACCTTCGACGCCATCTCCGCGAGAGGCGAATATCTTGGCGGCGTAATCGCGCCCGGATTGGGGATTGCCTCGGAAGCGCTGTTTGCGCGAGCGGCACGGTTGCCGCGCGTGGAGATCAAAGACCCGGGAAAAGTGATTGGGACGAACACCGTCACACACATGCAAGCAGGCTTGTACTACGGCGCGGTAGACATGGTGGACGGGATGATCGTCCGTATGAAGAAGGAGCTCGGCGAGGAAGTGAAGGTGGTTGCGACCGGCGGCCAGGCGAAGTTGGTGTCGAAAGGCTCGAAGCACATCCAACACACGGATGAATTCCTTACACTGACGGGTTTGCGATTGATCTGGGAGAAAAATCAGCCGGCGGAGGAAAGCAAAAGCGCAGCCGCGGCCCCCACAAAGAAAGCACAGAGATAAGCTGCCGCGTTTAGATCAACGAAATGGACGGCTGGAACTACTTCAACTACTTTACGGAAATCGAAGAGTACTTCTGGAAAAAACGCGGTGCGCATCTGCTGGTATCGCCGCTGGACTGGGCGATCATGGAAGCGTGGCAGAAAGCAGGTGTGCCCCTAGAAGCCGCGTTGAAAGGGATCGACAAGGCGTTTGAGAGTTATCAGAGGTCGCGGCGCGGTGCGGGCAAACCGTTGAAGAATCTGGCATATTGCACGGACGCAGTGCTGGAGGCCGCGGAAGAGCAAAAGGAGGCCGCTGCGGGAAGCACACCAAGAGTTGCGCGCACAACGACCAGCGAAGCGTTCTCGCGGGATGAATTGAAAAAATATTTTACGAAGAATGCGGCGCAATTGAAGGGTGTCGCCGAAAGTAGGTCGACGCGCGAACCGGTGATGTCGAGCCAGTTGAACGAAATTGCGGAATCGCTGGAGAAGAGTCTCCCGCTGCTCGACACTCCTGGGGCGCTGGACCTCGAGGATTTGGAGAGGCGGCTGACGGTTTTGGATGAGAAGATACATGCCGTGCTGACCAGTCACACCAAGGAAGAGCTTCTGCTCAAAATCCGGCGCGAAATGGACGGACAACTTGCAATGTACCGGCGGAAGATGAAGACAGAGCAACTGGCGATGGTCGAGAAACAGTACGTGCAGAAACGGCTGCTGGAAGAACTTGGAGTGCCTCGGCTAAGTCTTTTCTACCTCACGTAGCACGGACCGGTAAGGTCGATTGATTCTCGAAGAAGACAGGGCGACTCAATTTCACGGCTGCACCCGTGCGTATCTTAGAATAGGATATTACTATGTCTGATGAGTTAAGATTATCGGTCGAGAAGCTCGTCTACGGCGGTGATGGTTTGGCGCACGCCGATGGAAACACGGTTTTCGTGCCTTATGTTTTTCCCGGGGAAGAGGTGCGTGCCACCACGAAATCGAAAAGGAAGAAACTGATCTGGGCTGAACTGCTGGAAATCACTTCACCGGCGAAGGAGCGCGGAAAGGCAAAGTGCGCGCATTTTCAGAAATGCGGCGGTTGCCACTACCAGCACATACCGGCGGCGGAGCAATTGAGATTCAAAAAAGAGATTCTGCGCGAAACACTTTCGCGGCTCGGTGGAGTCGCGTGGGAAGGCGCGATTGTCGAGCATTCAGCGGAACCCTATGGCTATCGAAATCGTGCGCAGTGGGCGGTGCGAAGCGGGATGCCACGGGCGCTAGGATATTTCCTGCCGGAAAGTTCCGTGATCGTGCCAATCGATGAATGCCCCGTGCTTTCGCCCCGCCTCGCGCGGACGTTCGCCCAGCTTCAAGAAATGGCCCGCGGTGGCAAGTTGCCAGACGGTATTCAGGAAATCGAAGCGTTTGCCGATTCGGCGGACGAGAAGATAGCGCTGAATGTGGCGTTTGAGAAATTCACGAAACCCGCGACGGAACTAGCAGCTACTTTCCAAAGCGCACTGCCCCAGATCGCGAGTTTGTTACTGCTGGACCAGAAAAAGAACCGGTTTGAATTGACGGGACCGGGCTACTTGACGCATGAAGCCGGCGGATTTCAATTCCGAGTCAGCCATCTTTCGTTCTTTCAAGTAAATCGCTTCCTGATCGAGGATTTACTACACACCGTGACCGCGAGTGCGCATGGCACGCTGGCGCTGGATTTGTTTTCAGGAGTGGGATTCTTCACGTTGCCGTTGGCAAAAACATTCCAGAGAGTCGTGAGCGTTGACGCTAACCTTGCAGCCACGCGCGATTTGTACACCAACGCGGAGATTGCAGGTGTCACTATCGTGTCGCACAACGAGCATGCAGAAGAGTTTCTGAAAAAGACCGAAGAAAAACCGGAGTTTGTGGTTCTGGACCCGCCCAGGGCAGGATTAGGAGCAGCGACAGCGGAAAGTCTAGCAGAGCTCGGCGCTAAAGAAATTGTGTACCTTTCCTGCGATCCTTCAACGCTGGCTCGGGATTTGGCAGTGTTGACAGGCTCACCCAGGAAACCGAAGGAAATCGCCGGGCCAAGCATTCGGTATGAAATCGCGGAAATGCATCTATTCGATCTCTTCCCGCAGACTTTCCACATTGAAACACTGGTAAGATTGCGAATAGCGCCATGAGGCTGCCGGCCTTAGCGATTGCCGGGGCATTTGCTTGTGGCATCGTACTCGGCCTGCATCCCAGCGTTGTACGAAACACTTCTTCTCACTTTTTTCTTTCACTTCTTTCTATATTCATTGCTGTTCTCATCTTGACTGGAATTGCCCTCCTAAAAATCGAACGTCTTTATCTTGCAACGGCCACTTCCCTTCTGAGCTGGATCTTACTGGGCTTGCTGGGAGTTTGCGTTGCGGAGCAGCCACCCGACGCGAACCACGTGACTTCGATGATGGAACAAGGACGTCTTCCTATAAAGACGCCTTTGCGATGGCACGGTCGCCTTCGTGATGAACCAACACG
>WNFC01015383.1_pt1 | contig 12928 bp, 10 predicted proteins | sample 5400541 | NCBI WGS metagenome assembly WNFC01 (sample SAMN13153342, study PRJNA577476) | soil metagenome | isolation source: 120 cm saprolite under Douglas fir tree site 2 hole 2 replicate 1 | place: USA:California | collected 2015-04-18
TGATTGGCCGGCCCGAGAACTACCAGCTGGTCTTTCGCGACCTTTCGCTCAGCGACTTCGACACTTCCCGAGCCATACCTGTCGAGGGAGGTCGGTACATTGACGACTACACTGCCCAGGACCTGGCTCAATTCGACGAGGTGGTGATCTATGGCGGCGGCGCGCACGACAATGTTCGGGCGCTCGAACTGCTGAGCGGTTATGTCAGGTCGGGCGGGGGCGTGATCTTCGAGTCGAGCGGATCTACCCTGGCCGGCGGCGCCGGTGCACGCGAGCCTCTTCCAATCGCGGGAGCGACCAGCCTCGACGTGGATGGCGACTGGAGATTCGGCGCGGAGAGCGCGCCGATCACAGACGGCATCGACTTCTCGGGCTTCGGACCAGCTCGGTACAAGGGCGGCCCGTGGAAGGTGTCGGCCGCGACGGGGGTGAGGAGCTGGGCCCAGACGGTGTTGCGGTCGGGAGCGGACAGCGTGGTGGTGGCGGGGCAGCTGGGTCGAGGTCGTGTGGTCTGGTCCGGCCTAAACCTTCCGTTTCTCATCGACAGCTACCAGGGCGCGGAGGAGTCGCGCTTCCTCACCACGGCGATCGCATGGGCAACCCGCTCGAGGAGTTACGCGAGCGTGACTGCATCGGCTCGTTATGAGGGACCGCAGCAGACGACGATCTCGGTCGACTCCAAAGTTCGCGGGGTCCTTTTCAAGGAGAGCTGGTTCGACCGCTGGCACGCGTATGTAAACGGACGCGAGCTGAACATCCTTCGCGCGGGCCCGGGGTTCATGTACGTCATCCTCCCCGGCGACACGCGGTTTCCAGCCACAGTCCAGTGGCGCTACGAGAAGTCGGTCGGGGATTGGGCCGGGATCGTCGTCTCCGCTGCCACGCTGATCGCCCTTATCACGTGGCCGAGGTGGCGCAGTTCGGTCGGGAAGCGGCTCGGAGGTTGGCGAGATCGCCTGGCCGGCCGATGGTTATCAGACGATGGATGATCACCCGGCGGTAAAACCCGACGGGTCGTTCGACTACGAGGCGAAGCAATGGGGCGTCGCCACGGTGCGCCCCCGACCCTGGTACATGAACGGGCTCAAGCTGCGCTACCTGCTGAGTGACCTCTCACCCATCAAGGGCCGGGTGCTGGATGTCGGCTGTGGGGGAGGGTCGATCGCCAAGGCGGTCAAGCGCGCCCGGTCGGACCTCGAGGTGTCTGGTTGCGATTGGAGTGAATCCGCTTTGAAGGCCGCCAGGTCGCATCCCGAAGGGGTGGACTTTCGGTTGGCAACCGCCGAGAGACTCCCATTCGGCGATGGGGAGTTCGATTTCGTGTGGATCATCGACGTCCTGGAGCATGTGGACGATCCCGAGCGTGTTCTTCGCGAGGTGACCCGAGTGCTGAAGCCCGGCTGCGGATTCCACATCGTGCTTCCACTGGAGGGTCAGCCGCGAACCCTCTACTCATTGGTGGGATGCGGCACGCGATGGACGGCCAAAGTGAGGCACGCGGGACACATCCAGGTTTTCTCGGCGGATCGGTTCAGGGACCTGGCTGCCAGGTGCGGGCTTCGCGTGGTGCGCACTCGATGGAGCTATCACTTTCTGCTCCAGGCGCTCGATCTCGCCTATTTCTCATGGCTCGATCGGAGAGGGCCTGTCGCCGGCTCCGTCGAAGACATGTCGGCCTCGCACGGAGGGGTGGTCGGGCGGCTGATGCGGGCAGCGAGCCGCAGCGTCGCGTCCGCTGCGTGGACGGAGGCTCGCGTGTTACGTGCGCTGCCGGGTGGCTGCGGTCACTTCACCTGCGAACGCGTATGACGCTCTAGTCGATAGTGCCAGCCCAGGCGATCAGGTCTTTGAGGCCTCGATCGAATGGGATCTGCGGCTCCCAGCCAAGCTGCTTTTTCGCCTTTGAGATGTCGCTCACGTAGTACGTCTGGTCGCCTTCGCGCCAGTCGGCGAAGGTGAACTTCGGTTTGCGGCGCGTCAGCTCGCCGATCTGGTTGATGACCTCGAGCAGGTTCCTCTGGTTGTCCGGTCCGCCTCCGACATTGAAGATCTCGCCGATTACCGTCGAGTAAAGCGCGCACAGGTCCCGCGCGTCGAGAAGATCGCGCACCTGGCTGCCGTCGCCGTAGATCGTGAGCGGTCTGTCGTTGAGGATGGAGTGCACGAAGTGCGCGACCCACCCCTGGTCCTCGGTGCCGTACTGGTGGGCGCCGTAGATGCAGCTCTGCCGGAGGACGACGGTGTTCATATCGAAGCAGCGGGCGTAGTCCCTCACGTACTGATCGGCTGCGCCTTTGCTGCAGCCGTACGGGCTGTGAAAGTCGATCGGCTGGCTTTCTTTACAGGCAACGTTGTTCCGGTCGAGCTTTCCATACACCTTATTCGTAGATGCAAATAGGAACGGCGCCTGCGGGTTGTGAAGCCGCACGGCTTCCAGCAAATTGAGAGTGCCCGCCGCGTTGACCTCGAAGTCCGTGATCGGATCGACCAGCGAGGTCGTGACAGCAACCTGTCCCGCGAGGTGGAGGATCGCGTCCTGGTTCTTGACGTGCGGTGCCAGAGCGCTGGCGTTTCTCACGTCCTCCTTGACGAAGGTCGTTCGGGCGGGGTGCTTGGTGATCAACCACTTGAGGTTTCGCTCCGTGCCCGGGCGGCTGAGATTGTCGAGCAGCGTGACGTGCCATCCGTCGCCGATGAGCTGGACCGCAGCGTTGACGCCCAGGAAACCTGCGCCGCCCGTGATGAGGACGCGGCGGTCAGCGGCACGAACCGCGGAACCTCGCGCGGGTCGTGTTTCGGGTCGAGAGGACACTTTCGGCTCCTTGATCAGCGTAGTCGGATCCATTGGGGGCACCTACGTTAAGACAATCAACCGCGACCGGCCGCGGTGGCGCGGCTGCCAGCTGCGGAACCGGGACCGGCCCTTGACCCATCCTTACCATAGTCGAGTGACCTCGCCCGAACGCGCCATGTCCGCCCCCGACGCACGCTCGGTGCGCACCAACTGGGAGAGCGAAGTTCGCATGGCGGACGTCTACGAGGCGCTTGCGGACGTCGCACCGGATTCTGGGCTCAAACATCGCCTGAGGTCACTCGCCGCGACCGAACGGCGCCACGCCGACGCTTGGGAGGCGCTCCTTGATCCCGGCGGCGCGAAGCCAACGAACCACGGGCGCCAGCTCACTGCGCGCTTCCTGGCGATGCTCGCCCGCGTGGCGGGGATCGGGCCGGCGCTCGCATTGGCCGGCGCCGCGGAAGGGCAGGTCCTTCGGTCTTATCTGAACCAGGTTTCGACGGTGGCCGACGAGCGGGCACAGGGCGTGCTTCGCAAGGTGCTGCCGGAAGAGCTCGACCACCAATCGGCCGAGGACGTGACTGGCGAGTCGTCTGAAGCGAAGCACCCATCCGGGCAGGCCGCCACTTACGACGCCGGGGCCGTGCACGAGCCCGAGGAGTGGCACGGCGGCGGAATCGAGAGCATCCGGAACGTGATCTACGGGGTCAACGACGGTTTGACCGCAACGCTCGGCGTGCTGGCCGGCGTCGGCGGCGCGACCGTCAACCCGCGGGTCGTTCTGATCGGCGGCCTCTCGGCCATGGTCGCGTCGGGGGTCTCGATGGCCGGCGGCGCTTACCTCGCGAGCAAGTCGCAGCGCGAGGTGTTCGAGGGCCAGCTGGCTCGGGAGGCTGCCGAGATCGAGGCGATGCCGGACCTCGAACGGGCCGAGCTGGTCAAGATCTACCGGTCTAAGGGGCTCACGCCAGACGAAGCCGCGACGATCGTCGGGCGGATCACCTCCGACAAAAAGGTGTGGCTCGAGACCCAGGCGCGCGAGGAGCTCGGACTGGATGTCTCTCAGTTCGAGAACCCGACGCGCGAGGCGCTCGTCGCGGGGACTTCCACCCTGATCGGCGGCGCCATCCCGGTGCTCGGCTACCTGCTGGGCCGGCTCGTGCTCGGAGCCGTCGTGAATGGATTCGCGGCGCTCGCGATCGCCTTCGTGGTGAGCGCCGTGTTCCTTTTCGGAATCGGATCGGCAAGGTCGCTGGTCACCGGGAAGGGAGTCGTGAAGTCCGGCCTTGAGATGCTCGCTGTGGGATCTGTCGTCGCGGCCCTCACCTACGGAGTTGGCCTGCTGTTCCGCGCCTAGGCTCGCGTCTCAGCCGGTGGCGATTCCTCGGAAATAGGCGATGCTCACGATCCACGCCGCGCCGGCAAAGACGAGCGCTTCGCGCCGTCGCGTTCCGGAGTGGGCGTAGAAATAGGCGCCTGGCAGGAACAGGACCGCAAACGCTCCGTAAACGAGGTGGAGGAGCTCCGTCGGGCGACCTCCAAAAGCGAACGCCGCGAGACCGACGAGCCCCTGGACCGCGGTCAGCCCGGCCATCACCAGGTAGCTCGCGCGAAAACCGCCGGAAACCTGGGTGTTGCGAAAGTACGTGTAGGTGCCCCAAAGGGCAAGCACTAGGGCGAAGATCAAAAGTGCCCGCGCGCCAAGGCCATGTAGGAAGACGAGTACTTGCATCAAGCTCTGGGTTGGGCGACCTGTTCGCGGAAGTAGTCGACGGTCAGGCTCAGGCCCTCTTCTAGATTTACTCGAGGCTGCCACCCGAGGTATTCAGGTGACCGGGATCCCAGTGCTGACGTGGAACGTGCCGCCTGATCCTTTCTCGAGCGCCGCCAGGTTCGCGGTTGCGACGTCGCCGACGTGAAGCATGTCGCGGGACTGTTCGCCCGTCCAGTCGATGGTGACTGGCTTGCCTTCGAGCATCCGGCTGGCGAAGATCGCGATGACGCGGCCTTCTTCGGCATGAAAGTCCTGACGCGCGCCGTAGATGTTCGCGTAGCGCAAAACCGTGTAGTCGATTCCAAAGGTGCGTCGAAACGTGCCGAGGTACTGCTCGAACGCCAGCTTGCTGGTTCCGTATGGCGACAGCGGTCGCACCGGGTGATCTTCGTCGGCGGGCACGACGTCGGGCTCGCCGTAAAGCGCGCCGCCCGTCGAGCTGAAGATCACCTTGCGGACGCCGTGGTCCACGCAGGCCTTGAGAAGATTCAGCGCGCCGACGATGTTGACCTGAGCGTCGTAGGCGGGGTCAGCGACTGACCGCGGCACCTCCGACTGGGCGGCATGGTGGTTCACCAGCTCGGGCCGGAACGCCGACACGGCTTTTTCAACCTGGGGTTGGTCGCGCAGGTCGACGCGGTGAACCGCTGCGGCCGGGTTGACGTTTTCGACGCGTCCCGTGCTGAAGTTGTCCAGCACTGCGACCTCATGGCCCGCCGCGAGGTAGGCATCCACGACGTGGGAGCCGATGAACCCGGCTCCGCCACTCACAAGGATGCGCACGGGCTGGACTGTAACGGGTTTACTTCTGACGGTGGCTGAGCGGGCGCGGCTGGACGTCGAGGTCGTTAAGGCGATTCGCGCTCCCGTTGCGCCGGCGTTCCTGCGCGGCGTGCTGCAAATGGCCGCGCGGGTTCCTGAGGTGGAGGCGCGAGTGCCGGCAGGGTTGGCAACGGTCGCCGTCAAATTGACCACCGACGCCGAGCTGCGGCGCCTGAACCGCGATTTCGCGAACCTTGACTCGGTGACTGACGTCCTTTCGTTTGCCGGCTCGGACCAGCACCTCGGCGACCTCGCCATCTCGTGGCCGATGGTGCTTCGCCAGGCGGAAGAGTTCGGCGAGTCGGAGCAGACGGAGCTCGGCCTCCTCATCGTCCATGGGCTGCTGCACCTGCTGGGTTGGGACCATGAGTCGGCCGCGGAGCGCAAGGAGATGACGCGCATCACGCTCGCCGCGCTCGCGCTGTCTGGAATGCGGGTTCCCCGGGGACGTCTGTGAGCTCCGCGTAAACTCAATCTGTGCATGGTCTGCGGCACTCGCCGCGGGCCTAGGTGCGCCTATTTGGATTTCTTGATGCAGGAACAGGACTCAATCAAAGAGACGGCAGCAGTCGAGGGGCGGCTCATCGTCGGCCTGGGTAACCCCGAAGAGGACTACGCCGACACGCGCCACAACCTCGGGTTCGCCTGCGTGCGTGAGCTTGCCCGACGGCTTGGGGTGCGGATCGACCGCAAACGCTGGCAGTCGTTGGTCGGGCGCTCTGAAACCCACCAGCTGTGGCTCGCGCTTCCACAGACCTACATGAATCTCTCGGGACAGGCCGTGGCGAAGGCGGTGCGCGACATCCACGTTTCTCCGCAGAACGTGTGGGTTGTGTACGACGAGCTGGACCTGCCGCTTTGCAAGATGAGGATCCGGCGCGGCGGTTCCGGCGCCGGGCACAATGGGGCCCTGTCGCTGATCAGCTCGCTGGGGACGCCCGATTTCGTGCGCTTTCGGGTTGGCATCGGAAAGCCGCCGCGTAAAGGATCTCAGCCAGGCCGCCAGCACGTCCTTGGGCGATTTACGAAAGCCGAAGCCGAACGTTTGCCCGCTGTCGTCGACGGGGTCGCAAGCGCCCTGGAGCTGGCGCTCGAAGCAGGTATCGAGCGGGCCATGGATCGCTACAACAGACCGGGCTCGCTCGGTTGCGAGGAGCTCGCATGAGCTCCCTCTGGAAAAGCACGATCGCGGCCACGCCGGAGCTGGAGCGGTGGATCGCTCGCGGTGAGCGGGAGCTCAACGTTGCCCACCTACCTCGTGCCGCCTGGCCGATCGTCGCGGGCTCGGTGGCCCGCGCCCTTGCCGCGCTGCGGCGGCCGGTCCTGATCCTGGTACCTGCACCGGAGCGCTTCACCGATGACCTGAGACCGTGGCTCGCCGGCCACCCCGCGGTCCACGTGTTCGCCGAGATTGGCATCTCATTCCTGGACCGGCCGCCCGCCTTCGACGACTCCGTCAACAAGCGGCTCGAGGCCCTGGCCGCGGTTTCGCGCGCGAGCGACGAGCCCGAGCTTGTAGTGGTCTCGTCTCGCCGCGCGATCACCAGGCAGACGATCTCGCCACGAGACCTGCTCGACGGAACCGTGCTACTGGCACCGGGACGCGGACCAGATCCGGTCGCGGTGGCGCTGCGGCTGGTCGAGCTCGGGTACTCGAGAGAACCGCTCGTCGAGGACCGCGGCCAGTTCTCACTCCGCGGCGGCATCCTCGACGTGTTTCCCGCAGCCGCCGACGCACCTGTGCGGGCCGAGTGGGCGGGAGACGTCATCGAGACGCTCCGTCTCTTCGACCCGGAAAACCAACGCTCCGTGATGGCCGTTCCCGAAGCCGCGATTCGGACGGGCCGGGAGCTGCTGCTCGGTCCGGGTCGTGGAGCGGCCGCGGTCGCGCGACTGCGCGAGTCGGTTTCGCTCGGAACGCTGCGCGCCGATGTTCGCGCGGACTGGGAGGACGAGCTCGCGCGGCTCGAATCCGGCGCTGCCTTTCCCGGAGTCGAGTTCTACGCAGGCTATCTGGACCCTTCTCGCCCGTCGCTTCTCGATCATTTACCCGCCGAGGTCGCTGTCCTGGATTTCGAACCGGAACGGCAGCTCGCTGACGCACGCTCGCTCATCGACGAAGCCGAGATGCTGGCGGCCGCCGAAGCGGGCGGAGGTGAGCTGCCACGGGGTTTCACACTCCCCACCGTCAGCGTCGAGCGGCTCGGCGATTTTTCCGGGCGCTCCCATCTGCGGCTGACAGCCGGTGAGCCCGCCGGCGACGCGATCGATCTCGGTTGGGCCGAGTCGGAGACGCTCGTCGGGCGCCCGCGGGCGGCGGCTGAGCTTGCAGCGCTGAGCGAGGGCACGACCGTCACGTTCGCGACTGAGCAAGGCGAGCGGCTGAAAGCGTTCCTCGAGGAAAGCGGAGTCAGGGCGGCGGTGGGCGATACCGAGCTTGACCTCGATGTCGAGCTCGAACCGGCGCTTCGGCGCGCGGATGTCGATGTCGCGGCCGGTGCGTCGCAGCAGCAGATCGGATTTTTCCTCGTCACCGATGCCGAGCTGTTCGGGCGGCTGCGCCGGCCAACACGCGGTTCGCGCGGCCGGACTCAGGCGAGGGACCTGACCAAAGAGTTCACCCTCGACTTCGCTCCGGACGAGCTCGTGGTGCACGTCGATCACGGGGTGGCCCTCTTCAAAGGAATGCGACTGATCGAGTCCGAAGGAGCTCACCGCGAGTACCTCGAGCTCGAGTACGCGGAAGGGGATCGGCTTTTCGTCCCGGTCGAGAACCTCGACCGTGTTCAGAAGTATCTCGGAGGCGAGGGGCAGCCCGCCCTCCACCGTCTCGGCACCAGCGACTGGACGCGCGCGAGGGGTAGGGCGAGAAAAGTCGTCCAGGACGTGGCGGACGAGCTGCTCAAGATCTACTCGCTGAGAGAGGCGCGCCCGGGCATCGCCTTCGCTCCAGACACTGCCTGGCAGGCGGAGCTCGAGGCGTCATTTCCCTATGAGGAGACTCCCGACCAGGTGGCCGCGCTGGCCGAGATCAAAGCGGACATGGAGTCCGACCGGCCCATGGATCGGCTGCTGTGTGGCGACGTCGGGTTTGGCAAGACCGAGCTTGCACTTCGTGCTGCGTTCAAAGCAGCGATGAGCGGAAAGCAGGTGGCGCTGCTCGCCCCGACCACCGTGCTGGCGCAGCAACACTTTCACGTCTTTCGCGAACGGTTGGCCAAGTTTCCAGTCGTCGTCGAGATGCTTTCGCGATTCGTCGACGACGAAACACAGGCTCGCACCATCGAAGGCATCAAGGCAGGCCAGGTCGACATCGTCGTCGGTACCCACAGGCTGCTGCAGCGCGACGTCCGCTTCAAGCGACTCGGGTTGCTCATCGTCGACGAGGAGCACCGCTTCGGAGTCATGCAGAAGGAGAGGCTGAAGAAGCTGCGCACGCAGCTGGACGTCCTTTCTCTGTCGGCCACGCCGATTCCAAGGACGCTGCACATGGCGGTGGGCGGGATTCGTGACATGAGCGTGATTCAGACCCCGCCGGAAGAGCGTCAGCCGATCAAGACCTACGTCACCGCGGATGAAGACGAGCTCGTGCGCGAAGCGATCACTCGCGAGCTGCAGCGAGGAGGCCAGGTCTACTACGTCCACAACCGGGTGCGCACGATCCAGAAGGCGGCAGAGCGCATCCAGGATTTGGTCCCTGACGCGCGGATCGCAATCGGGCACGGCCAGATGGGCGAGGACGACCTGGCCCACGTGATGGTCGATTTCGAATCTGCCAAGTTCGACGTGCTTGTCTGCACCACGATCATCGAGTCGGGCCTCGACATTCCCAACGTGAACACGATCATCGTCGAACGCTCGGATCGGTTCGGGCTCGCTCAGCTGTACCAGCTGCGCGGCCGCGTCGGACGGTCCGGGAGGCGGGCTTACGCTTACTTCCTTTATGACCCGCGCCGCTCGTTGACCGAGCAGGCCGACAAACGGCTTGACGTCATCTCGGGGCTGCACGAGCTCGGGCAGGGTTTCAAGATCGCGCTCCGCGACCTCGAGATCCGAGGAGCCGGCAACCTGCTTGGCACGGAGCAGCACGGCGCGATCGCGGCCGTTGGATTCGAGATGTACCTGCAGATGCTCCAGAGCGCGGTTTCGAAGATGCGCAGCGGCTCGGAAGAAACCGCGGTCGGCGATGTGCTTTCGACCACCGAGATGAACCTCGACCTGCCGCTCGACCACTTCATCCCGCGTTCGTACATTCGCGACGAGAAGCTGCGGTTGGGCGCGTACCGGCAGCTTGCGGCCACCGAAGATGAGGAAGAGCTCGACGCCGTACTGCGTTCGCTCGAAGACCGTTATGGACCGGGTCCGGCGCAGCTCGACAACCTCGCGTACTCGCTGCGGATCAAGCTCCGCGGTCAGCGGATGGGCCTGCGCGGCGTGGTGGCCGAAGGGCACGACATCGTGATCAGAGTGGATCCGCAGCGCTTTCTCGATGTCGAGGAGCTGACGCGCCGGATGGCGGGCAGGATCGCGGTCGCGCCGAACCGCTTGAAGATGAGAAGGCAAGGCGAGGGCTGGCAGCGCGATCTCCTACAGCTGCTGGACGAGATGGCCGACCTGTACGGGTCAGGGCAGACCGTCGTCGCGGTTCCGAGCATGTGATGCCAGAATCAAAGCCCTTGTCTGAGTCAAACGAGAAGCCTTACTCGCCCGGGATCGGGGCGATTTTCGAGGTTGTGGCGCGGCTTCGCGCACCGGACGGGTGCCCGTGGGATCGCGAGCAGACGCACGAATCGCTCCGGCCGTATCTGCTGGAGGAGACGTATGAGCTGCTCGAGGCGATCGATTCGAAAGACGACGCCAAGATCAAGGAAGAGCTTGGAGATCTACTGCTACAGGTGGCGATGCACGCCGAGATCGCAGAGCAAGAGGGCCGGTTCGACGCCGCGGCAGTGTCGGAAGCGGTCGCCGCGAAGATGGTCGCGCGGCATCCACACGTCTACAGCACGACATCAGTGGCGAACGCCGAAGAGGTCCTGAAGAACTGGGAGCACCAGAAAGCTCACGAGGCTCGCAAGGCGGGCAAGGATGAGTCCGTGGTCGATCGCGTGCCGGCCACGCTGCCGGCGCTGGCCTGGGCGCTTGGACTGCAGAAGCGAGCGGCGCGAGTGGGATTCGATTACGCGTCCCCGAAGGAGGCGGCCGATTCCGTCGCTGAGGAGGCGCGTGAGCTGGCCTCCGCGGAGGACGCGCAGCAAACCTTCGACGAGATGGGCGACCTGCTCTTTGCGGTCGTCTCCCTGGCGCGCCGGCTGAAAGTCAATCCAGAGGACGCGCTGCGAGTCGCGGGTCAGCGATTTCGCGATCGTTTCTCCAGGACGGAAGCGGCCCTGCGCGAGGAAGGCAAATCCTTCCGCGACCTCGATCCTGAGCAGCTTGCCATCAGATGGGAACAGAGCCGATAGCCGAGGGGCGTTTGCTATAGTCGCCTTCCGTTTCGGCAAGAGTCCTGATCACGATCCAGCATGAGATACAACAGAGTCATCGTCGCCTCCGGCACCTTGCGCACCAGCGCCTTCGGCGTGCGCCATGCCGTCGTCATCGCGGTGGTGTTGGTGGCGTTGATCTGGGCCGCCGTCGCCTTCGCGCAGGAGGCGTACATCGGGCACAAGCTCAGCCAGCAGGTCGCCGACCTCCGCAATCAGAACGTGGTTCTAGCCGCCCAGAACCAGGGCTATAAGAAAGACGTGCAGGCGATTACCTCGGGCACGGCGAACGAGGAGGAGGCGAGGCTCAACGGCTACGCCAGACCGCAGGAGCGCCTGTACCTCGTCACCGCGGCGCCCTCACCGTCCCCGTCGCCGCCCGCGCCGGCATCGCCTTCGGCGTCGCCCCGCACCCACTGAGGCGGAGCCGGCCGATCGTAGGAGCAGCGGTATACTTTTGACGCGGAGTGGAGCAGCGGCAGCTCGTCGGGCTCATAACCCGAAGGTCGTCGGTTCGAATCCGACCTCCGCAACCATCCTGCACCCAACCACGGAGCCAGGCGATCTCGTCGCTCCGCCACATTCTGGAGAAGGCGTGAACAAGAGGAAGCGAGTGGCGCTGGCCAAGCGGCGGACCAAGAAGCGCAAGCTCAAGGCGCGGGCACAAACCGCAAGATAGGATCTTCTCCTCTGAGGGCGCCCACGTCGCGCCCGGCTTGCGCGGTGCCGTAGCTCAGGTGGTAGAGCGCGCGACTCATAATCGCGTTGTCGCTGGTTCGAGTCCAGCCGGCACCACCATGCTCCAGACGAAGTTTCCCAACGCGCTCGTCGAGGGCATCCAGTCGTGCGAGCTCATCGGGCCCGGAAGTCGCGTTCTCGTCGCTGTTTCAGGCGGACCCGATTCGACAGCCCTTCTCGTCGCCATGCGCGAGCTGCGCTTCGACCTGACGGCGGCCCATTTCGATCACGCATTGCGGGCTGGTTCGGAGAGAGTCGCGGCCCAGGTTGGCGAGCTGTGCAAGAGGTTGGGCGTGGAGCTCGTGACCGAACGTCGGGCGTCACCGATGCCTCGCGGTTCTATCCAGGCCGGCGCGCGCGCCCTGCGATACGAATTCCTCGAGCGTGCGCGTGGGCGTGTCGGCGCAGATGTCGTCGCACTCGGTCACACGGCAGATGACCTGGTGGAAGGCGCCGTGATTCACCTGATGCGCGGATGCGGACTGGCAGGCCTCCGCGGCATGCCCATCAGCCGCGGCGCTTATGTCCGCCCGATCCTCGCGGTGTGGAGGCGCGACATCCTGGACTTCCTCGAGCAGCGCGGAATCACGGCCTACAACGACCCGGCGAACGCGGATCTCAACTTCGCGCGCGCGCGCGTGCGACATGAGATTCTTCCAGCCCTGGAGCGCGATCGCCCTGGCATTGGCCGCCGGTTTTACGGCGCTGCGCGACAAGCCTCTGCCATGCAGGAAGCGCTCGAGCACAAGGTTGATGCCGTGCTCGCCGCCGGAATGCCCACTGCGCCGGCGATGGCGCAGATGAGCGAACCGCTGGCAGTCGAGCTGATGAAGGTCCTCTACTTGCGTGCCGGAGGTTTTCAGCCCGCGCTGTCGCGCGCGCACCTGGGCGCGATGCTGGCCCTGGTCCGCGGCGGACGTGGCGGCCGAGGTGTGGATCTACCCGGCGGCCGGCGTTTTCGTATCGTGGGCTCTGACATGGAAGTCATCGCACCCACGATCGCGGGCGCCCCACCGCGGCTCGAGGTCAAAAGCTGCAGCGGCTGCGACGATTCGAACGCGGCCCATCTGCGACCTGGCGTGCATCTGCATGTCGGGTTTCGGCGGCCCGGCCTGCGCATGCGGCCCGCCCGCGGAAGGGGCTCGCGCAAGCTGCAGGACATTCTTGTGGACGCGCGCGTTCCGCGAGAGGAACGCGATTCATGGCCTCTGGTCTTCGCCGGCGACCGGCTCGCATGGGTGCCGGGAATTGCGGTGGACGCCGACCTCGCCGGAGTTGCGGGCGAGCCCGCCCTGCACGTTGCCATCTCGCCAATGC
>WNFC01006427.1_pt1 | contig 12927 bp, 10 predicted proteins | sample 5400541 | NCBI WGS metagenome assembly WNFC01 (sample SAMN13153342, study PRJNA577476) | soil metagenome | isolation source: 120 cm saprolite under Douglas fir tree site 2 hole 2 replicate 1 | place: USA:California | collected 2015-04-18
GGCGAGCGGACACTCCTCCACTGTTGTTCAACCGACGAAAGTACCCAGAATCAGCCGTGCTCCGCGGCGTAGTCGGCATTCCGGTCCGCTTGGAGGAAGGGGATTCTGACGTAGAGCGTCGTGCCGACATCCGGAGCGGAGTCGATGATCAACACCCCGCCGATCAAGGCGAGCCGCTCACGGATCCCTGCGAGGCCGAGATGCCCAGCCATGATTGGAGAGTTGGGATCAAACCCCTTTCCGTTGTCCTCGACGATGATCTGCAGCCACCCATCGCGGCATTCCAGCACAATGCTTACCGTGCTCGCCGCAGCGTGCTTCAGGACGTTCGTGAGCGCCTCCTGGACGGTGCGGAAGATGGTCGTCTCCATCTCCATGGGGAGCATCCGCGCGATCAGATCGCCGCCGTGGAAGTCGACCCGGATGCCGTACCGCTCGCCCCAATCGGCGGTGGTTGTCTCGAGTGCCGGAAGAAGGCCGACATCGTCCAGTGCGGTCGGACGCAGCTCGGTTGCGATCCGGTGCATATTGCGGCCCATCTGCGCGGTCAGCGACTGCAGCCCGCGCAGCATGCTGCGGCCCTCGTCGCCAACCAAATGCTCGAGGCTCTTCAGGCTGAGGGACAGGCCAGTCAGGTCCTGACCCATCTGGTCGTGCAGCTCGCGGGCGATGCGGCGCCGCTCCTCCTCCTGGGCATTGATCAGACGCTGCAGCAACCTCACCCGCTCGGCCTCCGCCGCCGTCTTCTCCTCTCTGGCTTCGCGCACCGCCTCATCGGCAAGAACCGTCGCGGTCACGTCGCTCGAGCCGCCGCGATAGCCGAGAAAGCATCCCGCCGGGTCAAAGATCGGCTTGCCGTTCACGCCTATGTAGTGCCGCGAGCCATCCTCCAGGAGGACCTTGTAGGTAAACCCGCGAAATGGTTGCTGCTGCGCCAGGGTATCGAGGTGCCGACGCCACTTCTCCGGCTCGTCATCGAGGTCGGCCGCAAAATCCCACCGCCTTCGGCCGATCGTTATCTTGTGGCCAAATGCCGTGGCGCGTTCCGACACATAAGTGAAAGAATGATCCCGGCCGGTCTCCCAGAACCAATCGGACGTGGTCTCCGCATAATCGCGGAACCGCTGCTCGCTCTCGCGCAGCGATTCCTCGGCCCGCTTGCGTTCGGTCAAGTCGAGCACGAAGGTGACGCTCTCGTCCCGCCTGCCCTCGATGGCCGCGCCGCCGACTAGCACCGGCACGCGGGTGCCGTCTTTCCGGAAATACTCCTTCTCAAATTTGCAGCTCCCGCTCGCCCTCATCTGGGCCAGCGCCCGCTGGCTGGCGGTGCGCCATTCGGGAGGCGTCATTTCTGTCCACTGCATCCGGCCCGAGACGAGATCTTCGCGGTCGTATCCGACCATATCGAGAAAGGCATCGTTCGCGTCGACGACCTTGATCTGGCCTTCAAGCTGCCAGATCGCGATCCCGATGATGTTGGAGTCGACCAGATGCCGGATCTTCGCCTCCCGTTCTTGGAGATCGCTGTAGAGACGGGTATTCTCGTCGGTCGCCTTCCGCCGCCGTGCCACTTCGAGCCGGGCGAGCGCCAACGCCGCCCCTGCGAAAGTGATTGCGATAACGACCGCCACGGCGATGAGCCAGATCGTACTTTGTTGCACTGCGTCGACGCCCGCCTGCCCATGCGCAAGCTGGAAGCGCTCGATATCCAGCATCTGGTCGATTTGCGATTGGATCTCGTCCTTGCTCCGGAGTTTCGCCAGCGCCGCTTCCAGGCCGAACGTGCGGGCCGTCCCGAGTATCTCATCCATTTGGCGCAGCTTTGCCTCAACGATCAGCGCCAGATGTGCGGCACGAAGGCTCTGCAATGGATCATCCGCCACGAGACCCTGGAGCGCCTCGATCTCCCGTCGCACGCTTTCTTCAGATACGCCGTAGGGATTGAGAGAAGTCGGGTCGAGCGTCAGCAGATAGCCGCGCCTTTCGGTCTCCAGGTCGGTGATGGATGCCCGCAGCCGCTCGAGCGTCTCGATGACTTGGCGGCTCTGCTCGACGGAGTGACTTGCCGCTTGCCGCTCGTACCAATACCGGATGCCCAGAAACCCGGTCGCGGCAAGCAGCGTCAGAAACGCCGCGATCCCCAGGATCACTGGACGAACAAGCCAGCGCGAGGGCAGGCGTGAACCGGCGAGTGACATTGGGCCTGACCCGTCTGCCTCGATGGTTCGCATGGCCGGCCTTTAGGTCTTTGGTGCGGCCCCGAGAACACTGGTAGAGTAGTAGAATAGATGATAAATTTCTATAATGGACTCGAGCGCGCAAGTCGTACCGACTGCGCCAGAAAGACCGCAGCAGAATCCGTCTGTCCTCTTACGAGGGCCAGAACGTCAAGCTTGAGTTTGCTTCGGATACCCGAAAGGCGGGCAGCACGATTGCCAATCCTCATCGTCATTCCGGCAGAAGCAGCCCCGCCGCAAGAAGACGCACGAGGACGGACATGACCAAGGGAAAAAATCGGCTGAGCGGTCGGGTGCCGGTTGGCCGGCGCAGCTTCGTCAAGGGATTGGGCGCTACTGGAGCAGCCTTATCTGGAATGGCGATGCTGCCGCGATGGAGCTTCGCAGACGACTACGCCGCGATGCATGCAAGCGCTGCTATCGACTGGAAACAATTTTCGGGCCAGACGATCACGCTCGCGGGCGCGGCCCATCCGTGGTCGAACGCGATCACCCCGCTTTTGCAGCATTTCACCCAACTCACCGGGATTAGAGTCGTCACCGACTTCCAATCGGAAACCAAGTTCTTGGGGGCACTGCCGATCAAGCTCGCCCGCGGCAGTACGACTCCCGACGTCTTCATGTTTCTTGCCTATGGCCAGGGCATTTCGGCGGGATGGCTTGAGCCGCTTGACGCATATTATTCCGACAAGTCGCTGACCGATCTCGCCTGGTATGACGAGAGCGACCTCCTCAAGACCGCGCAAGGCTTTCCGCGGTGGTCGAACGGCGAACGCTACGCCTTCCCGATTACCTCCGAAGCGATAACCTTGTTCATGAACAGCGATGCCCTGGCAGCCAAGAACCTGCCGGTTCCCCAGACTTTCGACGAGCTGCTTGCTACGGCCAAAGCGGTCAAGACCAGCGATATATCGGGGATCGCTATGCGGGCCAAGGCCAGCGGTAATTCGGCCACAGCAGCCTTGGGCTTCGTGTTCTCTTATGGCGGGGTCATGGTCAAGGAAAACAAGGCAGCTTTCGACAGTCCCGAGGCGGTCGCGGCCATCGAGATGTACGGGCAGCTGCTTAGCCAAGCCGGACCGATCGGTGTCGGCACCTATGACTGGTACGAGGTGCTGAACGACTTCCTTCAGGGCAGGACGGCAATGGCAATCGACAGCAGCAACTTTGCTACCGATATCTCCAATCCGGCGAAGAGCCGCGTCGTCACTACCTTCGCAGCCTTTCCACATCTCGCCGGTCGCCCACCTATCCCGATGATGTCGCACTGGCAGGCTTGCATCAATGCCAAGTCACGCAACAAGAAGGCGGCTTTCTTGTTCCTGCTGTGGGCGACGAGCAAGCCGACCTCGCTGCAGACTGCTGCGGCGGGGCTGGCGACGACACGCGTTTCGGCTTGGTCGAGCGAGGGCTTCAAGAAGGCCTTCGGCGAACAGGCGGCTGCAGCGGCCCTGACCAACTTGCAAAATGCCGATGTCGCCCTCGCCAAGGCGATCCTTTTCCATCCGCAGTCAAGTGCCGTCCTGGATGCCTTCATGATCGGCGTCAATGAAGTGGTCTCCGGAAAGAAGCCGGCGCAGGATGCGATGACTGCTGCAGCCAACAAGGCCAATGCCGCGATCCGCGGATAGTGAGCCCAGCCTCACACCGATAATAGTCTGGTTCCCCGCGCCCCAAAGATTATTGCGAAGCATCCTTACGAGCTGGCAGTAGACCGTAAAGCGATGGCTCCGCGGCGTACCATGGCAGGGCCCGACGAGGGCACGGCCGGGGCATCGCGGCCTTGGCGGCTGCCGCCTCAGCCGCCCTTGTGGCCGGAGCGCTGCTCCGCCGGCTTCTCCTCGCGGGTGAGGTTATGCGCACTGTTGATCAGCGCGATATGCGAGAAGCCCTGCGGGAAGTTGCCGACCAGCCGCTGCGCCGCCGGATCATATTCCTCTGCCAGCAGCCCGACATCGTTGCGCAGCGCGAGGAGGCGCTCGAATAGTGCCGTCGCATCATCGAGCCGGCCAAGCATGACCAACGCGTCGACCAGCCAGAAGCTACAGGCGAGAAAGGCCCCCTCGCGTGGCGGCAAGCCATCGGCCGCGATCTCGGTGTCGTAGCGCAGCACGAAGCCGTCGCGCACGAGCTCGCGCTCGATAGCGTCGACCGTACCGCGCACGCGTGGATCGGTCGGCGGCAGGAAGCCGACCGTGGGGATGAGGAGAGCACTGGCATCGAGCGCCGCCGATCCATAGGTGCGCACGAAGGTGCCGCGCTGGCGATCGAATCCTCTGTCGCAGACCTCGGCGTGGATCGCATCGCGGACCGCGCGCCAGTGTTCGATCGGCCCCTCGAGGCCGAAGGCTTCCGCCGACTTGATGGCGCGCTCGAAGGCGACCCACGCCATGATCTTCGAATGGGTGAAATGCCGGCGACCGCCGCGGACTTCCCAGAGCCCTTCGTCGGGTTCCCGCCAGATCGTCTCGAGGTGGGCGAGGAGGGCCTTCTGCAGGCTCCAGCCGGCGACGCTGAGATCGAGGCCGCCGACGCGCGCCTGGTGCAGCGCGTCCATCACCTCGCCGAAGACGTCGAGCTGGAGCTGGTCGGCGGCGGCATTGCCGATACGCACAGGGCGCGATCCGGCATAGCCGGAGAGCCACGGCACTTGCCACTCGGAGAGCCGGCGCTCGCCGCCGACGCCGTACATGGCTTGGATTTGCGATGGGCTGCCGGCGGCCGCCCGCAGCAGCCAATCGCGCCACGATTTGGCTTCGTCGTAATAGCCGGCATTCATGAAGGCGAGCAAGGTCAGCGTCGCATCGCGCAGCCAGCAGAAACGGTAGTCCCAGTTGCGCGCGCCGCCGATGCGCTCGGGCAGCGAGGTGGTGGGGGCGGCGACGATGCCGCCGGTCGGCAGATAGGTGAGCGCCTTGAGCGTGATCAGCGAGCGGTTGACCGCGTCGTCGAACCTGCCGCAGCCGGCGTGAAGGCTGGTCCACCCGCTCCAGAACGACGCGGTCTGCTCGAGCGCCGTCTCCGGATCGACGGCGTCCGGTATCGGCAGATGAGACGGCGCGTAGTTGAGCACGAAGGGAATGGTCTGCCCGGCCTCGACGGTGAAGTCGCCCTGGGTCGTCAGGTTCTCGCCGCGCAATTCCACCGGGGTGCGCAGCGTCACCATGTCGGGACCGGCGATCGCGCGCAGCACGCCCTCATCCGTCCGGGTCACCCACGGCACGATGGCGCCGTAATCGAAGCGGATGATCAATTCCGTCCGCATCGCGACGCTGCCGCGCCGGCCGATGACCAGCCGCACGACCGTCGAGGTGCCTTCTAGCGGCGCGGCGTCGCGCGCCGGCATGAAATCAACCAGCACCACGCTGCCCTCGTCGGTGGTGAACGCGGTCTCGAGAACGAGCGTGCCGTCGCGATAGCGCCGGCTGATACGGCAATGCGGATTCGCCGGTGCGATCAGCCAGCGGCCGTTCCCGGCATCGCCGAGCAGGGCGGCGAAGCAGGCGCCGGAATCGAAGCGCGGCCAGCATAGCCAATCGAGCGAGCCGTTCCGCGCGACCAGCGCCGCGCTACGAAAATCGCCGATCAGGGCATAGTCCTCGATCGGCGACGGCATTGCCCGCGCATCGATCGGTCCGACAGTCGCTGCCATCGTCAACCGCCTTCGGCGAAGCCGGGATAGAGCGTCATTCCGCCATCGATGAACAGCGTCGCGCCGACGATGTAGTCGGCCTCGTCGGAGGCGAGCCAGACCGCCGCCCGCGCGATGTCCTCGGGCTCGCCGATGCGGTTATAGGGCACCAGCGTCATCAGCGCCTCATAGGCCTCCGGGGTCTGCCACGCCGCCGTATTGATCGGCGTGCGGATCGCGCCGGGCGCGATGCTGTTGACCCGGATGCGGGCGGGCGCGACCTCCTGGGCGAGGCTCTGCATCATCAGCATGACGCCGCCTTTGGAGGCGGCGTAGTTGGCGTGGCCGGCCCACGGAATGAGCTGGTGGACCGAGCTGATGCAGATGATCTTGCCGGCCGCGCGCGAAATCGCCGGGATGACGCCGCGGCGGCGAAACTCGCGGATCGCTTCCCGCGCGCAGAGAAACTGTCCGGTGAGATTGACGCCGATCACCGTGTTCCATTCGGCCAGGGTCATCTCGTGGAAGGCGGCATCGCGCTGCAGCCCGGCATTGTTGACCAGGATGTCGATCGTCCCGAACTCGCCGAGCATCCGCCGAAACATCGCCTCGACCTCGGCTTCCTGCGCGACGTCGGCCTGCTGGGCGTAGGCCTTGCCGCCATTGTGGCGGATCGCGGCGGCGACCTCTTCGGCACGCTCTACGCCGCCGGCATAGTTGACGACGACATCGGCGCCGGCGGCACCGAGCGCCAAGGCGATGGCCCGCCCGATGCCCGAGCTGGCACCGGTCACCAGGGCCTTTTGCCCGGCCAGGAGCCTGCCGACGGGACGATCGGCCGCCGTCACCGCCGGCACGGCTCTGCTGCGGGGAAGTTCCATGCGCGTCTCCTTTCTCGGCAAGCGGGTTCGCTGGGCGAGCGTGGGGGGCCCCTCCCCGGGTGAACGTCGCAGGGGCGGGATTTAGGCCGCACGGCGCTAGGGGGTCAGAGCTTCGCGACGAGCGCGGCAAGCTGATCGGCGCAGCGGCCCCAGCCTTCATGGAAGCCCATTTTTTCGTGCGCTTCGCGGTCGGCGACCGTCCAGTGGCGCACGGTGGCGGTGTAGCGCGTCTTGCCGCCTTCGTTCGCGAAGGTCAGGATCACCGTCATGAACGGCTTTTGCGACGGCTGCCACGCCTCGCTGTAGGCGTCGGTAAAGACCAGGCGCTCGTTTTCGACGATCTCGAGATAGACGCCGCGGTTGGGAAACTCGTTGCCCTGCGGGTCGCGCATGACGATGAGATTGGCGCCGCCTGGGCGCAAATCGAGCTCGGCCACCGGCGTGGTGTAGGGCAGCGGCGCGAACCATTGCTTGAGAAGCTCGGGATCCGTCCATGCCCGGAACAGTTTTTCGCGCGGCGCGTCGATGAGGCGGGTCAAGACAAGCTCGCGGTCCGAGCCGGCGGTATGGGTGGTCATTCGTCCTCTCCTCTAATGCGGTTGCGTCGCCTGCGCGGGGTTATTGCCGCTCGTAGGCTTCCTTCAGGGCGGCGATGTCGAGCTTGACCATCTTGAGCATGGCCTTCATGACGCGGCTCGATCTTTCGGGATCCTTGTCCTGCAGCATCTCGCCGAGGACGGTGGGAACGATCTGCCAGGAAAGACCGTATCGGTCGGTGAGCCAGCCGCATTGTTGCGGTCGTCCGCCTGCGAGGAGGCGATCCCACAGCTCGTCGACCTCTTCTTGCGTCTGGCATTTGACGAAGAACGAGATCGCCGGCGAGAAGGTGAATTGCGGGCCGCCGTTCAAGGCGATGAACTCCTGGCCCTCGAGCTGGAACGTCGCGGACATCACCGATCCCTTCGGTCCGGGCCCGGCATCGCCATAGCGCATGATGTCGACGACCTTCGAGTTCTTGAAAATTTCGGTGTAGAAATTCATCGCCTCCTCGGCCTTGCCGTCGAACCACAGAAACGGCGTGATCTTTTGCATCTGGCTCATGCCTCGCGTTGATCCTCGATGCGCGTTCTGCGTTGCCATGAGCGATCTCCTTTCCTCAGGGCGCGAGGTCGACGGCCGCCTTCAGGCTGCCGTCCATGTAGAAGGGCGTCGAGATGTGCTCGTGGACGATCGCCCAGGCGCCGCCGCGTTTACGCAGGCAAACGGTCTGACGCGTCCAGACGTCGCCCGCGTAGCCGTCTTTCTTGGTGCCGCCGATGCGCAGGAAGCCGTGCCCGAAGGCGATGTCGCCGGAGACGGTGATGGCGAAGTCCTTGAGCTCGTAGCGGATCGCGCCCTGCCAGGTCTCGAACCAGGCGATCAGGTTGTCGCGGTCGAGCGCCGCCGCACCTGATCTGGCGAGCGGCGGCGCCAGGTCATAGCGGACGAAGTCGGGCGCGCAATGCGACAGCGCCGCGTCGGCATCCTTGCTTCGGATCGCCTCTGCCCGCGCCTCGATCAGGCTGGCGATCGTCGTCTTGTCGGAATCTTGCGTCATCTGCCGTCTCCCATCGTTGCCTTCGCCCCAAGGACGATGCAGCGCGACGTCGGCCGACAACGACCAGGAAATTTATTTCAGGACGGTGTTGCCGCGCTCTCGCGGATGAGACCGTCGAGATGCCGGCGGATATGGGCGGCCTCGGCGGGCGTGTTGGCGAGGGCGATGGCCCGGTCGAAGGCGGCGCGCGCCTCCGCCGTCCGGCCGAGCTGCAGCAGGAAGGCGCCCTTCGCGCCGAAGAAATGGAAATAGCCGGCGAGACGCGACGCCAACGGCTCGATCATCGCCAGCGCCGCTTCCGGCCCGCGCAGCTTGCTCACCGCGACGGCGCGGTTGAGCGTCACGACGGGCGAGGGCTGCAGCCGCTCGAGCGCGGCATAGAGCGCATCGATCTCCGCCCAATCGGTCTCCTGCGGCCGCGCGGCGCGGGCGTGCAGCGCGGCGATGGCGGCCTGGATCTGATAGGGGCCGGGCCGGCGGTGGCGCATCGCCTTGTCGATCAGCGCCAGGCCTTCGGCGATCAGCTTGCCGTCCCACGAGCTGCGGTCCTGGTGCTCCAGCAGGACGATCTCGCCGGCGGCGTCGAACCGGGCGCGGGCGCGGGCATGCTGCAGCAGCATCAGCGCCGTCAGCCCCATGATCTCCGGCTCGGTCTGGAAGAGCCGCAGGAGCAGGCGCGCCAGCCGGATCGCCTCGCCGCAGAGCTCGGCGCGCGTCGAGCCGTCGCCGGCGGAATAGCCCTCGTTGAAGACGAGATAGATCATCGCGGCGACGGCGGCGAGACGCGTCGCGCGCTCGCCCGGGCTCGGCGGCTCGAAGGGCAGATTGGCGTCGGCGATGCGCGCCTTGGCGCGGGTGATGCGCTGCTCCATCGCCGCCTCCTTGACCAGGAAGGCGCGGGCGATCTGCTTGACCGAGAGGCCGGAAACGATGCGCAGCGCCAGCGCGATCTGCTGGGTTTCCGGCAGGCCCGGGTGGCAGCACATGAAGAGGAGCCGCAGGACGTCGTCGCGGTAATGCGAGCCGTCGAGCCGCTCCGCCAGCGCCGCCTCGGCATCGTCGAGGTCGGAGAGCGCCTCCTCCGGCGGCAATGGCGCCTGCCGGCCGCGCCGGCGCATGCCGTCGAGCGCGGCATTGCGGCCGACCAGGATCAGCCACGCCGTCGGGTCGCGCGGGGGACCGTTGCGCGGCCACGCTTTCAGCGCCCGCAAAGAGGCATCCTGGAAGGCTTCCTCGGCGGTGTCGAGGTCGCGGAAATAGCGTAGGAGGGCGCCGAGCGCCTGCGGCCGGGCGGCGGTCAGCGCCGCATCGATCCAGGCCAGCTCGGTCATCCGGCGAAACCGCTCCGCTCCGGGCCGCTCCGCTCGTCGGGATTGTAGAGGGCGACCGGGCGGAGTTCGTAGGCGCCGCCGGGATTGGCCGCGGCGAGCTCGCGGGCGATTTCGAGCGCCTCCTCGAGATTGCCGACGTCGACGACGTAGAAGCCGAGCAGCTGCTCCTTGGTCTCGGCGAACGGGCCGTCGATGACCAGCGGCGGCTCCTCATTCTTGCGCAAGGTCGTGGCGGCAGTCGTCGGCAGCAGGCGCAGCGACGGCCCGAGCTTGCCCGCCTTGGTCAGCCGCTCCCGTACGGCGCCGAGCCGGGCCATCACCGCCTGGTCCTCCTCCTTGCTCCAGGACCAGACGATTTCTTCGTCATTGTAGCAAAGGATGGCGTAGAGCATGGCGATCGGCCTCCTGTCGTCCCAGAGGACGCAGGACTATGTCCGCAGCCGACAGGACGGCGCAAGAAAACCGGTCTCGGCGACGCCGCGCTTTTCTCCTCTCCCCGCGGGGAGAGGAGGGGCCCTCCTGAGCTTGTCGAAGGGGCGTTAGCGATGGGAAGGTGAGGGGGAGCTTCCGCCGCCGCATTTGCTGCCGGAAATAGCTCGGACGCTGCGCTTCCCCCTCACCCCTCCCTCTCCCCGACGGGGCGAGGGGGAGGGAAGGGGGAGGGGATTTGACGCCGTCAGCCCGCTGCCGCGCGGGGCGCGCTGCGTTCGGCGAGGTTGACGAGCCGGATCTGCTTGCCGCCGGCGGTCAGCGCGAGGCGGCCGCGTTTGAGCTCGAGCGCGTCGCGGCCGAACAGCTCGAAGCGCCAGCCGGTCAGCGCGCGCACCGGCGCCGCGTCGTCGGCGGCGATCATCTCGAGATCGTCGGAATTGGCGACCAGCTTTTGCGCGACGCCGTTCTCCTCGCAGCGATGCTTGAGGAGGACGCGCAAAAGGTCGACGAGCGGCCCGATGCCGGGCGGCGGGTCGCGGCGGGCAGGGAGCTCGGGATATTCGCTCTCGGGCAGCGCCAGGGCGCGGCCGATCGCCGCCAGCATCTCGGCGCCGAACTTACCCTCGACGATGCCCTTGCCGAGGCCGCGCGAGCGCGCCAGCTCGGCGACGCTGGTCGGCGCATGGGCGGCGATCTCGAGGAGCTGCTCGTCGCGCACGATGCGGCTGCGCGGCAGGTCGCGCTGCTGCGCCGCACTCTCGCGCCACGCCGCAAGCTCGCGCAGCACGGCGAGGAAGCGGCGATTGCCGCTGCGCGGCTTGAAGCGGCGCCACGCCTCCTCCGGCTCGAGGCGATAGATGGCGGGATCGGTGAGGATCTCCATCTCCTCGTCGAGCCACGGGCCGCGGCCGCTGCGCTCGAGATTGGCGCGCAGCTTCTCGTAGGCCGGGCGGAGATGAACGACGTCGGCGAGGGCATAGTCGATCTGCCGCTCGGTCAGCGGCCGGTTCGACCAGTCGGTGAAGCGCGACGATTTGTCGATGCGGGCGCCGGCGAGCTTGCCGGCCAGCGTCTCGTAGCTCACCGACTCACCGAACCCGCAGACCATGGCGGCGACCTGGGTGTCGAACAGCGGGTGCGGCACCGTGCCGCTCAGCTGAAAGAAGATCTCGATGTCCTGGCGCGCCGCGTGGAAGACCTTGAGGACGCGCTCGTTGGCCATCAGCTCGAGCAGCGGCGTCAGGTCGATGCCCTCGGCGAGCGGGTCGATCGCCGCCGCCTCCGCGGCGCCGGCGACCTGGACCAGGCAGAGGATCGGCCAATAGGTCTTGTCGCGCATGAACTCGGTGTCGACGGTGATGAATTTTTCGCCCGCCAGGCGCGCGCAGAAGGCGGCAAGCGATGCAGTGTCCGAGATGATTGTCATGCCGCGAGCTATACACGCAAAAAGCGCGGGGAGAAAGGTGCCCAAGAAAGCCGAACAAGAAGTCGGGCGTCAGTCTCCGAGGCCGAAACGCGGCAGCATGCGCTGCATGACGCGGTCGCGCCAGAAGAGGAGGTGCGCGAGCGCCGCCGCCACGTGCAGCCCGATCGCCCCCAGGAGGACCCAGGTGAGGATGCTGTGCAGCTCGCCGATCGCGCGCCCGATCGTCGAGCCCTGGGCGACCAGCGCCGGCAGCGACATGAGGCCGAAGATCGTCACCGTCCAGCCGCGCATCGAGGCATAGGACCATCCGGTGAGGACCAGGGCGAAGATCAGCAAATAGAGCAGCCCATGCAGCGCCTGCGCCATCCTCTCCTGCCAGGCGGGAAGGCTTGCCTCGAGCGCCGGCACGCCGTGAACGAGCCGCCACGCCACCCGGGCGAGCGCCGCCGCCAGGATCACCACCCCGATGGAAAGGTGGAGGTTCATCAGGCTCTCCGGCTGCATGCCGCGCCCGATATTCGGCATGATCCAGCCGAGCCCGAACTGCACGGCCAGCAGCAGCGCCGTCAGCCAATGAAAGCCCTTCGCGGCGGCACCGTATTCCGGCTCGTCGATCATGATTGCGAATGCTTTCTCGATTAACCCCAATCGTTGCTAGAGGACGGCATGCCGGATTGCACGGGCTTTGCCGGTGCGTGAAGAATATTTAATCTTGGAGGAATATTCGATTTGGCGCGCGGCCGCGGACGAGGGGCCACGACGTCGCAGCCCCCGGTTGAGAACGGCGCCGTCACCGCGCTGTTCCCTGTCGAAGCAACCGGACGCGCCGCCAATGCGCGCGGAAGGGCAAGCGTCGCACGCTCGGCCGTCATCGTCATCCCCGATGGCGAGAGCGCAGAGGGCGCCCCGTAACGCCATGCGCACCGGTGATGTCCCAATGCGTGGTATGGTCGTCGATGCAGGCGGCGGACCAGCGGTCACGGCTGACGCATCCGGCGCGAAATCGCGTTGCTGATTTTTCCAGATACCCTCCCACGGCAGGGTACGAAATCAGCGTCCGCCCTCAATTAGAGGTTGTCAAGCCGCGCCAGGCTCTTGGTTTGGCAACCCCGAGTGCGCGTAGGTACGGGAGAGATATTCGCTGTCCGACCGTATTCATCCTAATGCGGCAGGACGCCCATGATCTGTTGGACCCAGCTCTGCCATTCCTCATGCGTGCGTCGCTCGCCCGACGCCGTGCGCTCGACGATCGTCAGGAATTGGGTGTAGTAGCGCGCGACGATAGCCGGCACCTCCTCGAGAGGCGCCTCTTGCGTTGCCCGCTGTACGATCGACGCCGTCAAGATGGCCGCGGCAATCTTGTTCTCGCTCGCCATGACGCCCTCCCGGATC
>WNFC01014000.1_pt1 | contig 12927 bp, 13 predicted proteins | sample 5400541 | NCBI WGS metagenome assembly WNFC01 (sample SAMN13153342, study PRJNA577476) | soil metagenome | isolation source: 120 cm saprolite under Douglas fir tree site 2 hole 2 replicate 1 | place: USA:California | collected 2015-04-18
GACAGCCATGCGCCGGCTGTGTGGCGGGTCTCCGGCCCGCTATCCAACCTGCCGGAATTCGCGGCGGCGTTCGCCTGTAAGCAGGGAGATCCGATGGTGAGGCCCGATTCCTTGCGAGCCGCGATCTGGTAAGACCCTAGAGACGGCGAGGGAAGTTCTAGACACTAAGGCAGACGCTAAGACGGCGTCTTGTCTCTCCCTCGGCGTCTTAGAAGACTTTCACCGTAAGGTAGCGGCCGGGCCTTTCTTTGAGGTCCGTGAGGAGCTCCGTCAGCGCGTGCAGCGTCGTGTGCAGGTCGTGGTATAGCATCGTATCCGACGCGATCCTGCCGAGCGTGCCCTGACCGCTGTCCGCCTTGGCTAGCAGCAAGTTGAGCGACTGGGTCGCCTGGCCGAGGTGATTGGTGAGGCGGGTCAGGTTGGTGGAGAGGGTGTCGAGCCGCTTGCCCGCGCCCGAGGCAAGCAGCGAGTCCATATGGCTCATCACGTGCTCCACCGCGGCAAGGGTCGTGGTCGTCTGCTTGATCAGCGGCCCGCTGCCCATCTCGGTGAGGACGTTCATCCCCCGCTGTGTCGCGACCAGCGTGTTGTGGATGTCCACGGCGAGCTGGTCGTTCACGAGCCCGCCACGGCGAGCTGGTCGTTGACGAGTCCGGTGGCGTTGCCGATCAGCTCGTTGGCGCGGGTCGCAACGCCGGTCGCGATATCGGTTAGCGCAGGCGGGTTGGTGCCGACGATGGCTCGGTCGCTCGGCAGCAGATCGCGCTCCGTCGTGCCGGGGCTATAGTCGATGAACTTGGCGCCGAAGAAGTCCTTCGATGTGACGACGGCGCTGGCATCCACGTGGGGTCGCACCGCGGGATCGTTCAGATCCAGGGTGACGGTGACCCGACCCACGCGCTCGAGCGTCACCTTGCCCACGCGGCCCTTGGTGACCCCTGAGACCAGGACGGGATCGCCCTCCTTCAAGCCGCTCACGTTGCTGAACACGGCGCGCGCGGTGACGCGGTTGGTGCGCAGCGAGCGCCCCGTAAGCCAGAACATGCCGGCTACGAACACCACGAGGCCCAGCAACACCATCGCGCCGACGCCGACCTCCTGCTTATACGTGAGATCCATCGTCGCTCTCGCTCTGGATGACCGCCATCTCGAGGTCGCGCTCGAGGAACTGGTGCACGGCCGGGTCCTTGGACTGGAGGATCTCCTCGTTCGTGCCCACGGCGCGGATCTTCGACTGCCACAGCAGGGCGATGCGGTCGGCGACGCGGAACGCCCCCCGCACGTCGTGCGTCACCACCACGCTAGTGACGCCGATCTCCTGCTGCAGCCGCTCGATCAGCCCGTCGATCACGTCGGCGTTCACTGGATCGAGCCCGGAGGTCGGCTCGTCGTACAGCAGGTACTTGGGCTTGCCCGCGATCGCCCGGGCGATGCCGACTCGCTTGCGCATCCCGCCCGATAGCTCGGCCGGGAATTTCTGGGCCACCTCCGGCGCGAGGTTGACGAGGCGCAGGCACTCCCGCACCCGGTCGGTGCAATAGCCGTCGTCCGCGTAACAGGTCTCGTCGGTGATGCCGAGACGGATGTTCTCGTGCACGCTCATGGAGTCGAACAGGGCGCCGGCCTGGAACACGTAGCCGATGTGGGTCCGCAGCTCGGCCAGCTCCTTGCGCCCGAGCAGCGGCACATGCAGCCCGTCAACGATCACGTCGCCCGAGTCGGGCTTGATGAGGCCGATGATGTGCTTGAGCAGAACGCTCTTGCCAACGCCGGAGGGGCCGAGGAGCGCCACCGTCTGGCCGTCCTCGACCAGGAAGTCGACGCCGTCGAGCACCACGTTGTCCAGGAACCGCTTGGAGAGATGCTTGAGCTCGATCATCCGAGCAAAATCTTCGTGATCAGGGTATCGAGCAGCAGGATGGTGACGCACGAGGCGACGACCGACGAGGTGGTCGAGCGTCCCACGCCCTCAGCGCCCTGCTGCGTGTTGTAGCCGATATAGCAGGGGATGATTGTCACCGTGGCGGCGAAGAAATAGGACTTGATCAGGGAGTACCACAGGTCGAGCGGCCGGAAGAAGTAGCGTGCCCCGTAGATAAAGTCTGCATCGGTGATGCCGAGCGTGGACTTCGCGGTGACCCACCCGACCAGGACCCCGAAGGCATTGGCGAACATGATGAGGGGGGGGATCACGAACAGCCCGGCGAGCACCCGCGGCAGCAGCAGGTGGCTGATGGGCGAGCGGCCCAGGCTCTCCAGCGCGTCGATCTGCTCGGTCACCCGCATGGTACCGAGCTCGGCGGCGTAGCGCGCGCCGATGCGGCCGGCCAGGATCAGCCCGGAGAGCACGGGGCCGAGCTCCAGGATCATCGATTCCACGATGACGCCGCCCGCGACGTACAGCGGCAGCTGGCCGGTGAACTGATAGCCGGTCTGCAGGCTGGTCACGGCGCCGGCGAAGCCCGAAACGAGCAGGACGATGAACAGGCTACCGTAGCCGGTATTGACGGCCTGGTCGACCATGCGTGGCAGCCAGATACGCCACTCGGCGAGGCCGCGCACCATGTCGAGGATGAGGAAACTGAAGCGGCCGGCGTGGCCCGCCGTGCGGAGGCTCCAGCGCCCGACGTAGCGACGTAGATCGAGGGCGACGGGGACGCCGTTCATTGCTGTATCTTGTGTCTCCATGGGCGCTAAGTCCATCCCCCGCGCTACAAAAGCCCAAATCGCGCAACGGTTTACCAAGAAGCTCCTCGCCTGGTACGCCCGCGCGGCGCGTGACCTGCCGTGGCGTCGCACGCGCGATCCCTACCACATCGTCGTGAGCGAGTTCATGCTGCAACAAACCCAGGTGAGCCGGGTGCTGGAGTATTACCCGCGCTTCCTCGCGCGCTTTCCCACCGTCGACCACCTGGCGCGCGCCCGGCCCAAGGCAGTGCGAGAGGCTTGGGAGGGGCTTGGGTACTACGCTCGGGCGCGAAACCTTCATTCGCTCGCCAAACACGTGTCAGGTGCCGGCAGTCAGGTCCCGGATGATCCCCAAGAGCTGATCAAGCTGCCGGGCGTCGGACCGTACACGGCGGCTGCGGTGGCGACATTTGCGTACGAAAAGCCCGTCCCCGCAGTCGATACGAACGTGGCGAGGGTGATACGAAGAGCATTCATGGGACCGGGGGGGGGGAAAACAAGAAACGAGAAGCAGGAAACGTGGGAGCTCGCCGCAAGCCTCGTTCCGAAGATTGGCAAGAGAGCGTGGCGATTCAATCAAGCCATCATGGAACTGGGGGCGCTGGTTTGTATAGCTAGAAAGCCGAGGTGCCCGGAGTGCCCTGTGCTGGCGGAATGCAAGACGGGGAGACCCTTAGTGAGACGCCAAGTCGCCAGTCGCCAAGCGGCCTCAAGGAGTTAGCGACGAGGAAAGCACTATCGTCTCATGTCTAATAACCGCTCGGTGTCTTAGCGTCTTGATGTCTTACTGCGCTCTAGAATCTTCCCACTGTCGCGGCTCCCATCGCTACCAACGCTAGTCCTCCTGCAACCGAAGCTGCGATGATTTGCCGTTTCCGGAGAGCCGGAAACGCCTCGGGTAGTTCTCCCCTTGCATCCAGCTGCAATCTTCCCAGTCGTGCCGCCGTCGGGACCACGATCCCGATCGCGAGCAGCGCGCCGAGGAGTCCCGCTCCCATCATGACGGTGAGCCAACCGGGCATGGTGCCGGAGCGCATGTACTCCATGCTCATGATCACGCCTGACAGAACCACCGCCACCGCACCAGGTCCGACGAGCAGCCGCTGGATCGCGCCGATCAGGCGGTAGGCCGCGAGTCGCTCGGCTGGGGCGAACGGCTTGGCCGAGACACCTGCCACCATCGTGGCGATGCCGCCGCCCAGCCACAGCGTGAAGCCGATCACGTGCGCCAGCAGCCAGAAGCCTTTCATTCTCCTTGTCCTCCCCCTCCCCTTCCCCCTCCCCCTCCCCTTCCCCTGCTGCCAGCACCAAAAGATCTCACGACCGTCGAGCGTGCCGTGGAAGTCGACTAGCCCCGCCTCGAATCCTTTGAACACGCAACCGACCTGCTCCAGCTCCTGCAGGTAGCCGTTGATGCGGCGGGCCACGCCCTCGATCTCGTCGCGCAGTGAGAGCTGTTCCGGGGATTCGCCCAATTCGGGCCGCGCCTGAGCGGCCGCGAGCTCGTAGCGGTACACGAGGTCACGCCAGGCGGGATACAGAGCGGTGATGTCGGCTACGATGCGGCGCACGAGGGGAAGCGTGCGGTTGGCCTGCTCAAGCGTGAAGAGCTTACGGGGCACAGGGAGTAGATAATAGTTAACAGGGCATTCAACTACTAGACGCGCAGACGACTTCCTGGTTCTGCAGCTTGTTCTCCACTGTTCTGTACGTCTGCCTTTGCCTGTCCTGTCAGTTGATGACGATTCCCTGTACTTCTTCCGGGTGCGGTATGAATCCGACAACTCGCTTGCTCTTGTCGACAACGACGATCGTGGCTCGCACGTGATGGTCCGTCGGATCAAGCTGCTTCTGTAATCGATACCCTCCCAGCTCCGAGTCAGGGCCGACGACCGCAGTGTCGGTTCGGGCATGGTCCGACACCGAGCACTCTTGAGGATCGTGCCCCTGCGCCACACACCTCGTCACGATGTCGCGGTCTGAGATCGTGCCCAAATAGCGCCGGTCCTTCGGGTTGTCCACCACTGGCACCACCGAGATGTTCTTCGCCCGCATCAGGTGCGCCACCTCAGCGCTGGTCGCGCCGGCAGCCGCGACCACCGGGTCGGAGATCATCACCTCAGATGCGCGCACAAACACCCCCCCGGAGACACGACCTGCCAATTCTAGCCCGCCGCGACTTCCCGCGACAGCTGCAGGATCTCCTCGCGAATCGCATGCCGCTCAGCGAGCAGGCGCAGGAACGCCCAGCGCCGCAGCAGGAACAGCGCCAGCGCCCGCGTGGCGCCGCGCATCCGGTCGAGCCGCTCGGCAAAGATCAGCGCCGCATACCCCGTGAGCGGCAACAGCAGCGCCGCCGCGGCGGCAGGCGGGGCCCAAACGAAGGCCAGAAGGGCCGCTGCCACGCCCCAGGTGAGGGGAAAGAGCAGCATCGCGGCGAGCAGCTTGACGGTCGCAAGACTGTCCATCTCGCCCTTCGCAATCCCCGTGGCCACGAGGCCGACGGCGCGGTAGGCAGGATAGTGCACCACCAGCCCGACCAGGGCGGCCGGCAGTAGCACCCCGATCACCAGCACGCTCTCGAGCGCGTACGTGATGATGCGGCGGACGGTGAGGCTACGCGGCGCGAGGTGCTTGGCGTCGAGTCCCGCCGCGGTCAGTGCGGTCTCGTAGCGCTCCATGCGACGGCCCACCGCGGCCACGCGCGCCGGCCAGCGCTGCAGCAGGGTGCGATACCCCTCGAGGAAGCGCCGACGCAGCTCGAACTCCTCCTCGAGCGTCAGCGGTCGCTCGGGCACCTCGTCGGCCGCGGTGAAGATGCGCTGCGCCCGCGCCACGAGCGCGAGTGCCGTCTCCTCCTCCGCTTGCAGCGTCACCTCGCGCAGCGCGCGCTCCAGCCGGCTCGTCAGCGCGAGCACCGCTTCGACCGGCGGCTCAGCGCTCGGCGGGAGCGGCAGACCCTCCACCGCGAAGGGCTCCCCGAAGTGGAGCAGTGCTGCCGTGCGGAACGTCTGTTTCGCGCGGTAGTACAGGCCCGCTGGCACGACGGAAAGTGGCGCCGGCAGTGCCGCCGCTGCGCCGAGCGCGATGCGCGCCGCCCCGGTCTTGAGGGGGCGCAGCTTTGGATCCGAGTGAGACGTCCCTTCGGGGAAGAGTGCGATCGCGCCCCCTGAGAGCAGCACACGGCGAGCTGCGTCGAACGTCTCCTCGTTGCGTGCCATCTCAGTCCCGGGGTCCTGCCGGCGATACACCGGGATCGCTTGGAAGGCGCGGCACACCGACCCGATCACCGGCATCCGGAACAGCGGCGCTTTGGCGAGGAACGACACTCGTCGCGGAGCGAGACACAGCAGGAACGCGGGATCGATCAGTCCGTTGGGATGGTTCAGCACGAAGATCACGGGCCCTTGAGCCGGCACCCTATCGATCCCAGTGACTTCGATGCGCCGGAAGAAGATGCGGAGCAGGAGGCGCAGCAGCGCGCGGAGCGTCGTCCTCACTGGGCAGCGGCCGTGATCGGCCAACTCCGTGATGCGCGCCAAGCCGCATACGTCCAGATCAGCCCGCTCAGCAGCACTGCCACCGGGATGATCAGCACGGCTGCAGCGAGCCCCCCGGCGAGCCGGTCCGACAGCACGCCGAGCAGCGTGGGCGAGGGGACATCCCCCAGGACGTGGATCGTGAGAATGCTGCCTGCGACTGCGGTCGCCCGCATGTCGGGGGGTACGGCGTTCACGATCATCGAGTTGACGGGGCCGGTGGACACGAACAGCAGGCCGATCGCGCCGGTCGTGGCGCCCCAGTACACCGTCGGGTCGGCCGCCGTCAGGGCCAGCGCGGCGAGCGGCACGGCGAGCAGCGTCGCCAGCCCCGAGAGCCAGAGATACGCGTGGGGCGTGCGGCGCAGCAGCCGGTCACCGAGCCAGCCACCGACCAGGGTGCCGCCCAGCCCCGTGACCGCGAGCAGAATGCTGAAGCGGAACGACGCCGCTCCCTCCGGAATGCCGCGCACCCGCAGCAGGAACTTGGGCATGAAGACTACCATCGCGCCCATTGCAAAGGTGTAGGCAGCGTAACCCAGCACGGTGAGCAGGTAGGGGCGGTTCTTGAGCAGCGCGAGGTAGGGCGCCACGCGACCGGCTGGCCGGCCCAGCGCCTGGTGGCGATCGCCCTCCTGGCTGCCGCGCGGCGGATCGTGCAGCCGCAGAGCGGCGAGGGCGAGCAGGAAGCCCGGCGCGCCAGCCACAAAGAACGCGCTGCGCCAGCCGAAGTGCACGTCCATCTGGCCGGCGACGAGGTAGCCCAGCGCGGCGCCGAGCGGAACGACGGCATAGAAGATCCCGAACACCCGGCTGCGGGTGTGTCGGGGATAGTAGTCGGCCAGCAGGCTGGGAGAGATCGTGCCGTAGGCCGCTTCGCCGACTCCGACGAGGGCGCGCGCCACGAACAGGCTCACGAAACTCCAGGCGAACCCGCCGAGCACGGTGGCAATGCTCCAGATCCCGACGCCAAGGGCGATCAGCCGGGGGCGCGAGGCGGTATCGCCGGAGGATCCGAACAGCGGGGCGGCCAGCATGTAGACCACGATGAAGCCGCTGTTCAGGATGCCGAACTGCGTGTCGCTGATGTGAAGCGGCGAGCTGCGCAGCGTCTCGCCCAGGAATGGCAGGATGTAGCGGTCGAGATAATTGAAGAGGTTGATGAACGTGAGTACCAAGAGCCCCGACCGGGCGGTGCGCGTCACAGCGCCGCCTTGGTGGTCCGATAGCCCGCCTCGACGTAGCGCTCTAGCTCGTGCACGGCGAACGTAGCTTCCCGCTCGGCTACGGCCCGCACTACGACCAGGCGCGGGGGGGGGGAGGGGGAGGGAGGGCCGCCGGCCGGCCAGGCCGCGATGTCCCGCTCCACCTGCTCGGCCATCATGATGCGCTCGGCGCTGCCGTGCGCCCTGACCAGTGGCGGTACGCCCGCGTCCCCCCCCCGAGCCCCGGGCGGCAGGGTCTCGTCGAACCCGGGCCCGACGTTCACCGCCAGCACCAGGTCCGCAGGGATACCCCGGGCGAGCGCGAGCGGCAGCACGGCCCGCAGCCCGCCGTCCACCAGACGGCGACCGTCGATGCGCTGCGGCGGGAAATACACCGGCAACGCGCACGTCGCGTAGAGCACGTCCGGGAGCGGCGCGTCCGCTCCGGCATACCGCGCGTGCGTGACCGCCGCGAGCGAGACCGGCGTGCCAAATACCACCAGTTCGCCCGAGTCCACGTCGGTCGTCGTCACAGTCAGCGGCAGGTGCAGCTCGGCGAAGTGCTGCGCCGGCACGAGGCGCGGCAGGAGGCGTCGCAGGCCGTCGGGCTTGATGACGTGGTCGGCGAAGATGCCCTTCAGGACGGAGAGGAAGTCGAGTGGGGCAACATCATTACGGGACACGTCACGCAGCCCAGCCACTAGACCATCGTACGGGACGCCGGCCGCGATCGCCGCGCCGACCACCGCACCGAACGACGTCGCGACAATGTGCACCAACTCGTGCCCGTCTTCGACGAGCGCCCGCCAGGCGCCGACGTGGGCGAGGCACTTCGCCCCACCGCCCGAGAGGACGGCGACGATTCTCACGAAACCCTGCGGAACGGGGAATGTGGACTGCGGAGTATGCTGGTGAACGTCGAGTACGGCCACGACCTTGACCTGCTAAGACACACTCCGCATTGCAAATTCCGCATTCACTCCCCCCGCCCTTGATCAAACCTCCGATCCATCACCCGGTTGGCCCGGCGCTTCGCCGCCCGTTCATACCGCCGCTTCTCGTCCGGCGTCTCGGGGATGATCGGCGGCACGGGGGTGGGCACGCCGTTGTCGTCCAGCGCCACGTAGGTCACGTAGCACGAATTGGTGTGACGCTTCGCGCCGCTCAGCACGTTCTCGGCGATGATCTTGACGCCGACTTCCATCGACGTGCGGCCCGCGAAGTTCACGCGCGCGTAGGCGGTGATGAGCTCGCTGACGTGGATCGGCTCCTTGAAGTCCACCTTGTCCACGGACACGGTGACGCAGGGCCGGCTCGAGTGCCGGATGGCGCACACCGCCGCCACGCGGTCCACCAGCGAGAGAATCACTCCCCCGAACACGTTCCCCATGACGTTGGCGTGCTGCGGCATCATGAGCTCGGCCATGACCGTTTCGGACTCGCGCGGGTGGCGCCCCTTCAAGCCGTGAGAGTCCACCGGTCAAGGCGTGCTCGCCAGCCGGACCTCGTTGGCGACGTCGAGGACGCCTAGGACGATGGGCCAAGTGTGACGGCGCATGGTTGTTCTCCTATCCAGGTGAGCACGCGCCGGAGGTCTCGGACCTGCCTGGCCTAGTAGTCCACCGGGCGCAGGTAGAACTCGCCGATCGCCGTTTGCGACATTACGGCCACCGTCGGCAGGCGGCGCTTCCAGTGCGTCGAGTCCAGCCGTCGGCGCACCAGCTCGACTTCCCGCGGGGTGAAGCCACGAGCTTCGATCTCTTCGGGCCGGAATCCGCGGATCAAGTAATAGAGAATGCGATCGGCCTTTTGGTAAGAGATGCCGAAGTCTTCCTCGTCGGTCTGGCCCTGGATCAGGTCGGCGGTTGCGGGCTTGGAGACGATCACCTCCGGGACGCCCACGTGCCGCGCCAACGCCCAGACCTGGGTCTTGAACAGGTCCCCCAGCGGGTTCACCGGCGGTGAGTCATCGGCGTGCCAGGTGAAGTAGCCGAGCAGCCGCTCCGACTTGTTGCCGGTGCCGAGCGGCAGGGCCTGGTATTTTGCCGAGAGGTCGAAAAGCACGAGCGCCCGCTCCCGCGCCATCACGTTGCCCTTGCGGCCGGGGTCCACCGCCTGCTCGCCGCCCACCTGCGCGATGTAGCCGTCCACTGCGGCGCTGATATCCACCGTCACCGACGGGAGGCCGAGCTTGTCGATCACCAGCTGGGCGTGCTCGAGGCTGTCGCGGCTCGAGGTGCGATAGGGCATCCGCACGCCCACGACGTTCTCCCGTCCCAGCGCCTCGACGGCGAGATACGCCGTGAGCGCCGAGTCCACGCCGCCCGAGAGCCCGACGACCCCTTTCTTGAAGCCGCGGCGCTCGAGGACCTCATCGCGCAGGAAGCTCACCAACCATCGCCTCGCCAGTTCGACATCGATTTGGAGCGGATCGTCTCGCCCGCCGCCTCCGATAAGCGGGAAACGAGCAACGGGAATCGGGATACGTGTCTTGCCGGACCCCCCATCCTTCGCCGGATCGAACTTGACGGTCGGACGCTTGCGTTTCTCGGTTCTCCCTTCCCGTTTCCCGAGATTCTTGATGAGATGAGGAACAACGGTCTGGAGATCGGCTAGCAAGGGCGAGTCTGTCCGCGCGTGGGTCAGCTCGTCGAAGTTCACGTCCACGGTCAGCACCGCTTCCTCGAACAGCGGGCCTCGCACGATGAGGTCCCCCGTCGGACCAACCACGAGGGAGCCGCCCGGGAACCCCTTGCCGCCCTCGAAGCCGACGAGGCTGGCGTACGCGACGAACACGCCGTGCTCCTCGGCGATACCGCGGATTACCCGCTCCCACCGCACGACGCTCGCCGGCAGCCGGACGCCATCCTCCGCCGCGCCCGAGCCGCGCGCGGGCGAGGCGCTGGGCACGAGGATCAGCTGGGCGCCGTCCAGCGCCGCGATCGTGGCGGACAGCGAGTGCCACGCGTCCTCGCAGATCAGGATCGCGGCGCGGACGTCGAACCCCGTGTCGAACGCCTGGATCCCCTGCCCGCGATCCACAAACCGGTCCTCGTCGAACACGCCGTAGGTGGGGAGAAACACCTTGCGGTGCACGTGGCGCACCTCGGGCTTCTTGCCGCCAAGCGTCGCGTACAGGCAGGAGTTGAAGTAGTGGTTCTGGAACAGCTCGTAGAAGCCGATGGCGACATCGAGCGGCGGGGCTTTGGCGGCGCGGTGCTGCTCGGCCAGGTCGCGCACCAGCGTGCCCGCCGTGACAGCGACGTCCCGCACGCCGCCCTCGACGAAATAGCCGGAGGTGGAGGTCTCCGGCGTGATCAACAGGTCGACTTTCGGCTCGACGCCAGCTATCTGCGCTAGCACGCCGCCGATGCGCGCCAAGTTCGTGGCGTACTCCCCTTTGCTTGGGCGGATCTGCGCGATGGCGAGGCGTGGCACAGCGGAAATCTAACCAAGGAAGAAGGATGCTAGCGGGGCGCCTTCATGGACCGCAGATCATCCTTCGCCTTCATGACGTAGAAGTCCTTGGGATCCCCCTGTGTCAGCCGCCGCAGCACGGAGAGCGCGACCGCGCTCTGACCCGATTGTCGATAGGCCAGCGCCAGATAATAGAGCGCCTCGCTCCGAAGTGTGTCACGGACGAGCAGAAAATCGAAATCGGTGATCGCAAGCTCCGGCGCGCCGGTTGCTACGCGTGCTCTCCCTCGAACCAGTCGCGCGAGCACCAAGGTGGAGTCTAATGCCACAGCGGAATCCGCGTCTATAAGCGCCTTCGCGCTACCCCCCACCTCCAGGAGTGTCAATCCTCGCATGGTGTAAATCTGCCCTCGCGCCTGGGCGAAAACTTCGAGAGTGGGGGTGCAGCGGAGGGCCGTGTTGAAATCCTCGATGGCCACCTGTGCACTATCTCGCGCAAAGTTCGCGAGCCCTCGCTCATAGTAGAGATCCCCATTGCAACCGCCCCATCTGATCGCCTGGGTGAAGTCCGCCGCTGCAGCATGGTATTCACCGGCGTTTAGGCGAGCCTTTCCCAGTGCTCGGTAGTACTGTGACAGGACCGCTCTCGGCATGTTTTGACAGCCGCTCACGACCATGGCCAGCAGGATCGCTGCGGTCCAGGGGCGACCCGTCATTTGACCACCCAGCTCACCCCGTAGGCCGCCACGAGCACCACCATCGCTTTCGCCACCACGAGAGGCTGCGCTAGGGCGGTGCCAACGAACAGCGCCGCGTAGACCAACAGGAAGAGCACCGGGAGAGCCGGGAAAAAAGGCACCCGGAACGGCGCCTCGCTCGCTCGGGCCCGCAGGCGAAACAGCGCGGACACCACGAAGCCGTCGATCACGAGAATGAGGACGATCGCGAGGGACAGTAAGTCGCCGAACGTCCCCGTGGCCGCGAGGCCGAGCGCAACCGCGCCCACTGCCAGCATCGCCACCCACGGCGTGCCGCCGCGGTTCACCCGAGTCAGGGTGGCAGGCGCTAATCCTTCGCGCGCCATGCCGAACAGCACGCGTGGCGTCACGAACACGTTGCCGTTTAGGGAGGCCAGAACGACGATGAGCGCGAGGCCCGCGATCACGGTCCCACCGCGGGCGCCGAAGATTGCGATGGCCGCGTCGGCCGCGACCAGGTTCGAGGCCGCCACCCGCTCGAGCGGCAGCACATTGAAGAACGCCGCGTTGAGCAACAGGTACAGCACCGCCGCCAGCGCGATCCCGCCGACGAACACCCGCGGCAGCGTGTGACCGGGGTCCACGACCTCCTCGGCGATCTTCGCGGCGTCTACGTAGCCGTAGTACGTCCAGATCACCGACTGGAACGCGACGGCCATCGCCCCCCACACCGCAGCGCCCCGTGGTGCGCCCGGCAGCACCCCATGCCAGCCCGATCCGTTCCCGTGCGCGAGCGCGATCACGACCACTCCGCCCAGCGCGACCACTTTGGCCGCGGTGACGAGGTTCTGCACCCACCGCCCCGACGCAACGCCCACCAGGTTGATGACGGTGAACAGCGCGACGAACCCCACGCCGGTCCAGGGCGCCGCGGCGGCGGGCCAGCCGGTGAGCCGCACCAGGAATTCTCCAGCCGCCACGCCGATCGCGGCGATCGCGGCGGCGTAGATCCCCAACGCCTCAACCCAGCCTACGACGAAGGCGGCGCGCGGGCCGAACGCCGCGCGGGCGTACACGTACTTGCCGCCGGCGCGCGGCAGCCGCGTGGCCAGCTCGGCGAACAGCAGCGCGCCGAGGAACGCGAGCGCGCCGCCTGCGATCCAGGCGACGAACGTGAGCCAGGGTCGGCCGAGCTGCGCGGCGACGATACCGGGAGTGCGGAAGATTCCCGCGCCCACCATGATGCCGACGACCATGGCGAGCCCGTCCCACAAACGCAGCGACCGTTTGAGCTCGAGACTCACGGCTCAAACGGTCGCGTGCGAAATCTTGTGGCGCTAGGTAGCGCTAGTGCCGGCGTCCACCCCCCCCGCCACCCCC
>WNFC01006431.1_pt1 | contig 12924 bp, 13 predicted proteins | sample 5400541 | NCBI WGS metagenome assembly WNFC01 (sample SAMN13153342, study PRJNA577476) | soil metagenome | isolation source: 120 cm saprolite under Douglas fir tree site 2 hole 2 replicate 1 | place: USA:California | collected 2015-04-18
GTCTTATCCACCATGAAAGTGAAATCGGTCATAGCAGGCGAATAGACCGCCCCTCCTGCGCAAGGTCCCAGAATCGCAGACAATTGTGGGATGACCCCTGAGGCCAATACGTTTCGGAAAAATATCTCTGCATATCCTCCCAGGCTTACAACGCCCTCCTGAATTCGGGCACCGCCTGAGTCGTTGAGACCAATGACGGGGACACCCGCTTTCAGAGCCATGTCCATTATCTTGCAGACCTTCTTCGCGAACATCTCACCAAGAGAGCCGCCAAAGACTGTGAAGTCGTGAGAGAACAGGAAAACTCTTCGACCCTCAACCGTCGCGTGACCCGTCACGACGCCGTCGCCGAGGACCTTCTTCTCGGCCATTCCAAAGTCAGTCGTCTGATGGACCACAAAACTGTCCATCTCAACAAAACTCCCAGGGTCGACAAGAACGTCGACCCGCTCTCTAGCGGTGAGCTTTCCCCTAGAGTGTTGTTGCTCTATCTTCTCCTTTCCACCCCCGAGTTTCGCCTTTGCACGCCTCTCCTCCAATCCTTTCAGTCGCGCCTTCGAGCTCACGGCCCATCTTCCGTCGCGGACTCAGACCTGTCGTATAAAAGAACGGCTAAGAACTAGTGGGGGGCGTCCGGGTCTAATCCCTTCAGAGTCAATGATTCCGCTCTACTTCGCAGGAAATTCCTGTATTGTTCGTTCCCGGTGAAAACGCCGGCCTACAAGACGACGACGCGAATCCCCTTAGCGTGAAAGTAATCCGCCTCTCAGTCCACGTTCAAATCGCCCATTACCAGCTCTGAATCGCGACCTGATCTGCAAGCTTCTCGGGAAAAATCGGTGAAAAACGCTCCGAGTAGAAATTGACCCACGAAAAAAGGGGTACCATTCCTGACAAATCGTGTCGTAAAACCCGAACTCCCCAAACATGCTTTCCGGTTACTGCCCGACAGCAATGGAGTCGGAAATGGTGAGATGCCTGGGATACCTGAGTATACCCTAATGTAACAAACTGCGTCCCAAGTCTACGCTACATATTTTAACCAACATGGACTCGGCTCTCGTTACCCTATTTACGGAAAAAGGTAGGTCAAACAGTCCAAGTGTCAAAAATAGACGAAAACATCCACCGAATCCTCAAAGACCATGGACTGACAGAGTACGAAATCAAGACCTACCTCAAACTCGTCTTCGACGGGCCCGCAACACCATACGAGATTAGCGAGAGCGTCGCTATTCCCTACGCACGTGTGTATGGTACACTAGAGGGATTGGAAAACAGGAAATGGATACGTGCCCGGCCTGGGAGGCCGGTCGTTTACGAGGCCAGCCCTCCTAGAGCTGTCGCTGAGCTAGAATTGGACCAGAAGAGAGCAGAGATGGAATCGTTCACAAACCTGATGCGTCTCGACCTCCAAGGAATCTTCGAGCGCAGAGAGGTTGTAAAGCACATCAGCTTATGGGTCATCCATGGCGGCGACAAGATCGGAGAGAAGCAATCCGAGCTAGTCGCACAGGCCAAGGTCAGAGTCTACTTGCAACTCTCAACCCTGATTCCGCAAGAAGTAGAGGAGTTCCGGGCAACCGTGAAAGCAGCACGAGAACGTGGGGTCTCAGTCAAAATCGTTTCATTCGTCCATCCCAAGTTCGTCGACATCAAGGGCTTGAAGGCATTATCGGAGGAAGCGGAAGTGGCCGTAATAGAACAGCCCGCAGAGGAGGCTCATCGACCTTTCAACGTGTTGGCTGTAGACGGGAAAGAGACGGTCTTGACTTATTTATGGAACCTTGAGAGTCCTTCGGACCCAGGCTCAAAGATCGCGTTCAGAATGTCGGATGAGGAGTTTGCAGGCGTGATGGAGCGATACTTCGAATATTACTGGTTGAAAGGCAGAAGACTCTAGTCTTCGATTACTGTCTTCCCGGCGGCTGTGGCGGGGGCGTCTGGGTCGGTGTTGGCCTTGCGTCGAGCTGGGCCATGATCATCATCAGTTTTCTCGTCTCGTCCAGGCGTCTGATAATTCCTTGAAGCTCATTTCTGAAATAGTCCCGCTGCATTGAATACTCCTGCTCGCCAATCTCGCCCTGACTGACTTTGCCTTGAAGAGCCAGATAACCTGACAATGTTGATCCTCCGAGCTGTTCCCGAAGGTCTCGGAGATTCTTTCCGAACAGATCATTCAGTTGTCCGGCCCTATCCGACAGAACCCTCGTTACCTTTGAGATCTCCTCCCTCAACATCGCGGTCCGCTGCCGGAACCCGTTCAGTTCAACGATTATCTTCTCAATACCTAGTTCGCTCAACAATTGACCCTTCGCAGAGACGTGAGCATCCTCTCCACCCAATGAATTACACCATGCGTAACCCCTAGTCGCTGCCAAGAGTGACAACACAGGCGTCGGGATGGCCCCATCTGCGACCTGCGATCAGTCCCGACGAGAGGCAGACTTCCAGATACGAATGGTAGCCCGGGGGAGATTCGAACTCCCGTCGACGGGTCTCTTCCTCGCGGAGTCCAAAGCCCGTCATTGACCGGGTGGTTAGACCCTTGCTAGTCCACTACACCACCGGGCTACGCGCAATGGTTTCTGGGAATTGTGCAATAAGGCTTCTCAGGCTTGAATGCTCAAGAAACGCTTGCCTCTGCGCCCTACATCCGCATTACCTGGACATGCGGAATGCCAGAGATTACAATGACAGCCTCGGGATGAACAATCCCCTTCTCGATGGCCGCACCGATCACGGACTTCCCCGCCAAGTTCAAATTGTCAGCCCTTTCAAGCAAGACTAGCGCCTCGCCCAGGCCGCACAATCTATCACCGTAGAAGCCTGCCTCTAAGGAGAGACGGAGCCGACCTTCCCTGAAGGTCTTGCCCATGAGTTCCTCGTCGCAACAGGCAACCATAGTACCCTTCTCAGTGGCAAATGTTCTGAGAAAGACATTTCCCATCCTGAATCAGCTAAGTGGTCAGAATAGATGACCTGGCGCCGCACGCCTCACAGACGAGAAATGAAAGTCTCTCTCTTTTCTCGACTTTCGTATCAGGCCGTTTGCAGACTGGACAGATTACGAACCTTGAAGTGTAAACTTCAATCAGACGGTTGATGGTTTGCTGGGAAAACTTGCCTTGGAAGTAACCCTTTCCAGCTTCGAGGGATCCTGCCGTTGCCATTTCCTTCGCGAGATACTTTAGTACGTGGTGAGGGTCGCGGTTTAAGCGGTCAACAATATCTGCAAAATTGTTCACAGTAGTGCGTGCGCCGATTACAGAGACTATGGCTCGAGGCAGTTCGAAACGTTCGCCAGAAGAGCCCCGTTTAGTAATGCCCGATAATGCTCGGTCCAGCAGAGTATCGTAACTCTCCAAGAGTGTTACCCGCCTAGAAAAGTGCTAGGGGCGGTATTTCAACCGTTTTTTCATCTCCAAATCCTTATGACGCCTTGAGACTTCGCCACACCAAAATCTGGAGGATACTCGAGGCTTGAGCAGGTGGGTAGTGTGTTGCGGCTGGCCATACGTCAATGTAAACCCGCACTTGGGAACCCTGACCCAACTGCTTTCGGCAGACATCTACTCGAGATATTTGCGATCCAAAGGTGAGGAAGTTCTCTTTGTCAGCGGAAGTGATGAGCACGGCGCACCGATCGAAGTTGAGGCGCTGAAACGGAAGATTCCTCCCCGTCAGTTGGCGAGCCAGAATCACCAGCTGATCAAGAGACTTCTGAAGGCATTCAAGATCGACTTCGACAACTACACGAGGACAGAAAGCCCTGTTCACAAGGAGTTTGTTCAAGAATTCTATCGCAGGGTCGAACGTAATGGCTTCGTGCATTCCGAGACAGTAGTACTTCCATATTGTGAGAACGACAAGCGATTCCTACCGGACCGTTTTGTAGAAGGCGAGTGCCCCCATTGTCATTCTCCGGGAGCTAGGGGGGACCAGAGCGATAATTGTGGCAGACTACTTGAACCGACCGACCTCATCAATCCACACTGCGTAATTTGTGGCACGAGACCGGTACTGAGGGAGTCGAAGCACTGGTTCTTCGACCTTCCGAAACTAGCCAACAAACTGACTCGGTATGTTGAAGGAAACGCGAATCTTCCGGAGAACGCACGAAACTTCAGCTTGAGCTGGATCAAAGAAGGGCTGAAGCCACGCTCCCTGACTAGGGACATTTCCTGGGGAATCCCCGCACCCTTTGTTGGGGCAAAGGGGAAGACCCTCTACGTTTGGATGGAGGCGGTTCTCGGCTATGTCTCCGCGACAAAGGAATGGTGCGAGAAAGCGGGACGCCCAACATTGTGGAAGAAATATTGGCAGAACGGTGGGAGCCGGAACATCCACTTCATCGGAAAGGACAACATAACCTTCCACACCATTATCTTTCCGGGGCTGTTGGAAGCAGCCGAACAAGGCTATCAGCTTCCATGGCAGGTATCCTCGACAGAATACGTCCTTTTCGAGGGGCAAAAATTCTCTAAGAGCCGAGGCATAGGAATCCTGATGGATGAGGCGCTCGAGCTGGAGGACGCCGAGTACTGGAGATACGCTCTGGCTAGTCTTCGCCCTGAACAAAAGGACGTGAACTTCACCTGGGAAGAATTTGAGCGGAAGGTCAACACTGAACTTAACGACGTGATCGGAAACTACGTGCACAGAACACTGTCATTCGTCCAAACCCATTTCGGAGGAACAGTGCCTAGTTACGACAAGTCGAACAAAGACTACGACAGGATATCAGGAGCCCTGCGGAAGGAGAGCGCGGCAATCGACGCCTCACTCCTCCAGTTCCGGCTAAGGGAGGCAGTTGACCAAATTGTCAATCTAGCCAGGACGGGAAACAGGTTTCTGAACGAGACTGAGCCCTGGAAGCTCTACAAGCAATCAGAGAAAGACGCAGGACAGATCATCGGCCTATCTGTTCAGATCGCGGGGTCAGTTGCAGTATTATTGCAACCATTCCTCCCAGAAACATCCTCACGCATCCTCAAGGTGCTCGTGAAGAAAACGAAGCTGAACTGGAAGAGTGCTGGAACATGCTTCATTAAACCGGGAACAAGGATTCCCCCATTGGAGCCTTTGTTCCACAAGGTGTCAGCCGTGGACCTGCGAGACAGGCTTGCGAAAATCAGGAGCATCGAAACCCCTGAAGTTCAAGTTTGACCTCCACGTCCACACTGAGATTTCAAAGGACGCATTCACCAAAGTGTCAGAGCTGGCCCAAGTCACACGTCGCAGAGGACTTGACGGTATAGCAATAACCGACCACAATTCTCTCTGTTCCAATTCTCCAAACGGGACCACAACCCTCCCGGGAATCGAAATCTCAAGCGCTGATGGTCACGTAATTGCACTAGGACTCGCTGACGCTTTACCACGAGGTCTCTCCGCGGAAGAGACGATCACAGACGTTCACCGGAAAGGCGGGCTGGCAATAATACCACGTCCGTATGACCTGTTTCGGTCATCTGTAAGACCAGACCGTCTGACCGTCCATCCGGACGCGATTGAAGTCTACAATGCATCCAGTTTCCTTCATTCAATTACTTGGAAGAAGGCGCTGGAGTCAGCTCGGAGAGCTGGACTGCCCATGGTGGCAGGAAGCGATTCACACATACCGCAGACTGTTGGATCGGCCTACACGATCGTTGAGAGCGCTACTCTGGAGCCCTACGCCGTAATGAGTGCCATAAGAAATGGGTCTGTTACCCCGGTTCCAGGAACGGTAAACATATCTCACAGAGTAAGGAAGCTCTTGCTTCGTTCAACCGACCGTCGCTAAGGTAGCTCCATCTGGAAAAGAGGAATATTGAAGCCTAAGATCGACTCTGCCCCTCTTTCCCCGTATTCTACATCATAGAGATCTTCAATGAAATTCACGAACGTGCGTACGGCTGTTCCATAGTCAAAGCCGGTCAGGAGCAGATACGTCGACCTTGATTGCGAGCGGATGCTTGCGTGCAAGAAAGCGATGTCGTTACCGACTAGCGAAGCGAGGGCTTCGTAGGCTTGTTGCGCTTCTCCATCTCCGAGACTTGATGGTCCTCGGTGGAGCAATATTGCTCCCGTCGTCTTCGTAATTGGTAGGTTAGCTGAAGGTGCCCCAAGGGCCCGGATCACGGCTCCTTGAACGGTCTCTCCAGGGAGCAGTGTGGCAGAGCAAATGCATGCAATCGGTCCAAGGGAGATTATCCTAAGAGCTTCAGGCATGAGTCCGGGGTCGAGTCCCGAGACGATGTCGGTCAGAACCTGTACCGCCTGCGTTGCCTTCTCATCCGCCTGGAGACTGTCAGAGCTGCTGATGTGATTGTTCAGTGCGTTGTCGATGACGATTGTGGAGTCGCACGAGTCAACCATGTGCTTTAGCCCTCGAAGTGCTATGAAGCGTCTTTCACGCTCGTGGATGAAAGGTATCGCTACAACTGAGATTACGGGGCGGACGGATGTTCTAGTATATTGCGCAATTGCCGGTGCCGCCTCGGTTGCTGTTTCTCCTCCAAGACCGGCCAAAAGGATCGTACAGTCCGAACCTTCGATGAAGGGTTTGACTCTGTGAGCGGTAAGCTGGCGTGCTCTTCGATAGTCTATAGTTGGAAGACCTGAGGATTGGTCCGAACCTGACCTTCCATCAAGAAGGACTTTGTTATCAGCGGGCGATTTCGAAAGCTGGCTTCGATCGGTGTTGACCGCAACGCAATTTGAAGGACTAGCTCCTGCATCAATAGCCTGATTGAGCAGATGGTTTCCAGCCCCCCCTACTCCGACAATTGAAACCCTTGGCCCTGAAAGGCCCCTAGGAGAGATCAGTTCTTCCTCAGACAAGGTTAACGCCATCCAAGCCTAGACAAACTTCTGAAATTCATGGGTGATGTGAGCGTATTACAGTTGTAATACTATTATGACCATCACCTTGCCTTCATATTTATTGATACAATGGAAGTTTCCCAAAAACAGGCCGTTCAGCGTTCATGATACCAACGAGTTTAGCAGGGACATGATGGCCTCCAACCTGAAAGTGCCGATGAAGTTTGTGAAGGATTTGGCTGGGATTGGGCCCTGAATCTACGGGTTCCGATCCCATCGCAGTTTGAGCGTTTTCGGATGAGATGCCTTGACATCGTCAATCCTCCCTACTGATGTCGAATGAGGAGCCTCCTTCAGGGCCATCGGAGTAGACACTGCTTCTTTCGCGACTTCGATCAATGCGTCGACATAGGCGTCAAGATCATAGAGGCTCTCAGTCTCTGGAGTCTCCATCATCATCGCTTCGTCAACTACTAGCGGGAAGTAAATTGTCGGAGGGTGAACGCCCTTGTCAAGCAGACGCTTTGCCACGTCAAGGGCTCTGACACCTGTCGCTTCTCGAAGCTTTGTTGCGCTGAGGACAAATTCATGCTTTCTTTTTTTCCCGAATGGAAGTTCGAATGAGCCGTCCCGCATTAGACGGCTCAGAACATAATTCGTGTTCAGGACTGCCGTCTCCCCCACATTTTCAAGACCTTCACGTCCCAGACTCACAATGTACGCGTACGCTCGGACTAGCACGCCAACGTTGCCGTGAAAACCCCTTATCTTCCCAACTGTGTTGGGCACTCCGTAATCCAGAAAGAACTTGTTCCCGTCGTGTCCGATGAGGGGAACCGGCAGGAAACGCTCGAGGCTTTTCGTCACTCCGACTGGCCCAGACCCTGGTCCCCCGCCACCATGTGGTGTTGCAAAAGTCTTGTGAAGATTTAGATGAGCGATATCAAACCCCATGTCTCCGGGACGAACCTTTCCTAAGATAGGATTGAAGTTGGCTCCGTCATAGTAGAGAAGGCCCCCGGCCTCGTGAACCGTTTCGGCAATATTGACTATCTCCTCCTCGAAGATTCCCAGTGTGTTAGGGTTCGTAATCATAAGTCCTGCCGTCTTGGGTCCTACTGCTGCTCGCAGCGCGTTCAAGTCAACCATTCCTAGACTGTCCGATGGCACGACTACAACCCGGAATCCGGCCATCGCCGCGCTTGCCGGGTTCGTTCCATGAGAAGAGTCGGGCACGAGCATCTCTGTTCTGACATCTGATTCTCCCTTCGCATAATGATACGCCCTGACGATGAGTGTTCCTAGAAATTCTCCCTGTGCACCTGCAGCTGGCTGCAGGGACATTCTGCTCATGCCTGTGATCTCGCACAGCATCCTCTCAAGCCTGTAGAGAATTGCGAGGACTCCCTGAACAGTGGCTTCCGGCTGTTCAGGATGCATCTTCTCTATCTTATGAGACTGAACAACGACATCACAGATCTTGGGATTGTATTTCATCGTGCAACTCCCGAGCGGATAGATTCCAAGATCAGGCGAGTACACTTGTTGAGAGAGTCGTGTAAAGTGCCGTATGACTTCAGGTTCAGAGATCTCAGGAAGGCCGAGGAGAGACGTCCTTCGCAATCCCTCGGGAATTATCCCCATCGGATCGACTTTCAGTGCCTTGCTCTCCTCGTCTGTTGGACGCGGCGGAAGATGTGCGATCCTGCCCCGGTAGGACCTCTCTATGATGAGCGGCTCATCCCACCTAGCCTGATGAAATCCCATTACATGGCCTCCAAAGCTAGCTCCTTCGTCGCATCATTGAGTGCCGAGGCCAATTGGTCGATGGCATGTTTGCTGTTGAGCTCGCTGATACCTATCAGAATGCTTTCGCCAAGTTCTGGAAAGCTGTCAGCGAGGCTCTTTCCACATTGTATACCTCTTCGTAGTAGACTGTCTTGCAGTCTTCTTGCAGACGACCCGCCGGACCTGAGTGTTACAACGAAATCCTGGTAGTGTGCTCCTCGGAACCTTGGGACGACTAGTTTGCTCTTGGTCTTGATAGTCTCGATGGCGTACTGGGTCTTTGTGAGGATCGTTCTGAACAGCTGATCAAACCCGGAAGGTCCTAGCAAGGACATGTATGCTGCAGCACCAATTGCAAGTAGAGCTTCGTTGGTGCAAATGTTCGATGTCGCTTTTTCGCGGCGGATGTGTTGTTCCCTAGTTTGGAGAACCATGCTGAAGGCTCTGTCTTTGCCGTCAACGGTAGTTGTCATTCCTATCAGCCGTCCTGGCATTTGGCGTGTTAGTGCTTCGCCCTTGCATCCAATTATTCCCAAGGAAGGTCCGCCGTAGTTCATCTCGGTGGCCATAGACTGGCCTTCAGCGACCACGATGTCCGCACCGTATTCTCCGGGGGGCTTTATTCCGCCCAGAGACACGGGATCGAATCCAACTATTGCTAGGGCACCCTTTGAATGGCAAAGGGATGGAATGTCGGGGATTTTTGGATCGAGTATGCCGAAGAACGAGGGAATCTCCGCATAGACCGCGCTCGTGTCAGAATCTAGCTTTCCTTGGATGTCGCTAAGGTCTACCCCTCCCACCTCAGCGTCATAGGCATACTGTTCTACTCGGATGCCGATTGGTTCTGTGTAGTTCCGGATTACAGACAGCTTGTCTGGATGGAGGCAAGACGGAACTAGTAATTTCCTCTTTCCGTTGGCCCTGGCCCCCATGCGAGCCGCCTCCCCTATCGCACTGGGCCAGTCATATAGGGAGGAATTCACAACATCTACTCCAGCCAAATCCGCCATTAGGGATTGGAATTCGAATAGTCCTTGCAGCAGGCCTTGAGAGATCTCAGCCTGATATGGCGTGTACGAGGTCTGGAACTCTGTCCGGGAGATGATTGCCTTTACTGCTGCAGGAATATAGTGATTGTAGACGCCTGCCCCAAGGAAGACAGAGTCGTCTGCTGCTGACCGGTTCTGGGAGAGAAGAGAGTCGACATGGGCCTTGACTTCATGCTCTGATGAGAAACCCTCAATCGCTAGCGGCTTGTTAACTCGAATGCTTCGGGGAATATCGGCGTAGAGCTCTTCCACCGATTTGGCCCCGATTTCCGCTAGCATTCTGGCCCTGATGCTATCTGTCGCATTGGGCAGATACGGATGGGCCTTGGTCGTCAACTCGCGTCTTTCGGGGTCGGGAACCGCAATACTGATAATCCTTCGCCCAATGCTGGACCTTTTTTATAGACGAACAAACAGACGCCGCCTCCTGTGAGCGTCGTGCTGACGTGGGATACAACACTAGCCCTGCTCACGGCTCTTCTGGCGTTTCCTCTCACGCTAGCACTGACACGTTTCTTCATGTCCTACAACCTCAGCAAGGGAATATCTGGTGTGGATGTTCACAAGGTCGATAAACCCAGAATTCCCGAAATGTGTGGTGCAGCAATCCCGATAGTACTTGTGGCGCTCGCGCTGGTCGAGAGCATGGTCCAGCCTGAACATTTGCTACCATTAGTCGCCTTTGCATCTGTCGTCGGCGCTACTGCGCTTGTGGGAGCATTGGATGATAGAGTTAGCATGAGAGGCCGATACAAGCCCGCTTTGGCGTTACTTTGTGGCCTTCCGATCGTCATTTTGGGGCTTTCCAATCCCGGGATGGTTTACAATTCACCCTTAGAGTTCCGTTGTTCGGAGGTTTCCACCTTCCGCTCATCTACCCGCTTGCCATCCTAATTGCGATATCTGTCACGACTAACACGACGAACATGTTGGACCCTCTGAACGGAACGATGGCCGGTGGGGTGGCGATCATCTGCAGTGGAATCGTTATTGGACTTCTAGTATCCGGCAGTGACACGCTACCGCTCTTCCTCGCGACAAGCCTACTGTTTGCCTGTCTAGGGTTTTTCTACTTTAACAAGTATCCATCCCGAGCATTTTCGGGGAACGTCGGACAGTTGGCGATTGGAGGCGCCCTCGGGAGCATGGCAATTCTTGGCAGAATAGAAATCGCGACCATTGTGGCGATGTTTCCTCACATACAAAACTCGTTCTTCTTCCTCTCGAGAATCAAAAGATTCGCCGAGCACAAAGAGATTACAGCGAAACCGACGAGCCTTCAACCGGATGGAAAGCTGGCGTCAACGAGTAATCCTGAGGCTCCCCTTACGCTTGTCCGCACAATGCTGGTTGGAAGACCGGCATCTGAAAAGGATGTCGTGTCAAGCGTTTTCGCGCTCTTCTTATTTTCTTCAGTTCTAGCGCTCATTACAATTATGCTGACAAGGTGAGTACCAATGAATAAGAGAGTTGTAGGAATCCAAGTCCTAATCTTCTCCATTCAATGGGCCTTGATGGTCATCGGTTTTAGATTGCTCGCCATAAATTTGGCCCCAACCCAACTGATTCCTAGCGATGTGCCATTTGAGCGCATCATTGACTCGATTGTAAAAGCTGGAATAGCTCTCGTCATGTCAGCCTTCTGGCTGTACGTGTGGGATCGACAGGTAAGGATTCTAATCTACAGAAGAGAAAGATAACGGCGCACACCTTCAGGTGAAGGGAACGGCCCTCCAATGATCATCTTCGACCACTGTAATGCCCATATCAGTGTTTTTTGTGAACCAAAGGTTGGCCGGGAAAGCATTTGTCGGCCTGCATGTCGGAATCTCCTCCCCTAGGCACAGCCTACCAGCTAGCCAGGCGAAGTTCAGCTCTGGCCGCGCTAGTTTGAGGCTCGCCAGAGTCAGGTAATGAACGTTAGTGGTAAACCTGCAGTTAATCTCTGTGGGGAGCGGTTGTCCTTTCTCATCCTCCTTAAGGTCGACGCAAAAGACTCCGCGTGGTTTCTGGGAGACTGCCTGAACGGCTTGAAGCGCAGTGTCGTTGATTTTTTCGGAGTGGACGACCCTGTTGAGTTTTGACGTTCCCCCCGTGCCGACGAGGCGATTTCCCACCCAACTCAGTCGTTCGCGAACCATCGAGGTTACAAGTTTGCCTTCATTCCATAATGACATGAAGCAGAAATCTCTTCCCGGGAGATAGTCCTCAGCGATGAAGTCAGTGTTGAAACCCTGTGCCCAGTGAAACATTACCCAGTAATAGGCTTCCTTCCTTGACCTTGCCAGGCAACTCATGAGACCACCAGCTCCCTCCCTTGCTCTGAGCCACCGTGGAAAAGTAAGCTCCTCGAGCTCCCGCAGTAGGGACTTTTCCGGAGGTCGTAGCACAACGGGCTGCCCTCTGAGCCCTTTGTTGTGCCAAACTGAAAGAGCCTGAAACTTGTCAAGGCAAGTATCAACCGCGGCCTCATCAGGTAGAAAGACGGCAGCGGTCAACATTTGTCTATCTCTGGAGACTCTTCCGACCTCCGTGTCAGGTTGAGGAAAGAGTGCTTGAATCTTCCTTCTTGCTACGATTTTGTTCAGAATCCGAATGTATCTTGGACTCTTGGCGATCGGAATGGTGTAAGCGGCGTCAAGCCATCTATTGAGCTCGAGGCTCGTCCTCTCCGTGTCCGTCCCAGTTATGTCGAGGTTCTTGCCGTCCGGGCTGACCCTGAGGCTCCAGCAAACATTGTTACCCGCGCTACCTCCGGCACCGGTCACCAGCAGGCTTCTCAGAGTACGAAAACCCAAAATTGAAAGCATCCCGGGGGTAGATAAGCAGCAATTCTTCCGAACATCGCTCTACTAGCTTGCGGCGCCGGGTGCTCAAGAAGGAATAATTCGGTGAATGACCTGTCGGGAAGCAGAATAAATAAGTAGGGACGGTTCCAAAGCGAACCAATCTGATAAGCCAAGGACACATGATGGACCGAACCCATGAGATTCCATTACCTCTTAGCTTTCTTACTGGTCTTCATAGTGGTTCAGATTCCGCCGTTCGCTGCAGCAGCTTCAGCGTGTTCCACTAGTACATGCACCGTTCAGGTTGTCAGGACAATCACTACTAATGACTGGGGAACCACGTTCGTCAACGACTCCGTGCGAATTAATGCTGCAGCATCCGTGTCATCCCTAACCCTAGGAGTACCCGCTTCGATAAGCGCGAATATTCATTTGATTTCCGCCGAAGATGGATCAGGCAAGACGATACAAGTTAGCCCTCTTCC
>WNFC01007369.1_pt1 | contig 12924 bp, 15 predicted proteins | sample 5400541 | NCBI WGS metagenome assembly WNFC01 (sample SAMN13153342, study PRJNA577476) | soil metagenome | isolation source: 120 cm saprolite under Douglas fir tree site 2 hole 2 replicate 1 | place: USA:California | collected 2015-04-18
GTCGGCCGAGTCGGCCGTCGACGAATCGCGCGCGCGGCTCGAGGCGCGGCACGCTGCGACCGACGCGATGCGCGCCGACGTGAGCGGCGCGCAGAGCACGCACCGGCAGTCGGCCCGCGAGCTCGAGCGGACCCGGAGCCTGCTGCAGAGCGACCTGGTGGCGCGGCGCGACTTCGACCAGGCCGAGTCGGCGTACGAGACCGCCGGCTCGACGGTCGAAGCCCTGAAGCGGCGAATGACGCAGACGGAGCGTGAGGTGCAGCAGGCGGAGGCCGAGCTCGGCGCCCGGGTCCACGCGGTGGAGCTGGCGCGGCAGCGCGTCGCCGAGGCGCGCGCCGCGCTCGCGCTCGCCGAAAGCCAGATCCACCAGGTCGCGATCAAGGACGCGGAGGCGAGCCGGGCCGAGGCGCGGCTGCGCGAAGCGCAGGCGGACCTCGCCTTCGCCGAGCTCCAGCTCGAGCACACCGAGGGTCCAAGCGCAGCGTCGAGATGGGGCAGGTGGTCCAGATGGGCCAGCCGCTCCTCGCCATCGTGCCGCTGCACGAAGTGTGGGTGGTCGCCAACTTCAAGGAGACGCAGCTGGCCCGGCTCAAGCCCGGCATGAAGGCGCGCGTGGAAGTCGACGGCTATCCCGACAAGGCCTATATCGGCACGCTCGACTCGATGAGCGCGGGGACCGGCGCGCGCTTCTCGCTCTTGCCTCCGGAGAACGCGACCGGCAACTGGGTGAAGGTTGTGCAGCGGATCCCGGTGCGCATCCAGCTGGACGGAAAGGTCGGCAACCCGCACACGCTCCGCGCGGGGATGTCGGTGGTCGTCACGATCCGCGTCCGGTGACGGACGCAGCCCCCGCGGCCGCGATCGCCTAGCGGGCCACGCTGGGCGGCACCTGGTAGAGGTATTCCTTCAGGTATTCGATCTCCGCGCCCCGGTCCTCGATGGCGACCCGCATGACATCGCGGATCGAGAGCATCGACAGGAAGCGGTCGCCGCTGACGACCGGCAGGTGTCGAATATTGGCCTGGTCCATCTTGCGCATCGCCGACTGGTAGTCCTCGTCCGCGTCGGCGACGACGAGCTCCGAGGTCATCACATCATCTGGCACGCCGCGGCGACCGTCGCGCTGCGCTGAAGCGTGAAGAGAAATCCGTGACGCATGATGTCGCGGAGCGTCTTCATGGCGCACCTCCAACGTTCCGACCGGTGGCGGTCTTGATAAATATGGCAATCGTACCACCGAACGCGCCGGCGAAGCCTGCTGCGCGGGAGAATCGCTACAAGAGCTTTTCCATGATGATCGTGTCCACCCACTTGCCGTCGAGCCGGCCCTGCTCCCGGTAGGTCCCGACCGTGCGGAAGCCGAGCTTCTCGTAGAGGGTCATGCCTCCGGCGTTAAAGGGGAAGGCGGAGAGCACGAGCTTGTGGAACCCGTGCTGCCGGCCGAGCTCGACCAGCTTCTCGAGCAGCACGCGGCCGGCGCCCTTGCCGCGCCAGCCCCGGTCGACGTACACGGAGATGTCAGCGACGAAGCGGTAGGCCGCGCGGGCGTTGAAGACGTTCAGGCTCGCCCAGGCGATCGTGGCGGGGGTCGGCTCCGTCACTTCGGCGACGATGACGGGATGACGGGGGCTGCGACTCGCGAGCCACTGGCGGCGCTCGTCGGGCGTGCGCAGCTCGGTCTCGAGCGTGGCGACGCGGTCCTCGATGCCCTGGTTGTAGATGCGGCAGATCGCCTCGGCGTCCGGCGCGGCCGCGAGGCGGAGACGATAGACCGTCACGTCAGCTCCCGGCTGTCGAGCCGGGACCAAGGTCCCTCTGGTAGCGCGCGCCGTCGAGCGCGGCCGGGAAGGGGATCGGCTGCTCCACGAGCAGTCCGCGGATGACCCAGGCGCCGATGCAGCCGAACGCGCCGGTGACCAACGTCGTCATGAAGGGGAATATAATGCCCGACATGTTCCAGAGCGAGCGGTTCTTCCGCGAAGCGTGGCCGCAGATCTCGCAGGTCTTCGCGACGGCGATGGACGCGGCGACCGACGTGCAGTGGATCACCAGCATTGCGGCGCTCGAGGCCGGAGCCCGCGTGCTGGACGCCCCCTGCGGCTTCGGCCGCCACTCGATCGAGCTCGGACGCCTCGGCCACCGGGTGACCGGCGTGGACTTCAGCGAGACCGAGCTCGACCGCGCGCGGAAGGCGGCCCAGGAAGCGGGCGTGAGCCTCACGCTGGTCTGCCAGGACATTCGCGACATGGAGTTCCCGAGCGAGTTCGACCTGGCCGTGAACCTGTTCAGCTCCATCGGCTACTTCGCCGACGACGAGGATCGCCTCGTCGTGGATCGCTTCTGGCGCGCGCTCAAACCCGGAGGAGTCTTCGTCCTCGACACGCGCAACCGCGACCAGCTCGTGCGGTCGCTGCCGCCCGAGGAGCGCAAGCGGGTGAACGGCTGGACGCTCCGCATCGAGAACTCGTTCGACCCGGCGACGAGCCGCTGGCGCGCCCGCTGGTTCCGGTTGCGGCGCGCGACGGCCAAGGCGAAGGAGAGCGCGCAGGAGCTGATCGGCGAGAGCGAGATCCGCCTCTACTCGGCGCACGAGCTGTCCGCGATGCTGCGCCCCGAGCGCTGGAGCCGCGTGGAGCTCTACGGCGGGCTCGACGGCACCCCGTTTTCGCTGGACGCTCCGCGCCTCGTCCTGGTCGCCTGGAAGTAGTAAAATCCGTGACCTGCCGCGCGCCAAAGGAGACCCGCATCGATGGCCACTGATCCGCGTCCGCTGATCGTGCTCGCCGGCCCCATCCATCCCGACGGCAAAGCCCTCCTCGAGAAAGAGGCGCGGGTCGTCGTCTGCGAGGACGAGACCGAGGCCGGCCTGGTCCAGACGGCCGCGGAGGCGCAGGGGATCCTGTTCCGGATAAGGCCTCGATGCACAGAAAGTCTGATGGGGGCCTGTCAGAAGCTCAAGGTCGTCGGAAGGCATGGAGTCGGACTCGACACCGTGGACATACCAGCCGCGACCCGGCTCGGCGTCGCGGTCGTCCACGCTCCCGGCTCCAACTCCCAGGCCGTCGCCGAGCATGCGTTGATGCTGATGCTCGTCTCCGTGAAGCGCACTCTCGCGATCGACAAGGCGATGCGGAGCGACGGCTGGAGCACGAGCCGCGCCGGGAACACGGAGCTCGCCGGCAAGACGCTTGGCGTCGTCGGCGTCGGCAACGTGGGCCGGCGCGTCGCGAAGTTCGCCGGCGCGATCGGAATGCGCGTGCTCGGCTACGACAAATATGTGCCGGACGACGAGGTGCGGCGGCGCGGTGCGGAGCCGGTCAAGAGCCTCGCGGCACTCCTGCCCCAGGTGGACGTGCTCACCTGCCACACGCCCCTCACGCCCGAGACGAAGCACATGATCAACGAGAAGGCCATCGGGCTCATGAAGCCGAGCGCCATCTTCATCAACACCTCGCGCGGCCCGGTGCAGGACGAGCGGGCGCTCTTCGAGGCGCTGACCCGCGGCAAGCTCGCCGCCGCCGGCCTCGACGTCTGGGAGGACGAGCCCACGTCCCGGGACAACCCGATCCTCAACCTCGAGAACGTCGTGTGCTCCTCGCACATGGCGGGCGTCACGCGGGAGGCGACCCGCCAGGCGGCGATGCAGGTCTCGGGCGAGATGCTGCGCGTCCTGCGCGGCGAGCGGCCCGAGGTGCTCGTGAATCCGGATGTGTGGCCGCGCCTCGGCCAGAGGTAGAATCCGGGTATGCCGATCGACACGCGCCATCCGCGGGAGATCCGGCAGGACATCCGAAACGGAAAGCTCACGGGGATCACCGCGGGTCTCGGCCAGAACTACGTCCAGGCCAACCTCGCCGTGCTCCCGAGGGACCACGCCTACGATTTCCTGCTGTTCTGCCAGCGCAACCCGCGACCGTGCCCGCTGCTCGAGGTGACGGACGTGGGCTCGCCCGAGCCGGTCGGCGTGGCGCCGGGCGCCGACCTGAGAACCGACATCCCCCGCTACCGGATCTACAAGGACGGCGTCCTCGCCGACGAGGTGACCGACGCGACCCCCTACTGGCGGGACGATCTGGTCGCGTTCCTGCTCGGCTGCTCGTTCACCTTCGAGTGGGCGCTGCTGGACGCGGGGATTCGGCTCTGGCACGTGGAGCAGGGAAAGAACGTCGCCATGTGGCGCACGTCCACGCCGTGCCGCCCGGCGGGAGTCTTCCACGGGCCGATGGTCGTCTCGATGCGGCCGATCGCGGCCGCGCAGCTCGCGAAGGCGGTGACGGCGAGCGCCCGATTCCCCGGCGCCCACGGCGCTCCCGTGCACGTGGGCGATCCCGCCGCCATCGGCATCACGGACATCACGCGCCCCGACTGGGGCGACCCGCAGGAATTCGCGCGCGGCGACGTGCCGGTCTTCTGGGCGTGCGGCGTCACGCCCCAAGCCGTCGCGCTCGCGTCGAGGCCACCGTTCATGATCACGCACAGCCCGGGGCACATGTTCATCACGGACCTGCCAAACTCCGCGCTGTCGGCGATCTGACGCATTGCGGTTTCTGCCGGCGGGCGATCTCGCCGTCTGCGTCGAGCTCGGCGAGGAGATCAGCGTGGAGGTCAACACCCGTGTCCGCGCGCTCGAGTTCTTGATCCAGCAGAAGGGGCTGACCGGCGTCCTCGAGACGGTCCCGACGTATTCGTCGCTCCTCGTCTACTACGATCCGCGCGCGGTCGTGTATGACGCGTTGTGCGCGTCGATCGCGGAGCTCGTGCCCCAGGCGACCACCGCTGTCCTGCCACCATCGCGGGCGGTCGACCTGCCCTGTTGCTACGAAGATCCCGAGCTCGGGGTCGACCTCGCGGCCGCGGCGCGACGCCTCGGGCTCTCGACCGACGAGCTCGTGAGGCTCCACGCCGGCGCCGAGTACCTCGTGTACTTCATCGGCTTCACGCCGGGCCTGCCGTACATGACCGGCATGCCTGAGCGGATCAACATCCCGCGCCTCGACACGCCGCGCACGAAGACCCCGCCGGGCAGCGTCGGCATCGGGGGCATCCAGTGCTGCATCTACTCCGTCGAGAGCCCCGGCGGCTTCTGGATTCTCGGGCGCACGCCGCTGGCGCTCTACGCCCCCGACGCGTCGGAGCCGACGCTTCTGCGTCCCGGCGACCGGGTGCGCTTCCGACGAATCGACCGCGCCGAGTTCGACTCGATCAGCGCCGCGGTGGCGGCCCGGACCTACCGGCCGGTGATCTCGTGATCGAGATCCTCGACCCCGGCCCCCAGACCACGGTCCAGGATCTCGGCCGCACCGGACAGATGCGCTACGGCATCCCGCCCTCGGGTCCGATCGACCGCTTCGCGTTCGTGGTCGCCAACCGCCTCGTGGGCAATGCCGACGCGGCCGCCGCGCTCGAGTGCACGCTGCTCGGCCCGCGCTTCGAGGTCGACACGCCCGGCGCCATCGCGGTGACGGGCGCCGACATGGCGGTGAGCGTGAATGGTGCGGAGGCGCCCCGGTGGGCTACGATTGCGCTGAAGGCCGGCGACGTCGTGAAGCTCGGGGCGACGCGCACGGGCGTGCGCGCGTACGTCGCCTTCTCGGGGGGACTCGACGTGCCGCTCGTGCTGGGATCGCGGTCCACATATATCCGCGGCCGTCTGGGCGGGATCGAAGGGCGCGCGCTCCGGAAGGGCGACCGCGTTCGGGTCTTTCCGTCCGGGGCCGCGCGACCACGGCGCGTGGAGCGTCGCGCGATCCCGGACTACTCGGGAGAGCCCGCGATCCGCGTCGTCCTCGGACCGCAGGCCGATCGCTTCACGGACACCGGGATCAGCGCGTTGCTCGGTGGTCCGTACGAGGTGCTGCCGCAGTCGGACCGCATGGGCGCCCGACTGCGCGGGTCGCGGGTCGAGCACGCGCGCGGCCACGACATCATCTCCGACGGAATCGCGCTCGGGTCCATCCAGGTTCCCGGTGACGGGCAGCCCATCGTCCTGCTCGTCGACCGGCAATCCACGGGCGGCTACACGAAGGTGGCGACCGTCTGTTCCTGCGACGTCGGACGCGTTGGCCAGGCAAGACCGGGCCAGTCGCTCCGCTTCCACGCGGTCGGCGTGGCCGAGGCGCACCGGCTGCTGCGCGAATCCGACGCGGTGCTGCGAGCCGCTGTGAAAGAGGAGATCGCATGAGCGTCGACAAAGAGCTGATCGAGTACACCGCGAAGACCGTCCGCTCGCGCGTCCTGCACGAGGAGGCGCTGGCCGTCATGCCCGGGGGCAACAGCCGGACGACGACTTTCTTCGATCCCTACCCGTTCGCCATCCAGCGGGGTCAGGGCGCTCACCTCTGGGACGCCGACGGGATCGACCGCCTGGACTTCAACGGCAACTACACGAGCCTGATCCTCGGCCATGCGCCGCCCGAGGTCGTGAAGGCGGTGCAGCAGGCGGCCGAGCAGGGTCTGTCCTTCCCGGGGCCGACCGAGCACGAGGTGCGCCTGGCCGAGATGCTGACCCGCCGGGTGCCGTCGGTCCAGGCGATCCGCTTTACGAACTCGGGCACCGAGGCCACGATGAACGCGGTGCGACTGGCGCGCGCGTTCACGGGCCGGCCGAAGATCGCGAAGTTCGAGGGCGCCTACCACGGCACGCACGACTGGGTGATGGTGAGCGTCAGCGGCGACGCCAAGGCGACGGGCAGCCGGAAGCGGCCCAAGGCCGTCGCCTGGTCGGCGGGCCTGCCGCCGGCGGTGCTCAAGCACGTCGTGGTGCTGCCGTGGAACGACGCCGAGGCCTGCGCCGAAATCCTGGACGCGGAGGCGGCGCAAATCGCCTGCCTGATCGTCGACCCGATGATGTGCAATGCCGGCCTGCTGCCGCCCGCCGAGGGGTTCCTGGCCCGGCTGCGCGAGATTACCGAGCGTCACGGGATCGTGCTGATCTTCGACGAGGTGATCTCCTTCCGCACCGCGTGGGGCGGCGCGCAGGAGCGGTTCGGCATCCGAGCCGACCTCACGGCCTTCGGGAAGATCATCGGCGGCGGCCTGCCCGTCGGCGCCTTCGGTGGGCGGCGCGACATCATGGACTTCTACGACCCGCGCAAGGGCGGCGCCCGGATCAGCCACGGCGGCACCTTCAACGCGAACCCCGTGACAATGGCGGCCGGCGTCGCGACGATGAACGCGCTCACTCCGGAGGCCTACGCGCGGCTCGACGCGCTGGGCGAGCGCCTCCGCGGGGGCGTCACGCGCCTGCTCGCCGGGACGCGGCGCCGGGGCCAGGTGACCGGTCTCGGCTCGCTCTTCTGGCTACACTGGACCTCCGAGCCGCTGACCGACTACCGCTCGGCGAAGCCCAAGGATGCGGAGGCGCCGCTGCGCGTGTTCCTGGGGCTCCTGAACGAGGGAATCCTCATGACACAGCGCGGTCTCGGTGCCTGCTCCCTCGCGATGACGGACGAGGACGTGGACCGCTTCATCAACGCGCTCGCGCGCGTGAACGCTCGAGCATAAGGAGCTTTCAGCATGGCAAAGTTCATCGATCTCAACTGCGACATGGGCGAGAGCTACGGGCGCTGGACGCTCGGCGCGGACGAGGAGATCATGCCGCACATCACCTCGGCCAACGTCGCCTGTGGGTTCCACGGCGGTGACCCGCACGTGATGCGCAAGTCGGTGGCGCTGGCGCTCCGACACGGCGTCGCCGTCGGCTCGCATCCCTCGCTGCCGGACCTGATGGGCTTCGGACGGCGGGTGATGGACGTCTCGCCCCAGGAGCTGAAGGATTACCTCTGCTACCAGACCGGGGCGCTGCGGGAGTTCGTCCGCTCCGCTGGGAGCGACCTCCAGCACACGAAGCCCCACGGCATCCTCTACTCGATGATCGAGAAGGACGAGCCGCTCGCCACGGCGGTCGGCGAAGCGGCGCGCGAGTCCGGTCGCGACCTTATCTTAATGGCGCTGGCATCGGGCCACTACGATCGGCTCTGCCGCAAGATGGGCATCCGGGTGGCGTCGGAAGGGTTCGCCGACCGCGCGTACAACGTCGACCTCACGCTCGTCTCGCGCAAGCTCCCCAACTCGCTCATCACCGATCCCCAGCGGGCCGCCGCCCAGGCCGTGAAGATGGCCATGGAGGGCAAGGTGCGCACGATCGACGGTGTCGAGATCGACATCGCGGTCCAGACCATCTGCTGCCACGGCGACACGCCCGGAGCGCAGAATATCGTCCGGGCCGTCCGCGAGGCGCTCGACCGAGCAGGGTGCCAGGTCAAGCCGCTGCGCGACTGGCTCCCGAAGGCGTGAACGCGCCCACCCTCAAGCGCACCCCGCTCCATCAGGCGCACGTCAAGGCCGGGGCGCGCATGGTGCCCTTCGGCGGCTGGGACATGCCGGTGCAGTACACGGGCATCGTCGAGGAGCACCGCACGGTGCGGAGCGCCGTCGGGCTCTTCGACGTGAGCCACATGGGCGAGTTCGAGGTCGAGGGCCCCGGGGCCCTCGCCGCGCTCCAGTATCTGACCACCAACGACGTGGCGGCTCTGCACGTGGGCCAGGTCCAGTACTCCCTGCTGTGTTACCCGAACGGCACGATCGTCGACGACCTCACCGTGTACCGCGTGGGCGACGACCGCTACATGCTCACCGTCAACGCCGGGAACATCGACAAGGACTGGGCCTGGGTCACGGAGCAGTCCAGGGGCATCAAGGACACGCGCTGGCGCAACGCCTCCGAGGGCACGGGGCTGATCGCGGTCCAAGGCCCGAAGGCCGAGGCGCTCGTCGGCCGGCTCGCCGATCGCGACGTGACGGCGCTCGGCTACTACCGCTTCGCGCGTGGCTCGGTGGCGGACGTTCCCGCGTTGATCTCGCGCACCGGCTACACGGGCGAGGACGGCTTCGAGCTGTACGCGCCCGCGGACCGGACCGAGAAGCTCTGGACCGAGCTCCTGGCCGCGGGCCGCGCCGACGGCGCCGCCCCGATCGGGCTCGGGGCGCGCGACACGCTGCGGCTCGAGATGAAGTACGTCCTCTACGGCAACGACATCGACGAGACGACGAACGCGCTCGAGGCGGGGCTCGGCTGGGTCGTCAAGCCCGCCAAGGGCGACTTCATCGGCCGAGAGGCGCTCGAGAAGATCCGCGCCGAGGGCGTCCAGCGGAAGCTCGTCGGGCTCGAGATGACCGAGCGCGCCGTCGCCCGCCACGGCTATCCGGTGCAGAAGGACGGCCGCGCGGTCGGCATCGTGACGTCCGGCTCCTACGGGCCCTCCGTGGACAAGTACATCGCGATGGCGTACGTGGAGACGGCGCTGGCCGGCATCGGCACGGAGCTGGCCGTCGAGATCCGCGGGCAGGCGAAGGCGGCGCGCGTGGTCAAGACGCCCTTCTACCCCTCACGAGTGAAGAAGGCATAGCCATGGCCAACGTTGTCCCCAAGGACCTCAAGTACACGCGCGAGCACGAGTGGGCGAAGCAGGAGGGCGATCGGGTGCGCGTGGGGATCACCGCGTACGCGCAGGAGCAGCTCGGGGACGTCGTCTTCGTCGAGCTGCCGAAGGTCGGCGCGAAGGTGACGGCGAGCAAGAACTTCGGCGTCGTCGAGTCGGTGAAGGCGGTCTCCGACCTCTTCGCGCCCGTCTCGGGCGAGGTCGTCGAGGTCAACGGCGAGCTGGCGCAGAAGCCGGAGACGGTCAACCAGGATCCCTATGGCAAGGGCTGGATGATCGTCGTGAAGCCCTCCAGCAAGGCCGAGTGGGATCAGCTCCTGACGGCCCAACAGTACGAGGAGTACCTGGCGCAGGGAGGTCATTGATGGCGTCGCGGTACATCGCCAACACGCCGGAGGAGCAGAAGCGGATGCTCGGCGTGATCGGCGCGGCTTCCCTCGACGAGCTGCTCGTCAAGATTCCCGCGAAGGCGCGGCTCGCAAGGCCGCTCGGCCTTACGCCGGCGCTCGCCGAAACGGACCTGATCCGCCACCTGAAGACCCTCGCGGCACGAAACGCCGACGCCGATAGCCATGTCTGCTTCATGGGCGCGGGCGCCTACGACCATTACGTACCGAGCCCGATCAACCACCTGATCTCGCGCGGCGAGTTCTTCACCGCGTACACGCCCTACCAGCCCGAAGCCAGCCAGGGGACGCTGCGGACGATCTACGAGTACCAGACGATGATCGCCGAGCTGACGGGCATGGACGTGGCGAACGCGTCGATCTACGACGGCGCGTCGTCGCTGGCCGAGGCGGCGCTGATGGCCCACGCCGTCACGGAGCGCAGCGAGATCGTCCTGTCGCGCGGCGTGCACCCACTCTACAAGCGCGTGACGGCCACCTACTGCGAGGGGCCGGGCGTGCGGCTGCGCGACGTCGGCGCGCCCGACGGTGTCACCGACCTCGCGGCGGCGAAGAAGCTCGTCGGCGCGAAGACGGCGGCGCTCGTCGTCCAGACGCCGAACTTCTACGGATGTCTCGAGGATGTCGCCGCTGCGGCCGAGATCGCCCATGCCGCCGGCGCGTTGCTGGTGGTGGTCGCCGATCCCGTGAATCTGGGAGTGCTCGAGGGGCCCGGGACGCTCGGCGCGGATATCGTGGTCGGCGAAGGGCAGGGGCTCGGGGTGCCGATGAGCTTTGGCGGCCCGAACCTCGGTGTCTTCGCCGCCAAGAACGAGCTGGTGCGTCGCATGCCCGGACGCCTCGTCGGCGCCACCGTGGACCGGGACGGTCACCGCGGCTTCGTGCTCACGCTCCAGACCCGCGAGCAGCACATCCGCCGGGCCAAGGCGACCTCGAACATCTGCACCAACGTGGCGCTCTGCGCGCTGGTGGCGACGATCTACCTGGCCATGCTCGGCCGCCGCGGGCTCGTGCGGGTCGGCGAGCTGTCGACGGCGAAGGCCCACTACGCGGCCGAGCGCCTCGCCAGGGTGCCGGGCGTGTCGCTTCGCTTCGGCGCGCCCTTCTTCAAGGAGTTCGCGCTCAAGCTGCCGAAGCCGCCGGAGCGCGTGGTGGCGCGACTTGCCAGGCAGGGTTTCCTCGCCGGTGTTCCGCTCAAGACCTTCGAGCGCAGCCTCGGCGACTGCCTGCTGGTCGCCGTCACCGAGAAGCGCACGAAGGCCGAGATCGATGCCTTCGCGGCGGCCCTCGAGAAGGCGGTGGCGTGATGACCACGAACGCCTACGACAAGCTGATCTTCGAGCTGTCCTCGCCCGGGCGCGTGGCCTGGTCGCTCGCCGAGGCCGACGTGCCCGAGGCCGACGCGCGGAAGCTCCTTCCGGAGCAGTATGTCCGCAAGGACGCGCCCGCGCTGCCCGAAGTCTCAGAGTTCGACATCGTCCGCCACTACTCGCGCCTGTCGCGCATGAACTACGGCCTTGACACGCACTTCTACCCGCTCGGCTCGTGCACGATGAAGTACAACCCGAAGCTCAACGAGGACATGGCCCGCCTGCCGGGCTTCGCCCGCCTCCACCCGCTGGCGGCCGAGCCGCTCGCCCAGGGCGCGCTCCAGGTGATGCACGAGCTGGCGCGGGACCTCGCGGAGATCGCCGGGATGGACGCCGTCTCGCTCCAGCCGGCCGCGGGCGCCCAGGGCGAGCTCGCGGGTGTGCTGATGATCCGCGCCTATCACCTGTCGCGCGGCGAGAAGCGGACGAAGGTGCTCGTGCCCGACTCCGCCCACGGGACCAATCCGGCCTCCACCGCGATCGCCGGGTACGAGGTCGTCGAGGTGAAGTCGCTGCCGAACGGCGAGGTAGACGTGGACGCGCTCGCGCGCACCCTCGACACCGACGTGGCCGCGTTCATGATCACCGTGCCGAACACGCTCGGCATGTTCGAACCGCGCATCGTCGAGATCACCGAGATGTGTCACGCCAAGGGTGTCCAGGTGTACATGGACGGCGCCAACCTCAACGCGATCCTCGGCATCACGCGCCCGGGCGACCTCGGCTTCGACGTCTGTCATTTCAACTTGCACAAGACCTTCACGACCCCGCACGGCGGCGGCGGCCCCGGCGCAGGCCCGGTCGGCGTCAAGGCGCACCTCGAGCCGTTCCTGCCCGTGCCCGTCGTCACGAAGGACGGCGACGCGTACGCGCTCGACTGGAAGCGGCCGAGTTCGATCGGCAAGCTCCAGGCCTTCTGGGGCAACTTCGGCATGCTCGTGCGCGCCTACACCTACATCCGCACGATGGGCCCCGACGGCCTCCGGTCCGTCTCCGACAACGCCATCCTGAACGCGAACTACATCATGAAGCGGCTGGAGAAGGTTTACGATATCGCCGTGCCCGGCCCGTGTATGCACGAGTGCGTGCTCTCGGCTCGCCGCCAGAAGAAGCTCGGCGTCACCGCCACCGACATCGCCAAGCGTCTGCTCGACCTCGGCTTCTACGCGCCCTCTACCTACTTCCCACTGATCGTCGAGGAAGCGCTGATGATCGAGCCGACGGAGACGGAGGCGAAGGAGACGCTCGACCAGTTCTGCGACGCGATGATCCAGATCGCGCGCGAGGCCGAGGCGAACCCCGCGGTGATCCACGACGCACCGGTGACCACGCCCGTGCGCCGCCTCGACCAGACGAAGGCCGCGCGCGAGCCGAATCTTCGCTGGACGCGTGTCGGGACGGAACTCCGTCCGGCCATCGCAGGCACACTGAAAGCAAAGGACGGTGGTGACTGAGACAACTCCGCGATATGCCGCAGGGCGCGTAGCGCGTAGGCAGCACAAAGGGCCGGTTCGCGACATAACGGCCGCTCTCGGAAGTTCCTCCCACCGACGCCTCCCCCGGAGAGACAGCTCAGGCGCCCACGCCCGAAATGGCCGTGACCCCGCCGTCGATCAGGAAGTCTGCCCCGACGACGTACGCAGAATCGTCCGACGCGAGGTAAACTGCCAGCTTCGCGATTTCCAACGGATCGGCCATCCGTTTGCT
>WNFC01010257.1_pt1 | contig 12924 bp, 11 predicted proteins | sample 5400541 | NCBI WGS metagenome assembly WNFC01 (sample SAMN13153342, study PRJNA577476) | soil metagenome | isolation source: 120 cm saprolite under Douglas fir tree site 2 hole 2 replicate 1 | place: USA:California | collected 2015-04-18
TGACACCGGCCCACGCGGCGTCCCAATCTCGATCCCATCTGACTCTGCGAAACCTCCGAGAGGATTTGGATTTATGATATTGATCGAGCTCCACGAGTTTTTCATCGGATTCTCCAAGATGAATCCCACCCACCGTTACGTTGCGAAAGTCACCGAACGACGGACTGCTAATGACAAGCCCAGCCGGAGTCATGGTGGCTGGGATTTCCTGCCCGAAAGGAACAAAGAATGTTGCGAATATCGCGCAACGTTCCTTCACGCAAGCCCACCCGAGTCTTGTTGAGTTAAAATCGCCGGACTGTTTCAATCCTGGCTCATGTAGTTTTTGTTGTAAAACTGCAAGGGTGAGATCCGAAGGGTTCAGGTCTACATCGCCCAATGCCAAGAGTGCGTTTCTCTGCGCAAGTTCATCGGCCCGACGAGGGCCGAATTCTCTCTGCAATTCTGTCTTCCATCGTCGGTCCTCGAACCAATTGTAGCCGAGATATAGAAACCCTATTCCTGAGAGGATCACGCAGCATATCAGGATTTTCTTCGGCATCGGTTTGCTCAGCTTTGGGTGTGCTTATCGAGAAGTCTCGGAAAGTTCTGCAGTCTTTCGGGGATACTTCTTGGCGATATAGTTGTCGACGAGTGCCTGAAACGCCGCGGCCAGCTCGTCGTAAGTGCCTTCGAGCGTCACATCCTTCTTCCCATCAATGTAAACCGGGCAGCGCGGCGCTTCGCCGGTTCCCGGCAAGCTGATGCCGATATTCGCAGCCTTCGATTCGCCCGGGCCGTTTACGATGCAGCCCATCACCGCCAGCGTCATGCTCTCGACGCCTTCGTATTGCGTTTTCCAGATGGGCATGCTGTCGCGGATGTAGCCTTGGATGGCCTCCGCCAATTCCTGAAACGTGGTGCTCGTCGTCCGGCCGCAGCCTGGGCACGCCGTCACGCTGGGCGCGAACGAACGCAAGCCCAGCGCTTGCAGCAGTTCGCAAGCGGCGTAAACTTCTTCGCGCCGGTCGCCGCCTGGTTTGGGCGTCAGCGAAATGCGAATCGTATCGCCAATGCCTTCGTAGAGCAGCACGCCCAGCGACGCCGCCGACCAGATCTGCCCCTTCATGCCCATACCTGCTTCAGTCAAGCCCAGGTGCAGCGGCTGTTCGGTCTTCGCGGAAAGGTCGCGGTACACCGTGATCAGGTCGCGGGGCCGCGAAGTCTTGCACGAAATAATGATCTGGTCGTGCCGCAGCCCGGATTCCAGCGCCAGCTCCGTCGATTGCAGCGCCGAAAGCACCATGCAATCGTTGATGATCTCCTCGGATTCTTTGCCGAGATTCTTGTCCGTGTTCTCCTGCATCTTGCGCATAACCAACTCTTGATTCAGCGAGCCGCCATTCACGCCGATGCGCACGGGCTTGCCATTGTCGCGCGCGATTCTGCAGATGGTTGAGAACTGCTCATCCCGGCGCTGCCCCGCGCCAACGTTGCCCGGATTGATGCGGTACTTATCCAGCGCTTTCGCGCATTCAGGGAACTTCGTCAGCAGCACGTGCCCGTTGTAATGAAAATCGCCGATGATGGGCGCTCTGCATCCGGCATCGAGCAGCCGCTTTTTGATCTCCGGCACCGCTGCCGCTGCTTCCGGCACGTTCACTGTCCAGCGCACAATCTCCGAGCCCGCTTCAGCCAGCTCCAAAGTCTGCTTCAATGTCGTTTCGATGTCGGCGGTGTCCGTGTTCGTCATGGACTGCACGACGATGGGCGCGCTACCACCCACGCGCACGTGTCCCACCTTCACGCCATAGGTCTTACGGCGCGGATGGCGGTTGGCAGTAGCGTCAAAGCCTTCAATCTGGCTAAGCATTCCTTACAATTCTAGCGTGATTTGCCGCTTCCGGGAAATCGAGTGCGCTCACGGCTGGCAATGCTTGCGTCTGCGAATCTTATCCAGAGTATCTTACGCAGCGTAGGGCAGGCGGCATCGAAAACAGTAGATCGCTTCGTCCCTCTGTCAAATGAATTGGCGAACGCTTGCTTTCACAAGACCGGCTTCTGGGCAGGTTTTCCACTTGGCCTTAAGAGCCGCTGGGCGTCAGGGCAGCAGCCTCTTTTTCCGGTTTCTCCAGGTCCACGGCCACATGAGCGAGCCGTTCCAATTCATTCCTCAATTCGACCCAATGCTCGGGGCCGATCTTCGCGACGAATCGTTCCTGCGCCTTACGCCACGCGGGCAGGCTGCGTGCGAGCGCGTGCTCTCCTTTGTCCGTGATGGTCAAAAATCGCTGTCGCATGGCCGCGCGATTCGAGATCGCGATGAGTCCCTCTTTCTGCAAAAGCCGCAAACTCCTCGTCAGTGTCGTGCTGTCAATCACCAACAGGTCCGCGAGCGCCCCAATAGAAACCGGCTGGTTCTTCGCGATGCCCACTAAGATGGCGAACTGCGTCGAGCGAATACCGGATTTCTGCAGCGCCGTGTCGTACAGCTTCGTGATGGCGCGCGCGGTCCGCCGAAAGTTGAATGAAGCGCAGTAGCCCGTTCCATTTAAGTCCAATTTGGAAGGCGATTTTGGCATTTGGCGGGCCTTTTTCAGCTTGACATGCATATACATCTTAAGATATAAGTTACCTCAACGTGATGTCAAGCGGCCGCTTTTACAGCCAGGTCGTGAGCCATCCTGCGAGTGGAATAAAGCCTGCATTGAATCGGTCTAATGTTGTGACCAAGGGTGATTTCCATGAGCACGCAAGCGGTTCCCATGCATTCGCAAGAAGAGCCTAAGAGTTCAGATCATGCCGCATTTCCTCCCGCACGTTACGTCTGCTTTGGCCCCTTTCATCTGGACTTAAAAAAAGAAGAACTTTTCAAGGACGGCGCGCGCATAAAGCTGCAAGGCAAAGTTTATCAGGCTCTTGTTGCGCTGCTTCAAAAGCCCGGCGAAGTCGTCACGCGTGAAGAATTACGCTTGCAGCTCTGGCCAGCGGACACCCACGTCAATTACGACGCCAACGTCAACACCACCGTGAACAAGCTGCGGCAAGTTCTCGGTGATTCGCCGGAGCAGCCGGTGTTTGTGGATACCATTCCGCGCCAGGGCTACAGTTTTGTCGCCAAAATAGAATACCTGGACCGGCCGGTTACGCCTCCCGCGCCGCAGCCTGCGGAACTCTCGCCCGTCACGATAGCCCCGGAGTACGCGGACGGCAAGACGTCGTTCTTTCGGACGGCCATTCTTTCCAGGTGGTTTACCGCTGGCGTGGTCACTCTGGTGATCGCCAGCGTGCTGTTCGGCGCCGCCCTGATGTTGTACGCGCACCGCTGGCTATAACCTCCCGTCACGGTAAATCTCAGAGCGAGCCACGCAGGCCCAGAGCGTCGGCGTGTTCCCGCAGAGCGGCGATGCAGAAGGCGATGTGCTCTTCCAGCGGCACGCCAAGTTCTTCGGCGCCTTTGCGCATGTCCTCGCGCGACACGCCTTTGGCGAACAGTTTGTCTTTCATGCGCCGTTTCACCGAATCCACTTCCAGGTCCAAAATACTTTTTGACGGGCGCACGTACGCGCAAGCGGTGAGGAAGCCGGCAATCTCGTCGCAAGCAAATAGCGTGTGCTCCAGCGCGGTTTGGCGCGGCACGTTGCAATAGTCCGCGTGCGTGATGATCGCGCGGACGACTTCCTCGGAGTAGCCCTGCTCGCGCAAAATCTTTGCGCCCTCGGACGGATGGCCATGGTCGGGGGAGTGCTCATGGTTGGGCCAGCGCTCGTAATCGAAATCGTGCAGCAGCGCGGCGAGGCCCCAGGTTTCTTCGTCGCCGCCGGATTTGCGGGCGTAGGCGCGCACGCACGCCTCGACCGCCAGCATGTGTTTGCGCAGGCTCTCCGAAGCGGTGTACTCGCACAGCAGTTTCCAGCCATCCTCGCGTGTCGGCATGCGTCTCTCCCAATGTAGTGGCCGGTCTTCAGACCGGTTCTTCGCTTATCGTCCAAAATGAGCAGCTAGTGTAGCGTGGGAGGCACGAAGGAATGAAGTAGCCAGATGGAGGGAGCCGTGGATCAATATGTCTTTGTGCGGCTGCATGCGAGGGAAGGGGAAGAGAGTGCGGTTGGGGAAGCGTTGCGGCAGGTGACGGGGCCTACGCGGGAGGAGGCCGGCTGCCTGAGTTTTCACATCTTCCGCTCGATGCGGGACCGGCGGCTTTTCTACATCCATTCACGGTGGGTGGACGAAGCGGCATTCCAAGTCCACGCGGGATTGCCACATACCGTGCGATTCCTCGAACGCGTGGATGCGCTGCTCGATCAGCCGCGCGATGTCGCGAGGACGGAGATGATTGGGTGAACAGGCGGTCGGGAGACGAAGCGTCGGAGACGGGTTGCACTTGACAACGCGCAGCGGGACGATCTTCGAGTCATGTTCCAACCCGGTCAACTCGTGCGGGTGAACCTTGCCGGCCTCCAGGCCGAGGGCGTATTGACCGCTTCGCGGTCATGCCTATAAATGTTCCAGGCCGCGGTCACCGACGCGGTCGCCCACATTGTGAAACAGACTTCGGAACAGCCGCCCAAGTACCTCGTAAAGCTCTTGTTCTCCTTCCGCGGCGTTACCGAAGTCGAAGTTCCCGCCGACCGCATCCACGCGGACAAGAGAACGGAATAGAGAAAATCCCCACTCATGCTCCGCATGAATGGGGCACCTCGCTTGCAGCGATTCACTTTCCGGCAAGGTATCGGTCCAAAGATACTCAAATTCCTGCGTCAGCAAAAACTCACTCCGGCGGACGTAGGTATTCGCTCAACTGTGCACCCTCAATCGTCTTTGTTCATCATGTGCTCACAATACGCACAAAGCGGGGAGCAGATAAGCTCCTCAGCTGGAATTTCGATACCACAGCGAGCGCACGTATGCTCCATTTCGCCTTCACAGAGAGCACAGCGCCTCTCCTCCACGACATAGGTTTCCTCACCACAATCTGGGCAGCGCACGTAGGGCGTCTCGTCTCCGTCCTCGTGTGCCAGGTAACTCGCGCTGCGGAGAGCCAAAGCAATTGCTTTGGGTACGTAGGATTTCGGGTCCTCAGTCGCCCCACACGAAATGCACTCAAGGGAGACTTTGGTGTAGGGAGTTCTAACCAATTCTGGTCGCAGTAGGTCCGACCCACAATCGCTGCATGTTAGCTCCGCCAAGCCTTCTTTCAATGCTGGCGAAATCCATTCCACCTGGGCCATGAGTTGCTCACATCCCTGTTTTTCTTTCTGGTAGACCTCAGCTACCTCCAGCATGGCTTGCCACGTTTCCTCCCCAAGCAGCGCCAGCGGGTCATCATTAAGTTCCTCTGTTATGAAGTTGCGAACAAGGATAAAAGAGTCGGAAATCAGACCTCGCAGGGCTTTCTGGTCTAAGGTCGGATATCTGTGCTCCACATCGTTTCGTGCGTCATTTATCCGGTCGCATCGTTTCCAATCCGTGACAATCCCTACCCCCTCAAACCTCTCCCGGATTTGCTGGACATCAGCGCTCCTTTTTCCGTCCCCGACGAAAACGATGCCTCGCGCATCCCTCACCGGTTTAATCTTTGCCATCATCAGCACATCGTTCGTGTCCTTCGGGGACTCGCGCCTTAGAGCCTCTTTGAACAACAGCAATACACCGGCGTGAATGTTTCGGACTGCCGAAAGCAATCGAGGCCGCGTGCCCGACAGGTAGTCTTCGACACCGACCTGTATTGACTCTATGGCATTGGTGAGCAAATCCATCTGGTTTTCCGCTCATCTGATTCTACCAGTCTGCCGGATGCCATAGACGCCGGGTTTGCGTCCGGGCTTTTGATTTTTCCGCTGATGAATGACTTATTCTCACATTTGAAAATCACCTCCCGCTCGGGCCCTGCCTCCGCCTTCCAGCAATTTCCCCCGCCACCAGTGAGCTCTACCCCTTTGTTTTCTTTCTCTTACGCGCCCATTCGAACGATTCCGTAACTTCTTCAAAATAAATACGTTATTTGTAATTGACAAATTACGTATTCTATTGTACCGTAAGTCGTGAATTCTCGACTCCATATGCGCCAGAATAGCTATCGCCTCGCTTCCCTCGCCTATACTTTGCCTTCAATCCTTGGTTTTGCGCGGTTGACTTCCTGTTCAGCTCCTCCGCGCTTACTACTTCCCCCGTTTAATCTTTCCTATCCCCCCTGCCCACTATCCCCTATCCCCTTTCTTTTCAAACCCTTGCGCACTCTTGCGCACTCTTTTGCACTCACCAAAAACTCAACTCCTTTCTTTTCAAGCGATTCCGCACTCTTTGGCCAAAACAACCGGGGGTGGGGGTACCTATGCAAATCTCACTCCTTCCCGCTTCCAAATCAGGAGTACGACCTTCCGCCCATTTACAGTACCTAGGTCGATCAAAACTGTGGTAAATCATCGCAAAATGCAAACAGCTAGCCCAAATAATGATGTTGCATCTGCGGTCTGGGGTTAGGGAGGCACAGTGAAGAATCGGCTTCGGTCTCGCAGCTTTCTAGAGGGCTCGGTTTCGCGGCGCAAGTTCTTAGCGCAAACTGCCGCCGCGGCGATTGGTCTTTCGATCGTTCCGCGCCGAGTCTTGGGCGGCGCAGGGTATGTTCCACCCAGCGATAAGGTCAACATTGCTTTCATCGGTGTCGGCTCCCAGGGTTTGCGCGTCATGCTTCGCTTCCTGCGGGAACCTGACGTACAGGGTGTGGCTGTCTGCGACCCCAATAAAGTCAGCGCGAATTACCCGCAGTGGGACACCCATGAGTTCTGCAATTCCGTTCGCAAATTGCTTGGCGTCGATAGCGGATGGGATTGGCTGAGCCCCGACCAACCCATTCAGTTGACCCATTCTCTCCGCGTCACGAGCGGCATTGCAGGCCGCGAGCCCTGTCAGAAAATCGTAGACGCCTATTACGGCACGCAGCAGCGTTCCGGCCAGTATCGTGGCTGTTCGACATACAGTGACTTCCGCGAGCTGCTTGAAAAGCAGAAGGACCTCGACGCCGTCATCGTGTGTACCACTGACAACTTGCATGCGGCGGTGTCCGCTGCGGCGATGAAGAAGCGCAAACATGTCTTTTGCCAGAAGCCTTTAACGCACACCGTCTACGAGGCGCGGCGACTTGCCGAAATCGCTCGCGAAACTGGCGTCGCAACTCAGATTGCTGTTGGCAACCAGGCATCCGAAGCCACCCGCTTATTATGTGAATGGATTTGGGACGGCGCGATTGGTCCGGTGCGCGAGGTCGCAAACTGGTCGAGCCGTCCTTACTGGCCCCAAGGCCTCGAACGCCCAAAGGAAGCCGAAGCGGTCCCTGAAGGTTTCGATTGGGACCTCTGGCTCGGCCCGGCGCCGGAACGTTCTTTCAATCACGCTTACCTGCCCTTTGTATGGCGCGGGTGGAGCGACTTCGGCTGTGGCGCTCTGGGCGACATGGGTTCCTACAGTTTCGACACCATTTTTCGCGTCTTGAAACTGGAGGCTCCGGCGAGTGTGGAAGCGAGCTCCAGCGAGCGCTACGAGGAGACCTACCCGCTGGCCTCGGTCATCCATTACAACTTCCCGGTCCGTGGCGACATGCCACCCGTGAAATTCACCTGGTACGACGGTGGTCTGAAGCCGCCGCGCCCGGAGGAACTGGAAGAAGACCGTCCCTTCAAGGGGGACGGCGAAGAAGAGGACGAAGGGCTCCTTTTCGCCGGAGATCGCGGCAAAATCCTCTGCGCATTTAATGGCGCCCGTCCAAAACTCATCCCCGAATCGAAAATGAACAGCTACAAACAGCCGCCAAAAACATTGCCAAGGTCGCCTGGCAACGAACGCGAATGGCTCGATGCCTGCAAAGGAAGTAAAGTGAAGCCCGGTGGAAATTTCGAATTCTCGGGCCTCGTCACCGAGACGTTGCTCCTGGGAAATTTCGCCGTTCTCTCGGGACAGAAACTCAATTGGGATCGCTCCACCATGAAGGTTGCTAACGCGGATGCGGCCCAGAAGTACGTCCGCCCGGAACGCCGCCGCGGATGGGAACTCTAGCCAGTATCTCGCAAGAACTTTTATAAGGAGGTGTCAATGCCCGCGATTTCGAGAAGAGAATTCTTAAAAAATGCGGCGACGCACGCCGCTGCGGCCAGCTTTCTCGCCACGAGTGCACTGGAGCTTCGCGCCAATCCGCTCGGCATGCCCATTGGGTGCCAGACCTGGCCTGTCAGGGAGATGATCGCCAAGGACTTTCCCGGCACCATCAAAGAGCTTGCCGAAGCCGGATTTCAGACCATTGAGCTGTGCTCGCCGGTGGGTTACGCGGAATTCGGCTTTGCCGGCCTCGCCAAATACACGGGAGCCGAGCTCCGGAAAATTCTCAGCGATGCAGGTGTCACCTGCTTGAGTTCTCACTTCGGCATCAAGGAACTCCGGGAGAATCAGGAGGGCCGAATTGCGTGGGCGAAAGAGGTCGGCCTGACGCAAATGATCGTGCCCAGCCTCGAGGGGCCTGCGAAACCGACAATGGATGATGTGAAGCGAGCGGCCGACGAATACAACAAAATGGGCGAACGGTCAGCCAAAGCTGGCATCCAGCAGGGCCTTCACAATGAGGACTTTGAGCTCTCGATGGTTGACGGCAAGCGCACCTATGACTCGTTGCTGGATCTTCTCGATCCCAAGCTGGTCAAGTTCCAGTTCCAGGTCTCCACCATCAGCCGCGGCTACGACGCAGCAGAGTATTTCACGAAGTACCCCGGCCGCTTCTTTTCCATGCACGTACAAGGCTGGTCGGCGCAAACCAAAAAAGTGATGCCCGTCGGACAGGATACTCTGGATTGGAAGAAAATCTTTACCGCCGCGAAAACGGGCGGCGTAAAGAATTACTTCGTCGAAATGAACCTGGATATGATGAAAGCCAGCGTCCCCTACCTTCACGATCTGCAAGTCTGATCAAAGGAATGCAGAGTGGTGTCGAGCAGGCGACGAATACATACCCGGAATTTCATCAAGCAGCGGCAGGCTATAGCCTGCTGCTACGGGCACACGTTTGCTGACGCTGGCCTCGAAAACTATCTTGCCGGAGCCATCGTTCCGGCCATCACGCACGCGGACCCGCGTTATGACCTTAAACCAAACTTATTGGTCGTCTCCATCCCCGGTGCGGACTGGTCCGCGGATCTCGCCGCCTGGGGAACGAGTGCTGTGGACATTCACGTAGGCCGCTCCTTCACGCATGGCCTGCACGACTTTTGCAAAGTCCGCCCCAGGGGTAATGCCTTGACTGTTGGGTCCAACTACATTGGCTGCCGTAACTGTACCGGAGACTGTGCCGGACATGGTGTCCGGGCACGTCGGCGGGTTTGGAAAGCCGGCAGGAGGGCCACCAAGAGCGCCTGCAACGGGGCCACAGAGAAACACCATAATGCCGCCGTTTTCTTTAGCAAGGCCAAAGTGTATGTGCGAGAAGAGGACCTGAGCATTCAGATTGCTGTAGGAAACGGTGTAGCTGAGGGTGCTGCCATCAGAACTGAGGGTGGCGGTAAAGGAACCAGTCGCCTGAGTTGCAACCGGACCGGGTGTTTCGTTTATGCCGCGGAGAGTCGCTCTAAAGGTGTTGGCATCGTCATCGGAAGCAACCGTCGCGACGCTGACGCAAAGAACGATCAGGACAAGGAACGCAAGTTTTTTCATGTTCGAATTTCTCCTTTTAACGGGGACTCGTGGAATTAGCTTTTGAAGGAAACGCCGAAGACCTCTTGGAAACATCACCGCGGTAAGCGCCGCGACAGGGGGATTCTAATACCAAGTTTGTCGAGAATCCAGTGGCTGCCTATGATGCGTTCGATTGCTCTTTCTCTGTTTCATTGCCCGGCTTCGCGCCCAGTGCCAGGCAGCTTCACGAACGGCTATAGCAACTTGCTAAGAGGACGTGACGTTTCGCAGGAAGGTAGCGCAGCGCGTCGGAATCGGCTTTGAGCTTCCAACCGAAAAGCCCGAAGTCGTACCCAATTGCACCCGAAGTGAGTTGTTATCAACTTTCGCGTAACACGATGACTCTAAGGGGGAAGAATGGCTCCCCGAGCTAGATTCGAACTAGCAACCCTTCGGTTAACAGCCTTGTGCCTGATTTAATCACAATTTGTCGGAGCCGAGACAAATCGAGGGGAATCAGCAAGTTCTAGCTAAATGGGAGTAGTCAGATTCACCTTCTCTTTGCGGTCTTTATTCACTTTTTGCCGCCATTCATCACAATTCATATGACACTGGTATGACACTGCCGCCACGGGCCTTGGGCGCGCGTGTTAAAGATCCGTGGCCAGGTAATATTCGTGAATTGCAAAACGTCGTTGAGCGTTCCGTCATTGTATGCGAAACAGACAATTTCTCCGTGGACGAGAGTTGGCTTTCACTGAGCCAAAAGGCACGCTTAAGCTCTCTCACACGCTTGCTGCCCGGGAGAAAGAGACGATTGAGGCTGCCCTGCGTGAAAGCAGAGGGCAAGTGTCCGGACCGTCCGGAGCGGCTGCGAAGCTGGGGATTCATCGATCAACCTTAGAATCGAAAATTACCTCGCTGAAGATCGACAAGCATCGCTTCAAGACTGCAAGCGCTTCGAAGAATAGTTAGCGCTCCTTTCAAACTCGACGGCTTCAGAGGGGCAGGCGCAACTTTTTCAAAAATGCGGTGTAGCGCGGATCGCCGCGCAGGTTCTTTAGCAAAGTGGAAGATTTAGTTTCGGGGACTCCGCTGTCGTGCTGTAAATAAGCCCGGTCCAACCACTTAAAAGCCTGGTCGGGCTCTTTTCGGAAGGAATAAACCTCGGCAATGAGGAAAGCCATCTGCGATTGGTATTTGGAAATTAATTCGTTCAAGGCGGTGTCTGACTCCTTCTTCCGACGAAGTGCGCAGTACGCGACAGCCTGTCCTTGCAAGCGCCACATGCCCATTTGTTCTCGCTCGATTTCTGCTAGAGCATCCTGAGCGCGTCCCTGCGCCAGATATAGCAAGCCCAACCCTTCATGGATAGAGGGGAGATCAGGATCAAGTTCTAATGCCTTCTTGAACTCGACCTCTGCTTCCTCTTGGCGGCCCAAAATAGAGTAGGTTTCCGCGAGCGAGCCGCGAATCGCTGCATTGAGCGGATCCAATGCGATTGCCCGGCGGCCCAATTCCAGAGTTTCCGCAGGACGGCCGAGGGAAGCTGCCAGGCCGGCGGCGAGATTTAGAACTGCGGAATTTCCGGGGTCGAGTTCGAGCGCGCGCTGTAAGGAAGCATTCGCTCCCGTCCAATCCCAATCAGCAAGCCTCATAATCTGGCCGATTGCCGCGTGGGCCTCTGCCAGATTCGGATCCAGCGCTAGAGCCCGCTCCACTGCTTCCCGCGACCGCCGCCGGCCCTCTATAAGGGGAACAAGGCCCCTGTCGGCCTGGCGAAAGAGGGCCCGAGACAACCCTACCCAGGCCAGCGCATAGCTGGAATCCAGTTGGATCGCCTGCTCGAAGTAGCTTGCGGCCCTGTTCAAATCTCCGGCGCTTTCCCGATCAAGGAAAAAACGTCCTTCCATGTAAGCGTCAAAGGCTTCGGGATTGACGGGACGCGGGTGTGTCAAATCCGCTTGCTGTTGCGGGGTCAAACGGATTTGGATCTCCCGCGCCACGGCTCTAGCTACATCATCTTCCAGACTGAGAATATCTCGCGGGCGATAGTCGTAATCCTGAGCCCATAAATGACTCTGGTCCTTCACCTGAAGAAGTTGAACAGTGGCGCGCAGGTGATCCCCGCTCCCCCGAAGGCTGTTTTCCAGCACATACTGAACAGCAAGGTCACGCCCAATCTGGTCCAAACGTTGGTCACCGTGTTTGTATCCCATCACGGAGGTTCGCGCGATGACTCCCAGTTGTTCCGGGTGCAGCCGAGATAATTGTGCAATCATCTCCTCCGTCAGACCGTCCGCAAGGTACTCCTGTTTGGGATCACCGGTGAGATTTTGGAAGGGCAGCACGGCCAGCATGATTTTTTCCGATCTTGGCGGCGGAGCCCGAAAGCGCCGCCAGGAAATATAACCGGCGACGACCAAGACAATGGCAAGCGCGCCCACGACCGCAGCTATGAGCAAGTGATTCCCGGATTTGGGGATCGCTCCTTGTACCGTTGATAAATCAGGGACGGTTGGGGTTCCCGTTCGCGAGCTCTCGTTTCCAGCTTTCGCGTCGACGGCTATCTCGGGTGTGGAGAGGCCGGAAGTAAGAACTTGCGCTCCATCCCGTTTCGGGCTGTCCGCAGCTTCGGCAAGTACGACATCTGCTGTGAACTGGTACCCCTTTCGGCTAATCGTAACGATCAAGCGGCTGTCTTCGGAATTTCCACCTAGCGCCTTTCGCAAGTGCGAAATGTATTGCGTCAGATTCCCCTCTTCCACGAAGGTGTTCCCCCAGACCGCCTGGAGCAATTCGTCCTTTGTAATCAGCCGCCTGGGGTTTTGAGCCAGGAAAAGCAGGACGTCGAAGGCCTTCGGAGTGAGTGGGGTAGGTGACTCGTTGCAACAAAGTGTGCGCCTTTGGGGGTCTAGCACATACGGCCCGAAGCGGTACAACTGACTCATGGCAACGCCCATAGGTCTTTCACTGCGACTCTTCCGAGTTTTTCACCTTTTTTCATCGATTTCTTGAGGACTTCCAAAAAGCCTTCCTGCAGGATGCGTCCCGTCAAAGCGAGTGACGGGCACTTTCCAGGTCGGCAGTCAACTATGGAGCGAATTGTAGGCTCCATGCAATTTCGCTGCAAGGAGCGATATTTGCCACGAGGTCGGGAAAGAAGGAAGAACCATCGGTCCGAAGACCTTAACATTTGCCGTCGCGAAGGCGAAACCAGGCGGAGAAGGGAAAAAAGCAGCGTCCGCCAGGGCCGCAATGCAGCGGAAGAAACAATATGCTGCCGGAACT
>WNFC01006432.1_pt1 | contig 12923 bp, 11 predicted proteins | sample 5400541 | NCBI WGS metagenome assembly WNFC01 (sample SAMN13153342, study PRJNA577476) | soil metagenome | isolation source: 120 cm saprolite under Douglas fir tree site 2 hole 2 replicate 1 | place: USA:California | collected 2015-04-18
CGACATGCCCAACCTGCACATCCCCGCCAGCGGCGAGCTGGTCGTCGAGGTCGCCAATCCCATGATCTCGCTCGTCAAGGGCCAGCCTGCCACGGTGTTCGATGCCGACGGCTCGGCGATTATCATCCATGCCGGCGCCGACGATTATAAGACCGATCCGGCCGGCAACGCCGGCGACCGCATCGCCTGCGGCGTCATCGTCGAATGAGCTGACACAGCCGTTCTAATTCGCGGCGGCAGGCGGATATTTCCTGGAGCGTTGGTGTCGTACATCGCCTCGCGCGTAACGCCACCAACACGAAGGGATCTTGCGATGTCCAAGGAACAGGAAAACAAGGCGCTCGTCGGCCGCTGGTTCACGGAATTCTGGGGCAATCCCTGGAACCCCAAGGTGATCGAAGAGCTCGCCGCGCCCGATATGCTCCTGCAGTATTCGCTGCACGCCCCGCGTCGCGGCCGTGACGACGTGAGGGATTTCATGACCGGCTTTCGCCGGGCCTTTCCCGACCTCGCCTTCGGCGGCGCGGCCGATCTTTTAGCCGAGGGCGACTATGTCGTCGGCCGCTGGATCGGCGGCGGCACGCACACCGGCCCCGCCTTCGATGACTTCCTCATCGGCGCGCTGCCGGCGGCGTCCGGCCGCAAGATGCGCTTCACCGGCACGACCGTGATCCGCGTCGAGGACGGCAGGATCGCCGAGGAGATCGGCCTCGACGACGGCGTGACGGCGCTGACGCAGCTCGGTCTCCTTCGCGCCGCCTGATCGGACGAGGCTTCATGCTCCTCTCCCCCAGCGCCTTCTGAGGCGCGGCTAAGGGGGAGAGGACGGGTGAGGGGGGAGAGGAACGTGACGTGCAGCCGCGCTACCCGACGAGCAACAACGGATTGGGCGCGTGGCGCGGCCAGCCTGCCTCGGCGACCAGGACATCGAGGCCCAGTGTCGCCAGGTCGTCGGCGAACGGGTCGACCTTCGTGTCGTGCGCCTGGTAAAGCATCTTCGCATAGGTGTGGCAGTCGTCGCACGTCTCGGCTTTGACTGCGCCGCGATCGCCCTCGATTTCCTTCAGCGACACGGCGCGCGACTGGCCGCAGGTGATGCAAACGGCGCGCACGTGATTCCAGGCGGTGGCGCAGAGCGAGCAATGGAGGTAGCGCGCGCCCCGCGTCGGGCCGGCTTCGGTGACCACGCCCGCCACCGGTGTCGAGCCGCAGCAGGGGCAGAGCCCGCGTTGCGGCAACAGCCGCAAGGACGACGCCGGCAACGACGCGGCCAGGCGGGTGAAATAGACCTGCAGCGCCGCCGCCACATAGAGAGCGGCGCCGGCATCGGCGATGTCCACACAGCCGTGCAGGAAGTCATCCGCCAGGGCTTCCACGCTTTCGGCCCTGCGGGCGCGAAGGCTGTCCATGACCAACCGCGCCGTCGCCGGCATCACACTGTGGTTGAGACCATCGAGCAACAGGACCAGACCATCGCGCCATGTCGGGTCTCGCCGATGTCCGTCCGCAGCAAGCGGCGGCAGGCGCGCGTCGACTGCCTGCGCCACCGCGGCCGGGTCCGGACCGGCAATGGGGGTCATCGCGCCGGCGACGGCGTTCTGGACCTCGGCGAGCCGCGCCATGAAGCGCAGCCACTCTTGCATCGGATGGCCGGCCGACAGCGAGTCCAAGCGAGCTGCCGTGCGCGCGAACCGCGTGGCCGGATCGGGCAGGATCAGCGCGTCCGGCGCTTTTACGCCGACCTGGTTCATGGCCGTGGCCGTGGCCCGGCCGAGCCGCTCGCCGCCAGGCGCCGCAGCCACTTGCGGTGATGGCGCCACGCCCAGCCGGGAGTCACATAGCCCTGCGTCATCGTCCGCACCGAGCCCCTGACCCAGAGCGCCGCATAGACGTGGACGATCCAGACGATGATCGTCGCCACCGCCGCCAGGCTGTGGATCAGGACGGCGATCCTGCGCTGCTCGATCGTCGTATAGGCGGAAAAATAAATCTCCCAGATCGCGATGCCCGTGACGAAGAGCACCGGGACCAACAACGCCATCGCCCAGAACACCGCCTTCTGTCCGGCATTGAAGCGGCCGACTTCGGGCACTCGATCTTCGTCGTTGCTCACCACGCGCTCGACGGCGCGCAGCCAGGCGATGTCGTCCCTGTTCCAGGTGTTGTCGCGCCAGAACTGCACGATCATGCCGGCGTAGCTCACCAGCAGCACGGTTCCGATCCAGGGATGGATGGCCCGCGTCAACTGGCCGCCGCCGAACAAGGCTGAGAGCCAGAACAGCATCGGGTCGAACATCGACAGGCCGGACAGCAGCAGCAGAACGAAGCAGCCCGCAGTGATCCAATGGTTGATGCGGGCCGCGGTGGTATTGCGGATCAGTGTCCCCGGAGGCCGCCTCATGTGCGATCCTCCTTCGCGGCTCGCATCTCGCGTTGGGCCTGCGCTTCGTCCTCCGGCTGCACTTCGTTGGGTCCGACGACGACCCAGTGAAAAAATCCGGCGAGGGCAGTGAAGGCGATGCCGGCCAGCGCCAGTGGCTTCAACAGTCCCTTCCAGGCATCGACGAAAGGACTGATGCGCGGCTTGTCCGGCAAGCCGGCATAGAGCGACGGCCGGTCGGCGTGGTGCAGCACGTACATCACATGCGTGCCGCCGACGCCCGGCGGATCGTAGAGCCCGGCATCGGCAAAGCCGCGCGACTTGAGGTCGACGATGCGCTCGCCCGCCCACGACGTCATGTCGGTCTTGGTGCCGAACAGGATCGCGCCGGTGGGGCAGGCCTTGACGCATGCCGGCTCCAGCCCGACCGTGACGCGGTCCGAGCACAGGGTGCATTTGTACGACTTGTGATCGACCGGGCTCAGCCGCGGGATGTCGAACGGACAGCCAGCCACGCAATAGCCGCAGCCGATGCAGTTCTCGCTGATGAAGTCGACGATGCCGTTGGCGTATTGCACGATCGCGCCCGGCGCCGGGCAGGCTTTCAGGCAACCCGGGTCCTCGCAGTGCATGCAGCCGTCCTTGCGGATCAGCCATTCGAGATTGCCCTTCTCGTCCTCCCATTCGGTGAAGCGCATCAGCGTCCAGGTGCTGGGGTCGAGGTCCCGCGGGTTGTCGTAGGATCCCTCGAAATGCCCGACCGCCGCCCGCAGGTCGTTCCATTCCATGCAGGCGGCCTGGCACGCCTTGCAGCCGATGCAGCGGCTGACATCGATCAGCTTGGCCACCTCCTGCTCGTGACGGCGGATCGACGGCGGCGTCAGGGTTGAAGCCGACACGCGAACGTAATCCTGGGACTGCAGGTCAGACATTGGCCGCGCTTTCGGGGGCAGGTGCGCCGGTCTTCTCGACATTGACCAGGAACGCCTTGAACTCGGGCGTCTCTGCATTGGCATCGCCGACCGACGGGGTCAGCGTGTTGGCGCCGTAGCCCTTGCGCGCCTGGCCGGTGAATCCCCAATGGATCGGCACGCCGATCACATGGGTGGGCTTGCCGTCCACCGTCATCGGGCGGATGCGCTTGGTCACGTACGCCTTGCACACGATCACCCCGCGCTTCGAGGACAGACGCACCCATCCGCCCTGTTCGATTCCCTTCTCCTTGGCCAGGACTTCGCCGATCTCGATGAATTCCTCGGGCTGCAGGATGGCGTTGATGAGCGCGTGCTTGGTCCAGAAGTGGAATTGCTCGGTCAGCCGATAGGTCGTCGCGACATACGGGAAGTCCTGCGCGGTCCCGAACGCCGCCCTGTCGTTCTTGAACACCCGCGCCGCCGGGTTCGATTGGACCTTCGGATGAAGGACGTTCGGCACGGGCGATTCGAAGGGCTCGTAATGCTCCGGGAACGGGCCTTCCACCATCTGGTCGCGAGCGAACAGACGGCCGACACCCTCGGCGTTCATGATGAACGGACCGACCGCGTCGGACGGCTTCGTGGTCGGCGCATAGTCCGGAACGTCGATGCCGACCCAGCGGCTGCCGTTCCATTGAATGACCGGTTTGGCCGGGTTCCAGGGATCGCCGGCCACGTCGGCGCTGGCGCGGTTGTAGAGAATTCGCCGGTTGGCCGGCCACGCCCAGGCCCAGTTCGGCGCGATGCCCTGCTCGCGCGGGTCCGTCGCGTCGCGCCGCACCATCTGGTTGCCCTGCTCGGTGTAGCATCCCGAGAAGATCCAGCAGCCGGACGAGGTCGTGCCGTCGTCGCGCAATTGGGCGAAGCCATCCAGCAACTGGCCGGCACGCAGCGCGATCGCACCGCTTTCGTCCTTGAGGTCCGCGAGCGCCCGGCCGTTCATGTCCTTGGCCAGTTCCTCGGGGTTCGGGCTTGTCGGGGTCGTGTAATTCCAGGCGAGGTTCAGGATGGGATCGGGGAAAGCGCCGCCCTCCTTGCGATACATTTCCCGCATCCGGTGGAAGATCCCCGACATGATCCAGATGTCGGATCGGGCTTCGCCCGGCCCGTCGGCCGCCTTCCAGTGCCATTGCAGCCAGCGCGACGAGTTGACCAGGGAGCCGTTTTCCTCGGCGAAGCAGGTCGTCGGCAGTTGGAAGACTTCGGTCTGTATCTTGGCCGGGTCGGATGGATTCTGCGGCCCGAAATCCTGCCAGAACCGCGAGGTCTCGGTGTCCAGCGGATCCATCGTCACCAGGAATTTCAGCCTGCCCAGCGCCCGGCGGATCTTGCCCCTGTCCGGGAACGCCTGCAGCGGGTTGAAGCCCTGGCAGATGTAGCCGTTGACCTCGCCGTTCACCATCATCTCGAAGGTGCGCAGGATGTCGTAGCCGTCATTGTCGAGCTTGGGCAGCCAGTCATAGGCCCAGTCATTGTCGGCGCGCGCGGCGTCGCCATAGATCGCCTTCTGGAAGCTGACGAAGAATTTCCGATAATTCTGCCAGTAGCTCGTCTGCCCCGGACGCAGCGGCTTGAATTGCCGCGTCGCCATGTACCGCTCGAAGGTCGCCTCGCCGTCCTTCGGCATCGTCAGATAGCCGGGCATCGCGGCCGACAGAAGGCCGACATCGGTCAGGCCCTGGATGTTGGAATGGCCGCGCAGCGCGTTCATCCCGCCGCCCGCCACGCCGATATTGCCCAGCAGAAGCTGGATCATCGCCATGGTGCGGATGTTCTGGGAACCGACCGAATGCTGGGTCCAGCCCAGCGCAAACAGGCTGGTCAGGGCCTTGTCGGGTGCGGCGGTGGTCGCGATCAGGTCACAGATCTGCAGGTATTTGTCCTGCGGCGTGCCACAGATGCGCGACACCATCTCGGGCGTGTAGCGCTCGACATGCTTGCGCAGCAGGTTGACCACGCACCGCGGGTGCTGCCACGTGTCGTCGATTCTGGCGTAGCCCTGCTCGTCGAGCTCGTAGTCCCAGCTCGACTTGTCGTAGCTGCGGGCCTGTTCGTTGTAGCCCGTGAACAGCCCGTCCTCGAAGCCGAAGCCTTCCTTCACGATCAGGCTGGCATTGGTATAGGCCCGCACATAGTCGTGCTGGATCGCATCCTTCTCGAGCAGGAAGCGGATCACGCCGCTCAGGAAGGCAATGTCGGTCCCGGGACGGATCGGGGCATAGAGGTCGGCGACCGAGGCGGTGCGCGTGAAGCGCGGATCGACCGCGACCAGCTTGGCCTTGTTCTCGATCTTGGCTTCGATCACCCATTTGAAGCCGCACGGATGCGCCTCGGCAGCATTGTCACCCATGCACAGCACGACATTGGCGTTCTTGATGTCCTGCCAGGTGTTGGTCATCGCGCCGCGACCGAAGGTGGGGGCCAGACTGGCCACCGTCGGGCCGTGTCAAACGCGGGCCTGGTTGTCGAAGACCAGCATGCCCAGGGCACGGGCGACCTTCCATGTCAGGAAGGCGGTCTCGGTAGAGGATGCGGAGGCTGCCAGCATGCCAATGCTGGTCCAGCGATTGACCGTGGTTCCCGTGGCGTTCTTCGCGACGAAGTTGGCATCGCGGTCCTGCTTCATCAGCGTGGCGATGCGGTCCAGCGCGAAGTCCCAGGAGACTTGCTTGAACGCGTTGCTGCCGGGCGCCCGGTACTGTGGGTACTTCAGCCGGGTGGGCGCATGAACGATGTCGAGGAGCGCCGAGCCTTTGGGGCAGAGCGTGCCGCGATTCACCGGATGGTCCGGATCGCCCTCGATATGGATGATGCTGGACTTCGCGTTCTTGGCGCGGTCGCCAAGGCTGTAAATGAGGACGCCGCAGGCGACCGAGCAATAGGTGCAGGTGTTGCGGGTCTCGCTGGTGGCCGTGAGCTTGAACGGCCGGACGGCAGCGGCCAAAGCTTCGCCGGCTGCGCCAAAGCCGACGGCGCCCAGCGTCGACGCCGCCAGACCGGCGCCGGTGAGCTTGATGAATCCGCGACGTCTCAGTTCCACTGGGAAGCCCTCCCGCGAACATTCATCAGGGCAAACACATGTCGGAGATTGCAAACAACCCCGATACCGAGAACTGATGGCCCAGCGCAACGCCTGCCAAACTTATGCGTGCATACAGCGTCAGCGCTATCTTGAAGGGAATCGAAGCACTGAAGATGAAGACAGTAACCTATCTTCTCCTACTGTTCTTTTCTTCTACTACAGTTCTTTCCGATTCGCACGACGCTTCTTCGACTGTTCGTAAGGCCTGCAACAGCGCCGCAAAGTGCGCACGCCACGACTGCATTCGGGTTCTCCTTGGCCTCAGCATAGGCTCAATGGTACCCGACATCAGCACGTACCTTTCCGCGAAAGACCCAATATGACCAACCCGTATAAACAAGGATGACCGGCAGAAGAAAGAGCGTGCCAACCATAAGGAAGGCCTGCGTGCTCGGCGACGACGCGGCTTGCCACAGCGTGTAGTGATGCGGAACGATCATGGGCCACAGGCTGATCGCAATGCCTGCGTAGGACAGTGCGAAGAGCCCGATGGCGCCGATGAAGGCTCCGGATTGAGAGGTGCCGGAGAGCGCACGCCACGTGCCGAGTGCGACGAGAGCGGTGGCGATCGGAACCGGTGACAGAAGCAGGATATTCGGCCAGGAGAACCAGCGCCTGGAAATCTGCTCGCTCATCAAGGGGGTCCAGACGCTGACCAGCACGAGGGCAACGAGGACCCCAGCCAGCCAAAGGCGGCCGTAGCGGCGGGCGCGTTCCTGGATCTCGCCCTCGGTCTTGAGCACCAGCCAGCCGGCGCCGAGCAGTCCGTAACCGAAGACGAGGGCAATCCCGGTCAGAATGGCGAACGGCGTCAGGAAGTCGAACGCCGTGCCGACGAAGACGCGCCCTTCGACCCGGAAGCCCTGGATGAAAGCGCCCAGCATGACACCTTGTGCGACGGTCGCGACCACCGAGCCGTAGAAGAAGCCATGATCCCAGAAGGTCCTGTGCTCGGCGTCGCGGAAGCGGAACTCGAAGGCGACACCGCGAAACACCAGTGCAAGCAGCATGACCACGATGGGAAAATAGAGCGCCGGAACGATGATGGCGAAGGCCAGCGGAAACGCCGCCATCAGCCCGAGGCCGCCGAGGACAAGCCAGGTTTCGTTGCCGTCCCAGACCGGGGCGATTGCACTCATCACGGTATTGCGGGCCCTGGTGTCCGGCATGAAACCGCAGAGCATGCCGACGCCCAGATCGAAACCATCGAGCAGGACGTAGAAGAAGATCCCCGCCCCCAGGATGAGCGTCCACACGGGGACGAAGTCGAGCGCGTTCATAGCGACTTTCCTTCCGTATGGAGTTCGACCTGGACGGGAGCGCTCGAGCGCCCGCTCTCGATCGGCGCGACGGCGTCCGTCACTTCGGCGGGACCCTTTCGAATGAGGCGCGCCATCACATAAAAGCCGGTCGGAAAGATGACAAGATACACCGCCATGTATGCCAAGAGCGAAGCAAGGGCAGCCGCGCCGGTGAGCGATGGCGACACCGAATCGGCGGTCCGCATCAGCCCGTAAACGGTCCAAGGTTGGCGGCCGACTTCCGTCGTCGTCCAGCCGGCGAGAACGGCCACGAAACCCAGGGGGCCCATCAACACGCAGGCCCGCAGGAACAGCGGGCTGTCGAAAAGTCTCCCCCGGTAGCGCAGCCACCAGCTCGCGGCCACCAACGTCAGCATCAGCAAGCCGATGCCGACCATGATACGAAAGGCGAAGAAGGGAATGGCGACGGGCGGCCGGTCCTCCGGCGTGAAATCCTTCAGGCCTTTGACCTCGCCGTCCAGACTATGGGTCAGGATGAGGCTGCCAAGAAGCGGCACATCGATGGCGAAGCGATTGGTTTCGTTGGCAGGGTCTGGAATGGCGAACAAGGTCAGCGGAATGCGTCGTTCGGTGTCCCATCGCGCCTCGATGGCGGCGAGCTTGGCCGGCTGATGTTCGAGCGTGTTGAGGCCATGCTGGTCACCAAGGAAGATCTGCAGGGGCACGAGCGCCGTCAGAAGCCAGAGCGTCATCGACAGCATCACGCGGGCTTCATCTACCGATCGGTCCTTGCGGATCAGCCAGGCGGCGACCCCGACCACGACAAAACCGGTCGTGACAAAGAAGCCGACGATAGTGTGGGCTAAGCGATAGGGGAAGGACGGGCTGAAGACGACCGCGAGCCAATCCTTGGGGAAGAAGCGCCCGTCGATGATCTCGTAGCCGGCCGGCGTCTGCATCCAGCTATTGGCGGCGAGAATCCAGAACGAGGAGAAGAGCGTTCCGAGGGCCACCATGAGGGCGGCAAGGAAATGCGCCGAGGGTGGCACCAGCTTTCGGCCGAACAGAAGCACACCAAGAAAAGCCGCCTCGAGAAAGAAGGCGGTGATGCCCTCATAGGCGAACAAGGGGCCAAGGACGTTCGATGTGGCGTCGGCGTACCGGCTCCAGTTTGTGCCGAACTGGAAGGGCATGCTCACGCCGGACACCACGCCGACGCCGAATGCGACCGAGAATATCCGGATCCAGAACATCGAGATCCGTAGATAGATTTGTCTGCCGGTCGCGAAGTGAAATCCTTCCAGGATCGCGATATAGGAGGCCATGCCCACCGTGAAGGCGGGCATGAGGATGTGCCACCCGATCTGCCAGGCGAACTGGAAGCGCGACAGAAGAACCGGATCGAGATCCATGACAACCTCGCTGGAACCAAGTCAGGACATCACATTGGGGGGCGGATCGGCGGGTCGCGATCGGCGCGCCTGTCTATCACTCCCACACCATATGCAACGCCCAAGGCCCTTCACCGGCCGAAGGTTCGACGGAGGCGGACGGGCCTGCGACCACGCTACCCGATGAGCAACAATAGAATTGGGCTTGCACCGGTGAGCTTGATGAAGCCACGACGTCTCAGTTCCATATCAGGCCCTTTCGCGAACCTTCATCAGTGCTGTCCTGATGGAGGTCGAAAGCTGCCAAGACGATGACCAATCTTCGACGGCCGTTCTTCTCGGTATGCACGACGTATTTCGACAACAAACGACGGCTGCAGCCTTGTGGCGGCGCTGTTCGAGCGCGGCAGGACGATCAGGCGCGGGCCGATGGGCGCGATCGACACGTGGTCGTTGCCCGGTGAACGCGCAAGAGCGCCGGCGGTTCCCGAGTGTGACAAGGCCGTGCGTTTGGCGGGGTGCGCGTTCGTTTTCGCAAGACCCGCCAGGGGTCGGCGGTCTATTGCGCCGAGCCGAGGAGGATCCGAATGACCACACAAGTTCGTGTTGCAGGACTGCTCGCCGCTTGCATCGTGTCCGCCGCGGCCGCGACGGCATGGGCCGCGACGCCATCGCCACCGCCCGGGCTGGTGGCGCGCTGTGCGGAGCTCTACCGGCTTTGGTGGAACTACGATGAGGACCCTGTCTTCTTTCACACCGGAGAACGGGCCCAGGCCGAGCTGGCTCTCTACCGCTGCCAGGAGGGCCGGTACGAGGAGGGCATTCCGCCGCTGGAGAAGCTGCTGCAAAACAGCCGCTTCCGCGTTCCCCGCGCTTAGCCGGCGCGATCGCCGAATTTCCGCAATTTCCGCAATTTCCGCTAGCCGCCGACTGCGCGGGCGCGGGAGGTTTCCGCACTTTCCGCTAGTCCAACAGCGCCGGCGCCGGCGCTGCCGAAACACCGATTCCATCGGCATCCGAGGGGGTTTCCGCACTTTCCGCTACCCTTTTGCCGATTCAGCCGGGAAAGGCGCGCCGCCGCCGCCCAAGCCATGCCTGGCCTGCGACCCACATGCCGATGACCAACCTGTCCGCCGTTTCACTGTCTCACCCATGGGATGCACACCGCATTGTCAGGTTTCCGCCCGCTTTTGCGGCATTAGTTGACTTTACCCGATCCTCCAGTATTACGCGGTAAATTCGTAAGTATTTCTTACCATGGGCAGGCTGTCAAGGCTGAAGCGACGCGGGCCCGATCACATAATTCTTGCGTGCCGCGTATGGGCCGCGAATTGCCTGCCTGCTCCTCTCCCCCGCCAGGGGAGAGGAATCGCATTTGACCCAAAACTCCCGTCATCCCGACCGGAGCCGAGCCCCTCGGAAACCCTCGGGGTAAACTCCGCGAGGCGCAGCGGAGGGACCATTTTGTTGCCCCGCCGACAAAAAGAGGTCCCTCGGCTACGCCGCCCCCCTCGACTTCGCTCGGGGCAGGCTGGCGGCTTCGCTCGGGATGACGGGATAAATGGTCAAATGCGATAGCAGCGAAGCTGGGGAGGAAGGACCGGTCACCCGGCCATGACGCCTTCCTGGCCGACGATGGTCGTGCGATGCATGACGCGGCGTTCGGCGGGATCGTGCGGGGTGACGGCGTGGACGGTGCAGCGGTTGTCCCACATCAGCACGTCGTGCGGCTGCCATTCGTGGCGGTACATGTATTTCGGCTGGGCGGCGAACTGGCTGAGGTCCTCGATCAGGCGGCGCGCGGCGTCGTCGTCCAGCCCTTCGACGGCATCGTTGTAGATCGAGCTGATATAGAGCGACTTCCGTCCGGTGACGGGATGGCGCCGCACCATCGGATGCCACACCGGCGGCATCGCCGCCTGTTCTTCCGGCGTCGGCGGCGGCGAACCGACCAGCCGCGCCAGCATGCTGAAATCGTGGCGCGCCCTGCGGCCCTCGACCTGGCGGCGCAGGCTCTCCGACAGTTCGTCGTGGACCATATACATGTTGATGAACTGCGTGATGCCGCCGGTCCGGCTGATCTCGATGCCGTGCAGCAGCGAGCCGACAGACGGCATCGGCCGGTAGCTCGAATCGGTGTGCCACATCCGCGCCGAGGACAGTTGCTTCTGCGACGGCTCCGAAGGCCGCATCAGGCGATCCTGCTCGTCGACGTTGGAGACCAGGAAGATCTCCTTCACCCGGTCCGAGCGCAGGTGAAGCGACGTCTGATGGAAGATCTCCGGCTCGCCGAGCTGGCGGGTGAAGGCGACATGCTGGGCATCGGTGATGGGCTGGTCGGGGAATACCACGACCAGGTGCTTCATCCAGGCGTCGACGATCTCCTGCACCGTCGCGGCGTCGAGCGGCCGGCGCATGTCGATGCCGTGGATCTCCGCACCGAGGGCAGGATGGCGCGGCTTGACGGTGATGGTCATGGCAATGCTCCCTTCGCCCGCGAAAAGCATAGCACTGTTCGCCAAGAATGACCCAACGGCAGCAATCCGGCCAAAGCGGCGGCCCGATCCGTGCCCTACCTCCGTCATGCCGGGCCGCGATGATGCGTGCCTGCAAATATAGAGAAAGGGACTTCAGATGAAAAAGACAGTCACACTGCTGGCCGGCGCGATCGTGCCGTTGGTTGCCGGCCTCGGCATCGCCACCAGCAGCTACGCCCAGGACGATCAGGCCTACTGCCGGGCGCTCGTCGACCAATACACGCACGGCGGACAAGAGGCCGGCTTCGCGCCGCAGAGCCTCGAGACCACCGTCGCGATCTCGCAGTGCCGGGACGGCAATCCGCAAGCGGCGATCCCGGTGCTCGAGCGGGAACTGCGCCGCAACGACTTCACCATGCCGCCGCGCAACTAGGGCGGAACGCCGGATTTACACATCTCGGCTCAGAGGCCCTCTCCCCCGCTAACGCGGCGGAGAGGACCCTGAGCAAGGGAAGGAGAAGAAGGTCGCTCCCGGCTCACGACCGCGGGACATCGCCTTGCAGCATGACGCGATAAAGGTAGCGCGTCTGCTCCATGTCGTAGTCGCCGTTGGCCTTGTGCAGCAGGCAACGGTTGTCCCACATCACGAGGTCGCCCAGCTTCCAGCGATGGCGGTACTGGAACCGTTCGGCCGTGGCGTGCCTCAGCAGGTCGTGGAGAAGCGGCAACGCTTCCTTGTGGTCCATGCCGAGGATGCCTTCGATGCGGATCGGGTTGATGTAGATCGACTGGCGGCCGTTCTCCGGATGGGTGCGGACGAGGGGATGGAGAACCGCGTTGGGCACGCGCTCCTTGTTGGCGTCCGACAGCGCCATCAGTTGTCGCGCGCTGTGGCTGCTCTGGTAGACGTGGATGGCCACGAGATCGGCGATCCGCTCCTGCAGGTTGGGGGCCAACGCCGACCAGGCAGCGGCCATGTTGGCGAACTGGGTGTCGCCGCCGCGGTCCGGCAAGGTGACGGCGTGCAGGACCGTGGCCTTGGGCGGTCGCGCGTCATTGGAATGGTCGGTGTGCCAGCCTTCGCCGGGGATGTAACGGCGGCCGTCCGGAAAGCGATCCTGGTTGGAGAGGTAGTGGATCTGCGGACACTCGGGGATCGCGAACCGGGTGTTGTGCTGCTGGAAGACGCGACCGAACAGCTCGACCGCCGCGAGCACCTGGTGCGGTCGCAGCGATTGCTCACGGATGACCAGGACGCTGTGCGCGACGAAGGCGTCGTTCAGGGCGTCGCGAGCCGCGGCCGTGACGGGACGCGCCAGATCGATGCCGCAGACCTCGGCGCCGGTGTGGTCGGACA
>WNFC01010822.1_pt1 | contig 12920 bp, 9 predicted proteins | sample 5400541 | NCBI WGS metagenome assembly WNFC01 (sample SAMN13153342, study PRJNA577476) | soil metagenome | isolation source: 120 cm saprolite under Douglas fir tree site 2 hole 2 replicate 1 | place: USA:California | collected 2015-04-18
CTATCCGCAGCGCGGCGTCTGGAACTTCACCGATCCGCAGGTCGACCAGCAAACCGATTCGCTGATCATGCGGGCCACCATGCCCAACCCCGAGAGGACCCTGGCCGACGGCCAGTTCGTGACCGCCGTGATCCGCGAAAGGCGGGAGGCGCCGCGCCTGGTGATCCCGCAGGCGGCGTTGCAGGTCGACCAATCCGGCTATTACACGCTGGTCGTCGACGATCAGCACAAGGTCGAGCAGCGGCGCGTGCAGACCGGCCCCAATCTCGGCACCGATATCGTCGTGACTTCAGGCGTGCGCGAGGGCGAGAAGGTGATCGTCGACGGCGTCCAGAAAGTGCGGCCGGGCCAGGTCGTGCAGGAGCAGGTCCTGCCTCCTGCGGTGGGCGGCTAGCGTGTTCTTCCTCTCATGCTCATTTGGCCCGCTCAGGATCATGAGCGGGCCGGAGGCCCGCGGTCCGGAAGACCATGAGCGCCGCCAGCCAGGCAGGCGGCCATGATCTCCGGCATCTTCATCGACCGGCCGCGACTGGCGTTCGTCGTCTCGATCGTCATTACACTGGCCGGCCTGCTGGCAATCTTCCAGATCCCCGTCGCGCAGTTTCCCGAGATCGTGCCGCCGCAGGTTTCGCTGACGACGCTTTATCCCGGCGCCGATGCCGAGGTGGTCGAGGCGACGGTCGCTCAGCCCATCGAGCAGCAGATCACCGGTGTCGACAACGCCCTCTATTTCCAGTCCGCTAGCGCCGCCGACGGCAGCTACAACCTGACCGTGACCTTTGCGCTCGGCACCGATCCGGACATCAACACGGTCAACGTGCAGAATCGGGCCCAGCTCGCGACGCCCTTGTTGCCGCAGGAAGTGCAGCGCCAGGGTCTGATCATCCGCAAGAAATCCGCCGCGCTGCTGCAGATCATCACGCTTTACTCGCCCAAGAAGACCTACGATGCGCTCTACCTGAACAACTACGCGACGATCAACGTGCTCGACCCGCTGTCGCGGGTGCGCGGCGTGGGTCAGGCGCAGCTGTTCGGCGCGCTCGACTATTCACTCCGGCTCTGGCTCGACACCGATCGTCTCACCGCCTTCAACCTGACGCCATCCGACGTCGTGGCGGCGGTCCAGAGCCAGAACGTCCAGGCAGCGCTGGGTCGCATCGGCGCGGCGCCGACGCCGCAGGCCCAGCAATTCCAGCTCACCATCAAGACCCAGGGGCGGCTGACGCGGCCCGACCAGTTCGACAACATCATCGTGCGGGCCAATCCCGACGGCTCGGTCGTGCGGGTCAAGGATGTGGCCCGCGCCGATCTCGGCGCCAAGTCACAGGAACGCTACAGCCGCTTCAATGGAGCGCCGACCGCGGCGATCGGCATCTTCCAGTCGCCCGGCGCCAACGCCGTCGACGTCGCGCGCCATGTCCGCGAGGTGATGGACGAGCTGAAGCAGCGCTTCCCCGACGATCTGGTCTACAACGTGTTCTGGGATTCCACCGTGTTCGTGACCTCGACCATCGAAGAGGTGGTGCGCACGCTGGTGATCGCCTTCGTCCTGGTGGCCATCGTCGTCTTCCTGTTCCTCGGCAAGCTCAGGACGACCTTTATTCCCCTGGTCGCGGTGCCGGTGTCGATCGTCGGCACCTTCGCGGTCCTGCTGCTGATCGGCTACTCGGCCAATACCGTCTCCCTGCTCGCGCTGGTGCTGGCCATCGGCATCGTGGTCGACGATGCCATCGTGGTCATCGAGAACGTCGAACGCGTGATCGAGGAAGAACCGGACCTGTCCATTCCGGATGCCACCAAGAAGGCGATGGGCGAGATCACCGCCCCGATCATCGCCATCACGCTGGTCCTGCTCTCGGTGTTCGTGCCGGTGGCCTTCATTCCCGGCGTCAGCGGCCAGCTCTTCCGCCAGTTCGCCGTCGCCGTCTCGACCGCGATGGTCATCTCGGCGATCAACGCGCTCACCCTGAGCCCCGCTTTGTGCGCCGTGCTGCTGAAGCGCGGCCACGCCCAGTGGCGGCCCATGCAGAAGGTCCTGGGCGCCATCGATTGGGTGCGCAACGGCTATGTCGCGGTCGTCCGCCGTCTGGTGCGCCTCGCCCTGTTTGGCATGGTGGCCGTTGTCGTGGTGGCGGCCGCCGCGTTTGGGCTGTTCAGGATGACACCCCAGGGCTTTTTGCCGGCGGAGGACCAGGGCGCCTTCTTCGCTGCCATGCGGCTGCCCGAGGGCGCCTCGCTCAATCGCACCGCCGAACTGGTCGCCAAGGTCGAGGACATCATCCGGCCGATTCCCGGCGTGCAGGGCGTAGTGTCGGTCGTCGGGCTGAACTTCATCGACTATGTCGTGTCGTCCAACAGCGCGTTCTTCGTCATCCGGCTAAAACCCTACGAGCAGCGGACCGCGCCCGACCAACAGGTCGACGCGATCCTCGCCGCCTTGCGCCCCAAGCTTGCGGCCATCCAGGGCGCCATCGTCTTTCCCTTCAACCTGCCGCCCATCCTTGGCCTCGGCAGCACCGGCGGCTTCCAGTACGTGCTCGAGGCCCTGCAAGGCCAGTCGCCCGCCGACCTGGCCGCGGTGACGCGCGGCATGATCGTGGCGGCCAACCAGCAGCCCGAGCTCGCCGCCGTGTTCACGACCTTTGCCGCCGATACGCCGCAGGTCTATCTCGACATCGACCGCGACAAGGCACAGGTGCTGGGCGTCAAGGTGAGCGACATCTTCAACGCCCTGCAGTCGACCCTGGGCGGCTACTACGTCAACGACTTCAACCTGTTCGGCCGGACCTGGCAGGTCAACATCGAGTCCGAAGAGCGCTTTCGCGACGCCATCGAGGACATCTACCGCGTCTATGTCCGCAACAGCGCCGGCGCCATGGTGCCGATCCGCGCGCTGGCCCAGGCCAGGCTCGTCCAGGGGCCGCAGGTCGTCATTCGCTACAACGGCTTCCGCGCGCCGTGCTGTTCGCCTATCTCTTCCTGGTGGCGCTCTACGAGAGCTGGAACATTCCCCTGCCCGTGCTGCTCTCGGTCAGCGTCGGCGTGCTGGGCGCGATCGCCTGCGTGGCCTTGGCTGGCCTCGCATTCGACGTCTATGCCCAGATCGGCCTGGTGGTGCTGGTGGCGCTCGCCGCCAAGAACGGCATCCTGATCGTGGAATTCGCCGTCGAGCAGCGGCGCCACGGCAAGGAGATCCTCGACTCGGCCGTCGAGGGCGCGCGCCTGCGCTTCCGGCCGGTGGCGATGACGAGCTTCGCCTTCATCCTGGGCCTGCTGCCCCTGGTCATTGCCGCGGGCGCCGGCGCCGCCAGCCGGCGCGCGGTCGGCACGCCGGTGTTCGGCGGCATGATCGCCGCCGCCGTGTTCGGCATCTTCGTCATTCCCATGCTGTACGTCGTCTTCCAGCGCCTGCGCGAGCGCGTCGCCCGCCGTCCCGCGGTATCAGAGGCGCGCGCCACCAGCGACTGACTTCATTGCTGGGAGCGCGCCACTCCGTGGCGCATCATGATCTTCCGTATGACTATGAGATGACGCGCCACGGAGTGGCACGCTCCCAGCAAAGACTCTACCGATCGAGCCAGATGTCCTCGAAGCGCCAGCCGTTGTAGATGCTGTTGACCTGGATGGTGACGCCCTTGACGTAGGGCTGCCAGCATCCCGCCGCCCGGTTGTGGACGATGATCGGCCGGGCGATGTCCTCCTGCAGCTTGCGGTCGATTTCCCACACCATCTTCAGGCGCTTTTTCGGGTCGAGCTCGCGCGACTGTTCCTCGAACAGCTTGGTCATCTCGGCGTCGCAGTAGTTGTTGTAGTTGCGCAGCGAGCCGCAGGCGTAGCCCTCGAAGAAGGTGACGTCGGGATCGTCAACCGCCGTGCCGGTGAGGTTGAGCGCCACCGCATAGTCCTTCTTGAAGACGCGGTTGTAGTAGAGCGAGGTGTCGATCACTTCGAGCTCGCCGTCGACATAGATGTGCTTGAGATGGTCGATCAGGATGGTTGCCGGGTCGCGGAAGGGCGCGATGTTGCGCGTGCTGACCTTGACCTTGAGGCGCTTGTCGGGACCGTAGCCCGCCTCCTTCATCAGCTCGCGGCCCTTGTCCCGGTTGGCCGCGACATTTTCGTAGCCGACGATGGTCTTGACCATCTCCGGCGGCATTCCCCACACGCCGTCGGGCGGCGGCAGCATGGCGCCGCCCATCTTGCCCTCGCCCTCGGTCAGGATGTCGATGAAGGCCTGGCGATCGAGCGTGAGCGCCAATGCGCGGCGGATGCGCGGGTCGTCGAACGGCGGCACCTCGCGATTGACGATCAGGTTGGTGGTGACTCCGGTGCCGCGCATGGTGCACTGCGCGTGCGGCGCATCCTTCCTCATGTTCTTGTACAGCGGCACCGTGAGGTCGGTGGGAAACGTCATGTCGAACTTGCCGCTGGCGAAGGCCAGCATGCGGGTCGAGCGGTCGGCGATGATGGTGTACTCGATGCCGTCGAGATAGGGCCGGCCCGGCTTCCAGTAGTCGGTGTTCTTGGTGAGCTTGACGCCCTCGTTCATCTTGAGCTCGACGAACTTGAAAGGCCCCGTGCCGACCGGCTTGCGGCGCATGGTGTCGATCGGGACATGGCAGGGATAGATCGGCGTGTAGCCCGACGCGAGCAGCGCCAGCAGCGAGGGCTGCCGTTCCTTGAGGTGGAACGTGACGTCGAAGTCGCTGTCGGCCGTCACCTTCTCGACGTTGCTCCACCAGGCCCCGCGCGGATTGCGCCGCAGCTTGCCCTCGCCCAGCAGCATCTCGAATGTGCAGCGCACGTCCTGGGCGGTGAATGGCTTGCCGTCGTGCCACTTCACGCCCTGGCGCAGCTTGAAGGCGAGTTGCTTGCCGTCGCTGCTCCACGTCCACTTGGTGGCAAGTTCGGGAACGATCGATTCGAAGCTGTTCCTCGCGACGTTCTGGTCGAAGATGACGAGGTTGTTGTAGACCGCCATGAACGGTATGGCGACCGAGACGGTCGCCTCCTCGTGGATCGAGGCACTGGGCGGCGTGTCCATGTGCTGGATTTTTAGAACGCCGCCGTATTTCTGGGCCGACGCGCCGCTCGCCGCGACCGTCAACGCCACGACGCCCAACAACGCAAAGCATCCCTTTGGGATTTTCATTGTTTCCTCCCGACTAGTCGAGGTGGTTACGCACTCCTTCTTGTTCTCGAAATCTCTTGCGGCGCGCAGACCTCCTCAGGCCGGGTGTGACCCCGACCGAGTTCGCTTCACGAATGCGAGTGGACCTGGAGGTCCGCGCTCCAATTGTACCGGCTTGACCGCGACGTTTGCACTACGCATCGTCTGCAAAACACGATGAAGGGGCGGAACATTTCCAGGTTCGAATGGACGCCATCGGCGACCCTGCCGACCAAGCCGGTGTCGTTTGCCGGCGTCGGCTACGGCGAAATGGTCGAGCGCGCGCGGCGCCTGGCGCCAACGCTGGCCGAGCGCGCCGAGGCGTGCGAGCGGCTGCGCCGGCTGCCTGACGACACCGAGCGCGATCTGCACGATGCCGGGCTTTTCCGCTTCGCCCAGCCGGCTCGTGTCGGCGGCGCCGAGCTCGATGTCGGCATCTTCGTCGATGTCTGCGCCGAGATGGCCCGCGTCTGTCCGTCGACCGCCTGGAACGTCGGCAACCTCGCCAGCCACCATTGGATGCTGGGCTATTTCCCGCCCGAGACGCAGGACGAATTGTGGGACCGCTCGCCCGACGTGCTGATCGCCACGTCGCTGGCCTTCGCCGGCGGACGTGGCCGCAAGGTCGATGGCGGCTGGGAAGTGACGGGCCGCTGGCCGCTCTCCTCGGGTGTCGACAATTCCGACTGGAACATGCTGGGCTTCATGGTGCGCGAGCGCGACGACGGGCCGGTCGTCGACCAGCGCTTTGCCCTGGCGCATCGCTCCGAATACGAGATCATCGATACCTGGCACGCCGTCGGGCTGTGCGGCACCGGATCGAAGGACGTCGCCACCAAGGCGCTGTTCGTGCCCGAGCGTCGAAGCCTTTCGGCCTGGGCCTTCAACGGCAAGCCGCATCCCGGCTCGGCGGTGAACACGACGCCATTGTTCAAGCTGCCCTTGCTGGCGCTCGGCCCCTATGTGCTGACCGGCGTCATGCTGGGCTGCGCCCAAGGCGCCTATGACCTGGTGGTGGGCGCCGCGCGCAAGCGCAACGCCACCAACACCGGCCTGCCGGTCAACGCCAATCCGACGGTCCAGATCAAGGTGGCCGAGGCCAGCGCCCGCATCGACAACGCCGAAGTCATCATGCGGCGGGCCTGCGAGCACGCCATGGCGGTCGCCCGCGCCGGCCGCGAGCCCGCGCACGACGACAAGGTGCGCTACCGGCGCGATGCGTTCTTCTCCACCCGGCTTTGCCTGGAAGCCGTCGACATCCTGATGGGCATAGCGGGATCGGGCGGCCTCTATACGACCGGCAGCATGCAGCGGCTATTCCGCGATGCGCATGCCGCCAATGCCCACGTGATGTTCTCGCCCGACCTGCAGGGCGCCCTCTTCGGCCAGCATGCGCTCGGCGTCGCCGGCCCGCCGCCGCTCATGTAGCCCCGGAGCGCGGACCTCCTCAGGTCGGGGGTTACCCCGACCGAGTCCGCATCATGGGTCATGAGCGGGCCTGGAGGCCCGCGCTCCCGGAAGAATCCGAATTCCCTTCAACCGGAACAGGCTCTAGGATCAGCCAAAATACGTTGGGAGGATAAATAGTCATGCGCATCGAGCGTCGTACCTTCAACAAGCTTGCCCTCGCCGGCGCAGCGACAGGCTTCGCCGGCGCCGCCACGGCCCAGGCCAAGCCGTTCACCATCGGTTTCGGCATGGCGCTCACCGGCGGGCTTGCGCCCAACGGCAAGGCCGCGCTGCTGGCAATGCAGATCGCCGAAGAGGACATCAATGCCAGAGGCGGCATCCTCGGCCGGCCGGTGAAACTCGTCTACTACGACGACCAGTCCAACCCTTCGACGGTTCCCGGCCTCTATACCAAGCTGTTGGACGTCGACAAGGTCGACATCGTGGTGAGCGGCTACGCCACCAACATGATCGCGCCGGCGATGCCGATCGTGATGCAGAAGGACCGTACGTTCTTCTCCCTGCTCGGCCTGGCGGTGAATTCGGAGTTCCACTATCCGCGCTATTTCTCCATGACGCCGACGGGCGGACCGCGGCCCAAGGAATCCTTTGCCGAGGGCTTCCTCGAAGTCGCGATGGAGCAGAACCCCAAGCCGCAGACGCTGGCCCTGGTCGGCGCCGATGCGGAATTTCCCCGCAACGCCATGGAGGGCGTGCGCAACATCTGCAAGAAGGTCGGACTGAAGCTGGTCTACGACAAGAACTACCCGCCGACCACGGCCGACTACACGCCGATCGTGCGTGCGGTGGCGGCCACCAATCCCGACGTCTTCTTTGCCTGTTCCTATCCGCCCGATTCGGTAGGCATCATCCGCGCCTCGAGCGAAATCGGCTTCAAGCCCAAGATCTACGGCGGCGGCATGGTCGGCCTGCAGGCCACCTCCATCAAGACGCAGCTCGGGCCATTGTTGAACGGTATCGTGGTCTACGACTTCTGGCTGCCGTGGGCCGGCTTCGCCTCGGACGAGGGCCGTGACTTCGTGAAGAGGTACCAGACCAAGTCGGCCGCCGCCGGCGTCGACCTTTTAGGCTATTACCTGCCGCCGTTCGGCTACGCCCTGATGCAGGTCGTCGAGCAGGCGGTGAAGGGAGCCGGCGGCACCGACGACGCCAAGCTCGCCGAGTTCACGCGCAAGAACACCTTCAAGACCGTGGTCGGCGACGTCCGCTTCAACAAGGAAGGCGAATGGGAGACCGCGCAGGTGATGGCGGTGCAGTTCCAGGGCGTCAAAGGCAACGACGTCGACCAGTTCCGCGACCCCAAGACGGAAGTGATCCTGTGGCCGACCAAGTATAAGACCGGCAACATCATCTATCCGTACGATCCGAAGAAGTGACGAGCCGAAGGCTCGTCATCCTGAGCGTAGCGAAGGATCTCGTCTGAGGCCTTAAAGGTCCCTCGCTCGGGATGACAGTTATGGCGTAACGGCTTTCGTGCGCCATCACGCCCCGAGATAAAACTCGCGGATCAGGTCGTTGTTGTTCAGGGCCTCGGCCGAATCGCCCGTAAAGGCGATCTTGCCGTGCACGATGACATAGCCGCGGTCGGCGATGCGGATGGCCTGGGTGAAGTTCTGCTCGGCCATCAGCACGATCAGGTCGTAGCCCTCCTTCAGCTCCTTGATCTTGTCGATGGTGCGGCTGACCAGGAGCGGCGCCAGGCCGACCGAGGGCTCGTCGACCAGCAGGATGCGCGGCGCCGACATCAGCGCGCGCGCCAGCGCCAGCATCTGCTGCTCGCCGCCGCTCATGCTGCCGGCGAGCTGGCGCGAGCGTTCCTTCAGGCGCGGGAAGGTCTCGAAGCAGAAATCGAGGTTGCGGGCGATCACCGAGCGCGCGGTCGGCCGGAAGGCACCGAGCAGCAGGTTCTCGGTCACGCTGAGCTTGGGGAAGAGCCGCCGCCCCTCCGGCACGAAGCCGACACCGAGATCGACGATCTCCTCCGTCGAAAGCCCGACCAGCTCGTGCGCCGTGCCGTCGATCACGGCCGTGATGCGGCCGGCGGACGGGCGCACCATGCCCATGATGGATTTCATCAGGGTCGACTTGCCGTTGCCGTTGGTGCCGAGCAGCGCCACCGTCTCGCCCGCGCCGACATGCAGCGATACGTCATGCAGAATGCGCACCGCGCCGTAGCCGGCCTCGATGTTGGCGACGGTGAGGCTACTCGCCAAGGTACGCCCTCACGACTTCGGGATCGCGCACCACGTCCTTGGGCGGACCGTCGGCGATCTTGCGCCCCGCCACCAGCACGGCCAGGCGCTGGGAGAATTCCATCACCGCCCGCATGATGTGCTCGATCATGATCACGGTGACGCCCCGCTCGTTCAGGCGGATCAGGAGCGCGATGATCTCGTCGACCTCGCCATGCGACAGCCCGGCCATCGCTTCGTCGGCGATCAGGAGCTTGGGCTCGGCCGCCATGGCGCGCGCCAGCTCGAGCTTGCGCATCTCGATCTGCGTCAGGTCGCGCGGCAGTCGCTCGGCCTTGCCGGCCAGGCCGACCTGGCCGAGGACGTCAAGGCAGCGCGCGTCGATCGCCGCGCCGGCGAGGGCGCCGCTGTCGCGGGCCTTCACGGTATAGAGCAGGGGAATGCGGACGTTCTCGGCCAGCGACAGGCTGGCGAAGGGCCGCGGCAACTGGAAGCTGCGCGCCAGGCCGCGCCGCGTGCGTTGGTGGGCCGGCAGCCCGTCCAGCGCCTCATCGGCGAAGTGCACGCTGCCGCTCTCGTTGCGCAAGGTGCCGCAGACGCAGTTCACCAGGGTGGACTTGCCCGAGCCGTTCGGTCCGATCAGGCCGAGCCGCTCGCCCTGCTGGACGTCGAGGTCGATGGCGTCGAGCGCAACGAAGCCGCCGAAGCGTTTGCCGAGACCCGCGACCTGCAGCAGCGCCGTCATCGCTTCCTCTGGAACAGGCCGACGATGCCCTGAGGCGCGGCGATCACGAAGGCGACCATCAGCACGCCCGCGACCAGCACATTGACGGCCGACGAGATCGTCACCCGAAGATATTCCTGCAAGCCACCCACCAGCACCGCGCCGACCACCGGGCCCAGCCAGCTGCCGGTGCCGCCGATCAGCGGCATAGCGATGGCGTTCACCGCGTAGTTCAGGCTGAAACCCGACGCGGGATCGAGATAGGTCACCTGAAAGGGCAACGGCGCGCCGGCCATGCCCATGAAACCGCCGGACAAGGTCGTCGCGATCAGCTTCAGCTTCAAGGTCGGCACGCCGGACGCCTCGGCCGCCGCTTCGTCGTCGCGGATGGCGGCGAAGCCGTAGCCCAGGGCGGAGCGTTCGATGGCGCGCGCCGTCGCCAGCACGATGACGCCCAGGCCCAGCATGAGCAGGAACAGGTATTGCATGTACTCACCGCCGATCAGCGGCGCCATGCGCGGACGCAGCACATAGGCGCCGCGTGCCCCGCCGACGAAATCCCAGTTGGTGATCAGCGTCTGCACCACCACCGCCAGCGCCAGCGTGGCGATCGAGAAGAACACCCCGCGCAGGCGCAGGGTCAGGTAGCCCGTGCCCAGCCCGACAAGACCGGCCAGCACGCCGCTCACCACGATCATCACCGGCAAGGGCAAGGTGGGCACGAGCTTGTGCAGCGCCACCGTCGAGTAGGCGCCGATGGCGAAAAACGCCGTGACGCCGAAATTCACGTAACCGGTGTAGCCGCCCAGGATGTTCCACGCGGTACCCAGCACCATGTACTGGACGACGATATAGCCGACAACGAAGGCATAGCTGTTGTCGAGCCATCGTCCGAAGGCGAAGATCGCCGCGGCGACGGCGATCAGCACCAGGGTGAACGGCACCCCGCGCAGGCCAGGTGCTGCTCCGCTAACGGCCAAGGATGCCACTGGGCCGCACCGCCAAGGTCACGAGCAGGATGCCGAAGGCCACCGCCGGCGCCCACGACGGGCCGAAGAACGTCGAGGTCAGGCTCTCGGCGATGCCGAGCGTCATCGCCGCGATCACCATGCCGGGCAGGCTGCCCAGCCCGCCCAGCACGCAGATGGCGAAAACGCGGCCGATATACTCTCGCCCGATCGACGGCTCGACCGGCTGGTAAATGATCAGACACGCGCCGGCCAGCGACGCGGTGGCGATCGACAGGCCGAAGGCGATGCGCTTGATCCTGGTCGGGTTGGCCGCCATCAGCCTGAGCGCCTGTTGATCCTGCGCCACCGCCTGGACGGCGCGTCCCACGAAGGTGCGCGACAGGAAGAGCTGCAGGCCGACCGCCATGACCATCGACACCAGGAACGGCACCAGCAGGCGCAGCGGCAGGGCGAACAGGCCAAGATCGAGGCTGGGCCCGATATAGGGTGCCTGCACCGTCCGGTAATCGACGCCGAAGATCAGCACGAGCGCGACTTCGCTGATGAACAGCACGCCGAAGAAAAACGACAGGCCGCGCAGCGACTGGTCGTCGCGTCGCTCGAAGGCGACGTAGTAGACCTGGTAGGCCGCCATGCCGAGCAGGTAGAAGGCCGGCAACATGATCACCGCGGCCAGGATCGGATCGATGCCGAACACGGTATTGCCGATGAAGGCTATGTAGGAGCCGAGCAGGATGAAGGCCGGATGGGCGATGTTGACGATATCGAGCATTCCGAAGGCGATCGCCACGCCGATCGATACGGCGGCATAGAACCCGCCCAGCAGCAGGCCCGAGATCACCGCGTTCATCAGGAGGTCGAGCGAGACCGCCATGGTGCCGGGTCAATCCACTCGCATGGCGAACTGGCTGCAACACCGCGCTGGCATCGATTTCCTCCCCATGGCGTGGCGATATTTCGCCTTCGTCGTGCTGCAGTTTGCGCCGGAGCAAGGACGGTTGCCTAGTACCTTTTTCCGCCGATTGGTTATGATCGAACAAACCTGAGGGATGGAAACATGCAGTTCGGACTATTCGGCGGCGCGCGGACCAAACGCGGCGCCGGCCTCGAAGACAGCCAGGGCTATGACAGCTTCATCGAGTATGTGAGCGAAGCCGATCGTCTGGGCTTCCGCCAGCTCTTCATGGTCGAGCACCACTTCACCGGCCACGGCCAGGTGTCGGCCTCGATGACGGTGCTGGCCTACCTTGCGGCCAAGACGCGGCACATCCGCCTCGGCACGGCGGTGGTCGTGCTGCCGTGGCACAATCCCGTGCTGGTGGCCGAGCAGGTCGCCACGCTCGACCTGTTGAGCGGCGGGCGGGTCGATTTCGGCATCGGCAAGGGCTATCGCCAGGCCGAGTTCGACGGCTTCTGCATCCCCATCGCCGAAGCCACCGAACGCTTCGACGAGGCGATCGAGATCATCCGCAAGGCGTGGACCAGCAACGGCCGGTTCAGCCATCACGGCAAGCGCTGGCACTATGACGACGTCGTCGTCGAGCCCGAGCCGCTGCAGCGCCCGCACCCGCCGCTGTGGCTGGCCGCCGGCAGCCACGACAGCGTCCGCCGCGCCGCGCGCGAGGGTTACAACCTGCTGCTCGACCAGCTCGCCCAGGTCGATCAGATCATCCAGCGCATCGCCATCTTCCGCGAGGAATGCGGGCGCGTCGGCCGCGTCTATGACCCCAACATGGTGGCGACCGCCCGACCCTTGCAGATGTTCCATGACGAGAGCGAGCGGGCCGCGGCCTACGAGACCCGCAAGCGCGTGGTGAGCGTGATCGGTGACCTGGCGCGTGACAAGCTGCCCGACCGGGTCGAGGACGATACGGCGCCGCTCCTGGGCATGCCCGAGGAAGTCATCGCCCGGCTGAAGCAGCTCGAGGCCGGCGGCGCCACCAACATCCTGCTGGTCGATCCCAACGCCTCGGTCGGCAACCTGCGCGCCTTCGCCCGCGAAGTGATGCCCGCCTTCCTGCCGACCCACGCCGCCGTCGCCGAATGAAAGGGCGTCTGTCGGGGATTCGCGTCGTCGAGCTCGGCTCCTTGCCCGCGGGAGCCTATGCCGCGCGCCTGTTCGCCGATTTCGGCGCTGACGTCATCAAGGTCGAACCGTCCAAGGGAGATTCCAACCGTTGCTTTCCGCCGCTGATCGACGGCGCCAGCGGCTGGTTCGCCTACCTCAACTACGGCAAGAAGAGCGTCACGTCCAACAAGGTCGAGCTCGAGGCGTTGTTGCGCGGCGCCGACGTGCTGATCGATTCCACCGGCGGCGACCATGGCGCCTACCGTCATCTCGTCGTCATCGATCTCTCCTGGTTCGGCAGGTCCGGCCCCTATCGTAATTTCAA